>Ga0187770_10000525_pt1 | contig 18649 bp, 6 predicted proteins | sample 0116_SJ02_MP02_2_FD_133154 | JGI IMG/M metagenome (GOLD analysis project Ga0187770, IMG submission 133154) | Tropical peat soil microbial communities from peatlands in Department of Meta, Colombia - 0116_SJ02_MP02_20_MG | ecosystem: Environmental > Terrestrial > Soil > Wetlands > Peat | place...
CCGATCAGTTCGGTGTCCGCAGCGTTCGCGCTGGTGTAAGTAGCTGTGTTGTTCAGCGTTCCCTGCGTCGTCCCGTCCAGAACCGCCCCGTTCCCATTTTGCGTCCCGAAGAACTGAGGGCTATTTATGGTATTCAGTGTGCCGCCCTCAATACGTGTCCCGCTTAAGAATTGCACCTGCGCACCAGCACCGTTGGCCGTGATGTTCCCTCCGGCGTTGTTCACCAGCGTATTGATCTGTAGCGTGCTGCTGGCAACCGCCTGAAGCAGGTTCTGGTTTTGTACCGTAGTTGCGTTGATCAGCAGGGTGTTTCCGGTGGCGTTGACCACACCCTGATTGACGAACAACGACAGCGGCAATGAGCCGCCACCCCCAATCTGTCCTACTCCGGAAATCGTGTTGTTGACGTTGGTGAGCGTCGAATTGGAAGTGTCCTGGCGGATGTAGGGAGTGTTGCCGTTGCCGCCGATTGACATAACCACCGTGCCGCCGCCGGTGAGAGTCACCGCTCCGTTCATGCTCAGATACGTCGGATTCCCGTTGGCCGACACCTGGAACGATCCCGTGTTGTTGATCGTCCCGATCAGTTCGGTGTCCGCAGCGTTCGCGCTGGTGTAAGTAGCTGTGTTGTTCAGCGTTCCCTGCGTCGTCCCGTCCAGAACCGCCCCGTTCCCATTTTGCGTCCCGAAGAAGGTCGCTCCCGCAGCAGACGTCAGCGTTCCGCCCTGAATGTCCGTGTTGGTCAAGAACTGCACCTGCGAACCGCTGGCGGCGGAGATGGTTCCACCGGCGTTGTTCACCGTCACATTCGTTTGCAGGATGCCGCCGCCGGTCGATTCGAACAGCCCCTGATTCACCACTCCTGAGGAGTTGATCTGCAGGACATTGCCGGGACTATTCGCATCCACAGTTCCGCCCGGTTGATTGATGAAGCCGGAAAGGACAGTTGACCCACCGGCGCCGATTTGCCCTCTTCCCGAAATCGTGTTGTTGATGTTGGTGAGCGTCGAAGCGGCAGCGTCCGCACGGATGTAGGGGGTGTTGCCATTGCCGCCGACCGTCATCACCACCGAACCGCCGCCGGTGAGAGTCACCGCTCCGTTCATGCTCAGATACGTCGGATTCCCGTTGGCACTGACCGTAATTTGGCCAGAATTTATGACGGTACTGGCGACCTCGAAGTCCTGGCCGTTGCCGATCGTCAGACTGCTTCCGGCGTCGATCACCAGAGTTCCGACTTCAACACTGCCGTTAATCGTTACGGCCGCGGGTGAACTGCCGTCATCGATGCACACAGTCGCGGTCGGGCTGTTGGGGACTCCGTTTGGACTCCAGTTCGACGCAGTGTTCCAACTGCCGGTTGCTCCACCGATCCAGATCGAAGCGCCGGCCGCGTTGCAAGCCGTCGTCCCGGTCAGCGTAAACGTCGCAACGACGGCTTCGTTGCCAGTCATTGTAACGATGCACGAGCCCGTCCCTGCACACGCTCCGCTCCAACCCGCGAATGCGGACCCAACCGCAGGAGTCGCCGTCAGCGTGACCATCCCACCTTGCTGAAGGCTGCCGATGCAAGTAGGCTGGCAGCTGATTCCGGCAGGGACGCTCGTCACGCTGCCGATTCCTGCTCCGCTCTCAGCTACGGTAAGAGTCACGGCGTTGCCCGTCACGTTCGTCGAGGTGGAGGCGGAGTTATTCGCGGTGTTCGGGTCCGGTGTGGTCGAGGTCACATTGACCGTATTGAGCAGCGTGCCGGCCAGCTTCGGCGTCACCACGATCGTGATCGTGGCGCTCTGGCCGCTGGTCATCGTGCCGAAAGTGCAGGTCACCGTCGTGGTTCCCGTGCACGAGCCGAGAGTCGTTGTGGACGACAAGAAGACAACGCTGGTAGGAAATGCGTCCGTCATCGCCACGTTGGCGGCGCTGATCGGACCATTGTTGGTTACCGTGATGTTGTAGGTGAGCTGCGCGCCGCCCGCCAGCGAGGCTGGCGATGAGGTCATCGAAACTGCGACATCTGCGCCGCCCGACTGCGGCTGGCCGAAGATCGCGATTCCGAAAATCGTCGAGAAGCTGAGCGATGTGCTGTTGAAACCCAGTCCTGTATTGATCGTTGTGAGGACCGTTCCGTCGGAGATCCGGACCTGATACACCTTGCCGCTTGAGGCGTCGCCGGTCCAGAACGAAGTGCCGCTCGGATCCAGGTTCAGCGCGTAGAAAAGACCACCGCCGCCCGGCGTATACGTTTGGATCACAGAGCCCGTCGGGCTGATACGTACGATCTCTGACGAGTCTGCGACGATCACACTCTTGTCGCTCAATTCCCGCAGCGCGTATGCTGCACCGCCCGGAAGATTCGTCGCGACGTCGGGGTTCTGATGGTTGTTCAGAATGTCGAAATTTTTCACCGACGGACTGGCGGACGTGTAGAGCACGCTCTGGTTGTTATCGAGCAGCTCGAGATACGCTACGCCGGCCTTTTCGTACGCGGGGGAAAACGTGCTTGTGGGTGCTCCGTTTTCGGCACCGGCGAATTCGAGAAGACTCTTTTGCCCAGAAGCCTCGCCTACGAAAATGTTGCCGACGGGATCGACCAGCACGCCGATCGGCTCGCTGTTGTATCCTGTGCCAAACGTTGTCGGGCCCGAACCATTGTTCCCGAAAAACTCCACTGTGCCGCCCGTCACTCCTGTCGTCGTCGGATTCGCCGCGTACAGGTTGCCGCTCTTGTCGAAGTTCATCCCGGCAATCGTGCCGCCCAAGTTGCCGGAGTTGAGCACCTGAGAGAGTGTCCCGTTGGAGTTGTAGACGAAGATCATCCCGTCTACCGACCCTACGAAAACTTGCCCTTGCGTGAATGTTTGTGCCGGCCCGCTGAACACCGCGACTGCTTGAGACCCGCTTAGTGTGACGTCGCTCTCTACCGCCAACGGGAATTGGCAAGGGCCCGTGCCTGCGCCGATGATTCCTGCTGCGTCACAGAATCCGAGCCAGCCCGCGAACGTTGAACTACTGGTCGCCGTGGCGGTCAGGGTCACGGTTTGAGTTCCGCTGGGGAAGCTCGAGAACGTGCACGTCCCGGTTGCGACTCCAGCGGTGATCGTGCAATTGATACCGGCCGGACTGCTCGTGATCGTTCCGCTCCCATTGCCCATCCCAGAGACGGTCATCGATGCGTTGCCAAACGTCGCCGTGACGTTTTCGGTTGCGCTCATCGTCAGCGTGCAAGGACCCGTGCCTGGGCAGGTCGTGCTCGAGCCGTTGACAGTCCAACCGGTGAAAGCGGAGCCCACATTGCCGACTGCTGTGAGCGTGACGGACTGATTCACCGCAAAATCAGCCGTGCATGTTGTTGTCGGGCACTCGATCGCGCTCGGCTCGCTGATCACGATTCCGCTTCCGAGCCCTGCCTCGGCGACGGTGAGGGCGACGCCTGGCAGCGCCCCGGCAGTGCCCGAAACAGCTTCGCTAAAGGTCGGATTGGCGGGATCGTTGGTCGAGAAAGTGACGTTGCCGCTGAAAACGGTTCCCGATGCCGCGTCGGCTGGCGGTGCAAATATTATTTCGAGCAAGCAGGAACCTGCAACCGGTGAAACGGGCGTTGGCGCCTGCGTTTCCTGATTCACGCACTCGTTTGCCAGCGTGAAGCCCGCCGGTGCGGTCACGTTGGAGACAATGAGGTCGGTGAGTCCGTTGTTCGTGATGCTGATAAGCCCAGGATTACTCAGAGAGCCGGGCAGCACGGTGCCGAACGGCTGAAGTCCAGTCGTATTGACGACTGCCACCGGCGCCAAATGCACGCTGCGAATGCGGTTATTCCCAGCGTCTCCGATGTAGAGGTTTTCGTTCCCATCGACCGTCACTCCGTAGTTCGAAATCATCGCCTGGGTAGAGAGCCCACCGTCCCCCGAGAACCCGCCGTCGAGATTATGTATGTCGCCGGCGACAGTGATGACTGACTGATCGTTCGCGTCGATTCGGCGGACGACATTGTCGAATCCTCCGCCCACGAACAGACTGCCACTCGCGTCGAGCGCGACTTGGGCCGGGTACTCCATGCTCGCCGATAAGGCGTTGCCGCCGTCTCCTCCAAATGTCGCCAGTCCATTGAAAGCATAGGTCGTGATATTGTGCGCAGCCGTGTTGTCGATTTTGCGGATCACGTTATTTCCGGCGTCCGCCACATACAGATTGTCTTGTGAATCGAAGCCGATACCCTCAGGCGAAGACAACGTAGCCGAGGTCGCTGGGCCGCTGTCGCCGGAATAGCCTGCTGTACCTGTTCCCGCGTAATTCGTAATTGTTCCTGTGACGGCATCCACCCGACGAATGCGATTGAGGTTCGTATCACCGATGTAGAGGTTCCCCGAAGAATCCGTGGCCATCCCCCCGATATTCCCAAACGTAGCGCTGGTGGCCGCCCCTCCGTCACCGCAGCCGGGATCTATGGCTGGATTGCACACTGCTCCTGTGCCCGCATACGTCGTAATAATGTTGGTAACACTATCAACACGGCGCACAACGAGGCCGGAATCGGCTACGTACAGGTTTCCTATGCTGTCTAACGCAAGACTGAAAGGCGAGTAAAAGTTTGCTTGGGTCGCCGGACCATTGTCGCCATTGCCGATCACGTATGTTCCGTCGATATCGTTTCCAGCGTACGTAGTTATCGTTTGCGTTGAACCATCGACACGACTCACACGGAAATCATTCGCAAGGAATAAATCTCCGGCACTATCGGAGACGAGCGTATGAGGCGCCGGTAGAATCGCACTCGTCGCAGCGCCGCCATCACCTCCTGTTCCACCGCCGGCATAAGTTGAAATCACTGACGGAGGCCCTGGCGATACCAAACGAATCCTGCCGGTTCCGAAATCTGTGATGAACAGATTCTCCGCGCTGTCAACGAACACATCGTATGGGTCGTTCAGGGAAGCAGTAGTCGGTGACCCACTGTCGCCGCAGCCATTAATGTAGGTCGTGCACAGGGAACCGCTGCCTGCCACGGTGGTGATGATGTGGTTCGGCGTTGTGTCCACCATTCGAACGCGATTATTCCCCCGGTCAACGATGAAGAGGTTGCCGAGGCCATCGAGGGAAAGACCAACGGGGAGGAACAGGCCAGCTGAGGTTGCTGGCCCGCCGTCCCCTGAGTACGTGAAGAGATGGCCGGGGCTGCCAGCATAGGTCGTGATGATATGGTTGGCGGATGTGTCCACGACGCGGACGACGTCATCGTTCGTATCCGCGATATAGAGATTGCCGGCTGCATCCGTAGCCAGGCCTGCTTCGTAATATTGGAAGTTGAGTTGGGCACTTGTGGCGGGGCCGCCATCTCCATTTGTCGCACCGGCTGTTCCGCGAGTCCCATTGCCCGCGTAGGTTGTAATGATATGCTCCGGTGAATTGTCTACTACTCTGACGACGTCGTTATTCGAATCGGCGATAAAAAGATTCCCGTTGTTGTCGAAGGCCAGAGTGGCTGGGAAGTTCAAAAGCGCGCTGGTCGCCGGTCCGCCGTCGCCGCTATAGCCTCCGAAAAAACCGGCGCCGTCATATTGAATGCCCGAGCCAGCGTAGGTGGTAATTACGCCGGTATTCGCATCGACGCGGCGGACTCGGTTGTTTAAGGAATCTGCAATAAACAGGTCGCCGTTTGCGTCGACAGCGAGGCCTTCCGGGAAACTGAGTTCTGCCTCCGTGGCGGGCCCCCCATCGCCCGAAAATCCCTCTATCCCAGTCCCGGCGTAAATGGACATTTGACCTTGCGGAGTAATTTTGTAGACAACCCGAAGCCCAACTGAGGAGAAGTACAGGTTGTTCAGCTTGTCTCGAACAACGCTGCCTAGAGGTGAGATGTGAGCTGCGGTCGGCGAACTCGGTTGCGCCCCGCCACCAGCGACCGTGTTTATTGTATTGGGGGTCTGAGCCGTCGCGCGCAAGCACACCGACAACAAGAGAATCAAGAGCCGTTGTAATCGGCGGGCTGTCTTTGACGTCACGCTCTCTTGCCTCGCACTGCCAAGGGCCTAAATGGGAAAAGTGCGCTGGAACAATCAAGAGGCGGAATAACGGATGAGGTCGCGCCCAGGCTCGGATGCGAGTTATGCAAGAAACTACACATAGATGGAATACCAGCGCCCAGCGGATCCGGGACCTGTCCGCTGCTAATGTTCGTAAATCGGGCCCAAAAGGACTTACACCCCTAGTAGTGGGACGAAATTCGTCACACACACTACCATGGGTCAACAGGTGCAATTCAAGCACCAATGGGCCGATGGTCGGGCCAGTGCGGCGCGCCGCTGATTTGGTCCTTTGTGCGGTTCGAATCGGCTCGAATCGCAACTGCGAGCATCAGCCGTTGCGCCGTCGCTCAACTCCAAAACCCTTGATTTGCCAATAAAGAAGCCTTAACTTCACTGTTCTGCCCCCGCTGGCGCCCCGGCGCAAATACAATGGAATGCCCTCACTGTCACACCAGCAATCCACCTACAGCCGTCCGCTGTAGCCAGTGCAACACCGCTTTCGATTTCGACGGCGCGACGATGGCCGTCACTGCGGCCGGCGTAATGACGCCACCAACCACCGCGACTGCGCCCACGCAGGATTTCGCCAAGGGGTGGTCGCAGCCCTCGCCGGCCAGCGCGACAGTCAGCGGACCCTCTCTCGCGCCCGGCGTAGTCCTCGGCACTCGCTACGAAATTTTGCAGTTGCTCGGACAGGGCGGCATGGGCGCGGTGTACAAAGCCAAAGATCTCGAATTGGACCGCGTCGTCGCGCTCAAAGTGATTCGCCCCGAAGTGGCGTATCACCCCGATATGCTGCAGCGATTCAAGCAGGAGCTCCTTCTTGCGCGCCAGATTACCCACCGAAACGTAATTCGCATTTTCGATCTCGGCGAAGCATCCGGACTCAAGTTCATCACCATGGAATTCATCGAGGGACAGGACTTGCGGTCCCTCGTCCTCGAAAAAGGCCGCCTCAGCTCCGAGGAAATCGTGGGGATTATCGAACAGGTTTGTCTGGCGCTCGACGCGGCGCACAGCGAAGGCGTCGTTCACCGCGACCTCAAGCCGCAAAACATCATGATCGACCGCAACGGGCGCGCGGCCGTCATGGATTTCGGAATCGCGCGCTCTGTCGAATCCGGCGGCATGACGCAAACGGGCATGCTCGTGGGCACGCCCGACTACATGTCGCCCGAGCAGGTCATGGGCGAACACGTCGACGTGCGCGCGGACCTGTTTACTCTCGGCGTGATTCTCTACGAATTGCTCACGGGCGCCATGCCGTACAAGGCCGACACCGTGCAAGCCTCGATGTTCAAGCGGACTCGCGAAGTGCCCAAGCCGCCAATCGTGATCGATCCGACGGTTCCTAAGGCGTTGAGCGACATCACCGCCAGATGTCTGCAAATCGATCCCGCTCTTCGTTACCGGTCGGCCCGCGAAATTCTTACCGATCTGCAAACGTGGCGAGGGGGAGGACAGCTCGACAGCGCCACCATTGCGCGTGGTAAGCCAAGACGCGATTTATCGGCGCTCAAGTCGAAATGGATTCCCGTGACGGCTGCGGCGATGCTGGCCGTCGCAGTAGCGGGTTGGTTGCTTCGAGGTCGATTATTCTCGGTACAGCAAGCTTCGCCAGCGTCGCCCGTAGCGCTTGCCATCGTGCCTTTCCGCAACGCTTCCGGGGATCCATCGCTCGATTGGCTGGGATCGAGCGTTGCTGAAACACTCAGCACCGACGTCGGACAATCCGCCCACCTTCGCGTGGTTTCTTCGGAGCGGGTCAACGAAATTTTCCGCGATTTGCGTTTGTCACCCGACACTTCGTTCGATCCTCCCACGATTGATCGCTTGGCGGAATTCAGCAACGCTGACGATCTCGTCTGGGGGCGCTACGCGCGTTTCGGCGATCAGATTCGGCTGGACGGCACCGTCCAGGACGTGAAGCACGGACGCACCACGGCACTCACCGAATCCGCCACCGAGAGCAACATTCTGGGCGCCATCGATCGGTTGGCGGCCGACATCCGCTCCAGCCTGGCTCTTTCCACGAGCGTTGTGAAAGAGCTCCAGGGGCAATCGTTCAAGCCCTCGACTAGTTCGGCGGACGCGCTGCGCGATTACAATGAAGGCCTCCAGCTCGCGCGCCGCGGCAACTATCTCGACGCCGTTCATCGGTTCCAGGCTGCCACGAAGGAAGACGCCAGCTTTGCTCTCGCGTATTCGGAACTCGGCCGGACCTATGCTCAGCTTGGGCAGGACGATGATGCGGAGCAGGCCTCTCGGAAAGCTGCCGAACTGAGCGATCAGCTTCCGGCTGCTGAAAAATATCTGATTCAGGCGAGCCACTACCGCATTCGGCGCGATTACCCGAAGGCGATTGAGGTCTACGAAAACCTCGCGAAGGTGTCCCCGAACGATGTGGATGTCCTGTTCAATCTCGGCGTTCTTTACGAAAATTCCAGCGAGTACGACAAAGCTCGCGCCGAATTGACACGAGTGCTGGCGCTTGATCCCAAGCGCGTATCGGGATTGCTCGAAATGGGCCGCGTCGAAATTAGAGCTGGGAATCCGCAGAAGGGTCTCGAGTATCTGACTCAAGCACAGGCCATGGCGATCGAATCGGGCAACGATGAAGAGCGGTCCGATATCCTACAGGCGATGGGTGGCGCATACGCCGCACTAAACAAGAACGAAGACGCGATCCGCAATTTTCAGGACGCGCTCGACATCCGCCGCAAATTGGGGCTCAGGAAAGGGATCGCCGATAGCCTCGAGGACATGGCGTCAGCACAGTCCCAGCTAGGTCAATCGGCCGTCGCGCTCAAGAATTACAACGAAGCCCTCGCCGTGCGGCGCGAGATTGGCGACAAGGCGGGAACCGCGGACGCTCTCAATGATCTCGGACAGTTCTACGATGATCACGGTCAATACGCTCAGGCGCTGCCACTCTTCAAGGAATCGCTGCAGACCGAAATTGACGTCGGCAACCTCATCAACCAAGGGCTTGTGTTGAACAACATCGGCAACACCTACCTCTTTAGCGCGGATTATCAAAATGCGCGCACCTACTTCGAACAGGCTCTCGAGGTTCGCGAGAAACTGGGTGTTTCAAGCGCCATCGCCGACACACTTCACAATCTTGCCGAAACTCTGAACAACATGGCGCAGTACGATCAGGCTCTCCAGGATTATTTGCGTGCACTCGATCTGCGGCGGAAAGCGGGCGACAAGCGCGGCGCCGCGATCGAATCTTCCGGAATGGGAAACCTGTTCGGCTATCAGGGGCGATACGGCGCGGCTGTCAGTTCGGAAGAGGATGCCGTCGAAACGATGCGCGACATTCAGGAGCAGGGATTCTGGCTTGCTGAAGTGCTCGGAGCCTATGGACTCTCTCTCGCCGAAGTCGGACGCAGCGATGACGCGAAAAAGAATCTCGATGAGGCGATGGCCGTCGCGCGCTCGCAGAAGGACGACGCCATCGTCGCCGAGCTGCTCGGCTATGAGGGCGACGACGCCTTTTATCGCGGCGATTACGGGTCGAGTGCCGCTCTCTATTCGCAGGCGGTCCAAACCGCCTCGCATACAACTGACGCCCACCTGATCCTAGTCTCGAAAGTAAATTCTGCCAAAGCCGAGGTCAAGCAAGGCCATTTTGCTTCGGCCTTGAGCGCGTTGCAGTCCCTCGCTCAACAGGCCGACACGATGGGGCTCAAGTATGTTTCGGTCGAATGCGCGGTCTACCAGGGCGAAGCTGCGGTCGGAATGAAGAACTATGCCCTGGCGAAAATCGAGCTGCAGAGTGCCGCAAGCCGCAGCGAGTCCCTTGGCATGCAGGGACTGCTCGCCCAAAGCGAATTTCTTGTGGCTCGCGTCTTCGAGCTAACAGGTAACAGGGATGAAGCACAGGATCACTACAAGCAGTCCCGCCAGGCTGCCGACGGGATACAAAAAGATGCACACACCGATACGATCACGAAGCGCAGCGATCTGAGCCCGATTTTCGCGCACGGCGCGTAGTCTTTGCGGCGCGCCGCTGCCCAGCCAAGTCCGGAGATGCAACAGCCGCGTGAGAGCCCGTAACTGGACCAGCTTGTCCCCTTAGCGGCTGAGCTCTATGCCGCTTCCCACGCCCAGCAGGATCGAATCGAGATTCGGCTTCGAACGGATGTGTCTGCGATACGCAAGCGCGTGCTCACGCGACGAGTCCGGCCAAATCATGTTGTCGGCGGCGATCAGAGCTCCGGAACTCAGCTTGGAGTAGAATAGCTCGAAGCACGGGATGTAGAGCTCCTTCCACAAGTCGATCAGCACAAAATCAAAGGGTCCCGCCAGCGCCGCAATCAGCTCTCGCGCATCGCCCAACCGGAAGTCGACGTGCGCGGCCAACCCTGCCCTGGCGAGCATTCCGCGCGCGTATTCTTGCTTATTCGCTTTCTCATCGATCGTGAAAACTTTGCCGTCAGTCGCGCGCGCCGCTTCCGCGAGCCACACGGTCGAATGACCGTACGAGGTTCCGATTTCCAGAATGTTTCGCGCCTTCGCGCCCTTGATCAAAATATTCAGAAGCTGCCCGGTGTGGCGGTCGATCGAGATCAGAAAATCGTCGCGGTGGCTCATCCACTCGTCTTCGGACATGCGGTCGCGAAGCGTGAACTCCTCAACGCCGCGCTGATCGTACTCGGCGAGAACTATCTCGACCGCCTCATCCATTGCGGAACCTACCTCCTTGGAAATTCTGGAATTCGAAATTACAGGCAGTTACGGGCGCTAAATGCGTAGAACGTGCGGACCCGGTGTCGCGGTGTAGAGTTCGCTTACCAACACTGCTCGTCGCTCAAGCACTGCGCGTTGATTAAACGAACCCTTATCCGTGATCTCACCGGCGTCGAGCGAAGGCGGTTCCTCCGCCAGCACCGCGCGCACGATTCGGTTTGAGCTGCCGGTCGATTGCTGCGCGAAGCTCTTGAGCAGCGCGTGAAAGCGCGCGCGCACGGCAGGATGGCTCACGATCTGGCCCAGCGGCGCGCGTTCCGGCAGTTCGGGTGCCAGCGAGCGGCACGCATCTGTGTCCACAAAAATAATTGCGGCGAGAAAGTCGCAATCGAGCCCCGCGATTACTGCGTCGCGAACCAGCGGTGAGAAATGTCCCATGATCCTTGCGCGCAGCGGTCCCACGCTGACCCACGTGCCGTTTGCGAGCTTAAAGTCCTCGTTCAGGCGCCCGTCGAACAGCAGGCCCTTGTTGATGTCGCTTGGGTCGACGAACCGCACGGCGTCGCCGAACGAATAAAATCCCTCTTCATCGAAGGCTTTTTTCGTCAACTCTGGCTCGCGCCAGTAGCCCGGCGTGACATTCGGCCCCCGCACACGCGCCTCGAGTTTGTCGCCTCGCGGAACCAGTTTTACTTCGACGCCAGGGACCGGAATCCCGATCGTTCCAGCCCGATCGGTCTCCCAAGTCGTTTGAATCGCCATCGGCGACGTCTCGGTCGAACCCAGGCCCGTGGCCATGATGATCCGCTCGCCGCACGTCTCAAGCGCGAGCTCGCGATGCGCGTCCCAGACCGGCTGCGACAATCCCGCTCCTGCATAAAACATCAAGCCGAGGCGCCTAAAAAATGTCTCGCGCAATTGCCGATCGGCGCGCAGAAACGGAAGCAGGTCTTCATATGCTTTCGGCACGTTGAAAAACACCGTTGTCGAAATCTCGCGCAGATTGCGGACCGTCTTCTCGATCCATCCGGGCCCGGGTTTGCCGTCGTCGATGTAGAACGTCCCGCCGTTGTACAGCGCGATTCCGATGTCGTGATTTCCGCCGAACGTGTGATTCCACGGCAGCCAGTCGACAATCACCGGCGGCTCGTCCTCGAGAAATCCGAAAATCTGCATGATCATCTGCTGGTTGCTGCAGAGCATCCGGTGCGTGTTGATCACGCCTTTCGGCACACCGGTCGAGCCCGACGTGAACAGAAATTTCGCCACGCCGTCCGGGTCAATTCGTTCGTGCGCGTCATCTACAGCTGCGGTGGGATTCGTTTCGAGCAGCTCGGCGAACAGGCTGGACTCGCGGCGGTCCGGCGGCGCGGTGGTAGCCACCACCTCGATGTGCTCGTCTACGACCGTCTCAATCGCGGGAGCGTAGCGCGTGCCGTCGGCAACGAACACCAATCCCGGCGTCAGAATCTTGAGTGTGTGTCGTAGCTTGCCGAAGTCCTTCGACACCAGAGAATACGGCGGCGAAATCGGCGCGGTCGGAATTCCCACGTGCTGCCCTGCGAGCGTCAGAAGAAAGTGTTCGAGGTCGTTTTCGGAAAGAATCGCGACAGGCCGCTCGACCGAAAGCCCGCGATCAAGCAAAGCCTGCCCGATGCTGCGCACCGCTCCCCACACCTGCGCGTAGCTCAGCGTCCGCCACTGGTCATCCGCGCCGCGTTTAGCGATGCAGACCTTCTGCGGCGAAACTTCAGCCCAGTGCATCAGGCGATCAGTCAAAACTTTCGGATAAGGCCGCAGCGCCTCGTCCGGTTTGATAAGAAACCCGCCGCCTGGCAGCGGCCGCATCGATGCGCCCGACGTGCGCATTCTCACCTTGCGCACACCCGAGCGCGTCGCTGGTCTTGCCTCTATTTGGCTCTTTTCACTCATTCCCACCGGATATTTTTCCCGCAGGCTCTGGAGACGTTCTCAGTCGACGGCCGAATGCTGATCACCGCCGTGGCGACGACTATCGGCTAAGCTCGGCCCCATCTCGTGGTCGCACTCTCACCTTTGCGGCGCCCCAAGCGATGCCCGCAAATTGTCCGAGGTGATTGTCCAGCCGAAGAAGGATTCTACATTGAACAAAGTGGCCTCGTACATTTTCTGCCCGCCTGCAGCCATGGTGCCGTCGGCCAGCAGGATCGGCCAGTAATCGAGGGAGTAAGCGTCTCGCAGGGTCGATTCGACGCAAACGTTCGCCGCGATCCCGGCGAAAAAGAGATACTGAATGCCGCGAACGCGCAATTGAGAATCGAGCGTCGTCCCGGCGAAGCCGCTGTAGCGAGTCTTCGTGATTACGATTTCGCCTGGCAGTGGCGCAAGCTCATCGACCAGCGCGAAATCCCAGCTTCCTTCGGTCAGCAGCTTGCCCTTGAGCTCCGGCCTCATGCACATCAGACGTATCGCGGTCTCTTTGTAATAGTTGGGAGACCGCGGCCCGCCGGCATTGCTGAGATCAGGCTTGTAGCCCACCTGCAGATGCACGACGGTGATGTCGGCTGCGCGCGCTGCGTCGAGCACCGATCGAATCGTGCGCACTACGCGCGGTGCGTCGTGAAGATCGGCGCCGGCAAGGTCGAGCGTGCCGCCCTTGCTTGCAAACGCGTGCTGCATATCCACGATCACGAACGCCGATTTCGCGAGATCGACTTCGATTTCTTCCGGTTTCGTATTGAGTTTCACGATCATGCTGACGTCACGGCACCGGCCTTAATCCCGTCCGGCCTCCCAAATCTTGTCTGCGAGCAGGTCCGGATTCGTGTAAATGACCTCATGGCTTCCCGGCATCTGAACCAGGCGGTGCAGCCCGAGCCGGCTCGACATCCGCGGATGCCAGCCTCCATCTGCCGGAGGCAATGCCGTATCCTCGGTGCAATTGATGTAGCTCTTTGGCGTCGCAAGCGAATAGAACTTCTTCAGATCAAGCTTGTCCTTGCACGGCTGATACGGCTCAGGGGATAGCTGCGCGTAGGTCCACTTTGCCGTTTCAATGTCCGCGTCATTGACGAACGCCTCGCGCCAGATCGGAAACGGAATCATCACGGTATCATCGCTAGATTCTTTGGAAAGCTTTTCGAAGAGCTCCACGTAGTGCGGAGGCGATTCATCCATCAAACTGTTTCCGTCTGTCAGCACAAAAGCATTCAAAAACACCAGCCGCTTGATTCGCTCAGGAATTGCTTCGGCAACCTTGGAAATGATCGTGCCGCCGAAACTGTGTCCCACCAGCACGATGTCGCGAAGTGCCCGATCGACGATCGCTCGCACGATTGATTCGGTGCACTGCGCATGATTCACATTCTTTGCCGCCGACTTGCCGTGCCCCGCGATTGTCGGCGCGAGCGCCCTGTGCCCTCTGCTTTCCAGATGGCGCACCGTCGGATCCCAGGCGGACCCGTCGTGCCACGCGCCGTGCACCAAGACGAAGGTCTCCATGTTCGATTCCTGGCGTATTTATAGAATCCCGCCAGCAGAGCCAGTTGCTGGCAGGAATTCGTTCGCCTTCTTGAGAGGCCGCAAGATACTACCTGACGCTTTGCCCGACAACAACGCTCGCCGCGGAAGAGGATTCACGATTGCAAGGATCGGGCCTCCAAAAGAAGAAGGCCGGGCATTGCGCCCGGCCCTCTGCACCGCACTGGTTAGAGTTGGAACTCAGAACGAGAACTTCGCCGCGAACTGGAACTGCCGCGGATTCAGCATCGTCCTTGGCAGACCAAACGTCGGGCTCGGCAACAACGGGATGAAGAGGCTGGTCGCCGATGGCGCGAAGCCCGGCACGACGTCGATCGGAGTCACGGCGTTGTTTCCGATTTGCACGGGTCCCGCAAAGACAGGTGTTTCCCCCAGCAGTTTGTTCGGGCAGGCCATGGACGTTGACTGCGTCTGGATGGCCCGGCTCACGGCATCCGCGTAGTGTCTCGGAATCGCATTCCCGCAGAACACCGGCGAACCATAGATCGGAGTGATTTCGTCAACGTTCGACCTGTTGAGGAAGTTGAACGCATCCACGCTGACGTCGAGCTTCCATTTCTCGGTGAGCTGGAAGTACCGCCCTAGGTGGAAATCCCACGACTTGAGAGGATCTCCGACGTACGTATTTCTCGGGATCATGGTCGCGCAGTCGGCGGTGCTTGTGCAGACGTCCTGATACCGGCTTCCGCAATCCGAGGTACAAGTGGCCGAAAGCGCCCCAAAGGCTACACGGTCCGTTGCACCGCCTGCTACGTCGTTCAAAGTATTCGATCCGTAGTACATCGTGAACGGCCGCCCGGACTGAATTGTGATGATGCTGCTGAGCGTGAAATGCCGGACCCATGTATCCTCCGGCCCGGTTGCCGTAAAGTTCGCGACGAAGCGGTGCCGCACGTCCTGGTTCGAGTTTGCACGCTCCGACGTGTAATCGAATTGGTTCGGCGGCAGGTTGATGAACGTTGTGAAGTTGCCGTTGTCGATCGTGTGTGAGTACGTGTAGTTGGCGCTTAAGTTGAAGTACTTGATTCGCTCAATCGCGGTCACCGTCGCGCCATGATACACCGCGTTCGACACGTCGTTATTGTAGTCCTCGAGCCCCGAGCTCATCGTCTGCAACCCGCTGGCGGGGCCGGCGCCTTGGAACCAAGGCCCCACCCCAGCGAGTGCACCGGTCCCGAGCACTGGAGTGCCCGAGCTGCAGGTGGAGAATGTGCCGTTCGCGTTCACCTTTCCAGGAACCCAATCCTTGAATGGGGGCCCAGCAACAGGCCAGAAACCAGGATCGGTCGGATTCGCCGCCTGACCGGCGTCCGTCGTTCCCACCGGGCAGGGTACGTTGATGTTATTTCCTCGGACGAGCTTGTGCCCCCCGACGAAGAGGTAGTTAGCGTCAAGCGCGAAACCTCTGCCGAACTGATGATCCAGTTCAAAGCTCGCTTGTTCGGCGTACGGCGTCCTCGAGTTGTGGTCCATTCCTCCTTCGCCAATGCCGCAGGCGCCAGTCGTGTCGCAGGTGCCTGCCATCTCGATCGAAGTGGGCAAAAACGGGGCCCCAGCGTTGTAAGCGCCTGTTCCGATAATGCTCGCCGCGATGTACGGCGCGCCCGCCGCAGCCGGAGCTCCGAATATCTGATAGCCTTGGATCGCCTGCCCCAGGCCTGACTCGATGTTCGGAAATTGCTGCGGCAAGACTGCGCCTTGTGGTGTGCCAACGGCGCACGCTGCGGCAATTGCAGCCGGAGCATGGTTTCCGCATTGATAGCCCGCGACTATCTTCTGAGTGTTTGGAACGAAGAAGAACGTCAGGTTTTGCCGGTCAAAGAATATGCCGAATCCGGCCCGAATTACGGTCTTGCCGTCGGGCGAATACGCAAGGCCAATACGCGGTTGGAATTCGTTGTAGTCTCTATTCACATAGCTGGCTAGGCCCGATTCGTAATCCCATCGCAAACCATAGTTCAGCGTGAGTTTGGGAGTGATCCGCCATTGATCTTGCGCGAAGGGGCCCCAGTATCCATGGTCAATTTCGCGGCTGTAGCGGTTGAAGAATTGCGGCGGATACGCATTGGCCCAAGTTGCGGTATTAAGCGGCTCGGCTAAGGTCACCGTCGAGGTGCAAGGCGCCGCAGAGCACGCAGTTGGGCTCGGTGGCAGCGGCACACCCTCATAAGTAAACACGTCGCCGTCGTCGCCAGGGACCGCACACTCCCCGGCCGCGGCGCTGAGTCCCGTGCCCGCTGTCGGGTAGCCGTGGCCGAATGGAGTCCCGGAGTTGAAATACTCTGCGAAATCAGCGAGGCACGTCACGCCGGGAACCAGCAGACGCGTCGGATCGAAACCGGGGAAGTTTTCCAAGCTCCAGAGATAGTTGCCGTCAAATCCGAATTTTACGACGTGGTTGCCCTTAACCCATGACAGTGCATCGCTGAACTCGGCTCGCGATTCATAAAGCCTGTCGTTGGTTCCGAAGTTATGGCCGATTTCCAAATCGTTCAAGAGGCTGAAGTCGGGCTGACCTGTCATGCCGTAGAAATTGTAGTGGCGCCGAGCGAACTGACCCAGAGCCGTGTTGACCAAGTTCGGAGTTAAGGTCGTGTCCAGCGTTCCGACGACCGATTGATCGCGCACCAATAGGTCTCGGCCGCCGCTCGGCACGCCGATGCCACCGCCGTCGAGCGTTTGGCCGACTAGTTCTCCGCTGTCTCGCGCATCCTCTCCGTTATAGCGGACCGCCAAGCGGTTGTTGGCATTGATCTGATAATCAAAACGAGCGAACCCGTAATCATTGTTGGCCGTCTTTTCAAACGGTTTCATTATTCCAAGCGCTTGCGCTTGGGTGATGTTCGCCGGATTTCCGGCGAAGCTAGGGAGGCAGGTCGCGAGTCCCGCGCTGCAGCCCTCAGGAGCAAGTCCCATGAGCGCTTTCGCTTGATCGATCAACAGTATGTTGTTGACGAGGTCAGGCGGAAACAGCGGGGATTCTCCACGCCGCTTGCCCTCGTAGTTGATGAAGAAGAAGGTCTTGTCCTTTTTGATTGGTCCGCCCAGCGTTCCACCGAACTGATTCTGCTGCAGGGTGTCCGGCAGGAGAGCGGACTGAAGCTCGGGCTCCGGCTTTTGCAGGAGATTCCGCGAATTCAGGGCGTTGTTCTGGAAATATTCATAGAGCGACCCGTGCAGATCGTTCGTGCCGCCCTTGGTCACGATGTTGACGATGCCGCCGATTGCCCGGCCGTACTCCGCGCCAAAACTATTGTTCACCACGCGGAACTCCTCGACCGATTCCTGAGGCGGCGTTGAGCGCTGAATGCCGCTCGCCGAATTTACGAAGTCTGCGCCGTCGACCGCGATCTCGTTGCTGAACGAGCGCATGCCACCGAACGAAATTTGCGTCGCTTCGTACTCGGTGAACGTCGTGCCCAAGCTGGTGCGGCTCGTCGCCACACCTGGCGTCAGCAGCGCGAAATCGGTAAACAGACGATTGCTGATCGGCAATGATTGAATCTGCTGGCTTTCGACCACTTGGCTGATTTCCGTTTTGGTCGGCTCGATGACAGGTGCAACCTCGGTCACAACGACCTTTTCGCCTTGCGCGGCAACTTGCAAGCCGATGTTGATCGTGGCCACCTGGCCTACCTCAAGTACGATGCCGGTTTGCTTGAAATTCGCGAAACCCGTGAACGAGGCATTCAGTTCATAGTTTCCCGGGGGCAAGTTGGCGATGGCGTAAAATCCTCGATCATTCGAGGTTGCTGAGTAGGAAAGATTCGTGGTCGTGTTGCGTAGTGTGATCATGGCGCCGGCGACGGCGCCTCCGCTTTGATCAGTAACCGTGCCGTTCAGCTGCGCGTTGGCAACACCGCCTTGCGCGAATGCCGAACCGACGCACCCCAACGCAACCACAACCGCGACGAAAAATACCGCTAGGAAACGCAGCCTCATCTTCAACCCCCCTCCGAAGATTAATTCGGCCTACACCACCCACGAACGCGCCTCAGCGCGCTATGTGTGAAGCCTTGAAATTGGTGCATGTGTAACGCCTATGCCGTTGTTTGTCAAGCTCTTAGTGCGATTGGCGATGCGAACGTCCCTGCGACCACCCTTGAACCGCCGACATCCCTTCACCCACTCTTAATTTGGGAAAGGTTAGCTAACCGATGCCTGCGCGGTCTATCCCAGAGGGGAAGTGGGATTTGCCTCAGAGGGAAGCCGCCTTTCACGACAGGTTGCTTCATTCTCCTCGGCGCGCGGGACGGCGTCGGCCTATCGGTGGACCAGTTCTAGCGATCCTGCGTCCGCCACTCTCAACGGAGCAATCCCAGCCCGTAGGCGCCTTGGGGACGCTCCGAAGAACTGTTTGAAACATCGGCTAAAGTGGTTTGAGCTGTTGAACCCCCACGAATACGCGA
>Ga0187770_10000527_pt1 | contig 18631 bp, 17 predicted proteins | sample 0116_SJ02_MP02_2_FD_133154 | JGI IMG/M metagenome (GOLD analysis project Ga0187770, IMG submission 133154) | Tropical peat soil microbial communities from peatlands in Department of Meta, Colombia - 0116_SJ02_MP02_20_MG | ecosystem: Environmental > Terrestrial > Soil > Wetlands > Peat | place...
AAGAGAGGCACCTTCCCGTGGGGCCTATCAGCGAGCCTCATCGTGTCGGTTCCACATCCGACGCCCTTGATCAGGACAGGATGATCGGTGTATTCTGAGGCGACTTCCTCTGATGCCAGAATCATTACGGCTGCGCCGTCGCTCATGGTGCAGACGGAGGGCCTGTTGAGCGGCCAGGAAATCATTTCCCCTGCAAGGGCCCCCTTTATGGTCAGCCTTTCCGGATACTGTGCATAGGGGTTGTGGAGGGCGTTGATGTGGTTCTTGACGGAGACCATGGCCATTATCCGCTTCGCCTCCTCGGTCGCCATCTGCTGGGCCTCCTTCTCGTCTTTGACTGAGGCGAATTTCGACTTCCGCAGGTATTGGTAGATATGGCGCTGGACCATGAGGGCATAGTATCCGGTGTAGAACCCGCCCACTGGGTAGTCGAAGTTCGTGTCGGACGCCAGCGCAATGAACTCGTTCCCCTTCCAGGTTTCGACGTGGGACATGGTCTCGAAGCCGGCGACGAGGCAGATGTCGTTTCTCCCGCTGGCGATCGTCTCCCACCCCGCCTGGATGGCCTGGCCCCCAGTGGCCCCTCCCCATTCGATCCTCCGAGAGTCCTTCGGGTTGAGACCAAGGTAGTCCTGAACCATCGATGCAGCCTTCAGCTGTCTCGCAAAATGGTCAGAGAAGTATGATATCCTGCTGCTGTCTATGTCCGACGGCTTAAGGTCCGGCACGTCCCTCATGGCGTAATCGTAGGCGCGCTTCACCATCAGCCGGAAGTCCATTTCGGGGTGGGCCTTCGCGAATTTCGTGACCCCTCCGGAAATGGCGTAGACCTTCCTCTGTGCCGGCACACCAGGGGCTCCGATTTTGTGTGTATTAATTTTCTTCCAATGGTCGTTGGCCTGGGCAGAGGCTACTTCGGGCCCTTCCCGCGCCTTCGGCGCTCCCAGCGCTTCGCGAGCTCCACATAGAAGTCAACCGCCCCGGGGTCCGCAAGAGAGTCCCTGTTCACCACCCCTGACGGGTCCCCGCCCATCAAGATTCTCTTGACCGGCACTTCCAGTTTCTTCCCGCTGAGCGTCTTCGGTATGGCGGGAGCCTCTATGACCTTGTCAGGGACGTGCCTGGGCGAGAGGTCGGTCCTGATGCGCCCCCGGATTTTCGAGTCGAGTTCGGAGTCAAGCTTCCTGCCAGGTGCAAGGGTAACAAAGAGCACGAGCTCCCCCTCCTCTTCAGGCCCCTCCAGCTCCACGGCCATACACTCTGCCACTTCAGGGATGGACTCGACTGCTCGATAGACTTCACTGGTGCCGATCCTCACCCCCAGGCGCTTTATGGTGGCGTCCGACCGTCCGTAGATTATGCAAGTTCCCCGCTTCGTTATCTCTATCCAATCGCCGTGCCTCCAGACGCCCGGGAAGAAGCTGAAGTAACTCTCCCTGTACCGGCTCCCGTCCTGGTCCCCCCAAAGGAAGAGGGGCATGCTTGGGAGCGGTTCCGTGAGCACCAGCTCCCCCACCTTCCCCACCACAGGGTGTCCCTGCTCGTCGAAGGCTTCCACCTTAGCCCCGAGGGCCCTACATTGAATCTCCCCTGAGTAGACGGGAAGGATGGGACAACCTCCGACAAATGGTGCACACACGTCCGTCCCTCCGCTCACGGACTCCAGCCAGACGTCGTTCTTCACCGCGGAGTAAATCCATTCGAATGCCTCGGGAGAAAGGGGAGAGCCTGTCGACCCCATGCTCCTGAGCTTCTTCAGTTCATGGGAAGACCCCGGAGCTAGGTCCGCCTTCATGCAGGCGGAGAAGTATGCTGCGCTCCCTCCCATGAACGTGGCCTCGGTCGTCTCGACCAGGTCCCAGAGTGAATCCGAATCAGGGAAGGAAGGGCTGCCGTTGTACAGCACGAGGGTCGCCCCGTGTAGCAGGCCTCCGATCAGATGGTTCCACATCATCCAGCCGGTGGTCGTGAACCAGAAGAAGCGATCTCCTGGCCGGATGTCGTTGTGAAGAGAGAGGCCCTTCAGCATCTCCACCAGAATCCCTCCGTGGCCGTGTACTATGGGCTTCGGCAGCCCCGTCGTCCCTGAAGAATAGAGGATCCACAGCGGGTGGTCGAAGGGCAGAGACTCAATCTCTACCGATTCCTTCCCCGTCACCAAATCGTCCCATGGGACCGAGCTTGCGATGGGCATCCCTCCCGAGCTCCCCTGGACTTCTACGACAGTCTTCACGGACGGCAGCGCCGATATGATTGACGAAACCGCCTCGGTCCTGTCGAACCATTTGCCTCCGTAGCTGTACCCGTCCGTGGCGAAGAAGACCTTCGGCTGGATCTGAGAGAACCTGTCAAGCACAGCGGGGGCCCCGAAGTCGGGTGAGCAGCAGGACCATATTGCGCCAAGAATGGCGCAAGCGAGGAAGGCCACCACCGCCTCCGTTGCGTTCGGCAGGTAGGCAGCGACCCTGTCCCCCTGGACAACGCCCAGGTCCCTGAGGTGGGCGGCGAGCGTGAGGGTCCTCTTCCTGAGCTCCTGCCAGGACATGGATTTCGGGCTCCTCCTCTCAGATTTCGAGACGAGAGCAGTCCCTTCGAAAGTGCTCTCAAGGATTCGCTTGGCAAAGTTGACTTCGGAGCCCTCGAACCAACGGGCGCCTGGCATCCGCCTGTCTTGGAGGACCGGATAGTCAGCGTCCGCCACGTCGTAGTACTTCCAGACTGACCCCCAGAACCCTTCGAGATCGTCAACGGACCAACGCCATAGCTCGTCGTAGCTGCCGAAGGGCCTGCCTTTGCGTTCAAGCCACTTCATGAAGGCAGTGATGTTCGTCTTCCTGGCGAAAGCCGGATCGGGCTCCCAGAGTAACTTCCCCGCCGGCATGTCCGACCAGCCGAGTCCGGGCCTGCTATAAGAGAAGTTCCTCGCGGAGCTTCGCTGTCAGAGAGGGTGCAACCAACCGGTTCGGTGAATTATCGTACTCACCTGATGGGTCTTAGGACGAAGATGGCGATGTCCCAAACGAAGTGGCTGGTGAAGCTAGACTGCGTCCCGCCGTAATGGTACGTCACCCCCCATAGAAGGTCGGTGACGAATGTCGCGCCAACCCACAGGGGATTAAGTGTGGCGACATGAAGGGCGGCATCGAGGGAAGCTACAACCGGAGCGGCCATGACGCCGAAGCGAGGACGGAGACTTCTCTGCAGGACCCCTCTGAAGAAGGACTCGTATCCAGCCGAGTCGAAAAGAAGGACGGCCGCCTGAAGGTAGACGGGATTAGCGGGCGAGGAGATTAACGAATAGATCGAGGTCTCGGAAGCCGAAGTGATGCCGAAGGGGTGGTACGTCGAGACCAACCACCCTCCCCCGTAGAATATGCCGTAAAGCAGGGCAGCACTCGCTAGTCCGAGCCCTATTGACCTGAGGCGCGCCTTCCTCGTCGGGAGAGCCCTTTGGGCGTATGCGACCCCGATCATGCAGGAGGTGGAGACGAAGGTCGCTTCGACGAAGTAAGAAGGGGGGACGGTGAAAAGGAAGAGCATCGACGCGATTACTATCACGAGGCCGACAGCAAGTCCGCGGCGCGCCAATGTGAAGGGGGATGGGCGAATCAGGTTAAAGCCCTATACTGATCCCATACGGCTAGGGTTAAACCACTGCAGCATGAGGCCCGGAACGATGGACGCCAAGACCGCCTTCCTGTCGACACGACCCTGGTCCTTCACCATGACCTTCTCATCTGTCACCATGGGGACCTTACTGGCCGCCATCGCAGGGCGGTTCAATCCTTTGTACTATGCACTCACCCTCGGGGGGATGATCGCCTTCCACGCAGCGACCAACGTTCTCAACGACTTCTACGACGTGAAGCACGGGGTTGACAGGGAGGGGGCGCCCACGACCAAGTACAGGCTGCATCCGGCAGCCTTCGGGCAGGTGCCGCTTAGCACGACGTTGGCTTTCTCAGTGAGCCTCTACGCGCTTACTCTCGCCGCAGGAGTCTACCTTGCCTTCGCCAGCAGCATGTCCATCCTGTTTGTGCTCGCTGCCGGAGTACTCGGGAGCGTCTTCTACACCGCCGATCCTATCGATCTCAAGGCCAGGTCCCTGGGAGAACCAACGGTGTTCGTCATGTGGGGGGTGCTGATCCCACTGGGCTCCTACATTGTGCAGACCGGAACCTTCGCCTGGGCACCATTTCTTGCGTCAATCCCGATAGGTATCTTCGTGGCATTGGTCTTGCTTGCCAACAACATCCGTGACATCGGCTATGACGGGTCTGTCAGAGAGAGGACGCTTGCGGTGGCGCTTGGACCCCGCCGCTCTCGACGTTTGTACGTGGCCCTGCTCGCAATGGCTTACGCCCTTGTCGCGGCCGGGATTCTGGCTGAGCAGCTGCCAGCATGGTCGTTTGCCGTGTTCCTCACAGTTCCTGGCGCGCTCCGCCTTGCTAAGATGTTCCACGGGCGTGTACCAGACGACGCGGACCCCAGGACAGCGGCGCTCGCATTCCAGTTCTCTCTGCTCTACATGGGGTCCCTCGTCCTGTTCATCTTGGTCCCGCTGAAGCTCCCCGTCTGAGCTTGGCAGGCGGAGTCCTTAGTGCCCCTTCGCGGGGGCGAGTTCGTTCATTGTGTAGGCTAGGTTTCCAATGGGCATTACGATTGGCAGCGTCACGCCGGACTTCTCGTACTCCCTGAGCCTTTCGGCCGCGTGGTCCCCCGTCCCCGTGATGGTAAGGGCTTCGATGGCCTCGTCGGGGATCAGCCTTTTCGCCTCGGGGATGTCTCCCTTCTTCCATGCATCCTTCATGGGGGAGAGCCGCTCCTCGCTTACACCATATGGAGAGAGGACCTCTGGCCTGACCACTTCGGCCAGTTGGTATGCGAAGAAGTAGTAGTCGCGGACGGCCTGGGCGGCTTTCTGCGGTTCGGGATCCACGGAGGTGAGCATGTAGGACGCCCTTTCGACGGCCGAACCCCTTCTAGCCTCGCCTCGCCTGACGTTCTCGACCATGCTTTCGGTCCCTCGGACGCTATTTAGAGCCGGAGAGAGTATCACTCCATCGGCGACTGTTGCCGCGAATGCCTGTGTCCTGGGAGAAAGGGAGGCGATGTAGAGCGGGATGTGCCCGTTCACCCTGAACCCCATGGTGAGGCCGTGGACGTTGAAGAACTCGCCATCGAATTCGACCTTGCTTCCCTCCCAGACCATCTTCACCACCTCAACGTACTCTCTTATCCGTCGCAGCGGTCTGCTCTTTTCGACAGGGAATATCTGGTGACCGATAAGCGGGATGGTGGGGAAGCTGCCTAGGCCGAGGCCAAGCCTGACTCTCCCCCCTGAGAGCTCCGAAAGAGTGGCGAAGGTCGTCGCTGCCGTCACAGGGTGTCGGGTGAATGTGTTGATCACCCCGGAACCGAGTCCAATCCGCGTCGTAGCCGAGGCCATGGCAGAGAGGTAAGTGACGACGTCGCGCTGGAACAGGCTTTCGTGCATCCAAACCGAGTCGAACCCGAGTCTTTCGGCATCGGCCGCCACGTCCATTGATTCTTTGACCCCTAGGACAGGATTGAAGCCGAGGGCGAGCTTCATGTTTGACCCTCCCTCCAGAATCGCTTTAAGCCTTCGAAGCCTTGTCGACGGTGAGGAGGCCGAGCACACTGCCAAGGTCCCGCTCTTTCTCCAGATTCCACAGGCGCAACAAGGCCTCCCTGGCCCGCCCTTCTCCGAGGTACTTTCTAGTCAGACGCAGGAACTTTGCCTCGATGTCAGCCTTTGTCATGGGATTCTTGGGGTGCCCAAGGGGCACTACCACCTGAGCTGCGACTTCCCTCCCGCCCGCTTCCGTGACTGTGACCCTGTTGGCCATTCCCTTCTCGGGGTAAAGCGCTGTGAACTCGGGGTCTTCGATGACCCTGATCTTCCTGATGAAGCCTAGGTTCTTCGGGTCCGTCATATTCCTGGTCGAGTAGGTGGAGTTGTCCACCGTTCCGTGCAGCAGAGCCATTCCGACCATGTACGGGAGGCTGTGGTCCGCGGTCTCTTTGGTCTTCGGCCTCCATTTTTCCCTGTCCTTGCCCAAGATGGTGTACCCGGCCTCATGCGTCTCAACCAGGACCGACGTAATCCCCTCAAGATTCTTAACGTGCTTCCGCGTTTCGAGGGCTGCCCAGATAGCTGACTGTGCGTGGTACTCCGCCGGCCAGTACTTGATGTATGTCTCGTTAACTTTGTAGTTGCCCCGTCTCCCGCCCAACCTCTGAAGGTCAAGGCTGAACTTCCCCGACACCTGTTTGAAGAAGCCCATTTCCCCTTCGAATATGGGCGCTGGTCCTGTCATCCCCTCCCTGGCGAGGAGGGCGGCGAAGACGCCGTTCCTGGCGGCGTTTGAGAACGACGCTCCCTTCCACATCGAGAGTTCTCCTGCCCTTACCTGCCTCATTGCGATGTGTCCGCTGAGGGCAATATTAACGGACTCAGCCGCCTTGCTACTGTCAAGCCCCATAAGCTTCGACGCCGCCAGGGATGAGGAGACCAGGCCGTAGTTCACGTGGTCCCACCCCCTGTCCCTGATATTGGCTGCATCACAAAGCCTGCACTGGATTTCGTAGGCCGCGACCGCCGCCGCTATCAGTTCTTTTCCTGGGGCTGTTTCAGACTCGGCTACGGCGAGACATGGGGAGAGGTTGTCACTGGGGTGGGCAGGTTCTCTAGACAGATAGGTGTCGTTGAAATCGAAGTATCGCATCATGAGTCCGTTTACGAATGTGGCGAGCTCTGGAGTTGTTTTCGACCGAGTTCCAAGCAGGGTGGACGCCCCTGTTCCCCGTAGGCCGGAGACAGCCCTTCTTGCAATGGCGACGGCCTCTTCGCCGTAGGCGCCAATGGCGCACCCGAGTGCGTCGATGATCCGGACCTTCATTTCGGTCACAGTCCGCTGGTCGAGTCTTTGGTACTGAACCGAGAGCACGTACCCGGCGAGACTTCGTGCTAGCTCCACGCCCACGCCATCCATCCCCTTCACTTAATTCTCGTCCTTCCATGAGAACGATTAAATCACGCACAGAGCCGGCGGCAGTCAGTAACGCACCTTGGCGATCTACAGCGCCGAGCACAGGCGGCTGATGGAGACGTTCTACCCTGAGCATCATCGAGAATATTCCGAAGTCCTCACCTCCCTTGGGGGATTCATGGAGAAGGAGCTTCTCCCAATATCACCAAAGATAGACACGGGGGAAGTCAAGATGGCCGGCCCTAGGGATGCGCTGCTCAAGCATGGGTTCTGTCAGATTGCTTTCCCCGAGGAATACGGAGGGCTGGGGCTGCCGTTCTCGGTCTACGCTGCCGCTATCGAGATGCTCGGGACGGCCGAGGCTTCGACCTGCCTGAGCGTGGAGATACACAATGCTGTGGCCGAGGGGTTGAACCGGTTCGCGACCGACGCCCAGAAGAGGGCACATCTTCCTAAGCTTCTCTCAGGGGAGTCCCTGGCGTCTTTCACGCTAACGGAACCGGCCAGCGGCTCGGACGCAGGGACAATGGCGACCACGGCCGAGAAGAGAGGAGGAGAGTACTCGATAAACGGTTCCAAAATGTTCATCACGAACGCGGGTGAAGCCAACCTCTATCTGGTGTTCGCGAAGACGAAGAAAGGCCCCTCGTGCTTCATCGTCGAGGCGCCCAACCCGGGCCTGAGCTACGGAGGGGACCTCAAGAAACTGGGGATGAGGGGGTCGAGGACCTCGGAGGTGATTTTCTCCGACTGCAGAGTCCCCGAGGGCAACCTTGTGGGAGAGGAGGGAAAGGGGGCCGACTACGCCAAGGAAATACTCCACAGCGCTAGGATCATAGTCGCCGCCCTGAACGTGGGAATCGCCCAGATTGCCTACGACAAGTCCCTTGCCTACGCCAGGCAGAGGAGGGCCTTTGGAAAGGCGATATCCGAGTTCCAGCTCATAAGGGAGAAGATAGCCGACATGAAGACGGAGATAGACGCCGCGCGACTGCTCTACTTCTATGCCTCGAAGATCAAGGAGTCGGGAGGCGATTATTCGTCGGAGGCATCCCAGGCCAAAGTGTTCGCAACGGAGATGTCCCTGCGGGTCTGCGACTCGGCCATTCAGATTCACGGCGGGTACGGCTACACCACCGACGAGCTGCACAGGCACTGGAGGGACGCGCGCCTCCTCACGATAGGCGAAGGGACCTCTGAAGTGCTAAGGATGTTGATTGCCAGGAGGGAGCTGGCGAGATCACAATGAAAATCGCTGTCTGCGTCAAACACGCCGTCGACGAGACGGAGCTGAAGGTGGACTCGGGGGGCAACCCCCAGCTCAAGGGAGCACCCACCAAGATGAGCACCTTCGACAAGAACGCCGTAGAGGAAGCACTGCGCCTGAAGGCTGCTCACCAGGGGGAGGTGGTCGTTGTGACCGTTGGGACCCCCGAAGCAAAGAAGACAATGAAGGAGGCCCTCGCCATGGGCGCCGACAGGGGAGTCCTTGTATCTGCCGACCCGATGGCCATGGACACGCGCCGAACCTCAGAACTGCTTGCAGCTGCTCTGAAGAAGGGGGGACCCTACGACATGATCCTCTGTTCGGAGGGATCATCCGACATGTACACCGGACTGGTGCCCCCAATGCTGGGCGAGCTTCTTGGCCTCCCCTATGTGGGGTACGCGAAGAAGATAGAAGTTAGTGGCCAATCGGCGAAGGTCGAGCGCGCGCTCGAAGACAGCGTCGAGGTCGTCGAGGGCCTCATGCCCCTTGTGGTCTCAGTTGTTAGCGAAATCAATGAGCCGAGGTACCCCACCCTGATTCAGATTATGCAGGCGGGCAAGAAACCGATGGAGGATTTGACCCCTGAAGGTCTGCTCCCCGGGGCTGGGCCACCAGTGTCACTCGTAAAGGGAATGAAGGCTCAGGCGATGGCCCGGAAACGAGTCGTGTTTGAGGGTCCGCCGGAGGAGACAGCGAAGAAGCTTGTAGACTCCCTTGCAGCCGAGGGGGTGCTACCAAGATGAGCGTCAAGATCTGGGCGTTCTCCGAGTCCCCCTCCGTTGCTAACGAGGTCGCCTCGGCTGCATCTGCAATCGCCGCGGCGGCGGGAGGAGGATTTGCCGTGGTCGGCCTGGACGACAGCGGGCCATTCCTGGCGGGGGACGACAAGCTTGTGGTCAGGGCGGACACCCCGCTTTCCGCATCCCCTGAATCCGCGGCAAACGCACTCGCAGCGGTTGCCAAGGAAGCCAATCCGGATGTCATTCTGGTGGGCTCGACCAGGGACGGGAAGGAAATAGCGTCGCGGGTCGCCGTGAAGCTGGGCCGCCCCTGCGCAAGCGAGGTCTTCGGACTCGCCCTCGGGAGCGGGATGCTCCAGGGCAAGAGGAACGTCTTCGCGGGGAAGCTCATCGCGGAGGTGTCAATGCCGCTCCCATGCGTCGTCGCCGTCAAGGTTGGTACGAACCCGGCTCTTCCTGCTTCCGGGGCGAAGGCTACGGAGAAGGTAGTGGGGGTCGTGGCCTCCAAGACAAAACTGGTGGAAAGACGGGAGAAGCAGAAGGGGACTGTGGACCTCAGGGGAGCGAAGCTCATAGTTTCGGCGGGGAGGGGGATTAAGAAGAAAGAGGACCTAGTCCTCGTGAGCGACTTGGCAGCGTCCCTGGGGGGAGCGGTCGGGTGTTCGAGGCCCCTCTCGGCAGACATGGGGTGGCTCCCCGAGGAACACCACATCGGCCTGACGGGCGTGACAGTCCATCCTGACCTCTACCTCGCCGTGGGCATTTCGGGCCAGCTTCAGCACGTCGCAGGGGTCAAGGACTCCAAGGTCATAGCGGCAATCAACACCGACAAGAGCGCGCCAATATTCGAGGCTTCAGACTACGGGGTGGTTGGTGACCTCTATGCCGTGCTTCCTGCGATGCTCAAGGAGATAAGGGCGAGGCACCACTAGCCGCGTCACGACGGCCCGTCCAGCGACTTCGCCATTATCTCCGCCATATCAAGCACCTTCATCCTTTCGTCACCAAGGGCTTTCGTGGCGTCCTCGAACATTGTGATACAAAACGGGCAGGCTACTGCCAGGGTCTCTGCCCCAGTCGCCCGGGCCTCCTCCACCCGAATAATCCCTATCTTCTTCTTCTCCTGTACCTCGTACCACACGTTCGCTCCTCCACCGCCGCAGCAGAAGCTCGCCTCCTTGGTCCTCCGCATCTCCCGCAAGTCGAGTCCCTGGAGGGACCTCAGCGCCTGGCGTGGCTCTTCAATCACACCGTTGATTCTGCCGAGATTGCAGGGGTCGTGGAAGGTGACCGACCCAGCCATTGCCGTCTTCGGGAGCTTCCCCTCTAGGACGAGCTTCGAAAGCAGCTGAGAATGGTGGATGACCTCGAACTCTCCGCCGAACTCCGGGTATTCGTTCTTGAAAGTATTGAAGCAATGGGCACAATGGACTACGATCTTCTTCACGTTGTGTCCCTTCAGTGTCTCCACGTTCTTCATGACGAGTTCCTGGAATCTCCCCTCCTCTCCCATCCTCCTGACTGGCTCCCCCGTGCAGACCTCCTCGTTCCCAAGGACAGCGAAGCTGACGTTCGCTGCCTTCAGGAGTTTCACCATGGCCTTGGCAACCTCCCTGCTCCTAGGATCGTAACTCGACTGACAGCCCACCCAGTAGAGGTACTCCGCTCCTGGGTTCTCGGCAATTGTGGATACGCCGAGCTTCAGGAGCCAGTCCATCCTATCGTGCTGCGCGAGCCCGAAGGGATTACCCGACCTGCCGACGTTCTCCAGGAATATCTTCTTCCTCCCGTCCAGCTTGCTCTCGGCTACAAGGGTCCTCCTGAACTCGGTGATGTAGTCGACTTGGTCGATGAAGACCGGGCAGACGGACACGCACGCGTTGCACATCGTGCAGGCCCATAGCTCCGGCTCGCGGATGGTCCCAAGGGCCAGGGCGTCCGCCAAGGGGTGGATGGCGTTCTGATTCGCGAGATCTCTAACGACCAACCTGGGGGAGAGGTCTCTCCCGCTGGCGTGGGCGGGGCAGACCTCCTGACACCTCCCGCAGTTGGTGCAGGCATCAAGCGCGAGCTTCTGCAGCGGCAGAAAATCCTGGGCCCCCCTGATGTTCGGAGGGACCTCCGTGCTCCCGCTTTCCATCATCATTTGCAGGTTGAAAGGAGTCGTGAGCCTCCCCATGGATTTCACGGGAGCGAGGGCGACGTTTGCTCCAGAAGTGAAGACGTGTATGAGCTTGGTGTACGGGACGGCCGCGATGAGGAACATCACGGATAACATGTGTGCCCACCAGAACGCCTGGTAGAGCGTGGGCGCATTCGAGACAAGTCCAGGAATCAAGCCAATCAAACCTGAAAGGGCGTCCCCCACTGGAGAGAAGTCGGCCCATGCGACCGGCTGGATGATCAGACGAAGTGCTTCGATGAAGAATCCGGAAATCCCTATCCAGATCAGCATGCCGACAACGAAGTAGTCGTCCAGAACGGTCTCGAGTCTGTCCAGCTTCTTAACAAAGCGCCGGTAGACCGCGACTGCGAGCCCGAATACGTATGCAATTCCGAAGGTGTCTCCGAGTAGCTCGAGAGTGAGGTATGTATTGCCCTGGAGGAAGGTGAAGCTGGTGAAGAGAGGCAACACGTCATCCTGGATGAAGATGATTGTGGTGTAGGCCGCGAGAACCAGGAAACCGTAGAACAGGGACCCATGCATCAATCCACCACCTGTATCCTGCAAGACTCTTCTCTGTCCGAGCCCGAACTTCACGAACCGGGACAGCTTCACTCTCAGATCCTTCAGGATGATCTTCAGGACGTCGAACAATCCAATTCCATACCTTCGCAGGTGCCTGTAGACTCCGAAGAGCAGTACGCTGCCGCTGACGAGGAAGGCGGCGTAGAGGACATCGTAAGCGTAGGGGAAGTACGTCAGAATCAGTACTTCTCTGACTGGTACCACCAAACGGCCGTGTCCGTGGGTTGTCCGGTATTACGGCTTATCCCGAAGGGGGCTTCAAGGACTTGCGCCTTACTATCTTCCCTCCCCCGCCGGGGAGTGCCCTCACCACGTCGTCCACTGAAGGCGCGGCAGCCCCCGACGCTCCTTCCGACAGCTCTCTGAGGACCTTCTTGGCGGTGTCGCTTGCCTTCTCCCTGTGAGGGATCAAGACGACGTACCGGGGGCAAGCCTTTGATACGGCCGATTCGGGTCCGGCCACCACCCTCTCCTTCTCGTCCAGGCCTACGGCGATTTGTATCAGGGCATGTCGAACAAAATTCTTCTTCCCCCGTATGACGAAGCTCCCCCTGGCCAAGTATTCTCCGCTCTCTGCCGAAGAGCTGACCTGGTCTCTGTTTACCCAGTATGCGTCTGCCGCTCCGAGGCCCGTTTTCCATCCGCTGCTAAAGCTGACCGTGGCCTGGGCGAGCTCGAGCGCCTCCTCCTCTGACTGGGTAGATCCTGCCTTGAGCACGAAGAAGGGCGACCCGAACAGGTCGGCGTGGTACACGACATCGCCTTCTTCGAGGTGACGCTTCACAAGGAGGGTGTTGGACTGGGCGTCTCTTCCTCCCACTGCCAGCCTGCCACCGCTGGTCACGAACCACCTGAACTTCTCGTACCACTCGCGGGCCCTCCTGGGGAGGGGCTTCGCCCTGGGTCCTTCGGCCGGCCTGATTCTATCGAGCCTCTTCTCCAGCTTCCCTGCGGCTTCGAGGGCATCGGCCGCCTTCTTTTCAAGGTCCTTGGCTCGGTCGAACAGGGCAGAAGCAATTGCGGAGGGAGAACTCGGCTCTCGGCTGGGCCGGGCTCCAGACTCCCTGAGAAGGAGAAGTGCATCCTCTTGTTTACTCGAGGCTGCCACCGAAGCCGCTGCCCTGACCTTCGCCGCTTTTTCGGTCAGTGACGACGCCTCGGCCCGAAGCTTCGATGCGGTGACCTCGAGCTCCTTTTTTCTTTCTGCCTCCGGCAAAGGTTTCTCAGGGACCTCCCCTGCCTCTCGGAGGAAGACACCGTCGCAGAGCTCGGAGACGGTAATGGCCGATGTGACAACCTCGGCCCCCCTTGGAGGGACGACGAAAATGTCCTCCCCATCCGAAGTCCTGCAGAGGCAGGGCTTCGGGTTGTAACGCGCGTCCCTGACCAGGCCCCCAAGGACCTCCACCAGTTCGCTCTCCCGCCCGCTCAGGCTGGAAGCGGGGGATTCGCCCTTCAGTCCGAGCCGGCTTAGGGATTCGGCGACGTACTTCTTCGGAAGTGCGACATGCCTTCCAATGGCCCTGCCTGCGGTCCTTTCTTCCTCGCGCATCCGGGCGACATCGGTTGCGCTGACATCCAGTGGGCTGATTCTTGTCTGCCTGGGGGGTTGGTAGGCCTCCCCCCTGACAACGCGCCTGGCAGACGAGCGAACTTCTTCCTGCGCAAGCATAACCTTCCCCTCCCTGTCTACGACAATCAAGTTCCCTGGCGGCATCAGTTCGAGTATGAGCTTCTTCGGTTCCCCATCCTCGAACATTAGCTCAAAGACCCTGTCGAGGTCTACCTGGTCAGCGCCCGCGAACCTCGCTCGCTCGAGTTCCCCTCTGAGCTTTGTAGTGAACTCCGTAGTCTGTGCCCTTTCCGATACCCTGGCTGAGATCCACGCCCCTTTCTTGGGGGAGACGACGAGCCACACGTCAGGCGAATCCGACTTCCTCAGCCGGAAAAGTTGAGATGCTCCAAAGCTGTAGATATTGTTAATATAGGTTCCCCGAAGCGCGGCATCTATCTCCTTGAGCAAGGCCAAGACTTCGAAACCAGAGAGTTCGGCCATGAAACCCCAGTCGCTGCCATCGTTTGATAAGCTATACTGGTCCCGGCTTGGTTTTGCCGTTGTCGCTGGAATGCTGGCTGAGGTCCTCGCTGGGACTGACTGGACAAGCGGGGTGAGCATAGGGATACTCTTCTATCTCGTCTCGTACTATGTCGCCCGGTTCACGTGGTACAAGGGGCTGGGAAGGGAAGGGCAGGGGAAGGTCTACAGCACAGCCATCGGCGGCTTCGCCATGATCTTCCTTTTCACATGGATGCTTCTATTCACGCTTCAGGCTGTCGGCTACTCACTGTGAGCTTCGCGTAGTTCAGCAGCGTCTCGGCATACCCCATATCGAACTCGTCTGCCAGTTGGCTGACCGTTATCGACTTCGCCGCCCGCTCGATTCTCGCCGCGTCCCAGGTCTGCATGGTCCCCTCCTTCGCCTTGGCCATACTGGAGTAGATGCCGGCTGCCGCCAGCAATTCGCCCCTCTGCCTGTCTGACTTTACCTCTGGGATCAGGGCTTGGATTCTCTGCTTCGCCTCCTCTAGGTTGGATTTCCTTAGAGAATCGAGTATGGACGCTATTGATTCCTGCACGATCCTGCTCGTGAGCACATTCGTTCCACGATATTTAACCTTCCTTACGCTAATCTCCAGATATACATTGACCTTAGAATTAACTCGACTTGACTTGGAGCATCTAGATGCTTTAGCGACCCCTGACAGCGTTCAACGCCTAAGTCTCGCCGAAAACCTTGAACTTACCGTCGGGTGAGCTTCCAGCCAAACACGGGCGGGGACGCCCCTGTTCCGCACAGTTTACTGTGTTTTTGGTATCGGCGTGCGGGGTTTGCGTGTGCGCGGTGCGGACTTGTTGTGCTAAGCTGTGCACCGTTGTGCATCGTTGTGCCAGCAGTGGGGTGGGCGTGCGGGGTTTGCGCGCGCAACGACGCATAAGCGTGCGGAATCGTTGTGCCTAGTTAGGCGCGGTTAGGCGGAGGTGCGGTAGGTGCGGATGAGCGGTGTTGGACATCGGCTGGGGAAGTGAGGTGTAGCCCATGGTGCAAAGCTCTTCACAGTGGAAGAAGCAAGCCTGCTGTCAAGCCCCAATACACAGCAGCTTGCAGGGCTCTTCCCATATGCTTCTGGTCGGGATGCTTAAACATGGGGTAGGCAATGACAATGCCTAACGCCAAGAACAGAACCCCAAGCCATGAGGACAAACTTGGGAAATAAGCGATGAAGAGCCTAAGAAGAACCCCAACTGCCACGCCAAGAACTGCACCAACCGGCCACATGACAGCCATGCCTTTTGGCACCAAACTCTTGTTCTGGGCTCGATTTACGCCTACTCATGAGAACGGCCTAGCGGTTTTGGTTGAGATTTGTTAGGGCTTCGACTCTCAAAGGCTAGACCAAAACGGCGGTGGATGACACTCAAACTGGTAGGAATCGCCATGCTGGTAGACAGTCAAACCGTAGTGGACGCCAAATCCAAACGCCCAGCAACTCAAGGAGTCCCAGTTCGGATACGTTACCGATGGTTGGCAGCCTGAACTCGAAGGAAAGTTCTCACAAAAGTAAACCTTAGTTGGCGAATAAATTATGGGAGCAAAGACAAGGAAGGCGACTAGGACAGCAACAGCGATTCCCGCCAATGCCACAGTTCTGCGTCTCATACCTCAGAGGGTAGTCTCAAGGGGTGTAAAGTTCTACTCATGAGAACGGCCTAGCGATTTTAGCGGGTTAGATTCATTACTCGATGTTAGAGACCAGGTTAAAGGGCGGATGTCCCTTTGTCCTATGTTATGTCAGAATTCAGCAAGAGTTGGGGCCTGCACCGTCGCTGCTGCACGCTCGTGACCCTGTTTCAGGGTAGCGCTCTGACTTATGCGATTGTGAACGCGGTAACCTGATACGTGTAGTCGAATGTCGTGGTGCCGGATGCGTCTGTCAGAGAGCCAGCGAAGGTCGCGGAGACCACAAGTTCAAAGCTCGAACCGCTCGGTGTCCCCAAGCTCGTGGTGTAGGTGCTCAAAGTGCCGTACCCAGAGTTGTTGCAGCCTTGGATCGTCTCGTTGGTCGTGTTCGAGGCGTAGTTTGTCACCGTGAACGAATTCGTTCCGATTGTCACGGGGGAGGTACCGGTTGAGTGGAAGTAGGCTGGGTTGTTGCTCTGCAGTGCAATCGTGTCCAGTGTCTCGAGGTCAGAAAAGTAACCAAGGACGGTGTTGCTGGCGGCGTAACCGGTGTCGTTCTCCCCGTTGGGGAGAAGGAGAGCCAGCACGGTCCCGTTCCTGAGATCCCAGAGTGTATACGCTCGGGACTTGCCGTTGAGGACGACGTTGAGGTTCACCTTGTACGTCGTTGGACTCGCGTAGGCTACGGTGTAGCTGAAGTCAAGGTTGTGTGTGTTTCCGTTCTTCGTGCCTTCGAAGCTGATTGCCAACGATGAGTAATTGCCGAACCAGCCCACCAGCTCCTGTTCCTCCGTACTGTTGGAAGGAGACGTAGTGACGCACGCGGGTGACGAGGTCGTGATGCTGGAGGTCGAAGACTGGAGACTGGTGCTGGTGGTCATGCTCACCGTCGCGGTAGTTGAGGAAGGAGACGTCGTAATAGTTGATGAAGGCGCTGTCGAAACTGAAGAGGTCCCCGTGGTCGAAGATGCCGGCACAGATGTACTACCAGTACTGCTTGTGGCTGTCGTCGAACTCGAAGTCCGCGTGGCTGTTCCGCCAGATGACGACGTGGAGGCTAAGTATGCCGCGACTACCGCTACAACCACTATGACTATCAGAACTACGACAACAATTATGCGGCTGATCGCTCTCTTTTGGAGCTTCAAAGTTGAGCGAGGCGTCAGAAGGGAGTATTAGGTAATGTTCCCTAATCTGGTGACCCCTCACAGTATTGGACAAAAGCGGGGGATGCCAACTCCTGACGCCCTGGCTTGGCCGGATTTGCACTTCGGCACTAGAACGACCTAGGGTCTCTTGCCACTATTCTCATTCACTTCGAGAGGAATGAAGGGTTAAGCGAGTGGTCTGAAGAGGCTAGCCTTCAGCCGCAAGACATTGGGTAAGGTCCCGCTTTCAGTCGACGCCAAACGGCCCGACTTGAGCCGAGGCGGTCTCCCCACTCTGGATGACTGTGGCCTTGATTCTCTCTTGAGATCTCTCCAGCAACACAGATACGCTCACGAGCTGCGCGACTGTCTTCCCTCCTATCCCCACATCACGGCTGGCGCCGAAGGTGACCCTGTTGGTAAGGACGTACGCCCTCCCGTTAAGGTAGGCGTCCCTGGCCATCTCGCTGAGGTGGATGCCCAATGCTCCCTGCCTGCTCGACAGGTTGCTCTTGCCTGGGAGGTCAAGCGAGAAGTTGCGCGTCAACGTGTCGACTATCACGAGTCTGCAGGCGGAGGTAGCGGGTCGCGAACCCATTTTCCTGACGGCTTCCATTTGTTCGGATGACGAGTCAGACCTGGCGTAGACTATTTTTTCGAGCACACCGCTCGTCCCCCATCCCCTCGCCTTTGCGATTTCCTCGACCCTTTCGGGCCGGAAGGCACCTTCGGTGTCAATGTAGAGTGACATTGTATCGTCTCGAGCCGCGACAAGGGCAGCCTGCATGGCGAGCTGTGACTTTCCGCTGTTGCTCCTTCCAAAGAGTTCGGTGAGGGTCCCCGCCCTGAAGCCTCCGCCGAGCAGCCTGTCGATGGCGGCAGAGCCGGTTCCGTGGAAAGGAAAAGAGGAGACGCGCTTGACAGAGTCCCCGGCCGTTTCCAAAGACCTCGCCGTTTTGTCCCCTCCCTCCGCTCTCATCTCCGTTTCATCACCGATGTCTTTTTAACTGTGAGTCGAAGCCCTGCGCAAAAGTTTCGAAGTGAACCCTCAACCTCCTCCTCAGACCAAACGACCGCTCAACGTACTTCAGAAGGCCACCAACAAGCTAGTGTCCGTGAGGCTGAAGAACGAGATTGAGTACAGGGGAAAGATGTCGAACGTCGACCCGTACATGAACGTCATTCTCGTGGACGCTGAGGAGTCGGAGAACGGCGCCAAGGTTGCCAACTACGGGAAGGTCGTCATCCGGGGCAACAACGTCCTTTACGTTAAGATAGAGGATAGGCTCTAGGGGGCCTCAAGTCAGTGCAGAGGTCGCTCCACGTAGAGGAGATAAGGGGACACAGCGTCCAGGATTTTGACGTAGAAATCGTCGAGCGGAAGGGGAAGGGGCACCCAGACAGCCTTGTGGACGGAGCCTCCGAGGCCGTCTCACTGGGTCTCTGCGATTATTACATCAAGAACTTCGGAGCGATACTCCACCACAACGTGGACAAGGGAATACTCGTCGGGGGAAAGTCCGAGCCTAAGTTTGGCGGAGGCACGGTTATCGCCCCTATCTACCTGATGGTGGCGGGGAGGGCGACAGAGCTCGTTCCCTTCGAGGGGAAGAACGTCGAGGTCCCAGTTGGAGAAATCGCACTACACTCGATTAGGCGCTTCGTCAAGGAGACTATGAGATTCCTCGACCCGGACGAGGACATGATCATAGACACGAAAATCAAGCAGGGCTCCCCTGATTTGGTCGCGGTCTTCATGAGGAAGGGAGTCATGCCCATTTCTAATGATACATCCATAGGGGTCGGGTACGCGCCGCTTACGCCTACGGAGGAAATCGTCCTCGGGGCGGAGAAGCTGCTGAACTCTTCCGCCTTCAAGGAGAAGTACCCAGAAGTCGGCGAAGACGTCAAGGTTATGGGCATGAGGCTGGGGAAGAAACTCGAAACGACAGTCGCCGCAGCGATGGTGAG
>Ga0187770_10000530_pt1 | contig 18588 bp, 22 predicted proteins | sample 0116_SJ02_MP02_2_FD_133154 | JGI IMG/M metagenome (GOLD analysis project Ga0187770, IMG submission 133154) | Tropical peat soil microbial communities from peatlands in Department of Meta, Colombia - 0116_SJ02_MP02_20_MG | ecosystem: Environmental > Terrestrial > Soil > Wetlands > Peat | place...
GAAAGGAAATATTTGCTACGGTGAAATCGAATCTTACAAAAAGCTCTCTCCATACCTGACGATCAAGCAGATGGGCCGGGAAACTTTTGTCTCAAAAACAAGTCCAGATCCCGTGGACATACAGTTAGTTCAAGATGGATTTGCCATAGCTAAAAAGGCTATCGCCGACGAAGAGTATGACATCGTTATCCTCGACGAAATCAATGTCGCCATCGACTACGGATTGATCCCCCTGAACGATTTTCTTCACATTCTTGATACCAAGCCCAGCGGAGTTGAACTCATTCTGACAGGAAGAAACGCCCGTCCAGAGGTGATGGATCGGGCTGATCTTGTCACGGAAATGGTGGAACGAAAGCACTACTTTAAGAACGGAGTTTCAGCCCGCCAAGGCATCGAAATCTAACCCTACCCCCCTTAACATAAGGGGGGGATGGAGGGGGGTTACGAACCACGATTCGCCAATCACGAGCAGCAGATTAGGGAGACAGCCGGAGTGTCCAAACAAGATAAATTGAAAAAAACCGAACAGCATAAGAAAAAGTCGATCGAGGATATGTCAAGATTCCTCTCCGAAACTCCTGGGCGCCTCCCCCGCTTCTCCACCGTCTCCGATTTGGAGATCAAGGGTCTCTACACACCGGAAGATACAAGAGACATCGATTATTCCGGAGATATCGGTTTCCCAGGCGTCTATCCTTTCACCCGTGGAGTTCAGTCTTCCATGTATCGAGGAAGGCTCTGGACCATGCGAATGTTCTCGGGCCTGGGAGGTCCGGAGGAAACGAACAAACGCTTCCACTATCTGCTGGCTAACGGCGAAACCGGTCTATCCATCGCCTTCCACTACCCTACCCTGATGGGCTATGACAGTGATTCTCCAATGTCGAGAGGCGAAATCGGCAAGTGCGGTGTGGCCGTCGACACCCTGAAAGATATGGAAATTCTTTTCGAAGGCATCCCTTTGGACAAAGTCACCACCTCCATGACTATCAATCCGCCGGCCTCCATCTTACTGGCGACGTATATTGTGCTGGCGGAGAAGCAAGGCGTCAGCAAGAAGGAGATTGGAGGAACGATTCAGAATGACATGCTTAAGGAATTCATTGCTCAAAAGACGTTTATGCTTCCACCTAAGCCTTCTCTTCGGATCATTGTGGACACGATAGAGTATTGCACGAGAGAGGTACCGCGCTGGAACACGATCAGTATCAGCGGCTATCATATCCGTGAAGCCGGAGCGACAGCGGTTCAAGAGCTTGCTTTTACTCTGGCCGATGGGATCGCTTATGTTGAAGCGGCGATCGAAAGAGGACTTAACGTCGACGAGTTTGCCCCAAGGCTTTCCTTCTTCTTCGATGCTCATATCGATTTCTTTGAAGAAATAGCCAAGTTCAGGGTTGCTCGAAGAATCTGGGCCAAGATTATGAAGGAGCGTTTTCTAGCAAAGAACCCGCGCTCGTGGATGCTCCGCTTTCACACACAAACGGCGGGCTGCTCCCTGACCGCACAGCAGCCGTATAACAATGTCGTACGGACTGCTTGTGAAGCGCTGGCAGCCGTGTTAGGAGGAACCCAGTCGCTTCATACGAATTCCCTTGACGAAACCTATGCCATTCCTACAGAGGAAGCGGTGATCATCGCTCTACGTACGCAACAGCTCCTGGCAGAGGAAACTGGCGTGACGAATACCATCGATCCGCTGGCGGGTTCCTATTTTATCGAAGCACTTACGAGCCAAATTGAAGAACAGGCGTGGGAGTATATCCGAAAAATCGATGAGATGGGAGGAATGGTGACGGCCATTGAGAGAGGCTATCCTCAATCCGAGATTGCTGAATCCGCTTATAGATTCCAGAGAGAGGTTGACTCGGGGGAAAAGACCATAGTCGGAGTCAATAAGTATGTGACAGACCATCCTCCCATTCCGATCTGGAGGATGAAACAGGAGATTGAAGAAAGGCAATTAAGACGCCTCCGCGAAGTGAAGCAGTCTCGAGACAATCGAAAAGTGAAACAGTACCTCGACGAAATTCGGAAGGCTTCCCAAAATGGAGAAAATCTTATGCCTCACATCATCAATGCGGTGAGGGAGTACGCCACTATCCAGGAGATCTGTGATGTGTGGAGAGATGTTTTCGGGACATACACAGACCCGGGGTATTTCTAAATTGCGGAATGTAGCCCCTCACCCTTTCCCTCTCCCCGGCGGGGAGAGGGCGGGGTGAGAGGAGTCGAAATCCGCATTTGGGAACTGGTAAGGGGTAACGGGGAAAGAGAAACCGATGAGGCTCGACCGGAAGATTCGAATTCTCATTGCAAAGCCTGGCCTCGATGGGCACGATCGAGGAGCAAAGATTATTGCAAGGGGGTTCAGGGATGCCGGTTTTGAGGTAATCTATACAGGCCTCCACCAGACACCCGAGCAGATCGTTGCCGCTGCCATTCAGGAAGATGTCGATGCCATCGGGTTATCCAGCCTCGCTGGGGCCCATGATTATCTCTTCCCGAGAGTGGTGGAACTCCTCAAAGAAAAAGGGGCAGAGGATATCATCGTCTTTGGAGGAGGAATCGTTCCCGAGGAGGACATTCCCCCCCTCACACAATACGGGGTAAAAGCTGTTTTCACTCCCGGAACATCTATCGGAGATGCTGTGGACTGGGTTCGAAAAAACGTAAAGCCCAGAAAATAGCTCCCAAGCTAACGTGGGAACGAAGTACGCCAAGAGGAAGGTTGTTAAAGGGTTTATGCTGACGGTTTAGCGTTCATCGTTAGGAGTCCAAAGGTCACTCTGAGGAGGAATAAGTATGATCACGTTTAAAGAGGGAAATTTGAGGGTCCCGAAGTGGAATCGGAAGGTTTTCGTGGTGGCCGGAGGGACAACGGCCTATAAAAAATATTTTCCGGAATATAAACTGGAAGAGCTGGTTATGATCGCCTTCAAAAATATGCTGGAGGATAATGACTTAAAAATGGCGCCTTTGGAGGTGAAGGGGCTAATCAATTTCGCGGCATACGGTGAATTTGCTGACCATTTTCAGGATCAATTGCTCTGCGAGGCCAAGGTCCATGATTACTTAGGGCTAGATCCTCTTTGTAATCTGGGTATCAAAACAGGAGGGGCCACAGGGGGATCTGCTATCCTTGCCGCCGCCATGGCAGTGGCTTCGGGTTACGCCAATGTTGCCTTGGCGGCTGGATGGGAGCGCATGGACGAAGTGGATACCCGAACCGGTAATTTCTATATTTCGACCGCGGCTTGTAAGGACTTCGAAACCCGACTCGGTCGGGTTTACTCCTCCTACTATGCTCCCATGGCGAACCGCTTCGCCCAGTCTTTTAACGTCTCCGAAATCACCCGGGCCAAAATAGCCGTCAAGAACCATCTGTACGCCTGCTCATCTCCTTACGCGCAGCAGCCTGGGAAATATACTGTCGAAGATGTTCTAGCCAGTCCTATCTCTGCCTATCCTCTACGGTTCCTCGAATGTTGTGCCATGAGTGTTGGGTCGGCATGTGTTCTACTTTGTGACGAGGAGACAGCTTACAAGCTGACCGACCACCCCTGTGAGCTGTTTATCTGCGGTGGCACTCATACCCTGCGAGTGGCCGACCGCCGACATATGGAGGTCCCCTTACTCCCACACGAAACTCCTGATATGTATAAAGACCTCTATGGGAAAGAGGGATCTCGTTATCCCGGATTTGAAAGTTTTCTGGCATCCCGATTTGCAGCCTGGCTGGTTTACCGTATGGCTGGTATTCAAAGCCCTATTGAGGATCTGGATCTTGTTGAGCTTCACGATGCTTTCACCATCAGTGATCTGCAGACTTATGGAGATATCGGACTTAGACCTTATGGGCAGGAGCAGGATTATATCGAATCCGGAGACGCTTATTATGGCGGCAAGTGCCCTTCAAACCTGTCGGGTGGATTGATCGGAACGATGCATGCCGTCGGGGCGACCGGAATCTTCCAGGCGGCTGAGTGTCTCTGGCAGTTGCAACAAAAATACGACAAATTTCATGGCGATCCTAAGATCTGGAGGAAATGGGGGAATGAAAAACCCAGGGATTGGGAGAGCTTGCAGATTCCCGAAAGCAGCAATCAGGCATTGTGGGTCTCCCACGCAGGCGTCGGCTCTCATGTCACCGTCGGCATTCTTAGAAAGAGCTGGTAGCCTTAGCTTGATCAACAGGGTTTAAGAAGAATGAAACGTCAGGTGCTATAGAATGAAGGAGGAACGTCCCCATGGCAAAAAAGATAGCGGCAGCGAAGAAAAAGCCCCAGGTGAAGAAAAGGGTCCAACCCAAGAAAAAGGCCAAGGCAAAGAAAAGAGAAGAAATAAAGTTCCTTGGTAGGACTACCAAGATTCGCCAAACCAAGCCAGCTACAGTAATCGAATGGCCTCGATCCATTACGCATGTTCATACCTACGGGATGTTATCCCCTTTTTTCGAAGGCCTCAGCAAAGGAGAACTGCGAGCCACACTTTGCCCAAACAGAGACTGTCCGGAGAACCGCCTCTGGATTCCGCCCCGAGCCCATTGCCCGGACTGCTATACGGAGATGGTTTGGAAGACTCTGCCCAACCCTGTCCTTGGCAAGATCTACACGTTTACCGAAGTGGTTTATGCGGGCACAGGCATTGAGCTTTCTACTCCTTATTGGCAAGTCGATGTAGAGATCCCGGGCTTAGCTACGATCCCCAAGAGTTATCTGCTACATGGAAAACCTTATATCGGGATGAAGGTCAAGGCGGAGTTTAGGACAAAGAATCCAACGAATACGGTGCTCGACTACTACTGGGTTCCCTACGAAGAACAAATTTAGGGATTCAAGGATCCGAGGATTCAAGGGCTCAAGTGAACTGCATTGAAAACAGGAAGAATTCTTAATAGCATTGACACTAGAACCCAAGAACCCTCAATCCCCTGAACCCTTTTTTGGGGAGGCCTGTATGCCCCTCAGTTTCGATTTGACGGATCAGCAACAGATTTTAAGAGACATGGTGAGAACCTTTGCGGAAAAGGAGATCGCCCCCGTTGCCCAGGAACTTGACGACAAAGAAGAATTTTCTTATGCCCTGACAAAGCGGATGGGGGAGCTTGGGCTTTTTGGCCTCTTTGTTTCCGAAGAATATGGCGGAGGGGATCTCGGTTATCTCTTCTACATCATCGCTGTTGAAGAGATTGCACGTGTCGACGGCTCTCAAGCCGCTACGCTCGCGGCGGGCAACTCTTTGGGAATTGCACCAATTTACTACTATGGAAATGAAAACCAGAAGAAAGAATGGCTACCCGATCTGTGCAAGGGAATGGCCCTCTCGTCCTTTGGCCTGACAGAGCCGAACGCTGGTTCTGATGCGGGTGCCTCAAGAACGACGGCAAAGCTGGAAGGAGATCATTGGGTGATCAACGGTTCAAAGATCTTCATCAGCAACTCAACCACGGACATCAGTAAGGTCTGCGTGGTTCAAGCGGTAACCGGAAAGCGGGTTGACGGAAGGAATGAGCTCTCTTGTATCTTGGTCCCGAACGGAACCTCTGGTTTCACCACAGAAACGATGCACGGGAAGATGGTTTGGAGGGCGTCGAATACCGGCGAGCTCTCCTTCACGGATTGCAAAGTTCCTCAGGAAAATCTTCTCGGTAAACGTGGCGACGGACTCCACCAGATGCTCGCCACATTAGACGGGGGAAGGCTCAGCATTGCGGCGATGGGTTTAGGGGGTGCACAGGGTGCCTTTGAGCTCGCGTTAAAATACGCGAAGAGGCGGGAACAGTTCGGAAGACCCATAGCCTCATTCCAGATAAATGCCTTTAAATTTGCAGACATGGCCACAGAAATCGAGATGGCAAGGCTCTTACTCTATAAGGCTTGCTGGCTATGTGAGCAGCATCGCCCCTTCTCCAAGGAAGCCGCCATGGCGAAGATGTTCTGCTCCGAAATGTATCATCGCGTGGCCAATCAAGCAGTCCAGCTCCACGGCGGATACGGCCTGATGAAAGAATATGCCGTCGAGCGCCATTATCGAAACCAAAAGCTCTTGGACATCGGGGAAGGGACTTCCGAGGTCCAAAGGATTGTCATCGCCCGGCATATCGGGGTTCCAGGCAGAACTCTGTAGAGTCACAAGTTGAGAGTTGCGAGTTATGAATTTCAATTCTTAATTCTAAACTCTCAATTCTTAACTCGTGACGCATCTCTTGACTTACCTATTGCCACTTCTCGCTAACTTTGCTATCTTGTTGAAATTATGAGTCTGGCCAGACGAATCTTGAAGGGGGACATCCGAGCCGCCTCCAGGCTCATGCGGGATATTGACGATCGTATTCCGAGCGCCCTCGAATCGCTGAAAGAGCTTTATCCCAAGACAGGAAGAGCCTACATCGTCGGGATTACAGGTCCTCCGGGTTCAGGGAAGTCCACGATTGTCGATAAGATGGTGGACATCTTTCGAAAGGAGTGCAAAAGCGTTGGGATTGTGGCTGTCGATCCGACCAGTCCTTTCTCCGGAGGGGCGATTTTGGGCGATCGAATCCGAATGCAGCGTCACGCCACAGACGAAGGTGTATTCATTCGTTCCTTGGCGACCCGCGGATGTCTCGGTGGCCTTTCCCGCTCGACCCAAGATATTATCAACGTGATGGATGCAATGGGAAAGGAGATCATCCTGGTGGAAACAGTGGGCGTGGGCCAGGATGAAGTGGAGATTGTCAACACCGCCCACACCTCTATCGTCGTCCTCGTCCCGGGAACAGGAGATGATATACAAGCAATCAAAGCTGGGATCATAGAAATTGGAGACCTTTTTATTGTCAACAAATGTGATCGCGATGGCGCAGACAAGGTGGAGCGAGATCTCCGGATGGTTCTTGAGATGAGTCCGAGGAGAGACGACGGCTGGGAGCCTTTGATATTGAAGACAGAGGCAACCTTGGGGAAAGGGATCTTTGAAGTGGTTGACGGGGTTTATCGTCATAAGCGGGCTTTGGAGCAGGGTCAGGGCTTTGAGAAGAAGTTAAGAGAAAGGACCAAGACGACCTTTTTAGAAATCCTTAATACGGAAGTCACATCGCATTTTATCCAAAAAATCGAAAAAGCGGGGGAATGGGACAAAATCATCGACGACCTCATGCATCGCCGGATTGACCCTTACTCCGTGGCGGAGAAAATTATAACCGAACAGTTAAAAGATCATTGAAAAGTCAAGTTTGCAGATGCACAACGAAACATTTGTCATGCGTTATTGCGCGAAGAAATAGAATCCAATTTTATGGATCACGAATCACGCTTGCGTGCCCTGCCTCCGCCGAAGCGGCCTCGCGCAGGCAGGCGTAGCGCTTGAGCGCGCAGGCCCCGAACCTAGCATGGTACAGGGCAGGCACGAAACACGAGAGAAGGGGGAAACCTTCATGGGATCGATCGATGCAATTCGAAAGGAGCTTGAAAAAAGGAGAGCGGAGGCCTCGTTGGGCGGAGGACGGGAAAGGATCGATAAACAGCATCGAGACGGGAAATCGACTGCCCGTGAGAGAATTGATCTCCTCTTCGATCCTGGAACGTTTGTTGAGCTGGACCGTTTTGTCACCCATCGTTGTACTGACTTTGGGATGGAGAAGAAGAAGTTTTTTGGGGACGGCGTGGTGACGGGCTATGGAAAGGTTGAAGGCCGCCTCGCCTTCGTCTTCTCACAGGATTTTACAGTATTTGGGGGCGCCTTAGGGATGGCTTTCGCGGAAAAGATCTGCAAAGTGATGGACCTCGCCATGAAAACCGGGGCTCCAATGATTGGTTTAAATGATTCCGGAGGAGCGAGAATTCAAGAGGGAGTAGAGAGTCTTGCCGGTTATGCCTATATTTTTCTGAGAAATGTCCTCTCCTCCGGTGTGATCCCACAAATCTCAGCCATCATGGGACCTTGCGCAGGAGGAGCCGTTTATTCACCTGCCATGACCGATTTCATCTTGATGACTAAGAAGACAAGCTATATGCATATCACCGGTCCGGACGTCATCCGGGCGGCGCTCGGAAAGACAGAGACCCCGGACGGAAAGCCGATCACCTCCGAACGTTTAGGCGGAGCGAAGGTTCATATGGAAAAAAGCGGTGTGGCCCATTTTGCCGGAGAAAATGACGAGGATACCATTCGCCTCATCAAGGAATTGCTCCGGTTTTTCCCGCAGAACAACCGGGAGAAGCCTCCGCTCGTCGAATCTACGGATGATCCTAATCGAATGGACGAATCCTTAAAGACCGCGGTCCCCGAAGATTCCAAAAAGGCATACGATATGAAAAAAGTGATCCTGCCGACGGTGGACAACGGTTATTTTCTTGAAGTTCAGAAAGATTGGGCCAAGAACATCATCGTCGGTTTTGCCCATTACAGCGGGATGCCCGTGGGGATTGTCGCCAATCAACCCAATTGGTTGGCCGGGTCTCTTGACCCGGATTCTTCTGTGAAGGCCGGCCGATTTGTTCGTTTCTGCGACTGTTTCAACATCCCTATTGTCACCTTCGTCGACGTCCCGGGCTTTCTTCCAGGAATGGACATGGAGGAGAGAGGAATCATCCGACACGGATCTAAACTGCTATATGCGTTCTGCGAAGCCACCGTGCCAAAGATTACGATTATCACCCGGAAGGGCTATGGGGGGGCTTATGACGTGATGTCGAGCAAACATATCCGGGGGGATATCAATTACTGTTACCCTACCGCAGAAATTGCGGTCATGGGTGCAGAGGGGGCGGTGAATATCATCTTTCGGAACGAAATCAAAGAGGGGAAAGACCCCAAGGAGATACGCGAGCAGCTGGTTGCCCAATATCAGGAGAAATTTGCCAGTCCTTATAAGGCCGCGGAGCTTGGATATGTGGATGAAATCATCGAACCCGAGGAGACCCGTCCGAAAATCATCCAGGCTCTGGATATTCTGAAGACCAAAGTCGATACCAATCCCTGGCGGAAACACGGGAATATACCGCTGTAAATCGAAGGTGGAAGGTAGAATGTGGAAAGTGGAAACCGAACGAATTGGTAATAACCACTCTCTACGCTCTGCTGTCCACTTTCGGATGACGGAGTGATCTATGACGAAAGACATAAAAGAGGAATCGGATCGCTGGGAGAAAATGACCCTTCAAAAAACACTCTCTAAGTCTCCTGAACGGCAGCCTTCATTCAAGACCACATCCCATATTGAATTAAAACGCCTCTATACCCCCGTGGATACTGCTGATTTAGACTACTGTGACAATCTGGGGTTTCCTGGAGAGTTTCCATTCACCCGCGGAGTTCAGCCCACCATGTATCGGGGACGTTTCTGGACCATGCGTCAGTATGCCGGATTTGCCACGCCCGAAGAAACCAACAAACGCTATAAGTATCTCCTGGAACATGGACAAACCGGTTTGAGCGTTGCCTTCGACCTTCCTACGCAGATCGGCTACGATTCGGACCATCCCTTGTCTGCCGGGGAAGTTGGAAAAGTTGGAGTTGCCATCGACACCCTGAAAGATATGGAAATCCTTTTTGATGGCATCCCACTCGATAAAGTCTCCACTTCCATGACCATCAACTCCACTGCTGCCATCCTTTTGACGATGTATATTGCTGTGGCAGAAAAGCAGGGGGTGAAAAGTGAAGTCCTACAAGGGACAATTCAGAATGACATCTTGAAAGAATATGCCGCAAGAGGAACTTACATTTATCCTCCGCTCGAATCGATGCGCATCGTCACCGATATTTTTGCATTTTGTAAAAACCATGTCCCCCGGTGGAACACCATCAGTATCAGTGGTTATCACATGCGTGAGGCAGGTTGTACTGCTGTCCAGGAGGTGGCCTTTACGATCGCCGACGGTATCGCCTACGTGGAGGCAGCCATTAAGGCAGGTCTTGACGTGGATTCTTTCGCGTCCCGGCTCGCCTTCTTTTTCTGCTGCCATAATACCTTCATCGAAGAGATCGCAAAATTCAGGGCGGCCCGGAGGCTTTGGGCAAAAATCATGAAGGAACGGTTCAAAGCAAGAAGAGACGAGTCGTGTATGCTTCGGTTTCATACGCAGACCGCTGGCTGTTCCCTCACCGCTCAACAGCCCGACAACAATGTGGTGCGCGTTGCATTCCAGGCTCTGGCCGCTGTGTTGGGAGGGACACAATCGCTTCATACCAATTCCAGAGACGAGGCCTATGCCTTGCCTACCGAAGGCTCTGTCATGCTTGCATTGAGAACCCAGCAGCTCATTGCTTACGAAAGCGGTGTCGCTGATTTGATTGACCCTCTAGGAGGCTCTTATGCCGTGGAAACTCTTACGGAGGAGATAGAAAAAAAGTCAATGGAGTATATCGATAAGATCGAAGCCATGGGAGGAGCGATCAAGGCCATCGAATCCGGCTACATTCAGGAAGAAATTGCAGAAAGTGCCTACCAATATCAGAAGGAAATCGAGACCAAAAAGCGGGTCATTGTCGGATTGAACCAGTTTCAGGTCGAAGAGGAACCCCTTAGAGATGTCCTTCGTATCAAGCCCGAGGTGGAGCAATACCAAAAGCAAAAGCTCGCACGGGTTAAAAAAGAGAGACAAAATGAGAAGGTAAAGGAAACCTTGGCTGTTCTAAAAAGAGCTGCACTGGGCACGGAAAATCTGGTGCCCACCATCTTGGAGGCAGTTAAAGTCTACGCGACGCTGGGAGAGATCTCGGACACTTTGAGAGACGTATTCGGAGAGTATCGAGAAAGGTAATCGAATGCATAGGGCATGGAGCATAGGACGTTGGGGTATGGAAGCTCCAAATCCCAAGCTCCAAGTTCCAAATAAATTTCAATCACCCAAATTCGAAACAAAATCTCTTCGGTCATTTGAAATTGGAATTTAGAGCTTATTTGGGATTTGGAATTTGTGATTTGGAATTTTGAGCTGCGTTGCAGTCCGCGATTTGCTAATTTGGAGGCAGTTTATGATTCGAAAAATTCGAGTGCTTATTGCAAAGCCCGGGTTGGACGGTCACGACAGGGGCGCCAAGGTGATTGCACGAGCTCTGAGAGATGCCGGGATGGAAGTAATTTACACTGGAATACGACAAACCCCCGAGCAGATTGCGAGTGCGGCCATTCAAGAGGACGTAGACATTGTAGGTCTCTCTAGTCTCTCGGGCGCCCACAACAATCTTTTCCCAAAGGTCGTTCAGATTCTGAAAGAAAAGAAAGCCGAGGACATTCTCGTTTTTGGAGGGGGAATCATCCCGGTTGATGACATTCCCGCCCTGAAAAAAGCTGGAATTCGCAAGATCTTTCAACCCGGCGCCTCCACGGAGGACATTATCAAATATATCAAAGAAAATGTGAAAACCGAGTAAAAAAATGCCAAATGTCAAAGTTCAAATGAAATCTAAAGCCCAAATGACGAAATGAGAAACTATTTGACATTTGAACCTCTCATTAGGAGTGTGCCATGATCAAAAAAATCAATCACATTGCCATTGCTGTGAACAATATTGAAGAGGCGGCCAGGTTTTACCAGAATATCCTGGGTCTAACCCTCTCCGGGGTGGAGGTGGTGGCCGCCCAAAAGACGAGGGTGGGATTTCTCAAGATCGGGGAATCCAACATTGAACTCGTTCAGCCTGCCACGCCGGACTCTCCTCTCGTGAAATTTTTGCAGAACAAAGGTCAGGGCATCCACCACATCTGTTTTGAAGTAGAAGATGTGGAAGCGGAGGTGAAGGCATATCTTGAGAAAGGAGCTACGCTGATTGATCAGAAACCGAGACCCGGGGCTCACAACACAAGAGTTGCATTCGTCCACCCCAAATCCTCAAGTGGTGTTCTCATCGAGCTTTGCGAACTCTCGAAGGACCACTGAGCAATTCACATGCCTGAAAATCCCCGCGTTTACCTGATTATCGGATGTGGTCGTTTCGGAAGCCGGGCTGCAGAGAAACTACTTCAGAAAGATCTCCGCTCAAAAATCATCGTAGTCGACCGGAGCAAAAAGGCCCTCAGAAAAGTTTCTCATCTCCCCGTGGAATCCGAAGTCTGCGATGGGACGTTATATCTCAAAGAGTTTCTATCAAAGGGGCGAAAGGTCGACTACATCATCCCCTCGGTTCCCTTCCACCTCGCTTTTGAATTCATTCTCTCTCAATCAAAGGTCTGGGGTGGAAAAAGAATAAAGGTCCCTCCCCTCCCCGGGCTGCCCAACCCTATGATAGGCAAAACAGGTGATCTCTATACCAGCCTTGCGAACTTTCTTTGCCCGGAAGACTGCCCGGAACCCGCTCAATATTGCACCATCACAAGGGAAAGACGTCTCAGGCCCCTCTATCAGATGTTAGGGGATTTAAAAGTAGGTTTTGAATCAAGAGTGGTCCGGAGCCGACAACTGGCGCCCGGAGTTGGAGGATATTCCCCGGCGGCACTGCAGGACTTATTCGAGAACATAAAAAAAAGGATGGAGCCTCGTCGCACTATCCTGATCAGTACTTCTTGCTGCTGCCACGGCGCCACTTCTGCGCTGTCATTTTCATCAAATAGGAAATCACGTGTCACATACTAATTGGCTGTTGCCAGACAAAAACAGGCCCTTCCGGGTTTCACTCCGCTCATGTACACTGGCACCATTGAAAGGCACAAGGTTATTCGACCTTAAATTTAGCTTCTTTCACTACTTTCCCGTCGGAATCCTTGATTTCTACTTTCCAGTCCCCTTTCAGTCCTCTTAAATTCTTGTAGGCGTAAGTCCTCCACCTCGGGCCCATCTTGAGCGGCACGCTAAATTTCGACAACTCTTTGTCACCATTAAACCAGGCAAAGGAGACCTCTATATCTTTAGCAATATCGGCGGCCTCTAAAAAGCAGTAGACCTTCTCTGTCGAGGCAGGAAATGTCTCCGCAACCCCTGCGGGCTCGCCGTTCTCCACTCCTGTTCCAACAACCAACCGTTTCACTGTGAAGGCAGCTGCTTCCTTTCCCATCTCCTTCGCAGGGGCTTCTTGTTTGGCTTTTTCCTGTCCGTAGACCGGAAGACCCATTCCCAATACTGCTGCAACCAATAAGACCAACATCCATGTCCATGCCGCATGCTTCTTCATCTTAATCTCCTTTCGTTAGAAGTTACCTTGCAAACCGTCGGCCGTCACCATTGCTTCACCTTATTCATTTTTCCTCTTCATCCGTCCTGCGCCATAGTCCCATCGCCGAGACAACGTCATCATCATGGCGGCTCGGGACAACGGCACGCCCCTTAACTAAGGGGGGGTTAGGGGATCAGGGAATAGACCTGAGCCTTCTTGGTCCATTCGCTATTCGGATAATCCCTTTGAAGAATTTCCAACCCTGATTTCAGCTCCTTCGGATCGTGGCTTGCCTTATATTTCGAAACTCCTAAATAGTATTGCGCCTCGGGTGCTACGTCTGCCTTATTAGGAAACCGAACCAGGATCTCCTGGAAACCCTGCATGGCCTGTTCAAAATGATCAAGCTTGAATTCGGCGTTGGCCTTGCCGAGGAGGATCTGGGCAATAAAATCCTCCGGAGGCAAGTATCCGACAAAACGATGGTATTCTTCCCCATCGGAATCTAGGACGATAATCGTCGGGGTCCACTTAACCGCATAGCGCTTCACCAAGGTCTTGTTTTTGTTGAAATCAATTTGAAGGGGGATGAAGTTATTCTCTACGGAGAAACAGACATTGGGATCGGGGTAGGTAACAGCTGCCAGCTGTTGACACCCGATTCAGAGATTGTTGTAAAAGTCCATCAGGATTAGCTTTTTCGTCTTCTTCGCCTTTGCCCTGGCTGCGGTGAGAGAGGTCTCCCACTGAATCTGTTTTCCCATAACAAGCCCTCCTTTCATTGTTTTCAAACCTTCCAAAATATCAGAAGCATAACCCCTATTCTTTTCCGATTCTGTCGGTTTGTCAAGTCAAATTCGCTTCCTTAATGGCTTCCGTTGACAGTCACAACAAATTGTGGTAAATAATTTAATAGTAAAGAAAGAAAATGGATCGTTCCCATGTATGATAAGCAAGTGGGTTCCGGATGAATTGCTCCCGGGAACGGTTCTCTTTGACCAGGTCGTCCGCCTCTGGTTGTCAGCTTCTTCCCTCGATCAGGAGGTGTCGCCAGTTCGCTGTTAAAAAGATTGGTTACGTTTGAATACCGGGCCTGGCATGTCTTTATCCGTTCGAAAACGCCAAGGACATGGCGGGGATGATTCCATACAGCATAATTTAGCGTGACCCCACGTGGACTTGATTTAAATGTTCTTAAGGAGAAAAAAGATGGGAAGTCTTGGAATGCCGGAGTTGCTAGTCATCTTAATCATTGCTTTGATCGTCTTCGGTGCCGGAAAGCTTCCTCAGATTGGGGAGAACTTGGGGAAGGCGATCCGAAACTTCAAGAGTGCAACCGAGAGCGGGAAGATCGATGTCACTCCCAAGAAGCCTGATGAGATCTCAGGGGGAAGTAAACAGTAAAAGGTTCTTTGCATCCTCCATCGCTTGAAGAGTATCTTTTCGAATTTTAGAGGGGTGTTTTATGCTCGCAGGACCGGATTTGCTGGTCATCTTGGCAATTGCTTTGATCATCTTTGGACCTAAAAAGCTTCCTGAATTAGCAAAGACTATCGGTAAGGCAATGGGAGAGCTTAGGAAGACAACCGAAGAGATGAAGGAGAGTATCGGAATTAAAGATTTGGAAAACATGAGAGGTAACTTGACCCGAATGGATTTTTTGGCTGATTTGGCCGAAAAAACATCCCAATATATGACTTCTTCCGACAGTGCCGAAGACGCATCATCGCCCAAAGAGGAGCCCGTCTCTGAGAAGACCTCACCCTTAGCTTCCGTATCCGTTGCAGGTGGAAGAGAGGAAGAGAATCACAAATCGGGGAGCTAAGGGATGGGTGACAAGAAAGCCCCGTTTGCAACTTATCTCCAAGAGGTAAGGAAGCGGCTGATTCTATCGTTTATTGCAGTGGGAACGGGTTTCCTCATTTGCTACTATTTTTCCGATTCCATTTTCGAGATCCTGACTGCCCCTCTTATCAACAATATCCAAAATATTCACGTCGAGAGTACTTTGATTTTCCGCACTGTTGCTGAGGCCTTCTTTACCTATATGAAGGTCGGCTTCGTTGCAGGCCTGATGTTGGCCTCGCCCTTTATTCTTTATCAAATCTGGGGATTGGTAGTTAGCCGACTGGATCAGGACAAGAGGAGATACGTTCTACTTTTTGTCCTCGGCGGTTCCCTTTTCTTCGTGCTGGGCATTCTTTTTGGATACTTCGTTGCTCTTCCCTTTGGTTGTAAATTCCTCTTGAGGTACGCCTCCAACACAATCAAACCCATGCCGGACATGAACGAGTACCTTTCATTTAGCGTCAAATTTTTGTTGACTTTCGGCTTGGTCTTCGAATTTCCGATCCTCTTGCTCATTCTGGCAAGGATCGGAATAATCAACGCTAAGATGTTGGCCCAAAAGAGAAGGTATGCGATTCTTTTGATCTTCGTCTTTGCCTTCATTATCTCCCCCCCCGATCTAATCTCCCAGGTGCTCATGGCTCTTCCTCTCATGGGGCTCTATGAGGTGGGCATTCTGCTTTGTAGAGTATTCAGGAAGAAACCTGAGGACATTCTCACAAACGAGATTGCGTAAGATATTGACACATTGGCCCATCTAAGTTAAAGGGAAGTGATCCAAAGGTGCAACATTCCTCCAGATCTCTTTCATTACGGAAAGATGGATAATTAACGCAAAATAGATTGAATCTCGGTTAATGAAATTATCATTCCGATCAAAATGGATGTGGGCAGGAATTGTTGGCTTCACAGGACTCTTCGCTTTCATTATTTGTCAATATCATTCTCCCTTATGGATTGTATCCGTTAGACTCTGGAATCTCTTTGAAAATCACCATCGATTAAAAGAATTCATCTCCTCTTTCGGGGTCTATTCTCCTTTGGCTTTTATCCTACTTCAAGTGATTCAAGTGGTTGTTGCTCCTATTCCTGGGGGAGCGATAGAATTTTTGGGGGGCTACCTGTTTGGAGTGTGGGCTGGGATGCTCTACTCCATGATCGGGCTCATATTGGGTTCTTGGCTTGCCTTCAGCATCGCCAGGATTTTTGAGAAATGGGCAGTTGAAAAATTTGTTTCTCCCAAGACGATAAAAAAATTCGATTATTTGATCGGCCATGAGGGCCTTATTCTCAGCTTTCTTCTGTTCTTAATCCCAGGATTTCCGAAAGACGCTTTGTGCTACATCTTGGGTTTGACACCGATGCATCTTGGTATTTTTCTGATTATTTCAACTATTGGAAGGATACCAGGAACGCTGATGGCTACCCTGCAGGGAGCGAAGGCTTTTGAGCACCAATACAAGCTCTTTTTGCTACTGTCGGGGATCTCCGCGCTGGTCATCTTAGTCTTCTACATCTACCATGAGCAAATTCACCAATGGATTAAGAAATTAAAATAGAGCGTGTCATAAGGCCTCTTTCCGGAATTGCACCCAGAAAGACTTTCCGAGACGTTGTAGGCTTTGAGATCCAAGAAATAGCTATGGAAGGATTTATGGAATTGATGAATGTCTTTTTTGAAATCCTAATGCACCTTGACAGACATCTCGACTTGGTCATTCGGAGTTATGGGACTTGGACATACGGAATTCTCTTTCTCGTTATCTTTTTGGAAACCGGACTGGTCGTCACCCCTTTCCTCCCAGGAGACTCCCTGCTTTTTGCCGGAGGAGCGTTTGCTGCCCTTGGTTCCTTAGATGCGAGGTGGTTGATCATATCTTTGTCCATGGCGGCCATCGCAGGAGATACCGTGAACTACTGGATCGGATATGCGGTTGGCCCAAAAGTGTTCAATAAGGAGAAGTCGCGTTTCCTAAACAAGAAGTACCTGTATCGTACGCATCGGTTCTACGAGAGATATGGAGGGAAAACGATTATCCTCGCCCGATTCATTCCCATTATACGGACGTTTGCTCCCTTCGTTGCGGGCATTGGAACCATGATCTACAGACGTTTTATTATCTACAATGTTTCCGGAGGGATCGCCTGGGTTATCTTGTTTACTCTTGGGGGCTACCTGTTCGGAAACATCCCTATCGTCAAGCAAAACTTTTCGTTAGCCATCTTTGCGATTATTATTCTTTCTATTCTCCCCGGGATCATCGAGTTCCTTCGCCATCGGGATTAATCCTTTATGACCCCTACCATTATTCCAAGAAACCGACACCCCATTTCGAGAAAAATGATCGATGAAGAGGCGCTGAAGGTTCTCTACCGTCTTCACCGAAACGGGTTCCTGGCTTATCTCGTCGGTGGCGGCGTTCGGGATCTGCTTCTCGGAAAGGTCCCCAAAGACTTCGATGTTGCCACCAATGCTCACCCTCATGAGATCAGCGGTCTTTTTAAGAACAGCTGCATCATTGGCCGCCGGTTCCGACTGGTCCACGTCTTTTTTAAGGGAGGAAAAGTCATCGAATTGGCCACTTTTCGGAGCCGGTCGGAATTTGAAGAAACAGAAACGGACCAAACTGACCTTGTACGAAAAGAAAGTTTTGGAACACCGGCAGAGGACGCCCTGCGGCGCGATATTACCATTAACGGCCTTTTTTACAATATCGCAGATTTTTCAATTATAGATTACGTCGGCGGGATTGCCGACCTCCAAAGGCGGGTCATCCGAACCATCGGCGATCCAGACGAACGATTTCAACAAGATCCTGTTAGAATGATTCGCGTCATCCGCCACGCCGCCCGAACCGGCTTCTCCATTGAAGAAAACACGTATGAGGCCATCATCCGGCGTCGGGAAGAGATACGACAGTGTTCTCCGTCTCGCCTTCGAGACGAATTCCTGCGAGAACTGAGGGAAGGCGCGGCAAAACCATCTCTTTACTTCATGCTTCAAACAGGCCTGCTCTTTTCTCTTTTTCCGGATCTGGAGAGAGCCCTTGGAAATCGTAGCCTCTCCATGGAAAAGACCCAGGAATTTTTTCTCTCCCTGTTCGATCTTGTGGATCAACTGATCAAAACAGGGAGAATGGTATCCGAATCGATTCTCCTTGCCCTTTTTCTCATTCCTTTCCTCCGAGCCGTCACCCCCGAACATTCCTTCCTTGGAAAAAGGGAGAAATACCTCTACCTATCAGAGACGATCCATTGGGCTGTCCACCAAATTCTGACTCCGTTCTCTTTCCCAAGAAGGGCAAAGGAGATGGCTTATCAGATTCTGATGGCCCAATCAAATTTGAAGAAATCGGCACAAACAGGCGTCATTCCTAAGAAACTGAGGTTGAAGAAATATTTTAAAGAATCGGTTCTTCTCTTCGGGATAGTGGCCCAGGCAAAGGGGGACAAAGTCCCCTATATGCTCCGAAATACGGTGTCCTCTGATTTATTGCCCTGGTGGCCAAAGGAAACAAGAAGGAAGCACGACAGGGATAGATAGGTGCGCTGGACCCTACGAGGTGTTAAACTCCGGGCCTCGGTCCCCTTGGCTCAGAGTTTATGTACGACCCAGAAATAACACTGCTCCTTCATCGGTCGGATGGGAAGCCAACGAGC
>Ga0187770_10000531_pt1 | contig 18566 bp, 19 predicted proteins | sample 0116_SJ02_MP02_2_FD_133154 | JGI IMG/M metagenome (GOLD analysis project Ga0187770, IMG submission 133154) | Tropical peat soil microbial communities from peatlands in Department of Meta, Colombia - 0116_SJ02_MP02_20_MG | ecosystem: Environmental > Terrestrial > Soil > Wetlands > Peat | place...
AGGCGCTTAAGATCGCCATAAGTGAAAGCCTGTCAAAAAATTTACTCATTATGAACGAGAATTTTATATTGAAATCACTGGATTTTAACGTATTGAGAATGTATCTTTCCGAAACACTCTTTGGTATTCTCATCCCCCTCATCGTAGACGAAAGGGATCATATTATCCCGAGCATTGTGAAGGGCAATATCAAAAACTCTTTTCTTGAAACCATATCACTCGACATCATCGGAACAGCCATATCTTCCATTTATTCAAAGTACCCCTGTTTCCTGATCAACCGTGAAGCTTTCTTAACCAGAAACCTGGAATTGAACAATTATGAAGATTTGAAATATACCCTTCTTGAACTCGGCTACAGGCTGTGGAAAGAGGGTTATATTATTACACAGGTCAGGAATTTCAAAGTCGAGTATACAGGTAAAAAGATCGACGATATTTCCATGGATTTTTCATCAAATGATTATATTAAATTTAATCTTATGAATATTTCTGAAAGGGCGCTTATAAAATCCAGGTGGCTGAAAATTATTCTGCTGGCATCAGCCTGTCTGCTGACTTTAAGATGGCGAAGATTGTCATGGCTCTTCAAAGAACTGAAACAGTCCGGAAAAATAATTAATGATATTTTATCAAAACCGGTTGAGGATTCTGCAATTTTTTCGATAATTAATAAGGATATCAAATAATCCTGCAGTTTAAACGGCATCCTGAGGGGGAAACGATCATGATTAAAGAAACTGATGTTATTATCCAGGCAAGGCTCGATTCGACAAGGCTTCCTGAAAAGGTCTTGTTGAGTATAGGCAAAAAACCGCTTATTGCATGGATAGTTGAAAGACTTACCCTTTCGCAGTATATCAGGAATATCATTATAGCTACAACCGAGGATTCACTTTCGAGGATAAAGCGTTCGCTGAAGAATTACAGTTTCGTAAAATATTTTACAGGCAGTAAAAACAACGTCCTGGAGAGGTATTACCAGGCTGCCTCTCATTTTGGCAGCAAGGTCATTGTCAGGGCCACCGGTGATAATCCCCTGGTTTGCCCTGAATTCCTTGATAAAACACTGGAATATCATGAAGAAGCAGGCGCTGATCTCACTCACTTTTTAGGAATCCCGATCGGCACCGGAGTGGAAGTAATCGGAAGTGATGCCCTTAATTCGGTCTATAAAAACGCCAAGAGTCCGTATGACCTGGAACATGTCACGCCATTTATTTATAAAAACAGGGATTCATATAAGGTCCTTGAGCCACTTTCAAGCGGGTTCTATTATTCCCCTGATATACGTGTTACCGTGGATACCCCTGCGGATCTTGTACATGTCAGGCAGATTTTTGATAATTTCAGAAATAAGGCTTTCATATCTATGGAGGACATAATCTCCTATCATAAGAGCGGGTATAAAATAAAGGGCATTAATACCTGGAAAATCCCCATCACAGTGTAATTACATCGTAAGAATACAGATTATTTTACAAAAAGATGTTTTAATTGTATTATAATACCGCGCCAGAGATACAGGAGCGGTAATGTACCAGTACAAATCCCACCGGCCTACCTGGGCTGAAATAGATATGGATGCCCTCAAGAGTAATTACCACGAAATAAAAAAACGATGTCCGGATTCAACTTTATTAATGGCTGTCGTCAAGGCAGACGCTTACGGTCATGGGGCCGTTATGGTATCCCAGGAGCTCCTGAGGCTCGGCGTAGAATATCTTGCCGTTTCCAGTATTGACGAGGCAATAGAACTGCGAACATCCGGTATCTCTCTTCCCGTCCTTTTGCTCGGACCTGTTGAACCTGTCGAGTTTGGAAAACTTATCGAATTCAACATATATCCGACCGTTATAAGCATAGAATACGCCAAGGAGCTTTCAGAGGCTTACCGATACCGGGGCATTTACCCCAAGGTCCATATAAAGATCGACACGGGAATGGGCCGCCTGGGAATACCTGTCGATAAGGCCCTTATAGGCATAGAGCAGATATCTAAAATGGAGGGAATAATCGTTGACGGAATATTCACACATTTCCCATCCGCCGACACTGATATTAGTTTTCGAACCAGCAGGTCAAGCTTTTTGTCGACCTGATCACCGAATTGAAAAAGATCGATGTGAAAATAAGGCATTTTCACATGTCCAACAGTGCTGCAGTATTCAATATTCCCCTCTCGCTTCAGGCTCCCATGACTATGATCAGGCCCGGCCTTTCCCTTTACGGTTTATCTACGGTGCCGCAGGATTGTCTTGTTAACTGCATGTCCCTGAAATCAAGGATTGTTGCTATAAACAGGTTAAAGAAGGGAGATACTGTAAGCTATCAAAGGACTTACGAAATTACAAAAGACAGAGAATATATCGCCGTCCTGCCTGTGGGATATGCCGACGGCATACCCACACTGTATTCAAACAAGGGCAGCGTTTCAATTAAAGGCAGGTCTTATCCTGTAGTTGGAAGGATATGCATGGACTATATGATGGTTTCTCTGGGAGAAAATCCGGGAGATATTTTCCTGGGCGATGAAGCTACAATATTCGGCGGAAAAAGCGTGAGTGTTGAAAAATTCGGAAATATCTGTAAAAGAATCCCATACGAGGTTACCTGCGATATATCAAAAAGGGTTCCCAGGATATTCTTGAGAAAAGAAGACAAAAGATAAATCCGTATGATCATTGATTTTCATGTTCATTTTTTCCCGGACAGCCTGGCCGGTAAAGCCCTGGAAAAACTAAGCCTAATGAGCGGAATAAAGCCATATGGTGACGGAACTTACGACTCGCTTGCATCATTTATGCATGATGCGGGCGTAGAACTGGCCGTAAACCAGCCCGTAGCAACAAGTCCCGAACAGGTTATATCTATTAACAGAAAGATGATCGAGATCAATAAAAAGAGGGAAGGGGTTGTCTCTTTCGGAGCGATGCACCCGGATTTCATGAAAAATCACAGTGTCGCGGATGAAATTTCTTTTATAGCTTCGAACGGCATAAAGGGCATCAAACTTCATTCTGAATACCAGGAATTCTACCCGGATGACGATAAGCTTACCCCTATTTATGAAAGCTGTGCCGATAACGGTCTTATGGTTCTTTTTCACAGCGGAAGGGATATCGGATTTACAAGCCTTCATGCCACTCCTGAAAGGCTTTTCCAGGTTTCAATGGTCAGGGGTTTGATAATCGTACTTGCACATATGGGAGGCTACAGGTTATGGAATGAGGTTGAAAAGCTCCTTATCGGGAAAAAGAACATTTATTTCGATACAGCTTTCACTGTTGAAATGAAGGATGCCCAGATGAAAGAGATCATAACCTCTCACGGCGCCGGCAACGTGCTTTTCGGAAGTGATTTTCCATGGGAAAGCCCTGTCCCTGTTATGAAAAAGATAAGGTCGCTCGGGCTCGGAGGTGAAAGTGAAGATCTTATCATGCATAAAAATGCAGAATATTTATTAAATTTAAACTGAATATAAATTTCCTAAAATAAAGTCCGGGTATTATTATTTATTATGCAATAAAGAAAAGGAGATATCTATGGCAATCAGTTACAAGGAATTGGGGTTTGTAAACACCAGAATAATGTTTCAGGTGGCTTTAAAGGAAGGTTTTGCTGTTCCTGCTTATAATTTTAATAATATGGAACAGATTCAGGCCATAGTTATGGCCTGCCTTGAAGGGCAATCTCCTGTAATACTGCAGGTATCTAAAGGCGCCAGGGAATATGCAGACCAGACCCTGCTTCGCTATATGGGACAGGGTGTGGTTCAAATGATGAAAAGGGAAGCCAGATCCAGAGGCCTGGGTGAGATACCCATGGCGCTTCATCTTGACCATGGCGACACGTATGAACTTGCCGTGTCCTGCATTGAAAGCGGTTTTTCATCGGTCATGATCGACGGATCACACCATCCCTACGATGAAAACGTGGCTCTGACAAAAAAAGTAGTTGAATACGCTCATAAATACGATGTCACAGTAGAGGGCGAACTAGGTATTCTTGCTGGAATCGAGGATGAAGTCAAGGCCGAAGCGCATACTTATACGAGACCTGAAGAGGTGCAGGATTTTGTAGGCAAAACAGGGGTCGATTCCCTGGCTATAGCTATAGGAACATCGCATGGTGCGTATAAGTTCAAACCGGGACAGAAGGTTGAAATAAGGCTCGATATTCTTCACGAGATCGAAAAAAAGCTTCCTGGCTTTCCGATCGTGCTTCATGGCTCTTCGTCAGTCCCTCAGGATGCCGTAAATTTAATTAATAAATACGGCGGAAAACTCAAGGATTCCATCGGCATACCCGAAAACCAGCTCCGTGAAGCTGCCAGGTCTGCGGTCACCAAAATAAACATCGATTCAGACGGAAGGCTTGTAATGACGGCGAAAATCAGGGAAACTTTAGCCCTCAAGCCTGAGGAGTTCGATCCCCGTAAATATCTCGGGCCGTCGAGGGATGCTCTCAAGAAAATGTACATGGATAAGAATATGAATGTTCTGGGCAGTGCGGGAAAAGCGCCTCTGATCATGGAAGCGATCAGGCAGGCTAAATAATCCGGAGATATTTCTCCATCTCTTCAGCAATTTCTGCTGCGATCCCCGGTTCAATAAAATTCATTGTTCCGACTGACACGAATTTCGCCCCGGCAAGTAGAAACTCAATTGCGTCAGAGGTACTGCAGATGCCTCCGCTGGCTATTACGGGGATTTTCACCGCTGTGGCTGCACTCATAACATTGTAGAGGGCAAGGGGTTTTACCGCAGGGCCTGAAAACCCGGCGACCTTGTTGGAAAACACGAATCTGCCGGTTTTAATATCTATAGCTGTCCCCAGGTAGGTATTCGATACCGTGAGAGCATGACAGCCGTTCTCCTCTGCTATTTTCGAATTAGCTGCTACATTCTGCATGGGGCTCAGCTTTACGCTGAAGGGCTTCCTCACCCCTTCCAGAGCCCTTGCAACGCTCTTTACAACCGATTCAATAACACCGGGCTTGGAATCGAAGGTTACACCGTTCTCCTCGATATTCGGACAGCTGAGGTTGAGTTCGAACATTGCTATACCGCTGAATTCCGACAGCAGCGAAACCATTTCCGAAAAATCTGCCTCCATGTCCCCTGCAAGGCTGAAAATGACGTTTGATGGTATATTCTTGAGATAGTCCTCCCTTGAAAGATCCTGAACCACCTTGTCGAAACCTTCGTTCTCAAGACCTATCGAATTCAACAACCCTGACGCAGTTTCATACAGTCTCGGCGGCGGATTTCCCTTCCTTGGACTTCTTGTCACTGTTTTAAGGGTTATCCCTCCAAGTTTAGAATAATCAAGGAAATCCATGAATTCATCGCCCGTTCCGAATGTCCCTGAGGCTGTAATGACAGGGTTGCGGAATGAGAGATTACCGATTTTCACATCATACATTCAAAAGCCCCTTATCCGGACTGTGAGTATTCTAACACCGGCAGTATCGGAGGTCAAACATTTTTAAAATCAGGCGAAATAAATGTTTTTTATTGAAAAAAAAGCTCTTTCCCTTTATTATTCCTTACAGGATAAATTAAAAGCACTTCATTAACTGTTAAGGAGCCATTTGATGCGCATGTCGAAAATGCTGCTTCCAACTTTAAGGGAAAACCCTAAAGATGCCGAAATCGAAAGCCATGTTCTTATGTTAAGAGCAGGGCTCATGAGAAAAGTTGGCTCAGGTTTATACACCTTCCTGCCGCTTGGCATGCGCTCTCTGCTCAAAGTCATTCAGATAGTCAGGGAAGAGATGAACAGCGCCGGGGGACAGGAACTTCTTCCCCCTATTCTCACACCCTCGGACCTCTGGAAGGAGAGCGGGAGATATGATAAAATGGGGCAGGAAATGATGCGTCTGAAGGACAGACATGAAAACGAAATGGTTCTCGGGCCTACACATGAAGAGGCTGTTACTGCAATTGTAAGGGAAAATGTCCGTTCATACCGCGATCTGCCGCTAATGCTTTACCAGATAAATACCAAGTTCAGGGATGAGATCAGACCCCGGTATGGTGTCATGCGATGCAGGGAATTCATTATGAAGGACGCTTATTCCTTCGATATGGACGAGGAAGGCCTTGATAATAATTATGAAACAATGAGGCTAGCTTACCGCAGGATTTTTTCAAGATGCGGTCTTGAGGTGGTACCCGTGCTGGCTGATTCCGGTATTATGGGCGGTTCGGTATCCGAGGAATTCATGGTGCCCTCAAGGGTCGGTGAAGCTGAGATAATCAAGTGTTCTTCCTGCAATTATATCGCAAATGCCGAAAGGGCGACTTCAAATTTAGGTTTCAGTAAACCGGGGGACAGCTTAAAAAAAATCGAGGAAGTGAAAACTCCTGATGTGAAGTCTATTGAGGAACTTACGGGTTTCTTCAAAACGACTCCTGACAGGTTTATCAAATCCATCGTTTATACAGCCGACAAAAAGCCTGTTATGGCAATAATCCGGGGGGATATTACCATTAACGAAGTAAAACTCAAAAATTATCTCCAGTGCACAGAATTAGAGCTGGCTGATGAAGAAACAGTAAAAAAGGTCACTGGTGCACCCCTCGGTTTTGCTTCCCCCATAGGGCTTAAAAAAATAAGGATAGTAGCGGATGAAAGCGTTTCCTATATGGTAAATGGAATAACCGGCGCTAACAAAAAGGACGCACATTTCATAAATGTAAATCCCGACAGGGATTTCAAAACAGGAGATTACATAGACATAAGGCTTGTCAGTCAGGGGGAAAGTTGCCCGGTCTGCGGGAAAAAACTTGAATCGTACAGGGGCATAGAGGTCGGGCAGATTTTCAAACTCGGTTATAAATATTCACATTCAATGAACGTAAAGGTCCTTGATAAAGACGGCAAAGAGGTCTATCCAATAATGGGTACCTATGGCATAGGGGTTGGAAGGACCCTCGCCTGTGCGATAGAACAGAATCGTGATGAAAACGGCATTATCTGGCCTATCACCATAGCCCCCTTTCATGTAATTATTGTACCGGTTAATAATGAAGATATAGCCGTAATGAAAGAGGCGGAAGAACTTTATAATAAATTAAGTGAAAAATATGAGACCCTGATAGATGACCGGAATGAAAGGCCGGGAGTGAAGTTCAAGGATGCCGATCTTATTGGAATCCCTATTCGCATAACCATCGGCAGGAGCTTTAAGGAGAATGGCAACCTCGAAATAAAGGAAAGGCACAGCATCGAGAAAGAATTCGTTCCTCATAACATGGCTGAGCGAAGAGTCGATGAGATTTATGAAATTCAAACTGCCCGTTTCAGGAATTAGCACATTCATACCGGAGGGGCAATGGAGAAAGCTTCAAAAGAAAGCGCAATTAAGAAACACGTCATACTTGTAGAGCTTTCAAAAATAACTGTATCCGATATCATGATCCCGCGAGGAAATATTACTCTTTTAAACTCAAAAAGTACTTTCCAGGATATGATTGAAACAGTTATTGCAGACGGTCATTCCCGTTTTCCGGTTTATGCCTCACGTATAGATAACATAATCGGTATACTTTATGTTAAAGACCTTCTTCAATTCTTTAAAATCACTGAAATGAATTTTGATGTCACTAAAATATTGAGAAAACCGCTGTTCGTTTCTGAAAATAAAAAGGCAAGCGAACTCCTCTCGCTTTTCAGGGAAGAGAGGGTTCATATTGCTGTCGTTGTAGATGAATATGGCACGATGGTGGGCATAGTCAGCCTCGAGGATATTCTTGAAGAGATAGTCGGCGATATCAGCGACGAATACGACAAGGAGAAGAAACAAAATTACCGGATAAGTGCTGATAACGAATATGTAATCTATCCGCAGATGAGCCTGGATGAATTCAATGAGCTTTTCAAAACAAGAATAAGCTCTAAAATTTACGAGACGATCGGCGGTTTTATTCTGGAAAAATTCGGTTATGTGCCTAAGACCGGTGAATCCATAACATTCGGTGCTTATCTTTTCGAGATTCAGAAAGCTGAAGGAAGCAGGATTAAGGAGATTCTTTTAAAAAAAAGATAGGGATTAATAATGCGCGCATTTATTGCGATCGATATTCCTCCTGATATCAGGAACAATATAGGCGGTCTCATAAGAGAATGCAAAAATATACGAAACTTTCCTGTTAAATATGTAGAAATTGTAAATATCCATATCACCCTTAAGTTCCTCGGTGAAACTGAAAACGACAGCCTTCAGCTCCTTTTTGACGATTTCGGTAAAATATCTCTGCCTGTATCGAAACTTACAGTTTACTCGGCCGGAGCATTTCCAAGCCTGAACTTTGCAAAGGTAGCCTGGGTAGGGATCAGGGAAAATCCTGATTTAAATAATGCCTTTATTGAAATTGAGAAAATTGCAGAGAAATATTCTTTTATGCCTGAGGAAAGGGAATTTCATCCCCATATTACGATTGGCCGTATAAAAGGAAGGGTCAGTGATGAGTGGGTTCTGCTCATTAAAAAGTATTCGGATTTTGATTTCGGCAGTTTTATGCCGGATGGATTTTCAGTTTACAGGAGTGATCTCAGTAAAAGCGGTCCCGCATATACAAAGCTGGCGTTTTTCCCTTTTAAGGAGGCCCAGCATGGAAAATGAAACATATGAATCTCTGAAGAACCAGATAGAGAGAAGCAAATCTTTCACTATGAAATTTTATGTCGCCGATAAGGATGTGGAAAAAGAGGTGGGAAATATTTTAAGGATAATTTTTGAAAAATTCCACAGGACTGAATATGTAAGCGTGCTTGTCACCTGCCTCATGGAACTGATAATGAACGCCGCCAAGGCAAACCTGAAAAGGGTGATATTTGAGCTCAACCATCTTGATATTGACGATGAGAATATTTATCTTTCAAACATGCTTAAGTTTAAAAACCTTCTTGTGGAATCCTCATATTTAAAATATTTTAACGACCTTAAAGAGCATGACTACTGGATCAAGGTTTTTTTCGTTTACGATGAAGTTGGAGTAAAAATAGAGGTTATAAATAATGCACATATAACCCGTATCGAGGAAAAGAGGATAAGGGAAAAACTTTGCAAAGCCATGCAATGCAAAAACATCACCCAGTTTTATATGGAACTGGGAGACGAGCTCGAAGGGGCAGGAATGGGCCTGGCCCTTGTTGTAATGCTCCTCAGGGGAATCGGCATACCCCCTGATCTCTTCAGGATCGGAAATATTAACGGCAGGGAAACAATGCTAAGAATAGAAATCCCGCTTTGCGGACATTATTCAAGCGTCAGGCAGATAACTCAATAAGGAGATTTCCGGATGAATATCCTGCTTACAAATGATGACGGTTACAGCGCACCGGGAATAAACCTTTTAAAAGAAAAACTCGTCATGGATCACAATGTCTATATATGCGCTCCGATGAGGCAGATGAGTGCTTCAAGTCACGCGATAACTCTCTTTAAACCCATGGAAATGCTAAAGTTGAATGACTGTATTTACGCAGTGGATGGTACTCCTGCTGACTGCGTCAAAATTGCATTGTTCCATTTCTTCAGGGAAATTAAATTCAATGCTGTCATATCTGGAATTAATGACGGACCGAACATGGGGGATGATATTCTCTATTCCGGAACCGTTGCAGGAGCAAGGGAGGGTTCTTTGAACAATATATTCTCAATTGCCGCTTCTATGGACGGGTGGAGCATTAATAAGAATTTTGACATTCCTGCCCTTTTCATATCCGAATTTCTTGAAAGGCTTGAAAAATCCTTCATCAAAAGCAATTTAATGCTGAATATAAATTTTCCTGATAGTTGCGAGCCAAAGGGCATTAAAGTCACCCACCTTGGAAAAAGGATTTATAAGGATAGGGTGATCTCTGAGAAAAAAGAGGGAAAACTGCTTCTTACAATAACAGGCGATGAACCCGGTTTTTATCATGATGATGGTTCCGATATGAACAGCGTGAGTGATGGTTATATATCCATTACTCCGCTGGCAAATGAGATAACAGACCCTGTCTTAAAAAAAAGGCTCGGCTATCTTGAAAAATTGAGCTGGAAGACACTTAAACAATAACTTGATGCAACTCAGGATAAAAGAGAAAATACCGATCTTATTAGTAAAGCACCAAACCGGAGAGTAATAAAATTGAAAAAGATCGTTCTTTTATTATTATGTTTCGCGGTTAATCTCTACCCTCTTGACCAGTCTCTTCTCAATCACTGGAAAGAAACTATGAAATACGGCATAGCATCCCAGAGATCAGGCGTTATAAAGGCCATAGAAGACTCAAAGGCCCAGGAAGCCTATAATATTATCGAAGAGGCTATGCGGCAGGATATCAGCCCGGATGTTCGTGGCAATGCGGTCTTTTCAATGATAAACCTTAAAATAAAAGATGAAAGCGTATGGATGTCCGCTCTGAATTCGGAAACGAACACTGATGTACTGAGAAAAATAGTGTTCGCTGCCGGTGAACTCGGCATTAAAAGTACCGGGAAAAAACTCATGGCTTTGCTTACAAATTATATTGACGACCCTCAGCAAAAGGAACTCTCTTCAAGCATTATAAGGGCAGTGGGGAATGTGGAATATAAAGAAGCTTCAACTGAGATACTCGGAATTTTGACAAATATCGGGTATGATAATGAAATAAGGGCTTCTGCTGCGATTTCAATCGGAGACCTTGGGCGTGAAAGCGAAAGCAACATAAGCCTCCTATCCAATATCCTTGAGAATACGGGGGAAAGCAGAGAGATACGAATGTTCTGCGCCCTGTCTATTGGAAAAACCGGCTCTGTAAGGGCAATTAATATTCTTACACCCCTCATTGAAAATGAAAAAGAAGATCTGAATATACGTCTCTACTCAATAAGCGGTTTATCATATGTGAAGGACAGGGGTGTTTTTAAAAAGCTGATGGAATTCTCGGAATCAGAGAATTCCAGGATAAGGCTTGAGGCAATAAGGGCCATTGCCCGTTCTCCTGATATTAAAGATGCGGAAGAACTTCTTAAATTCAAGGCCTCTTACGATCCTGACCCTGACATTCAAAAAGAAGCGAAAAAAGATCTTAAAAACATCGGAATTGACATGGACAAGAAATAGATCAATCCGTTTCAGTTCTATGCCTGCTCTTGTATGCGTCAATGAATTTAACAAGTTCGTTAGTATCATTCCCGACTTTTAATAACCAGGCATCTACCGCAGCCTTTATTTCTTTTTCCCTGGATTCGTTTAAGTTCTGGATTTTCTTCATGGCGTCCTTGTTGATAGCCTGTACCTGGTCATGGAGATCACGGATATTCCTTAAGTCTGCCACGATATCCTTAGAGACGCTTTTATCCGTCTGGTATTTCTCAATAAGAGCATCCAGATCTTTTCTCAAGTCAATAAATTTTACCCTTAATTTGATCTTTTCTTCCCTGGCTTCTGTAAAGATTTTCATGATCTTTATTCTGTAATTCTCAATTATGATGGCAGCACCGGGAACAAAGAACAAGCCTCCCATATTCGGGCCCATTATTCCTCTATGAACCCTTGGATGTTCTGGCCCTTCCATCCCCTCTACCGGAGGCTCCTGCGCATAGGTTATTATTGAGAAAAAGGTTAAAGATATGATTGAAAAGAGTAATTTTTGTTTCATAATTCCTCCAGATACCGGCTGTCTAAAGCGGCTTCTTCAAATATCCATAGAGATCTCATAATAACAATCGAGTTCCGTATTATCACCTGAAAATTCAGCCTGAATTGAAGAACTTGAGGTGCTTACTCCGGTATTTATTTTTTTAACGGCTATCGGATTGAAATTGCTGAAAATTGAAAAAAATAAGAGAATAAGAAAGAAAGATAAACAGGCGAAGGCCGGAGCCATCCAGACCGCAGACTTTTCCCTGTTTTCAAGTCTGGCCCTGAACTCATTCCAAAGATCTATTTTTTCTTCACTACCGTCCAGTGATCTTAAATATTCCGAGATCTTAACATAGGCCCTGCATTCCGGGCATCTTTTAAGATGTTCTTCCATATTTTCAGTAATAAAATTTCCTTCCCCCCTGTCAATTTCATCCATAAACAGGTCACAGTCGTTACTGTGCATATTTGACCTCCCAGCGTTCTTTAAGTTTAACCTTTCCCCTTCTGTAAATTGATTTTACCGTAGGCAGTTTTAAATTCAATATCGAAGATATTTCCTCAAATTTAAATTTATCAATGTCTTTAAGAAGGATTATCCTCTTTTCATTCGCCCTCAAATTCTCAAGTTCCCTTTTAAGCCATTCCTCCTGCTCTGACTGCAGGGCGGCTGTTTCAGGATTTTCGAGAGGACTTTCTTTTGAGAGCATTTCATCATCAGGAAGAAACACAAGCCACCCTCTGACTTTTTTCAACATATATCTTTTTTTCGCCCTGTTAATCGCTATCCTCACAGCATAACCTGTTCTATTATCGAAATTTCTAACTTTTTCCCACCTCTCATAAACAGCCATCATTGCTTCAATAACTATCTCTTTAGCCGTATCCTTCGAATCGGTAACGCCTCGAACTATCCTGTAAAGCACATTTTCATTCTCTTTAAAAAAACGCTCAAATTCCTCCAAGAAGCTGTCTTCCATCAAGTCTCCCCGCAAATCCCAACGGCTTTCATAAATATTAAGTAATAAATTACAGTAAAAGATGCGGAAAAGCAAGTAAATCGAAATCCCGGTCATTTCTCAAAGAATAAGATGATTATCCGATAATTAGAACAGAGAAAGTGCAAACAGGAGAATAATTTGAATATCCGCCTGCTGAACACTGATTCAGCTCTTATAAGCAAACTCGAACCAGATAAAATCGTAAATGTGAAAATCTTAAAAAGAGAGGCGGGAACAGCAATTATCGAATTAAACGGCATCAAGACAAAGGCCTCCATCGATGTTAAAGTACCTGATAATTTCTTCGCGTTTGTTGAACCGTCACCAGAGCAGGACGGTCAGAGAATAGTAAAATTAAGGATTTTAAGCCCGCTGGTAAGAACAAGGTATTTTATTGCTAAAAGAGAGTACAATCTCTTGCAGAGCTTTAAATCCGTTCTGATGGGGTTCAGTCTTCCCTTAAATGAAGATTTTTTTAAAGCCTCACGGATTATTTATGACAGCGGATTAAAGCTGGATAAAAAAGTAATAAAGACAGTACATCTCGCACTCATAAAATACGGGGAGAAATTTGCTGAATTGATCGCCGGTTTCATCAGAAAAGGTCTGGATATTGATGATGAATTCGTGGATTTTTTCTTTAATTATAAAAAACTGCTGAGGCATTTGCTCCGGTACATGGAAATGCAAAAGGAAGAAACACCCGCTGATTTACCCCGGGTACTGCAGGACCTCTTCAGATTTTACTTCAGTCCTGACAGCTCTTACTGCATCTCATTGATCGATAAAGGCAATAAAGGGGAAGGACTGCCCTTTCAGTGGAGAAAAGAAAATCTCTTTGACAGGGAAAGGTACTATTTTGATTTCTCTAATGAGAAAACAGGATCTTTTATAATGATTATGGACGATTTTGAAACCTTCTGTAAAATAGATGTTTTCCTTGACAGGGAATTTCTTGATACGAACAGGAACAGGCTTTCTCACTTTTCAATAAATAGATTGAAAAAAATTGAAATCGCCTTCCGGGAGCTTAAAAACCCATGTTTATTCTGGACCGGACAAAAAGAGAAAATCAGCAAAAACCATGAAACGGGATTGTTTAATCTTGATATATCAGTTTAAAATTATTGGAGGAGGACTCAATGCAGAATAAAGCAGTTGCTTTAAAATATGATGAAAGTTATAATGAAGCTCCTTATATCCTCGCTAAAGGAATCGGTGCGGTCGGAGATTACATAGTCTCTCTGGCTAAAAATAATAATATCCCGATCTATAAAAACGACAAACTGGCACAGTCTCTGTACCGTCTGAAACAGAACGAGGAAATACCTCCCGAATTATACACAATAGTTGCTGAAATTTTTAGTTTCGTGTATTCTTTAAAGGGTTGATAGACCCTCTTAAGTCCCGGAGGACGACCATGCCGATGAGGAAAATAGAATTAGATAATCTGCAGACGGGTATGAAATTTAATAAATCGCTGTTCGACAGCAATCTGAATATAGTTCTTCCTGCCGGTAAAATTCTCGACGCCTACACTCTGGCAAATCTCAGGAACAGAAACGTCAAATATGTGGAAACTGCAGGCGAACTTATTGCTGATGAAAGATCCGACGCAGCATCTGTACATTCTGTTACAAAATCAGCAGAAAGAAAAAGCATGATAGTAGATAAAGAGACAGCGAAATATCTCGATTTCTATAAAGAAAGTATTCTGAATATCAACGTCATATACAACAAATACCTTAATGAACAGAACATCGACACGGAAAGGGTGCAGAAACTGGCGACAAAAATCGTCAATACCATAATGGCTGAAAAAAAGGCTGAGCTTTTTATTAACCTGGTAAATATTGCCGGTAAAGGTGATTACCTGGCAAGTCATATCATTAATACAACAATTTTATCTGTATTACTGGCGCAAAAACTCGGCTACTCACTTGTTAAACTCGTTAATCTTGCACTCGCGTCACTTGTGTATGATATAGGCATGGTTAAAATCCCGGCCTATATAACTGAAAAAGAGGAAAAACTCAGCCCTGATGAGTTCAACCAGGTTAAAACACATCCAATATACAGCTACCAGATCATTGCTAAAGAATTCAATCTTCCCCCGGAAGTGGCCCGCGTAGGGCTCGAGCATCATGAAAAATTCGATGGTTCCGGTTACCCAAGGAAAATTAAGGACCACGAAATTTCAGAAATGAGCAAGATAGTTTCCATTGTCGATACGTATGAAGCACTTACTAAAGACCGGGTTTACAGGGAAGGCAAAGACTATTATGATGCCATGAAGATGGTCCTCGGTGAAGGCTCCAAGAAATTTGACCCGGAGATTCTTAAAGTATTCATAAGCATGATGAGCATATACCCTGTCGGAAGCTATGTCCAGCTGAGCAACAAAACCATAGCAACCGTCATAGCATCCGATCCTGTTTCTCCTTTCCGGCCTACCGTCAAAGTAAAAAAAGACGAATTCGGTGATGAAGTCGCTGATGGAGCCGTTCTGAAGCTATCCAGGGAAAGAGATATACATATCGTCAGGGCCCTCCAGACAAAACAATTCACAAAGAACTGAATGAGAATTTTTGAAACCGGCAAAAGGGGAGAAGACCTTGCAAAGGGATTTTTTTCTTCTCTGGGGTACCGTCTTCTCGATGCAAATTACAGAACAAAGCACGGAGAAATCGATCTTATTTTCATGGATGGCCGGGTTTTAGTTTTTGTCGAAGTAAAAACAAGAATAAAAAAGAGTTACAGGGATATCGAACTATTGATTGATAAAAGAAAAACTAATAGGATTCTAAAAAGTGCCGAAATTTATATTAATAATTCGGATATCGAATTTGAAGAGATCCGTCTTGATGCACTGTTCGTAGAATTGAAGAGCGGCGAACCTTTATTTAAACATATAAAGTCATTTTATTGAATCCCCGGAGTTAAGAGTGATTGAAGACATTTTAATTGAAAAAAAACGCAATTTTCACCGGATCATCGTTAAAACAAATTCGAGTTCCCTGTCGCAGACAAGGATGGAGCAGCTCAGGAAAAAAATAAAGGACCCGAATTACATTTCATTCGCCATTGAGAAATTAGCTGAAAATATAAGCAAAGCAATGCTTGAAGGTTATATCGATCAGAAAGATCTGAAATAATTATCACGTCCAGCCCAAAATCCAGCCTTGAAACAGCAATTTTATGGATATTTTCATAAAAAGTCCATATTTAGCACCTACTTTCCGATGAAAAATAGTAAAACAAAAAACTAATTAATGCTTGCATATTATATTTATTTTCATTGAAAAACCCTGAATAAGGAATACATAGACTAGTATTCTATATACTAATAAAACCGGAGAAAAAATTGAGCTTCAGAAAATTAATATTTTTTGTGCTATGTGTCTTTTTCGCTGTACAGATCCGTCTTTTCCCGGCGGACGTGACAAATACAATGACAAATTCATCGCCTGCCGCTTCGACTAATTCAATGATCACAAATGAAACCAACAATACCAGTACAAATGAGAGCAAAAATATTATTTTTGATAATTACGATGAAGTTTTTATCCAGAATTATGATAAGGAAAACCTAGTTCAAATAAAATTTATAGGTAACGTCAAGATCAGGTTCGATAACAATCTATTAAAGGCCAGAACAGTGATAGTTACATCCAGGTCAAACAGGGTAACCGATATCACGGCATATGACAGGGTGGAATTCAGATATGGCGACCAGATATATCTTGCAGATTTCATGTCATATGATCCTGAAAATAAAAAGGGCCTGCTAAGAAACGTCCGTTCTTTTGTCAAGGCCTCTGAAACCGGCGGCGGGAGCGTAACTTCGCCATCTTCCGCTGAAGGAGGGTGGTATTATCACGCCGAAAAGGGAACAATCCTTTCAGAAAAGCGGATAGTGCTTGAAAATGTCACCTTTACTTTCACTCCGTCTGAATATCCATATTATCACTTTTATGCTGCGCGTCTCTGGTATTTCAAAGATGACCTGATATATGCTTTTAATGTAACCTTCACTGTCGGAGAGGGAAATTTCTTTTATTTCCCATTTTTTATGAGGTGGGAAAAAAAAACAGGCATTAAATCAGCTTTAGGACAGGAAAGGCGAATAGGCTGGTATAATATGAACACACTCTCATTCGACGAATGGAATGGATCATTTGATATCGGCCTTGATTTTTATGAAAGGCTCGGACAGTACGCCATGGTAAATTATACGATGAAAAAACCAGTCGGAGTCATCCAGAGCCTTAACTTTTATTTTCAGGGTGCCAATGATATCAGGACCTTTTATGACCCCAATAACGACCGCTACACTTATATAAATCCAGTAAATCCCCAGTACTCAAATATCAATCAGCTGTCCTATCAATACACCTTTAACAGTACTCTTAAATACAACGATTTTCTCTTAACCATAAACTGGATGGATTTGAACGATCCCTTCTTTGTATCAAAATACACGATAAGAAGGTATGATTTCAACCTTCAGGACACTTTAGAGCCAAGCCAGAATTCATTTTTTGTTCATGACGACAGTGCTCCTCAGCAGTCTACTATTACGCGAAGTTTCGATCTGAAAAACAACGCACTTGACATTAACGGTTCATGGGTTTACCAGCTTTATGCCAATAACGCTGTCTCAAACATATACCTTAATTCAAGATATCAGTATTTATTAACAAATGTATCTTTCCCTAACATAACATACAGTCCTGCAAACATTGATATTGTTAAAAATTACAGCTATTCCTACCCGGTTTCGAAAACAGTCCAGATTAACACCAACAGGTATGAAATACCGCTTGATTCTGACCCGGGATCATTTATCGACAGCATTCTTACAAACGAATCGAATTCATTATTCCAGTCAAATACTATGGATACAGACACCCCGACTGATACTGATACGGGAATTTCCAGTAATTCAGTTAAAATCAGCCCCTATGACCAGCTTTTTCTTCCTGAAATGGAATTATCCAACACGGTTTCATCTTCTAAATCAACCAATAATCCAATAGTTTACTGGCTTTCAACAAATAATTTCGAAGTCTATAATTATTCTTCCTATCTTAACGGAAGCTTTCTATATAGCTCTGAGGAATACGTTGATACTAATGATATACCGACTTATAACCATTATATTCATCATGAAGAAGCAAGCGTAGAAAATGATTTTCAGTTTGTGAACCGGCTCATTTACTTCAAAAATTCTTTTGTATTCAACAATTACACCCAGTGGTCCATGTTCCAGACGGAATTAACGAACAATATTAACAATTCAGGTCAGGAACTGGATTATGTGACGACCCTCGGGGTTCAGTCAAATTATTCAATTTTTAGCGGAATGCCTTACCAGGTCAATTTCCCGTATAATGTCTATTATAACCTGACATATCCCATTGTTGATACCTTCAATTCACTGATTGTGAATTTTGCCCCCGAAGACACTCACAACATCGGCTTTAATGCAGGATTTAATATGATTCAAACCAATATCAATTACAATCTGAATGTAAATTATGAAATGCAGTATAGAATAACGAACCAGACAAATCTGGGAGACGTATACCTTGACGACCTCATGGAGAGAAGCTTATCAATAGATACAAGCTTTACTCTTTTCTGGATAACATTTTCCACCGGTACTGCCTTCAACCTTCTTGAAACAACGACAAACACAATAGAGTTCAATTATGACAGCCTTACAAACTGCATATTTCCAGGAAGAGATCCGATGCTTACGGTTCAGTTCTTACCTCCGCCTGCTTACCAGCCTTTGCCGTCGATGACATACGTTTATGATATTCTCCAGCAGACCAATGTTTCTATAACCTTCAATTCCACCTATAGCCTGCCGCCAATCTATACGCCGTATCTGTACAAGATCGAAGCCCTCAAGTTCAATGCTGTCCTCCAC
>Ga0187770_10000532_pt1 | contig 18544 bp, 14 predicted proteins | sample 0116_SJ02_MP02_2_FD_133154 | JGI IMG/M metagenome (GOLD analysis project Ga0187770, IMG submission 133154) | Tropical peat soil microbial communities from peatlands in Department of Meta, Colombia - 0116_SJ02_MP02_20_MG | ecosystem: Environmental > Terrestrial > Soil > Wetlands > Peat | place...
CTGGACGATCAGTTTGGCTTTGTCGGCGGGAAGCTTGCCCAAATCCTGATTCACCAGCGCGCAGGCTTTCTTGAGGATGCCGAAAGCACGAATCAGTTCGGGCGGCATGGTGTCGCGGCCAATGTTGAAATGCAAAAGCGAGCGCTGCGTCTGCGCGCCCCAGTAAACGTTGGAGGGGACTTCGATCTTTCCCATGCTGTCGGATTCAATGCGGGTCTTGATGGCGGTTTTGCTGGCGGGTTCTGCTTCAGTGAGAGTAGTCATAACGGCTCCTGCTGCGGGCGGAGAGATGAATGCAACCGGAGATTATACCGCCGTACGGAGCGCGAGAATGTGATTCCGAGCGAGGGCTGGCTGGAGTCGCGTTGATCCGCGAGCTGCCGACCCTGCCCTACGCCCCCAGGGCCGCGTGATCGGCGAGGCGTTTGCGGTTGTAGCGCAGCGCGACGTTCATGAAGACGTTGCCCAGGGAGGTCTCAAAACAAATCATCAACGCTTCGGTGTCTTCGCTGGTCTTGTCGCCCTCGTGGGCGGTGAGCAGGAGCGGAGGATGCACGCGGAAATGAAAGCCCTGATCGTTGAGCGCCGAGATGGCGTTGCCCACGACCTGGTTGGCCAGTTCGAAGATGGTTTCCTTGATCAGCGCATCAGACTCGGGCAGCTGGGCGCCGGCGTAGTGGCTGGCGACCTTCACTGCAGTCTGCGGCTCGAGATCGAGCACGATCCGGCCCTCGATGTCGCCCGTAAGCGCGACCATGCCAGCCACGCCTTTGCGGCGATAGGCTTCCTCTTCCATGGTGAGGTTAATCACCTTGGTGGGGCCTTGCAGTCCTTGCGACAACACGGCGTCGGCCGCGTTGATGAAAGGCTGGATCAGTTCCATCTTCATTGGCGTTAGACTCCCGCGCCGGCTGCTCCGGCCACCGCTCCATCTTCGCCCAGCACGTACTTGATGACCTCGTAGAGCACTTCCGGCTTGACCGGCTTCTGCACGAAATGCCGGGCGCCCCGCTGCAACGCGGCCACAATGTTTTCCTGGTAGCCGACCGAGGAAACCATCACGACGCGCGCCTCCGGGTGCTGCTGCACGATGCGTTCGGCTGCCTCGATGCCTTCCATCTGCGGCATGGTGATGTCCATGAGCACGATGTCAGGATGCGTGCGGTCGAACTCGCTGATGGCGGTCAAGCCGTCGCCGGCCTCGGCCGCCACCTGCCCGCCGAACGTCTCGATCATGCGGGCCAGGTTCTTACGGGCAAACACGGAGTCGTCCACGATCAGGTAGCGGACCGGCTGCCCGTCCTTGCTGCGTTTCACTGGTGCAAACTGCTCCATACAGACCTCCCCTTTCTAGTGCATATCATGCCCGGCGGCTTCGGACCAGATCACGCTGGTCATGGACCTTGCCGGGCCGATGTTGTTCAAAACAAACCTGCTTCAATGCAAATCTGGTTCAAAACAAATCTAGTTTCCGGCACGCACTGCGCGCCCGCTCGCGCCGGGATCCGGTCCTGCGCTGTGCCCGCAAAGCGCCTGCAGCGTTGCCGACATCACATCCAGTGCGACCACCCGGATGGCATACCCGCGGTCGATCGCCGCTTTCGGCATGCCGTACACCACACACGAACTCTCGTTCTGCGCGATGGTCATGCCGCCTTCCCGCTTCACCGCGCCCAGCCCTTCCGCACCATCGTCGCCCATGCCGGTCATCAGCAGGCCGATAGCCTGGCTCTTGAATTCCTCGCCTAGACTCCGCAAGAGCACATCGGCGCTGGGACGGTGCCCGTTCACACGCGCGTCATCGCTCAGCACGACAACGTCGCCCAAAGGCAGACGTTTGACCTTGATATGGCGATTGCCGGGACAAATCAGAACCCGTCCAGCGGAGAGCACATCTCCGGATTGCGCTTCTTTCACTCGCAGAGCGCAAAGCTCGTCGAGCCGGCGGGCGAACATGTCGGTAAATCCGTCCGGCATGTGCTGCACCACGACGATTGATGCCGGGAAATCTCCCGGCAGTTGCGACAGCAGATACTCCAGTGCCTGCGGCCCTCCGGTGGACACGCCAATGCCGACGATCTTGCTCGGAGATCCCGAAGGAGCGGGGGCCTTTGTGGCTTTCGCCGAGGCTCCCAGCAACGGGCGCGGCTTCAGCTTGCAATCGGCAGCGGCTTTTACTTTCGCAATCAGTTCCTTGGCTGTTTCCGTCATGTGCGCGGAAGCGTCCCTGGGCTTGGTGACGAAATCGAACGCTCCCAGGCCAAGGGCCTTCATGGTGACGGTGGCGCCTTCGATCGAGTGCGAGCTGACCACGATTACCGGCACCGGATCGCGCCGCATGATTTCCTTCAGTGTGTCAATGCCGTTCATGCCCGGCATTTCGAGGTCGAGCGTGACCACATCGGGCTTCAGCTCTTCGATTTTTTTCAGGCAGAAACTGCCGTCCATCGCCGTGCCCACGACTTCGATGGACTCGTCGTAAGCCAGCATCTGCGGGATCAGTTTGCGCATGAGCGCCGAGTCGTCGACCACGAGAACGCGCACGGTTTTCTTCATGCTTCGCCTCCCGTGGTCGTTGTCATGTTGCTCATCGTCATGGCCAGGCGCATGCGGTCCGTGTGAGTCAGCAGCAGTCCGGCGCTGGTTTGCCCCGCTTGATCGGGTCGTGACTTGGCCACGTGCTCGACCACCGCCGGCAAGTTCAGAATCAACACCACGCGCCCATCGCCGAGAATCGAGGCGCCCGACACCAGGTCAGTCGAGAATGTCTGGTCATCCAATGCCTTGATCACCAATTCCTCTTCACCCTCCAGCGCGTCGACGATCAATCCGTACTTTCGCTCGCCTACCAGGATGACGAGCACGAACAGCTTGGCTTTGCGGTCGCCATCCACTGCGGGCGGGCGGCCCAGCCGCAGCATCGGCAGCACCTGATTGCGCAGCTGCAGGACCTCGTAGTTGTCGACTTGGTGCACTTCGCCTTCGAAGGTGCGTGAGATCTCAATGACCGCGTTCAGCGGAATCGCATAAAGCCGCTGTTCCACCCAGAACAGCAGCGCCTTGATGATGGCCAGCGTGAGCGGCAGCTTCAGGCGGAACGTCGTGCCCAGTCCCAGCCGCGTCTCCACGCTGACGGTGGCCTTCAGGCGGTGCAGCACGCTCTGCACAACGTCCATGCCCACGCCGCGTCCGGAGACCTCGGTGACCTGCTCTGCTGTGCTGAAGCCGGGGCGGAAGATGAAATCAAGAGCTTCCGTGTCGCTCAGGCGCGCAGCTTCCTCGGGCGTGGTCAAGCCGAGTTCGATCGCCTTGGCGCGAATCTTTTTCGCATCGATGCCGCGGCCGTCGTCGGAAACTTCGACCACGACCTGGTTGCCCTGGTGATAGGCATTGAGTTTCACCCGGCCCTGGGCAGCCTTGCCAGATTTGCGTCGCTCTTCGGCGGGCTCGATCCCGTGGCTCACGGCGTTGCGGACCAGATGCGTCAGCGGTTCGGCGATGGCGTCGAGGATGCCCTTGTCGAGATCGGTGTCGTGCCCGCTGACCACTAGTTCGACATCGCGTCCGCACTGCCGCGCCACGTCGCGCACCATGCGCGGGAAGCGCCGGAACAGCTGATCCACAGGGACCATGCGGATTTTCATCACCGAGCGCTGCAGATCGTTGAGCACGCGCGCCTGGAAAGCCATGGCGTCGGCGAATCTGCCGCGCAGCAGGTCCTTGGGATAGCGCTTGCCGAATTCGTTGAGCGCCTGCTGCAGCATCGATTTGCCGATGATCAGCTCACCCACGAGATTCAGGACGTTGTCGATGCGTCCAGCTTCGACGCGCAACAAGTTCTCCTGCGCGACGTGGGTTGCGGGAGTCGGGGGCGTCGCAAGAGGCGAAGCAGGCGGCGTCAAGCTCTCGATGGCGCTTGCATCGTCGGCAGAATTGCCGCCGGGCTCGGTGCTTCCGTTTTTGTTGGCCGCCTTCGGAGCCAGGTTCGGCGCCAGCATCAACTCCACGGTAACTTCTTCGGCGATGGTCGGGATGCGTCCCTTGGCTGCGATCTGCTCGGGCGCCTGCCCCGTGGCCAGCACGAACTCGACTTGTTTCGCGGCTGCAGGAGACTTCGCGTCAGGACGCACGGCCAAAATCTGGCCCACACCCGAGAGCGCGTTCTGGATCAGTTGCCGCCCCGCAATGGGCATGGCGCAATGTGGATCGATCTTGGCCACGACGTGATACACGGACAGGCCGTCCGCTTGCGCTTTCGCCATGGCCAGCTTTTCGTATTCGGTCCAATCGGCGGCGGATTTCGCGGAGGACCGGGCAGGAGACGAGCCGTCGGCTTTCTTGCCGCGCCGCGTTTTCTTGACAGCCGGGGCCGCAGTCAGGTCCTGAATTTTCTTGCTCAGAGCCTTGGTCGCGGGCAGCTTGCCGCCGGTACGGTAGGCGTTGATCATTTCGGCGAAAACGTCGGCCGCCTCGAAGGCAATTTCTGACACTGCAGTTTGCGCCGCCGCACCCTCGAGCGAAAGCGCATCTTCGAACTTGTGCGCCAGTTCGCTCAGCTCGCGCAGTCCGCAGGCGGCAGAGTCGCCCTTCAGCGTGTGCGCCGTGCGCCGGATGCCGCGCACGATCTCCTCGTCGCCGGGCTGCTTCTCCAGCCTGAGGGCGTCTTCGTTCAGCGCCTGCAGCAGTTCCTGCGAGGTCTCAAAGAAGAGCTCCCGCAGTTCCGCGCCGCGCTCATCGGGGGAATTCGTCATTAATCCCTCACCTCAACCCGCTGGTAGGCGGTGCCGCTGTCCTTATGCACCATCTGGAATTTCTGGGTGATGCCGAGCAGGCTCTCGGCGTGTCCCACGAACAGAAATCCGTTGGTGTTCAGGCAACGGTAGAATTTTTCAATCAGCCGCTTCTGCTCCGCCTCGTCGAAATACATCATGACGTTGCGGCAGAAGATGACGTCGTTGCGCTGGGGCAGGTACTCGGTTTTCAGGTTGTGAAAGTCGAAGTGCACCATCTCCTTCAGCGCCTTCTTGACGGCATAGCGGTCGCCCACCTTGTCGAAATAGCGCAGGCGGTAGCCGTAGTCGACCGTCGCCATCTGGTGCTCGCTGTAGGCGCCTTCCTGCCCGTGGCGAAGCACGGAATAACTGATGTCGCTGGCCAGAATTTCCACCCGCCACGGCGGCGGAATTAACGGCTTCGGCAGCGGCAGTTCCATCGGCAGCGGATTGCGCAGGTAGTAGTACGCCAGCGCGTCCGTTACCAGCATGGCCAGCGTGTACGCTTCCTGTCCGGTGGAGCAGCCCGCGCTCCAGATGCGGATCGAGTACTCGCGGCGCGCACTCTTCTGCTTGAACAGTTCTTCCAGCACGCATTTCTGAAACAGGTCCAGCTGGGCCTTGTGGCGAAAAAAGCTCGTCTCGTTGACCGTCAGGTTTTCCAGCAGCCTGGCCAGTTCGTCTTTGCCCTGTTGGCTGATCAACAGCCGGTAGTAGGCATAGAAGGAGTCGACTTTGCATTCCTTCAGGCGGCGCAGCAGCCGGTCCTGGAGAAAGTGCGTCCGCCGCTCGTCGAAGTGCATACCGCACTCCTGGTAGACCAGCGCCTGCAACAACTTCAGTTCCGCTTCCGTCAGTATGGGAGCAGGTGCTGCCCCGAATCCGCTCATGTATGTTTCCCGTTCGATCTGGGACTGAACTTCAGAGTTAAGGTTTCAAAGCGACAAGGTTTCAAAGAGAAACCGGTTGATCTTGTGAACCGAGAACTTTGAAGCCTTGAAACTCCGAAACCTTGCCACTTCGTCACCTTGCCACCTTGCAACTCTCACCTTATCTACTTGGCCGCCGCTCCGCGCGCTTCACCCTTCGCTGCGGCTTTCTTCTCTCCGTTTTCGTTTTTCGCCTGCAGGCTGCCGGGAGCGAGCAGTTTGCTCATCTCGAGCAGCACCACCAACCGCCCTGAGACTTTGCCGAGGCCGGTTACACAGTTCAGGCCGCCTTCCTGAAAAACTGCCGGCGGAGGCTCGACCGCGTCGGCGGGAATCTTGAGCACTTCGGAGGCAGAGTCGACGATCAGCCCGGCCAGCCTTCCCGCATGCTCGACCACCAGGATGCGGTTGTGCTTCTTGATGTGCGCATCCTTCACGCCGAAGCGCTTGCGCAAATCCATGACGGAGACGATCTTGCCGCGCAAGTTGATCACGCCCTCCAGATAATCGGGCGCGTCAGGCACGGCGGTGATCTCCGGCACCCGCACAATTTCGTGCAGGGAAGTGATGGGCACGCCGTAGGTCTCGCGTCCCACCTGAAAGCCCACGATATGGAGTTCACGGCTCATGTTCGCTCACCCAGCCTTAGTCCTCGTCTTAGCGCGTCGATCCCGCGGCCGCCCGCTTCGTGCCGCGGCTGGCGGTTTCCGCTGCGGCTGCCCGCGCGGAGTCGGCGAGTGCGAAGCGGTCCATGAAGTCCAGCAGGCCGCGCGACATCTTCGACATCTGCTCCGACGACGCCGCCAGTTCGGTGGAGCCGGAGGTGGACTGCTGCACCAGTTCGCGCATTCGCTCCATGGCCTTGACCACGGCCTGCGCGCCCGAAGCCTGTTCTTCCACGGCCGAGTTGATTTCGTGGGTAATTTCGTTCAGCCGCGTGGTGGCACGCGCAATCTGCGATGAGCCGTGCGACTGCTCGTTGGTGGCCGCGCCGATTTCCTGGGCGAACTTGTAGACCTCGGTGACCACGTTCGAGATCTTGCGCAACGCGGCGTTCAGCTCTCCGCCCAGTTCCAGGCCTTCGTTGACGATGCCGGTCGAGCGGTCCATGTTCTCGACCGCTTTGCGGGCTTCCTTCTGAATGCTCTGGATCAGCTCGGAAATTTCTTTGGTCGACTGCGCCGATTTTTCCGCCAGCTTGCGGACTTCGTCGGCGACGACTGCGAATCCCAGGCCGTGCTCGCCGGCGCGAGCCGCTTCAATGGCGGCGTTCAGGGCAAGCAGGTTGGTCTGCTCCGCCAGATCGTCGATGACTTCGATGATCTTGCCGATGTCGTCGGCGCGCTGCCCCAACGCGGCGATGATTTCGCCCGAGGAGTTGATGGTGGTGTTGATGCGGTTCAGGCCGTCGGTGGCCTTTTCCATGGTGCCGATGCCGGCGTGCACTTCCTCGCGGGAGCGGTTGGAGATGTCGAGCAGCACTTTGGCGGTGTCGGCCACGCGCTGGATCGAGGCCACCATCTGATCGATTGAGGCCGAAGTCTCGCTCACGCTCGAAGCCTGCACCTGCGTGCTCTTCACCATGTTCTGCACGTTGACGCTCATCTCGTGCATGGTGCTGGTGACTTCATCAATGGCGGAGGAAGCCTGCAGTCCCACCTTCGCCGAATCTTCCGATGCATTGGCCACTTGGCCTGAGGCCGAGGCTACCTGGGCCGAGGCGTCACGAACGCTGCGCACCAGGCCGGCCAGTCCATCCACCATTTTGGCGAACGCGTTGCCCAGGGTGTCGTGCGAAGAACGTGGCTTGACTTCCACGGTCAGGTCGCCGCCGGCGATTGACTCGGAGACTCCCGCCATTTCCTTCAGGTACGTCACCATCTTGGAGAATGTCCGCGCCAGTTCGCCGATCTCGTCGTCGCGGCTGACGTCAATGTTGTGTTCCAGGTCGCCCGTATTGCCGATTCCGCGAGCTACGCTCATCAGATTGCCCAGGGGTTCGGTGATGCCCTTGGCCGTTCGGTAAGCAATGACGGCTCCGAGTCCGAGCGCCAGCATGGTGCTGAGCAGCGATACGGTAATAGTCCAGGTAGCAGCGGTTTCATCGGACTTGCGGCGCGAATCCACCAGTTTGCGGTTTTCCACGTCGGCCACGTCGAGCGTGTCGGTCGAATTCTTCACCCAGGAGGAGGCGTCCTTTTGCAAGTAGTAAATTTGCAGTTCGGCGACGGTGGCGTTGCCCGAATCCACGTCCTTACGCTTCTCAATCAGAGGCTGGGCGAATTCCTTGCCCCACGCCTGCTCCAGTTGTTCGACTTTAGCCAGCGCGTTCTTGACCTGCTCGGAATTGGCCAGCGCCTTGCCCTGTTCCAGCTTCTCGTTCAGGGTGCGCAGGCCTTCGTTCATGCGGTCCACTTCCCGCGTGTCGCCGCTCAACAGGTAATTGCTCAGGTAGAGCCGGTCCTGCATCATCTGGAAGCGGACTGCGTTGGTAGTGTCGGCTAGTTCCAGCGAGGCGCCGGCCGCGGCTTTGGCGGCGTGCTCGCGTTGCACCGCCATCCAGTTCACCAGGAACAGCACCACCACCATGGTGAGGATGATTCCGAAATTGAAGTACAGCTTCTTCCCGATAGTCATGCCCTTCTCCTCAACTGCCAGGCGCGCTACTGCGGCTCGAACTTAAAGTCGATGACCCCTGAACTTTCTTCCGGTCCCGGTTCAAAGCGCCACTTGCGGGCCGCTTCCAGCGCGGAGTTGGCCAGCACCGGATGCCCACCGACCACTTTGGCGTCTTTTACGCTCCCATTGGGCGCAACCACCACCTGGATCTTGACCGAACCGGTAAGGTTCATCCGTCGAGCCAGATCGGGATAGGAAGGCTGCACTTTGACCTTCGCGCGACGGACGATTTCCTCGTTCTGATTCTGCTGGGCTGAAACCGGAACCGCCTTTACCACCAGGATTAAACTCAAAACGCCCAGCACTGCTGACGCGGTTCGACGAGACACAATTCCTCCTAGGCGAAAAAAGCCTCCACCCCCGGCGTGCAACGGCCGGGCCACCCAGGCGTTACGACGAAAACCAAAGTAATGTGTTGATATCTAAGAAAAAAAAGGAGTTATTGTAGGGATGAAAGGCTCCTCGCCGTACGAAGTGTTATTAGTGCTATCTCATCCCCAATTCGGCGGGCTATACTTCTCACTGTGAGACGAAGTCTCATTTTCTGTCTCGTTTCACAGCAAGGCACCTCCGACGCCATTTCCCTTGACTCAATTTGAGATGGCAGGTAGTTTCCCATTAGATTCAATCACTTGTGAATCGCGAACAGGTCCCCTCGTCGGGACACGACATTTCGGGCAGCATTCCTGGTCTTCTCCACAAGGGGAATCTCAAGGCCGGCTCGGATGAGGCTTTTCAAAGGCTTCTGCTGCGGATCGCGAAAGCAGGTGAGCGTTCCGACCCCAAGTCGCTGATTCAATTGTTCTGCACGGCCACCCGCGAATTCTTCCAAGCATCGGGCGCGTATTTCTGGCGCTGCCAGTCGGCTGACGAGCTGGTGGGAGAACAGGCCGACGGGAAGATGGCGGAGCGTTTTGTCGGCCTGCGACTGCGTCCGCACGAAAGCACGGTAACCGCTGAGGCGGTGCGGCAGCGGCGGACGATTTTCGCCAATCAGCAGGTGGAGTCAAGGAACTTTCCGCTGGCGGCGGAATTTGAGGCGCGCTCGCTGCTGGCCGCTCCGCTGGTTGTCTTCAACGAAGTGATTGGCGCAACTACTTTCCTGCACGATTCCGACGCCAATTTCTTTAACGACGACCTTGCCGCCAAAGCGACCATCCTGGCCGGCCAGCTCGGAAGTTTGCTCGAAGCGACGCGGCTGAGCGAAGCCTCCCGCGAGGAGCATCGGCGCGCCGAAATCCTGGCCGATGTTGCCCAGGTACTGCACGGCAAACCGGATGTGGCCGCGATCATAGAAGCATTGGCCGACCGGCTACGGCTTCTCTTGCGCGTCCGGCTGGTTTGCGTCCTGCTCCGGCGCGAGGGGCCTTTCGAGCTGCGCGCGGTTTCGGCGGAGACTCCGCAGCTGGCCAACGCGGCGCGTTCCCGTCACGACCGGCAGACCATCCGCTTTGCCGCTGATCTGGCGCAGCGCGCCGTTTCGGCAGGAGAGCCGATCACACTCTCGATTGCCGGGGATGCGCACTCGCTCGGCAATCTGGTTTCTCCCGGGATGTTGATTGCCGCTCCTCTGCGCACCACACGCACGCAGGGAGCAATTCTGATTTATCCGCGGGAGGAAGGCATTTTTACCGCGGAAGAGAAAGCCCTCGTGGCGGCAATTGCCGGTTTTGGCGCCGTTGCCGTCGCGCACGCCGAGCTGTACGCGACGGCGCACGCCCAGGCCAACGAACTGCATCAATTGCTGGAGATTTCTTCTGAACTCGGCTCCAGCGGCGATCTCGAACATTTCCTGGAAGCTTTCGTCGTGCGGGCCGCGGATTTTCTAAGCTTCGGCCGCTGCTTCGTCGCGTTGAATGAGGACGGACAGTTCCGTGTTCGTTACGGAGTGGACAAAGGCCAGGGTCGGCGCGTGGAAATGCCCGTTCCCGAAGGCGTCGCTACCAAGGCTCTGCGCGAGAAGGAAGTTTTCTGGAGCGATGACGTCAGCCGCATCCCCGGAGTGAATCTCGAAGCCGTTACCAAATACAACCTGCGCCAGATTCTGTGCGTGCCTTTGCTTGGAACGAGCGGCCAGGTGCTTGGAATGTTCAGCGTGCTGGACCGTCTGGATGAAGCAGGCATTTCCCAGGAAGATATCCGCCGCGCCCGGGCGCTCTCGAACCAGGCTGCCGTGATGCTCGAAGTCGCCAGCAATCTGCATCTTTCTGAAAAGCACCGCCGGCGCGCCGAGGCCCTGATTGAACTGGCACGTGAGATTGACGGGACTTTGCGCCTCGCCGACTTCTCCCGCCGCTTCGTGGCTCGCGCCGTGGAATTGACCGTTTCGCGCGCGGGACTGCTCGCCATCAAGCAAGAAGGGCCGTGGCAAATCGTTGCGGTCCATCCGCCGCAAGAGACTGCGGCATCATCGTCTCTTACCGCAGCCTTGAGCGAAATTGCCGCGCGGCGCACCGAAATCGTTGTTTCCGGCACAGCCACGGATCTGCTGGGCCCTGATGCCGCTTCCAGTCTGGGCTGGGACGACTGCACGCTTGTGCGTCTTCCGGGCGCGAGTGGAGAGTTGGCTGGATTGCTGGCCTTGTCGGGACGAGCCACGCCGTTCGATTCCGGAGACCGCGTTTTCCTTGAGACCATGGCGGGCCACGCAGCCATGGCGCTCGAAAGTGCCCGTCTGTTCACGCGGATCGAGCAGTCGAACCGGCATTGGATGGAGATCTTCGATGCCATCACAGACTTCATCGTGGTCCACGATCAGGCGGGGAAGGTGCTTCGGGTGAACCGTTCGCTGGCCGCCATGATCGGCGTGCCGCCGGCCGAGTTGATCGGCGTGGACATGCGGGCCCTGCTGGCCCTGACCAGCGACGTGGCGTCGTACTCCTGTCCCTTCTGCCGCGCCATGGCCGACGATGCCGATGAATTCGTGCATCCTGTGTTCGAGCGTTCGTATCTGGTTTCCACTTCGCGCGTGCACGGGGCTTCCGACGAAGGTCTGCAGACCATTCACGTGTTGAAGGACATCTCGGACCGGCGCGAAGCCGAGCGCCGCTACCGGGAACTTTTCGACAATATTCAGGAGGGTCTGTTCTTCAGCACCCCCGGCGGCCGTTTTGTGGAGGTTAACGATGCCATGGTACGCATGCTCGGCTACTCCAGCCGCGAGGAACTGTTGCAGGTCGACATTCCCACCGAACTTTATTTTTCGCCGCAGCAGCGCGAGCATCACAGGCAGGTGATGGACGAACATGGAAGCCTGCGCAACTTCGAAGCCACGCTGCGCCGCAGGGACGGATCCCCGATTCATGTGCTGATCAACGCCTTCGGCATGTATGACCATCAGGGCGCTCTTCTACAGATTCGCGGCCTGATGCTCGATGTGACCGGCTTGCGCGCCTCGCAATCCGAACTTCAGCGCGAGCGGGACTTCTCCGCTAAAATTCTCGGCAACACGCAGAGCCTGATTCTCGTCGCCGACACGGCCGGGCTGATCAGCTACGCCAATCGCCGCTGGGCGGACGCCGGTTTTGAGCAGAAGGAATTGCTGGGGCGTCCACTGCTCGATCTGGCCGCGCCCGGTTTTGTGCGGCCACTCTCCGAGGCCCTGCACAGCACGCTGAACGCGCAGCAAGTCGACAATTTGGAACTGGAACTCGTGCGCGGCACGGGACCGGCGGGCAAGTTCTCCGCGAACTTGAGTCCGATGCGTGATGAGCAGGGAAACGTCAACAGCATCGTAGTCGTGCTCACCGACATTACCGACTCGGCGGTGCTGCGCGACAAGCTGGTCCATGCCGAAAAAATGGCGGCTGTCGGCCAATTGGTTTCCGGCGTCGCGCATGAGGTGAACAATCCGCTGACCGCCATCCTCGGCTTCGCCGACCTGCTGATGGAGAATCCCGAGCTGCCGGAGAACGCGCGCAAAGACCTGCGCGTAATTCTGCAGGAGGCGCAACGTACCAAGCAGATCGTGCAAAACCTGCTCAGCTTTGCCCGCCAGATGCCGCCGCAGCGCTCCGCCGTGCAGCTGAATTCCATCCTGCGCCGGACCGTGCAGTTGCGCTCGTACGATTTTCATAGCCACGGCATTGAGGTCATCGAGCACCTCGACGAAGGCTTGCCCGAGGTCATGGGCGATGCCCACCAGTTGCAGCAGGTCTTCCTCAACATTCTGAACAACGCGTACGACGCGGTTCACGAAGTCGGCCGCCCCGCACGCATCGAAATCATGTCCACCAAAGCGGGAGACAGCGTCGAAGTTTCCTTCTGCGACAACGGCAACGGAATCTCGCATCCCGACAAGATCTTCGACCCGTTCTTCACCACGAAGGAAGTCGGGAAGGGAACCGGCCTGGGGTTGAGCATCTGCTACGGCATCGTGAAGGAACACGGTGGAGAGATTCTTTGCCACAACAATTCTGGGGGGCAGGGCGCCACGTTCATCGTGCGCCTGCCAAGTGCGTCCCACACGGCTTCGTTGAGTGTGGCCGCAGGAGTGATACAAAAATGAGCCTGCCTGCTATGAAACCATCCGTCTTGCCGGTGCTGCTCATCGAAGATGAGCCGGCGGTCATGGCCTACGTCCGGGCCGCGCTCGAACGCAGCGGCTATCCGGTGGTGTGCTGCGAATCGGGCGCTGAGGCGCTTGGCCTTCTCGTCAACGGCGAGTTTCTTGGCATCGTCTCGGACATGCGCACGCCCGGTGGCGTCGACGGAGGCCAGGTGCATGCCTGGATCACCCAGCATCGTCCGGACCTGGCGTCCCGCGTGGTTTTCATCACGGGAGATATTGCCAACGAGGAGACCGTGGCCACGCTGCGGGCGACCGGTGCTCCCTGCGTCGAGAAACCGTTTCGCGTGCAGCAATTCATTGAGGTCGTATCGAAAGCTATGGGGAAAGCGCAGTGACCGGACTTATTTCCACACCGATGTCCCACGCCGCCAGTAAAGAAGACCTGCGTATCCGTCTCCTGGTGGTTGACGACGAGCAGAGTATCCGCAAGCTGTGCGTCACCGTCGGCGAGGCCCTCGGTTTTGTCTGTCTCGAGGCCGACAGCGGCGACTCCGCGCTGGCCCTCTTAGAGGAGCAGCCGGCGCACATGGTGCTCACCGACATGGTGATGCCCCACATGTCCGGACTCGAATTCCTCGAACGAGTAAAGAAAGTTTTGCCTCGCATCGAAGTGGCGGTCATGACCGGACACGGCTCCATTGAAACCGCTGTGCAGGCCATGAAGCTGGGCGCTTACGACTACATCACCAAGCCGTTTTCGCCGCTCGAAGAGCTGCGCCTCTTCCTGCGGCGCATGGCGGAAAAGGTCCGCCTGGTCGAGGAGAACGAGTTCCTGCGCCAGCGCATGGATTCGGAGACTGCCGTACATGGAATCGTCGGATCGTCAGCGAAAATTCAGGACGTTTTGCGCATGGTCTCGCGCCTGAAAGACACGCGCACGCCGGTGCTGATCTACGGCGAGAGTGGCACCGGGAAGGAGCTCGTTGCGCGCGCGATCCATTATCGCGGCGCCTTTGCGGCTCACCCCTTTGTGGCGGTCGATTGCGGTTCGCTAGTACCCACGCTGATCGAAAGCGAGCTCTTCGGCTACGAAAAGGGAGCTTTCACCGGAGCTCTTAAATCGAAACAAGGACTATTCCAGGCGGCTGACGGCGGCACGATCTTCCTGGACGAAGTGGGGGAACTGCCGCTGGAACTGCAGGCGAAATTGCTGCGCGCGCTGCAGGAAAAAGAAGTGCGTCCAGTGGGCAGCAACCAGCGCGTGAAGGTGGACGTGCGCGTGATCGCCGCCACCAACCGCGATCTGGAAGCCGCGTACAAGAACGGCACGTTCCGCAAGGATCTTTATTTTCGTCTGAACGTGGTGACTTTGTACGTGCCCGCGTTGCGCGAGCGTCGCAGCGACATCCCACAACTCGTGCACTGGTTCCTTGAGCGCTACGCTCCGGGTTCCGAGTTGCACGTTTCAAGTGCAGCCATGAAGGCGCTCATGCGCTACGACTGGCCGGGTAACGTGCGCGAGCTGGAAAACTGCGTCGAACGCGCTGTCGCCCTGGGTAACGGACAGCTCGTCGATCTCGGCGATCTTCCGCCGGCGATCGCGACCGGCGCCTCGACCTCCGGCCCGGCGGTGCAATCGGCCCAAACCGTGCTTGACCCCGATCTCGCGGCTGCAGACGACGGACCGGTCCATCCCCGCGTCGCCTCTTCATCATCGTCCTCCACCACGGATCTCGAAGACATCGAACGCGCCACCATCCAGCGTGTCTTCGAGCAGGTGAAAGGCGACAAAGCCCTCGCCGGACGCATGCTGGGCATCAGCCGCGCGACCCTCTACCGCAAGCTGAAACGCTACAACATCAGCGTGGGGGCGCCCGGCTCGGCGAGCCACTCGCTGCAGTGATGTGAGACGCCGTCTCACCCTGAGACGGAATCGTGAGTTCGACCTCATCTGGCCCCTGTCAAATCCGCGTTAACCCGCTGAAAATGCTCCCACCTCGGTACTAGACCTTCCGTTCCCAAAATTGGCTGCCGCGTTGCTCGTTTATTTGCCGAACAGCGGATTCTGGCTCCCCAGTTCTTCCTAACCGGGAAGAAGGGGAGCCCGCCCGCATTTTGAGGCCCGCGTTTAGAGGGGAATATTGGCGCAACAAGCCACGGCAACGGGACGCACCAGCCACGATGCCAGCCCAGTGGCTGGACTGGCCCGTTTCTTTCCAGAGGCGACCCCGGTACGAATCGCGGTGCAACTGGCACGCACGCTCGAAGCCGGTGCAACCGCCAGTTTCACCGAAAGCACGGTGATCGAATTCGGCACCTCGCGTGAAGTTTTCTTTGCCTGCCGCACGCCATTGGAGTTCGCTGACGTACTTCGGCTGCGGAACTCCGACAGCTCGCTCGACGTCGAGGTTTCGGTCGTGGCCGTGCAGTATCACCCCGGCCAGACCGTCGTGGCCGCGCGCTTTCTGGGCGAAGTGCCCAACTGGATCGTGAAATCATGACTCCTTCCACACCCACACAAGATCTCGCTACGCAGTGGAACATTGCCCGTCAGCTGTATCCCATGTATTTCGAAATGGCGCGCGAGTTTGCCATTGAGATTGAACCCTGCGCCGAGCTGGAGGCCGGCGCCGACGCGCCCGGCAAAGAGGCCGTCGAACAGGCCAACCGCTGGCTGGAGAAGATGGATGAGTGCGTCCAGGTGCACCAGCTGCGCCAGTTTCTGCAAACCAGCGCGCTGGCGAATCAGGACGCGTTGCTGGCGCTGATCAATCATTTCCTGGCCAAGGCCCAGAAAACGGACGCAATCCGCGACAAGATCGACTTTCTGCTGGTGCAGTACTTCAGCCAGATCGCGCCCACCGAGGTTGACGACGCGAAGGTCGACCTGGCGTTTGTGGCCAAGGCGCTCGAACCCGTGCTCGGCGCTGTGGAGCTGAAACCTCCGGTTTGGCTGAACGCGCTCGACCGTGTGCTCGAGCTGGCCCGCAAATCCCGCTCGCTTGATGAACTGCTGCACGGCGGCGTGCTGGAGCAGGGACGCAAGGCCAAGAGCCTGGCCGGCGAACTGTTCTATCTGCCAGTGGCGCTCGCGGCTTTCACCCGCTTCGGATACCTGATGCGGCGCAGCTTCTTCCGCCTGATGCTGGGCGATCTCAACACAATTCTCGATGGGCTGACCGCGCTGGAGGAAAAAGGCGTCCAGACCATCGACTGCCGGCGGGCGCAGTTTTCAGCGCAAGAGCCGATCATCCGTCTGCGCATGATCTGCCAGTCGTGGAAGGTGATGTTCCAGGCGGAATACTCCTCCGGGCAACCGTTGCGCATGCTGGTGGACCTGCGGGCGTCGGTGGACACCGCACTCGGCAAAGACAAAGCAGCCAACGCAGAGGCCAAGGTGAAGCCGGCTGCCAAGCCTTCACCTGCGGCACCGGCCAAGTCTGCCACTGCGGCCAAGCCGGTCGCCGGCGCAAAGCCAGCGGCGGCAGGAAAACCTGAGCCGGCGGCTCCAGCAAAACCCGCTCCGGCAGCGGCGCGCGCGGCAGCCGCTACCGGTAGCGCGATCGCATCCTCGAGAGCACCCAAACCTGCTGTAAAACCGGCCGCACAAGCGGCGTCCGCGAAGCCGAAAGCGAAACCTGCGGCGCCGAGCGCGGGAGAGGCGGAATTTGAGGTCTCGGCAACCCCGGGGTGGGAGCCGGAACCGGAATCTCAGCCGAAACCGGCAACGCCAGGGAAAAAGAAGAGCTGAAGGTCTCGGACCGACCAGCAAAAGTCGAAGACGGCAAGCCGAATAAGAAGAACGTACACCGAAAGCCGAATAAGGAAAGCCGCAAGTGGATACGCCGACTGTACTCATCATCTCCGATGACGCTGACTTCTCGCGGCGCGTCATGGCCCGCTGGCAGATGGAGCGCAACGTCCCCACCTTCACCTTGCTGAGCGGCGACTTGTGGCCTCGCTTCGCTGTGGATGCGTTTGACGTAGCTATCGTGGGCGAGCTGCGGCGCGACCTGCTTTCCGTTGTCCTCGAGCCGCTGCATTCCACCGCTCAGCCGATCTATTGCCTTAGCCAGGATGCCGCGACGGCACAACTGGTGCGCGAGCGCTGGCCGCGCATTTCCATTCTGCGGCCGAGTGAGCAATGGCTCGAAACGCTGGTGCTGGCCGCGAGCGAAGCGGTGCATCGATCGCGGTCAGAATCTCGCGCCCGCGCCGCCGAACTTGCCTGCGCCTCGCTCGAACGGCAGGCCACGCTTGGGCGTTACATGCTGGAAATGCGCCACAGCCTGAACAATGCGCTCACGTCCGTGCTCGGCAATTCGGATCTGTTGCTGCTCGAGCCCGGCAGCCTATCGGCCCAGACGCGCGCGCAGATCGAAACCATTCGCAACATGGCGCTGCGCATCCACGAAATCATGCAGCGTTTCTCGTCACTCGAGAAGGAAATGAATGTCGTGGCGCAACAGGCAAAAAGAGACTCCGGCAAGTCGTATGCGGCGACAGCCGGTGCGTGAGAACAACCGCAGAAATTGAGAACCGTGAATAGGAAACCAAGAAACGAGAACCGAGCCTCCCCCCGAGGTTTCACGTTTGCGGTAGATGTGATGACGCGTGATCTCGCAGCCGGCGGGGGAAGGATCTATGCATAAGTTGATGGCGGGCATGACCATTCTCGAGCATGAACTCTCTGACCTGCGCCTGCTGGTCGAGCGACAGACCGGCATTCTGCTCGATTGTCCCAACAGCGCGTTGGTCGCCCATGTAGCCGAGTACCTGGAGAGCCGGGAGATGCAATCTCCTACAGACCTGCTCAACTCGCTGCGGGCTTGCGATCAGGATCCTGCTGTGCTGCCCAGCTTTCTGGATGGCGTTCTGAACGTCAATACGGGGTTCTTCCGCCATCCCGGCGCGATGAACACTCTCGCGAATTACGTGGTTCCACAGCTGTACGCGCGCAAATCGGAAGACGGTCCGTGCACGCTTCGCATCTGGAGCGCCGGCTGCGCCACCGGAGAAGAGGCCTACTCCATTGCGATGGCCATGTGCGACAGTCTGCCCAACGGGGCCGGCAACGGTCCCAAAGAAAAAACGGGAACCGGGCGCAACGCCGGTGGAATTCAGGATTCTCCGTCTCCGCGCGACGGACAATGCACAAAGGATTGGTCGGCACACATCGTCGGAACCGACCTGCTGCCTTCGGCCATCGAAGTTGCCGAACGGGGACTTTATCCACAGTCGGCTCTGGCGGGCTTGCCTCCGGCCAGCATTCGCGCGTCGTTTTCGAAGATCGCCAGTGCCAATATCCAGAACGGAGCGCTTGAGGGCGTCCCGGGTGGCCCTGCCGCAGGCGCTTCGACCGGCACGCACCTTCTGGTCAAGCCGCGACTGCGCAGCCTGGTCACGTTCAACACCATGAATCTGACCAAGCCGGTCTACATTGGCCGCTTCGACTGCATCTTCTGCATGGATGTGCTGCCGCACCTTTCCCGAGCACAAAGAACCGCGCTCGTCGAGCGCTTGCACCTGTATCTTGAGCCGGGCGGATATCTCTTCCTGAGCCAGACTGAAAAACTCTGCGCGCCCAATCTCAACTTCCGCCCGGAAGTCTTCGACGGATACACCGTCCACCGCAAGCCGCTGGCCGCCAGCGC
>Ga0187770_10000534_pt1 | contig 18521 bp, 15 predicted proteins | sample 0116_SJ02_MP02_2_FD_133154 | JGI IMG/M metagenome (GOLD analysis project Ga0187770, IMG submission 133154) | Tropical peat soil microbial communities from peatlands in Department of Meta, Colombia - 0116_SJ02_MP02_20_MG | ecosystem: Environmental > Terrestrial > Soil > Wetlands > Peat | place...
CGTGTCGTAGCGCGAATCTGCGGTCTGGGAGTCCGTCGGCGAGTTGACGAAGTCATAGCGCATGAGCGGCATCAGCCATGGGTAGATCCAATAGTTGGCCTGCACGAATCCGCCCGAAAAAGTCACCGGGGTGGTGGCCACGAATGCCGTGCCCGTGGCGTTCGGAATCAGGTTCATGTCGTGGCCGTACATGCCCACCCCATAGACCTCAAGCGTGCGGTATTTGAAGCGGATGTCCCCACCGGCGCGGTAAAACGGCTCGCGGGCCGTTCCCAGCGCGGTAACGCCAGGAAAGAGAGACTGGTTGATGTTCAGCGCGTTCCGCCCATAGTAGTAAAAAGCACCGAGGCGGATGGAGGTATGGTCCCGCGGTCCCGTGGGCCCGGAGGCCTGGACTTCCTTGCGCACGGCCGGATCACGCTCCAGATTGAATTGCTGCGAAACGCGGACATAGATGTCTTTGGAGTTGCGCACGGCCGTGTTGCTGTTGTTTCCATCGACCACGGCCAGTGACCAGGTGAAGTTCCCGTCGTTCGGGTAGCCTCCGATTTCAATCCCACGCTGAGGGGATTGGAACATGAAGGGATTGTTCGTGGTGCAGGGCGGGGTCGCGGGAGCGGCAAGTGCGTTGCAATTCAGCCTCACCACCGCCACACTCGCTTGGTCATAGATATCGTAGTTCGTCAGGTCAATGCTGCGCGCCTGGGTGAACGGCAGATCCAACTCAAACTGCCCGAACCGCACATTCAGGGTGTCCTTGGGAAGCCCGAGATAATGTCCCAGGTCGTTGAACTTTAGATAACCATCGCCCATACCAGCGGCTGCGTTGGCGCCGCCCGCGGAAATGTCGTTGTCCACCCAAAAGGAGAGTGAGGGCCCGAAACTTCCTGCGGAGATGATCGTGAATGTGTTCGGCACAAAGAGGTCCGTGCGCGGGACATACGTACCGGGGGTACCGCTGCATGCCCCGTTGGCCAGCAATGCCCCGCAGGCAAACGGATACTTGCTGTTGTAATTGGCAAAACCGGAGTACCGGAACGCGATCGGCAGGTTGCCAGGGATCTCGCCGGGATACAGCGCATTGGGGAAGGCTTCTTTCTGTGCCTTGGCCCCCAGCAGCACGGGCGGTTCTTTGACAAAAGTCTCGTCGTCCTTCGGGAACTTGAACCCGTTCTTCTTGAACGCCAGGCCAAAATCATTCAGCTCAGGGAAATTGTTGTGACATGTGCTGCACGACGTTTGGTACTTCCGCGAAAATGCCGGAATCGCCTCCGCCTGCGGCGCAGACAAGTACCAGAACCACGCCAGCAGAGCTGCGATCAGGCAAGCTGTCAGAAATCGCAGTTCCTTGCGATTCGCTCCCATAAGCCAGCCTCCCCCTTCCCGCAGTCGCGCCAACTTCGCGTGCGCGCGCCGCAGGCAGTGTGTCTTGGGTCACCCTTTATGCAGCCAGGTGCGGGGACCGGCTGTGATGCAGGTCACGTGCCCCTGTGACGAATTCACATTCGGCAACAAAGTCGCAGTTGGGGAGTTCGGGGGGTGGCCCAACCGGCCGGGACCCCGCTTCGTTCTTTGGTGTGCCCCGAAGCTGTGTCCCCTGCAGGAAACCTTCACCAATCGGCTTGTGCTAGCATGGAAGCACAATTCAGGCCCGTAGCTCAGTTGGTTAGAGCGTTACCTTGACACGGTAAAGGTCTGGGGTTCGAGCCCCCACGGGCCTACCATCCGGCTGATTCCTCGACCCGCGAAGAGATCAGGAAAGCCATTCGCTATGCCACACGGCAAGAGGGGAGCAATCATCGCCACCTCTCCCTCAAGTGTGCGTAGAATTGTGCAACCGACAGGACGAGGGTCCGTCCATGAGCAGCTACCTCGGCGCCATTGACCAGGGAACCACCAGCACGCGGTTCATCGTCTTTGACCGTTCCGGCCGGATCGCCGCCACAGCACAGAAAGAACACGAGCAGATCTATCCACAGCCGGGATGGGTTGAGCATGATCCGGAAGAAATCTGGCGCCGGACCCAGGAAGTGATTACGGAGGCAATGCAACAAGGGGGGTTCCAGCCCGAGGATCTGGCGGCTATCGGCATTACCAACCAGCGCGAAACCACGCTCGTATGGCGCCGCCGGACCGGAGAAACCGTATCAAACGCCCTGGTCTGGCAGGACACACGTGTGGCAGATGCGGTTGAGGAGTTCTCCCGCCATGGCGGCCAAGACCGTTTTCGAAAGCAGACCGGCCTCCCGCTGGCCACTTACTTCAGCAGCCTCAAGCTCCGGTGGATTCTCGAAAATGTGCGCGGCGCGCGGGAGCTGGCGGAATCCGGTGAGCTGCTCTTCGGAACCGTGGACACCTATTTAATCTGGAAGCTTACCGGCGGCCCGCAAGGCGGCATCCACGTGACGGACGTGACCAACGCCAGCCGGACCCAGCTCATGAACCTCGCCACGCTGGGCTGGGACAGCTCTCTCCTTGACGCCTTTGAAATCCCCGAGGCGGTCTTGCCGCGCATCGCTTCCAGCAGCGAAGTCTATGGAACCGCGCAACTCGCCCCCATCGCCGGAGTGCCGCTTGCCGGAATCCTTGGAGACCAACAAGCCGCGCTGGTTGGCCAAACCTGCTTCCATCCGGGCCAAGCCAAGAACACCTACGGCACAGGCTGCTTCCTGCTGATGAACACGGGGACCGCGCCGGTTTTATCGCAGCACGGCCTGCTGACTACAGTGGCCTTTCAGTTTGGCCGGCAGCCCGCGCATTACGCCTTGGAGGGCAGCGTGGCCATCAGCGGGGCGCTGGTACAGTGGCTGCGGGATAATCTCGGACTGATGTGCTCGAGCGCGGAGATCGAATTCCTGGCGCGAACCGTGCAGGATAATGGCGGCGTCTATTTTGTTCCCGCGTTCTCGGGTCTGTTTGCGCCGTACTGGAAGGCCGGCGCTCGGGGTGTCATCACCGGACTCACCCGCTACGCGAACAAGGGCCATCTGGCGCGCGCGGTTCTGGAGGCCACCGCTTACCAGACGCGCGAAGTGCTGGAAGCCATGGAGCTCGATTCCGGCGCCCGGCTCGACGTCCTGCGCGCAGATGGCGGAATGGTGCGGAATGACCTGCTGATGCAATTCCAGGCGGACATGTTGAACCGCGAAGTCATCCGCCCGCGCATCCAGGAAACCACCGCGCTGGGTGCGGCCTTTACGGCGGGCCTCGCCGTGGGCTTCTACAAAGATCTGGAAGAGCTGCGCGCGACCTGGGGAATCGATTACACCTGGAAACCGCGCATGGATCCCGTCTCCCGCGAGCGGCTCTACTCCGAATGGAAAAAAGCGGTCGCGCGCTCCTTCGACTGGGTGGAATAGCAAAATGACGCAAGAGGGCGAAGGCAGCCGGCGCCACCTGGCCGCCTTCCGCAGTAGTGCGGGGAGTTTTGCACTACAGACGCAGGCGTCCGTTGACAGGCGGGCCGGAAGGCGGCTACATTGTGGTTCGGAGGAAGGACTTGGCGGACGCGGCCTACACGCTGGACGCGCTGGTCGAGCACTCGCGCACGCTCGAAGAAATTCGCAAGGATGAGCTGCGCTGTGGCGACCGCGTGGTGGTGACTACGCGCAACTCGCGCTACACCATTTGGGCGCTCGGCGACGGGCACTATTGGGTTTGGGGCGGTTGGTTCGACCGCCGCGGCGTCTCGCCGTGCCGCGTAACCATCAATGGCTGCACCTGGGGCGGCAGCGCGATCAAACACGACATCCTGGTGGCGCGCGGCCTCTTCCTCGAGTTCGGCAATCGCGTGCTCACCACGCGCATCCAAAATGTGTGCGTGATTCCTGCCCAGGCGGAGCGCGCGCTCAACTGACACCTGCTTCTCAAATCCTCTAGGGTTTTACCCCCTTCGTGTGGGCCCAGGTGCTGCGCTTCCGACGGCGCGCTACATTCGCGCGGCAGTGGGGAACGGATTGCGCAACACGAACAGTCGGCATGTACGGTCATGCACAGCGTTTAGTGATGGTGGCCGCCGTGACCGCCATGCGAGCCGCCACCATGAGATCCACCGCCGTGTGACCCGCCATGGGAGCCCCCGCCGCCATGCGGGGCCTTGAAGTGCGATCCACCCCCGCCATGGAACCCGCCGCTGCTGCTGCCATGCGGCCGGCCACCATGTGATCCTCCATCGCCTCCGTGGGAGCCGCCCAAGCTGCCGTGTGGGGCAGCGGGCGCCCCGTAATTGGGAGCGGTGGAATATCCACGCGGTGCGGAAGGCATGCTGTTGAAAGACTGAGGCCGCGAAGCGCCTCCCCCTCGGCCCTGCCCTCCACCGCGATAGGACGAGCCTCCACTCGACCCATAGGATGGCCGATTCGACTGCAGTATGGGTTTGTGCAGATTGAGCTGCGGGCGAGATGGGGATGCCTGTGCTCCTGCATCGCCACGCCCGGCAGACGTGCCGCGCTGGGGCGTAAAACGCTGCCAGCCCTCGCGCGGCGCGGTGTTCTCCCGACCGGAAAAGCGTCCTGGGTTTTGCCCGCCCGGCGCGCTGTTCCCGCGGAACGATTGCCACTCTCCTGCGCGGTTCTGCTCACCGGCGCCTGCCTGTGCCCCGAAGCGAGCAGGCGAGTTTTCCGGCTGGCGGAAGGATTGTCCTGCGCCGCCAGAAAAGGCATTGGCGCGGCCCTGTGAAAAGCTTCCCGCGCGGCCGGGCGCTTGCCGCGGGGATTCACCGCGGGCGTTCATCATCGGGGCGTGCTGCCGGTCCAGTTGCTGGCGGAATTGAGCGGACTCTGCGGCGAAGCTGTGCTGTGCGGTGCGCGGCTGATTGTGCTGGAAAAACCGCTGGCCATCGAGGTTGCGATTTGGCACCGTACCCGCCGCGGCAGGCCTGCCGGAAGCGCTCAGGCTCGCGCGGCTCGGAACCACGGGCATGGCCCCGCGGAAGGCATGTGCGCTCTGGAGCGCTTTTGCGCCGATGGACAGGAGATTGCCCGCCACCCTGCCGGCGCCAAAACGGCTGGCGGCCACAGCGGTCAAGCCGGAGAGCAAACGGCTATTCGTTGCCAGGCCAGCGAGGTTGGACAGGCCCTCACGCATCGGGCGGCCCGCGGCTAACGGCGACATGAATCCGCGCTCGCCGCGGAAATCTTGGAAGCGGCCGAAGCCCGCAGAGCCGAAGTGATGACCCCAGCCTCCCCACCAGGGAAAGAAGGGATCCCACGGGCCGATGGGCAGCCAGCCGAGTCCGCCGAAGCCGGCCTCCCAGCCATCGAAGCCGAAGAAATTCACATACGCGGGCGCCCACTCTGGCTGGTAGAACGGCGTCACTGGGCCCGGCCACCACGCCCACGCGCCGTTATTGAGGAACCAGCGGCCGTAGTGATACGGCGCCCAGCCCCAGGGCTCGTAAGAAACCCACGTCCAGCCCCAGCCCGGCTCCCAGACCCAGGAACCGTCGCGGTAGGGCGCCCAATTTTCGGAAACGGAGGGCGTCCATACATCGCCATAGTCCGGCACGTTTTGCCAGGTGCCGTAGTTATCCAGGTCTTACGCACCGGTGTACTTCCGGTTCAGGTGCTGCCAACTTGCGGCGCGCTGGATAATCTGGTCGCGATCCGTGCTCCAATGGTCAAACACGTCGCGCGCGGGCGCCGCGGTGATTTGATACTCCGCATTGGTCGAGTCGCCCTCGACGGTGATGAGCTGCCCGGCGCGGATGGTGGTGCTGCCGTCCGCGGTGCCGACTTCCGCCTGCCCGCGGCGCACGGCAACCCGCGTCTGGCCATCCGGGGTGAACTCGATGCGATAGACGCCGTCGCGCCAGGGATGAATCGCCAGATTCGAGGTGTCGAGTTCAGCCACGGCGGTGGAGTTCGCGAATGAGGAAAAGCTCGCCAGCCCTTGGGCCACCTCGATCTGCATGCTGCCGGGGGAAAGATCGGTGATGCGGATGATGGTATTTTCGGCGAGCCGCAGGATGTTCGAGGAATCGAGCTGCAACTCCGCGCGGCCGTCCGCACCGGTCGAGACGCGGTCTCCGGGCATGATGGGCGTGTTCAGTGTGGCCGCGCTCCAGTCTCCGGAATCGCCACGCTGCGTCGAAACGGGACCCTGGATGTAGCTGAGGCGCGCCACGGAGCTTTGCGACTCCTGGCTATTCTGCTCGTTCGGCTGTCCCCCGTAAGATGATTGGTCCGGTGCCTGAACCTGGTAAGCATCCGGCTGATCCTGCGCACGCACCGTGGGCGCGGCCAAGATGACTAGCCCTGCGAAGAGGCCTCCAGCCAGTGCCGATAATTTGTGGTGCAGTCGCATCCGCGCAGCCCCAGGTGTAATGAACCCGCCGCTATAAAAGCAGCACGGCGGGGACCAAAGCGCTCGAGGGCAATACCTATTAAGCCGTTTATCCTCATGGATTTATGAGGCCGACAGCCCTCTCCGCTCGTCCCATCCCGTATTTGCCGGTGGATTTGGGCCGAAAGTGGTTGATAACAGCCAGTAGGCCCACGGTTTCGCCGTGGCCCTACACTCTGTAGACGCGCTCGACAGTGTAGACGCCCTGCTTTCGCTTGATGGCGGAAAGGATGCGATCGAGCTGCCGGCGGTCCTTGATCTCCAGGGCGATTTCGATGCGCGCATGGCTATCTTCCGGGCGGGTTTCGAGTGACCGAATATTCAAGCCGGCTTCGCTGATCACGGCGGTGACTTCCGCCAGCATGCCGGGACGATCTTCCGTCAGAACCAGCAGGCGCGCGACGAACTGGCCTTCGGGCACGCCGCTCCATTCCACGTCGATGCGGCGCTCCGATTCATAGAGCAGATTCTGAACGTTGGGGCAACTGCGGTTGTGCACGGCAACGCCGCGCCCGCGCGTCACATACCCGACAATTTCATCGCCCGGGATGGGATTGCAGCACTTGGCGCGGTAAACGAGCAGCTCGTCGTGCCCGCGCACCAGTATGGCCGGCTCGGAAAGGCCCAGAGCCTTCTTCACTGCGGAGACGAGTTTGGGCTGCGCTTCGGCCGGCGCCGGCTCCCCCAGAGGCGCGCCGGCGAGTTTCTGCAAAACCTGCCGCGCGGAAAATTTCCCGTAGCCGAGTGCGGCATAAAGGTCTTCGGCGCGGGAGCAGCCATAGTCCGAGACGATCTTGTTCACCGCTTCTTCGCCGAGCGCCTTCATGGGCACGCTGAAGTTGCGGGCCTCTTTTTCGAGCAGCCGGCGGCCGAGCTCCGTGGCCTGCTCACGCTCGTGCTCATTGATCCAGTGCCGGATTTTGCTGCGCGCGCGGGAGCTGCGCACGAAGCTGAGCCAATCGCGGCTGGGCGTGTGGCCCTTCTGGGTGACCACTTCGACCACATCGCCATTCGAAAGCGTGTGCTTGAGCGAAACCATTTGCCCGTTCACGCGCGCGCCCACGCACTGGTTGCCGACTTCTGTGTGCACGGCATAGGCAAAATCCACTGGCGTCGCGCCACGCGGCAGCGGGATGACCTTGCCCTTGGGCGTGAACGTGTACACCTCTTCCGGGTAGAGATCCACGCGGAGGGTGGAGAGGAACTCGGCAGGCTCCTGCATCTCCTGGACCCACTCGATGAGCTGGCGCATCCACACGATGCGCTGATCGTCCCCCCCGGGCAGGGATTTGCCGTCCTTGTATTTCCAGTGCGCGGCCACGCCTTGCTCGGCGATGCGGTGCATCTCCTGGGTGCGGATTTGGACTTCAAAGGACTGCCCCGCGTGAATGACCGTGGTATGCACCGATTGGTAGAGATTCGGCCGGGGCATGGCGATGTAGTCCTTGAACCGGCCGGGGACGGGCCGCCAGAGCTGGTGAATCACGCCAAGAGCGGCGTAGCAATTGCGTACCGTATCGGTGACAACGCGCACCGCCAGCAGGTCGTAAATCTGGTCAAGCGGCCGGTGCTGGCTCTCCATCTTGGTGTGCAGGGAAAAGAGGCCTTTCACCCTGCCCTGGACTTCCGCGGGAATGCTGTTCTCCAGCATGGCGTCGCGGATCATCTGCTGGACTTCGGCCAGAAATTTTTCGTGGGCTTTGCTTTTTAGGGCCACGCGCTTCTCGAGGTCGGCGGCCGCTTCCGCCTCCAGAAAGCGGAAAGCGCGGTCTTCCAGTTCGTGGCGAATCAGGCCCATGCCCAGGCGGTGCGCGATGGGCGCATAAATATCCAAGGTTTCGCGAGCGATGCGCTGCTGCTTTTCGGGCGCGAGAAATTCGAGCGTGCGCATGTTGTGCAGGCGGTCCGCGAGCTTCACCAGGACCACGCGGACGTCGTCCACCATGGCGAGAAGAACCTTGCGGACGTTTTCCGCCTGGCGGGTTTCCGGCGCCCGCAGGTCCAAACGGCTGATTTTCGTGACCCCAGCAACCAGGCGGGAGACTTCTTCGCCAAAACGCTCGCGGATCTGCTCGATGGGAATCTTGGTGTCTTCGACCACGTCGTGCAGCAGCGCGGCGCACAGCGCGGTGACATCCAGGCGCATATCCGCGAGCAGGTGGGCGACTTCGAGGGGATGGGTGAGATACGGCTCGCCGGACTGGCGGAGCTGGCCGCGGTGCTGTTCCGCGGCAAACTCGAAGGCGCGGCGCAGAAGTTCCGTATCGCTGCCGGGACGCTGCTGGGAGACACGCGCAACAAGCTCCTCGAAGCGCGCGGAGAGCTTTTGTTCCGCGGCGCGAGGCACCACATACGGTTTGCCCTGCGAGGCCATGAGTACCAAAGCATTTTAGCCCCTCGGGGCACGAAAACTTAGGGGAGTTTCTCCCAAAGGCGCGAAGCGGCAAAGAGCGCGGAGTACAAATGATGACCAGAACTACGCGCAGGCCGCAATAGCGCAGAGCGGGGAACGAAGAGCATGAGAGAGGCGCAACCGGCCCGCGGGTCCCTCCCGAAGAACAGGGAGGCAACCGCAGCGAAAAAATCAGGAAGCAGGCTGCGCGGGCTGATTGGCGCGGCGCTGCTTGATCTCCTTGATCTTGTCAATCAAGGCGTCGGCGTCTTCCAGGAGTTTCTGCCGATCCTGGGGGTTCTCCGTCATGTCCGCCTTCTGGCGGTAAAGAAGGTTGAGCATTCCCATCGCGTCGTCGAAATCGGGCCGCAGCTCGATGGCCTTCTTTAGAGCGGTGATGCCCTCGTCCACGTCTGCAGCGTAAGCGGCGGCAAAGGGCTGGCGGATTTTATCCGGCAGGGGGTCTTCGGGCTTGATCTGTTTCTTAGCCGGCATGTCCTTGTTGTAGTCGAGGCGCGCCTGATTGTCCGCTTTGTAGGACAGCTCCCAATCGATCTCACCGACCCAGTAGTAAGGATCGGGATCGTCCGGTTTGATCTTGATGTGCTGGCGGTGATAATCGCGCGAATCCTTCATCAAATCCAATTTCGGGGGAGGACCTCCGGCCATGTGGTAGAGCATCGAGCCGATGCCGTCGATCGCACTCAGGTTGTTGGGGTCGCGCTCCAGCGCTTCCTTGTAAACCTTGATAGCTTCCTTTCCTCGATTGACGTTGGCCTCATCGGGCGAGCCGGGCACGTACTGGTTGGCGTAAGCGGTGGCCAGGTAGAGGCGCGCGGTCTGCAGGCTGGGATCGAGATCCTTGGCCTGCTTGAATTTTTCGATGGCGATGTCCCACTGATTGGCCTTGGCCGCCTGCACGCCCTGGCTCAGCATGTCCCGGGCCTTGAGCTTGTTGCAACCGCCCGCAGCGCAGGCAACAACCGCAACCAGCGCCACGGCGCAGAAGCGCTCCGGCGCGTTTCCTAGGCGGCTTCGGACGGCCGCGGCGATGCCCTTCTGCATGGTTCCCGTTGCTCCCCCCATCGGATTTGCGCGGGCCTTCCCTCGCGCGGGTTGCGGCCCAGGAGCGCCTCGGCCGCGCGCCAAAGGTGCGCTCGCGCTTACTGCCCGGATTCCACTTTTGCGGTCATCAATCCGACATGGTCGATATTGGCGCTGTGCATGATGTCGATGGCGCGGGCTACGTTTTCAAAGGGCACGTTGTCGTCGCCCTTGATAAAAGCGACGCGCTCGGCGCGGGTCTTGAAGATATCCGTAAGGCGCGCTTCCAGCGTGTCCCAGCTCGAATCTTCCTGGTTGATCTTCAGCTTGCCGTCGTTGAGCACCTGCACCACAACCAGCTTTTGCTCAATCACGTCGTTGGGCTTGGAATTGGGCGGCGCGGGCTGCGGGACCAGCGCGTCCAGGCCCTTGGGCTTGTTGGGATTGATGACCATGAAAATGATCAGCAGCACCAGAAGGATGTCGATCAGCGGAACCACGTTCATGTCCGCCAGCACGCCCTTCTTGCCGCCTACTGCCATGCCCATATCGTGCCTTCCTTTCCTGCCGCCGGGCGACCTGGCCTCCCCAGGCGGCCCGGGGATTACGACCCGCCGGAGGGAGCAGCAGCGGCCGCCCCCTTCTTTTCTTTCTTCTCGGTGAGCAGGCCCAGTTGGTCCACCCCAGCCGCGCGGATTTCGTCCACCGCGGCAACCACGTCTCCGTATTTGGCGCGCTTATCGCTGTTGATGAACACCGTCTTGTCCTGCTGCTTGCTGGCCAGCTTTTCTTTGAGCACGCTGGTGAGGCTGCTGCGGTCCACCTTTTGCGAGCCCAGGAAAATGGAGCCGTCGCGCTGGATCGCCACCACCAGAGCATCTTCCTTGTCCGCGTCCTGCATGTCCCGCGGATTATCCACCGTGGCCCGGTCCACCGACGCGCCCTTCTGGATCATGGGCGTGACCACCATGAAGATGATCAGCAGGACAAGCATGATGTCCGCCATGGGAATGATGTTCGGGGCGGCCATCACCTCGCCCGCTTGGGGTTTGTACGCCATGGCCGCCTACTTCTTTCCGGCGCCGCGGCGGGTGACGAAATAGTTGACCAGCTCCATCGACGAGTTGTCCATCTCCACGTCGAAGGCCTCCACCTTGTTGGTGAAATAGTTGAAAGCCCACACCGCGGGCACGGCCACAAACAGCCCGAGGGCCGTCGTGATGAGCGCCTCGGCGATACCGCCGGCGACGGCGGAGAGGCCCGTGGCTTTCTGCTGGGCGATGCCCTTGAAGGCGTTAATGATGCCCACCACCGTGCCGAACAATCCGACGAAGGGAGCGGTGGACCCGATGGTGGCCAGGCCCGAGAGCATGCGCTTCATCTCCGCGTGCACAATCGCCACGGACCGTTCCAGCCCCCGCTTGGCCGCCTCGATCAGCTCCGAGTCGCTGACCTGGCTCGAGGCGGCCTGGAACTCGCTCAAGCCGGTGGCCACCACCTTGGCGATGTGGGACTTCTTGTTGCGCTCGGCGATGGAGATGGCCTCGTCGAGCTTTCCGTCGCGCAGCGCCCCGGCAACCTGCTGCACGAAGATGCGCGACTGTTTGCGGGCCGCGCTGTAGGTGATGGCGCGGTCGATCATGATGCCGATCGACCAGATGGACATGAGCAGCAGGATGGCCACCACCACCAGGGCCACGGGCGACATCTGCTTCAGGATCATGCGCGGATCCCAGCCGATGTAGGCCTGTGGCTCCTCCTGCAGCAGGAAGAGACCGGCAAGGGCAAATTGCACGAACATAGCTTTCATTCCTCCTCTGGGTGATGGACGGCCTTAGCCGCCCAGCGAGAACACGACCTCGATAAAGGTGTCCACTTCCACCGGCTCGTCGTTCAGCGTGGTGGGTTTGTAACGCCACTGGCGAACGGCTTGCAGCGCTGCGCCTACCAGCAACGGCGGCCCGGAAACCACTTCGAGTTGCTGAATTGTTCCGTCCTTGGCAATGATGGCATGGAGCTTTACCGTGCCTTGTACGCGAGCCTGCCTGGCCAGCGGAGGATAGGTGGGCTTGATCTGATTGATGATCTTGGCCTCTTGCACCCTTCCGCCCACCACGATGCGCTTGGGAGCTTCCGGCTTGGGCGGCGGGGGCGCCAAGCTGGTGCCTCCGATGATTCCACCCATGACTCCACCGGGCATTCCTCCGGGGACCCCTCCCGGCACGCCGCCCACGGCGCTAAACCCGCCGACATCCGGAGGAAGCTCTTCCTCCTTGATCATTTTGACTTCCTTCGGGATGACCGTGGGAGCCATCATCTTTCCCTGTTGAATGATGCGCTGCACTGGCTTCACGACCACCTTTTGGATAGGGGGCGGAGGAGGTGGCGGTGGCGGCGGCGGCGGTGGCGCCACCAGCATAGTCGTCAACAGGCTCTTGGGAAGCGCTTCGGTGTAGATCAGGGGAACAAGAACGAGCAGCCCAAGGATGCCGAACTGCACCAAGGCGGAGATGCACATGGAGAGCCGGCTGCGCCCTTTTTTGATGGGTGTCCCCGAGATCACCAGGTCGTCAAACATTGCCTACCTCCTGCATTCCTCCATCCGGATGGGTCATCAGCGCCCCCGGCTCCCGGCCGCAAGCGAGCCGGCCCCCACGGCTACCTTCTGATCCCGCCAGTTATGCCAGGCCACCACCAGCGGAGCGGCAATGCCGAAACTGGAGTAGGTTCCTACCACAATTCCCACCACCATCGCAAAGGAGAAAGCGCGCAGCGAGGACCCGCCCAGGAGAAACAACACCAGAACGGTCAGAAAGGTGAGCCCGCTGGTCAGGATCGTCCGGGAAAGCGTCTGGTTGATGGCCCGGTTCACGATCTCGGCCAGCCGCTCCCGGCGCATGATTCGCAGGTTTTCCCGTACACGGTCGAAGATTACGATGGTGTCGTTCATGGAATAGCCCACCAGCGTCAGCAACGCTGCGATGACTGTGAGCGAGATCTCGAATCGGAAAATCGAGAACAGCCCCAGCGTAATCAAGACATCGTGAAAGCACGCCAGGACGGCCGCCACCCCGTATATCCATTCAAAGCGAAACGCAATATATACCAGCATGCCCGCCAAAGCATAGAGGGTAGCGAGCAAGGCCTGTTTGCGCAGTTCCGCGCCCACTTTGGGCCCCACGATCTCCACGTTCCGGACGGCAAAGCTGCCTACGGTGAAGGAGTCGCGAACAACGCGCACCACTGCATCCGCTCCGCCGTGGCCCTGCTGGACGTCCGTCGAGGACGCCAGCGCCGCCTTTAGTTCGTCCGCGCCGGAGACCAGCCCGCCGCGCTGGCTGTCGCGGAACTTGGTAATGGCGGCAGCGATGGCCTGATAACGCCCCATGGCTTCCGAGGGACCGAAAGCCAGCGGGTCGCGCCGCACCAATACTTCGGCGATGGCCGCGGTGCCGGCCGAATTCAAGTCCGGTTTTGTGGCGTCAGGAGCGGGAAAAGACCGGTTCAGCGCGTCAATGATAGCCGCGCGGCCTGCGTCCAGGTGCTGCTCGTCCAACTCACGCTCATCCAGACCGATCACTACCTCGTGGACGTCCGGCCGGGCTACGTCCACAATCTTCTGGATATTGGCCTGCTTGAATCCGCCCTCGGCCAGTGTGGCCCGGATCACGTCAATCTTGGGGTCCTGGAGAAAGCGCACGTACACCAGCGTGCCTCCGCGGAAGTCGATGCCGTAGAGCGGGCCGCCATTCCTGAACAGCGAAATGAAACCTGCGGCCAGCAGCAGCAGGGAAAGGGTGACAAAGTACTTCGCTTTGCCCATCCAATTCAGATTCACTTGTCCAAAAAATTCCCGCACAGTGTCACTGCTCCGTCGAGATTTAGACACCACTCATCAGCAAAAGTTCCCGGCCATGTTCCCGAAAAACCGCGGGCTGCCCGGAGCAGGCCCGCGTGCACCTGCGTGCGATCCCTTACGAACTAAATACTCAATTCCGCTTCGCGGCTCATGCGCCCCAGGTGCCAGGCGAAAATCGTCCGCGAAACATACACTGCCGTGAAGATGTTGGAAATCAGGCCGATCACCAGGGTGACGGCGAAGCCGCGCACAGGGCCGGTTCCGAAAATGAACAGGAACGCCGCCGAAACCACCGTGGTCACGTGGGTATCGATGATGGTCAGAAACGCCCGGTTGAATCCCACCTCGACTGCCGAGGGGTTCGGTTTGCCGGAGCGCAGCTCCTCGCGGATGCGCTCGAAAATGAGCACGTTCGAATCTACGCCCATGCCGATGGTCAGAATCACCCCCGCAATGCCCGGCAGCGTGAGCACGGCTTGGAAGTAAGCCAGGGCAGCTAGCAGGATGAGCAGATTCAACAGCAGGGCCACAACTGCGTTCAATCCGGAGAGCCGGTAATAGACCAGCATGAAGAGCATCACCACTACCAGGCTGACCACTGATGCGCGGAAGCCCTCGCGAATCGAATCCGCGCCGAGCGACGGGCCGATGGTGCGCTCCTCAAGATACTTGATGGAAGCGGGCAACGAACCGGAGCGCAGGACCAGCGCCAAGTCATTCGCCTCCTGCAGGCCAAACCGCCCGGTGATGCGGCCCTGATCCTCGATGCGCGACTGAATCACCGGCGCCGTATACACCCGGCGGTCCAGCACAATCGCCATCTGATGCCCCACGTTGGCTTCTGTAAAGGCGCCAAAGCGCTTCGCGGCCGCGTTGGAAAGCGTGAAGCTGACTTCATATCCACCGGGATAATCACTGCTCGGCACCGTCTTGGCGCTGCGCAGGTCGCGGCCCGTGACGGGAGCATAGCGCTCCGCGAGATACCAGACATCCGCTCCGGAAACCGGCTGGCCGGCGGCGCGTTCTTCCCGCCCAGGGAGCAGTTCCGTGTTGGGGGGCAAAATGCCGTTGGGCTGGCCACTATAGGCTTCCGCCTGTGAGGCGTAGGGACGCGAGCCCACCACCAGCCGCAGTTCGAGCTGCCCGCCAAACTGAATGATGCTTTTGGCCCGTGTGGGATCGCCTTCTCCAGGGAGCTGCACCAGGATTTCGTCCTGCCCCCGGCCGTGTTCGCTCACCACCGGCTCGGTGAGTCCCAATTGGTCAATGCGCCGGCGGATGGTCTCCACGCTCTGGCGCAACGCATCGTTGCGGATCAGGGCCATGGCGGAAGCGCGCAGGCTGAGCATGTAGCCGGAACTCTGTCCCGGGGCCGGAGCCACTTCCCAGTCCTGATAGCTGGTGCGCATCATGTCCTGGAAGCGTGCGGACTGATCCGCAACCAGGTTCACGACGTTGATGTGCCGGTCGTCCGTTTCGCGGACGTCTTCCGCATGCATCCCGGCGTCATTCAATTCCTTCCGCAGCCGGTCCAGGGTCTGGTCGGTGTACTGCTTGATGGCTTCCTGGGTCTGCACCTGGAGGATCAAGTGCGTGCCGCCTTTGAGATCCAGGCCCAGCCGGATGCGCTCGCTGAAGTTTTCTCCGGCGCGGCCCAGCGATGTGGGAAACGTGGGCGTGCCGAACAAACCGTAGATGCAGATCAGGATGACCAGCGCGATCAAGACTGAACGGATGGTGATGTTCATCTGCATGGAGTCGCGCTACGTCTCCTTGGGCTCCGCCTGCATGCCGGCGATGGCCTGCTTGGAAACGCGGATGCGCACCTGCTCGGCGATGCGCAATTGCACCGTATCTCCTTCGACGCCCAGAATCGTTCCGTAGATCCCCCCGTTAGTAATCACCTTGTCGCCGGCCTTCAGCTCGGTCAGCATCTGCTGCAGCTTTTTGCGCTGCTTTTGCTGGGGCAGGATCAGCAGCACATAGAAGATCACCATAATGATGAAAAACGGCGCCAGAGCCATAAACGGGCTGGAACCTGGCTGGCTTTGCGCCAGCGCAAGGCTTGCCGCCGGATTGGACGTGCCGGTCATTTTTTCCTTCTCGGCTCGTGTGGAAGAGCGGAAAGGACTCCCTCTGCGGAAAGAACCTTTCGCGAATTTCTCCCTTAGTTGTTTGACGCTTCGAACCGCCCCGGAGGCCCCAGCCCCGGGGCGCCCCTCAGGCGGGCCCGGATTCAAAGCGGGTACGCAGCTCTGCGCGGAATGCTGCTAACTTTCCAAACGATATAGCCTCACGAATTTCGCGCATGATGTCAAGGTAAAAGTGGACGTTATGGAGGCTGCCCAGGATTGCGCCGAGCATTTCTCCGCTCAGAAAAAGATGGCGCAGATAGGCCCGGGAGTATCGCCGGCAAACGGAACAGGAGCAATCCGGATCGGGCGGGCGCGGATCCTCCGCGTAGCGCGCCTGGCGGATGAGCAGGCGCCCGCCACTGGTGAACAGGCAGCCATGCCGCGCGCCGCGCGTCGGCAGCACGCAATCCATCAGGTCCACCCCGCGCATCACGTAGTCGGGGATGTCTTCCGGCTTTCCCACGCCCATCAAGTAGCGTGGACGGTCCGCGGGAAGAATTGCAGCGACGATCTCCGTCATGGCACAGGTGGTTTCATGCGGCTCGCCCACGGCCAGCCCTCCGATGGCATATCCGGGAAACTCCAGCGCCACCAGCGACTCCGCGTTTTCACGCCGAACTTCCGCGTTGGACCCGCCCTGCACGATGGCCATGAGCATCTGTTTTGCGGGATCACCGCACTGCGCGAAATACGTGCGGGAACGCTGCGCCCAAGCCAGTGTGCGCCGTGCCGCCGCGCGCGTTTCCGCCTCCCCTGCGGGAAGCGCAATACATTCGTCGAGCACCATGATCAGATCCGCGCCCAGGGCAATTTCCACTTCCAGGGCTCTCTCAGGAGAAAAAGAATGTTCGGAGCCGTCCAGATGCGAACGGAAGGTGACACCATCATCGGTGATCTTCCGCAAATCGGCCAAGCTGAAAACCTGGAAGCCGCCGGAATCGGTGAGCATGGGATGCGGCCAGGACATGAATCCATGGAGCCCGCCGAGCGCGCGGATGCGCTGGTGACCGGGGCGCAGATAGAGATGATAGGTATTGGCGAGCAGGATTTGCGCCCCGGCTTCCTCGAGTTGCGCCTGCGTCAGGCCTTTGACGCTTGCCGCCGTGCCCACGGGCAGAAAGGCTGGCGTTTCGATCACCCCGTGGGGAGTTTCCAGGCGCCCGAGCCGTGCCCCGGAGGGATCCGTGGCCATTACAGTAAAGCGGAAAGACATGCGAGCAGGCTACGGTAACGCGGGTAGTTCGAGGGAGCAAGCAGCCGAGGCATCAGGGGAGAATGAAGGAAGAAAGCCCAGGAAGAGATAAAACCCCGTAGAGGCGACGAGGGTGCAGAGAAACGCATAAAGAAACAGCCAGCGGTGTCTTTCACACTTTTTCCGCGATGAGGTAAAGCACAGTTTGGGTGTACTCGAAGTCGGCCCCGGGGACGGCAGGAGACCGTGGATGGAAACCGGCCGAATCGTCGTCGACGGTGGCCTCCATCAGGCGGCGGGTTTCCTGATACGTGGCGTCACCGGGGGCGCTTCCGGCCACGTGCATCCAGTGGTCAAAGGACCGGGGGGACTCGACGCGCTCCGCGGCGTTCACGCGCAGCCCCGCCCCTTCCACCAGGCGCAATAACTCCGGCTGCGTATGCGTATGGACGTGTGAGGGGTCGCGCGCGATCTCGATGCGATTGTTCACCTGGGGCCGGCCCGGCTCGGGCACGATCAGGTCCATCAGCGCAAGGCGCCCGCGGCGCGTGAGCACGCGGGCGAACTCGCGCACCGCCTCCGCGGGCTTGGCGAGATGGTGAATACAGAATCCGCAGGTGAGGATGTTGAACGACGCGTTCCGAAAAGGGATGCTGGTCACGTCGCCGCGGGCGAAGGAAGTGTTCGTCAGGCCGGATTCGTCGGCCACGGCGCGCGCCTTGGCCAGCATCGCCGGGGTGTAATCCAGGCCCACCGCGGCGCGCACGCGCGGGGCAAAACGCAGGGCATAGGTCCCTGGGCCGCAGGCGGCGTCGAGCATCCGGTCGGTTGCCTTCGGCCCGGCCATATCCGCCAGGCGGTCGGCGTCCGCGCTGCGCTTCTGCAGCACAAATGTGGAAAACGCTTCCGCAGTGCGCGTGAAGCGGTCTTGGATGCGGTCGAGCTGCTCGTGGCCCTTCTCTTCTGTCATAACCCCTCTAGGATTCGGCGCACCTCGATGAGGATACACCTCCCGGAAGTCCCCGGAGCGTCAAACGACGGCTCACCTCGCTGCGAGCCCGTGCGGCCCTGACAACCGGCGGCGGCGAGGCGAATGCCGCCACCCAATGCGCGAGGCATACTGGGGGCAACATGCCCGCGCCGCCCTGTCCCAAGTGCCGTGCACAAACCGTCTATGCCGGCTACGACCCGTGGTGCCCCTCGTGCGGTTGGAACCGGGAGGTGGCCGGAGATCGGCTGCGCCGGGCGTCGCGCAGCATTCCTTTCTATTACCTGCTCAGCGTAGTTTTTTTCGGCGTTTTCTTTCACGTCTGGAAGTCGCCGCGGCCCTTCACACTGCTTCTTGTTTTTGTTTTTCCCCTGGTGCCGCTCGTGCTGCTTTATGCCGCGCTGCGTTGGAGCCGTTCGAGATTCGCGCGCGACGTGGCAAACGCGGCCTCAGGCGTGCGCCCGGCGGCTACGGCTGTGGCAAACCCTCCCGCGCCTCGAGCGAACGAAGAATTCCGCATGCTGCAGGAAATGCCGCGCCCGCGTCCGGTGCGCTTGAGCCGCAGAGGC
>Ga0187770_10000536_pt1 | contig 18516 bp, 17 predicted proteins | sample 0116_SJ02_MP02_2_FD_133154 | JGI IMG/M metagenome (GOLD analysis project Ga0187770, IMG submission 133154) | Tropical peat soil microbial communities from peatlands in Department of Meta, Colombia - 0116_SJ02_MP02_20_MG | ecosystem: Environmental > Terrestrial > Soil > Wetlands > Peat | place...
GCCAAGGGCGAAGCGAAAAGACTTGCGACGAACTGGTGCGAATGTACCAGGTCTATTCCCTCGGCATTCAGGAAATTCACGAATCTTTTCGCGGGCCCCCAGTCCAATCGCGAGGTTCGCTCGATGGCGACACAGCGGGAATCCAGCGCAGCGAGCCTCGGTCCCAATGCATCGAGCAACGGCTGCGGGGCCGCGAGGTAGGGAACCATCCCTTGGTCCGGCATTGCCGCAAGCAGCGACAATGCATATTCCTCGGCGCCACCCAGCATCGGGCTGGAGAGGTAATGAAGGATCCGTCGTCCGTCGGAACGACTGCCGTTTCGGATCCCCGGCTGTCTCGTGCTCTCTGACTCGTCCTCCAAGGCGACCCGCGCGACGGGACTGGACTGCGACATAATCAACAATACTTATGCTTCGAGCGCGATGACTCGCGACAACGCCGCTCACGTACGGCCCACATTCCGTGGCCCGGAAAGACAAGAAGGTCGCTTTCTAATTCGATCAGAGGTTCGTCCGCTGGTTCAGGTGCGAGGTAATTTGAATATGCAGCCAGGCTCAGCAATCCGCTCAGGAACGAGATGCTGACCCAGCCATCCAGGGCCGGAATTCGTTAAACCCGATGGCGAAGCGCTCGATCTTAACACCGCGTTCTTGCGCGAATCGGCTGATTACGCCGATATCGGCCTGCGAAAGTCGGTCAGACGCGACGATGATTTCATCGAATTTCAATCGCGCGTAGATATCCGGAAGCTCGTAAGTTGAACCGAACACGCGATGACCTTGCAGCAGTTTGCCCCTTTTGAATTCATCGTTGTCAATGAAGCCAAGGAGCGTATAGCCGTGGCCGTTCGACATCAGGTGGTGCGCCGCCGCTTCCGCCTGGCTGCTCGCGCCGACCACTACGACCCGCAGCGTCTTGGCAAGAAATCGGCCTATCATCTGCTTGAAGATCTGGAACGAGAAGCGGCTTGCTACGACGAGATTGAAGAGCAGCAGTGCGAAGATGGCCGCACCCGGAGCTGACAGATTGATCGGAAAGATATACGAGGAACCCAGCGTCAGCATCACGGCGAACAGCACCGCTTTTGCAAACCTGAGTCCGTCCGCCAGCCCCGCGTAACGCCACATCCCCCGGTACATGCCCGCGATCAGGAAGGCAGCCAGCGAAACGGCGACCGTCGCACCGAGGCCGCGGACAAGAATTCCTGCTTCCTGGTGGCGCAAATCCGATCCGGGGTTGAGCAGGAATGCCCCGCAATAGGCGGCGGCGATCAAGACCAGGTCCAGTGCGATCTCGATGATTCTCCGTTTGTATCCGAGACTGAGTATCCACCGTCCGATCACGGGCAGCCCCTTGAGTTCGCCTGGCTCCGTCGAATCAAACGATCGATCCATGACGAACAATGCAAACAACGCAAAGGGAAGACCCACGAATGGCAGTATCAGAACTGCCGTATTGGCCGGAGCTATCGTCAGCGCCATCGCCGACGCACTACCCAACGCCTGCACGACGTAGAGCACGCCCACGACTCCCAGATCGGAAAGCCCCAGCCTCGCCAGACGATGATGAGTATGATCCAGCCCCCGGTGCCCAACCGCGTGCCCGGTCGCCACTCTCGTTACTGTGACTGTGGTTGCATCCAGAAGGGGAACGACCATTATGAGCAGCGGCAACGCGATTCTGATGATGAACGGTATTTCGTCGAAGTTACTGATACGGATTGACAGCACGCCCAGAAGCAAACCAATTCCCTGCGCGCCCGCATCTCCCATGAAAATCGATGCAGGTTTGAGATTAAACAGCATGAAGCCGCTGAGCGCACCGCCCAAAGCAAGCGCCCATGTCACAAGCGAGAAGTGCCCGTACCATAGCGCGATTCCGGCAATAGCCAGCGTCTCCAACATACCCACACCGGCGGCGAGACCATCAAACCCGTCGATCAGATTGAACGCATTCATGGTGGCGACGAGCCAGAACCCGGTGAGCGCCCGATCAACGATCGCGTAGCCTGTCAACGAAACAGGCGCTCCCCAACTTATATAACAAGCTGCCACCGCCACTTGGAGACAGAGTTTCGTTCGAGCCCGGAATTCAACGATGTCATCGGCCGCGCCGATCACAAGGATGATGCCCAGAGCAAAGAGGGTCGGTAGCGATCCTTCCGGAAGCCACGTCAAGCCGTTGAACGCACAAAAGCCGAGCACGCACCCCATCACAATCGCTACACCGCCCAGGAGCGGGGTCGGCTCCTGATGCATGCGTTCACTGGAAGGAACCGCCACTGCGCCGACTTGTCTGGCAAAGCGCATGACCAGAGGCATCGGTACGGCAGTGATCAAGAGCGCCGAACCAAAAGCAAGCACCCAATATGGCCACATCAATTGGATCGACAGTGTCGTCACCGCCCCAGCTCCTTAACGAGTGTGAGCGAAGCCCGAGTACCGACCCGTCCTGAACCGTCGCCCTGCATCACGAACCGGTTCGCTGCAGGCGGTTCGAATTGGACAATTTCCGCATCCACGCCTCGATCTCGCGAATTCGGAAACGCCAGTCCGAACCAATTTTGAAGGCGGGTAATTCCCGCTGGTTGGCGAGCCGGTAAATCGTGCTCTTGTCGCAGCGAAGCAACTCAGCCAATTCGGTCGTGGTCAACACTTCTTGACGAGACATCGTTCCTCTTTCCCTTTCGCGCGAGCCGCCTGCGCGCGTTTACCAGGTGATGCCAGTCGAGTTATGAGTTCAGAGCTAGAGACCTTCGAGCGCGATAGCTGCGGCGGGCAGGTTCAGCCCCACGCCGCCATCAACCAGCTAATACGGAACCCAACTGAGTCAAATCCGAAAATGCGCGGCTCGCCGCCGGCCTTTGGGGGCAACGCCTTTCGCTGCGTCTGCCCATAGAAAGTTCTGTCCGCTCAAAATACTCGACATACTCTTGCTTCATTCGAGATTTGACGTGACAGAGAACTTCGCTGAGAAGCGTACCCTGCATTCGTTCCAACTGAGGCGATCGAAGACAAATAAAGGGCCGTTAGCCCGCGGTACAGGCTGTAGCTGCTTCAGCTCTTCTGAGTCTGAATATGCGTCCGCCATCCCGTATTTACAGGCTAATTCTGGAGGTCTAGCGCCTTCACCGATCCGCTCCGCCCCACCGGTGTTCAATGATTCGAGCCGAAAGTAACCAAAGCATAATTAAATCGTGATTACTCGGTATCACGATATTATCGCAGCCTTTGCGCTATTGCGTGAATCTGCACGCGCATTGGTTAGGAGACTGTTACACCGAGCAAGCGTCTGCCGTGGGTAGGAGAATCGCGCAGAGGCGGTATTCGCGGGAAATTGATTGGGGGGGCGAAGAGCGCCGGAGAGACTACTCAGGAGCTCTTTCGTGAGCGTTCCCGGAACCAGGTTTCCAAAGCTTGACCGCTGATCCGCCAGTTATCGCCAACCTTGAATCCTGGCAGGTCGCCGCGCTTGACGAGTCTGTAAATGGTGGTCGGATGGACGCGCAAGACCTCCGCAACTTCGGTAATCGTCAGAAAGCTTCCAAAGTGGCGCGTTCCCGTTCTCTTATTGAGTCGGGGCACTGGTTTCTTTTCGAGCCCCCCTCGCACGCCATCTTGCATGATGTACAAACCGCGCCGATATCCTACTCCTTTTTCAAGGCCCGAAGGTGCAATATCACCCTATCCATCATTGACATGGTGAATTTGACCGCGCTTGTTACTCAAAGCCCGAAGAGAGAGTCACCAGCGCTGCGGGCTCGGCCGGCGGAATTGTTGCCGGATACCGATCGCCGGCAGCAGCGGACGAAATCGATCGACTCGGTGACGGATCATCTTTCGAGCCCGGACCATTTGCTCTGCGCGCAAACCGGTCGAGCGCGTGAGAGCTAAACTGCGTCGCGACGCGATGCCGCCGATGCAAAACGGCCGTTCCGAGTGCCCCTTCGGATCGGGTTGTCGCGCATGCTTCCACCGCAAACTCATTTCCAGCGATGACCGCTTGCGCGGTGCCCCGTAGCCGGCGCTTAGCAGGAGGTTATCGCGGAGGCGGCAGTCCTGTATCGGACGAGGCCACGGCGTTCTGATTTGATTTCTGGTCCTGCTCGATTCGCTCGAGCACGTATTGAAAGGCGAAATTCGGGTCGCCGCCCGCTTCGGTCCATTGCGCCAGGTCGTCGAGCTCGGGATCGTTCTCCCACCTGGCCATCTCCTGGAGAATGCCAACCGTGAGGCGGAAGAGCTGGCCGCTTGCGCTATAAGGCGGACTTGGAGTATCGACAATGCAATTCGAGGTCTCAAAGGGGAAATTTCGGCTGGGATGGACTGTTCTGGGAATCCCATCCCAGACGATCCCGGAAAACATCCGGAACGATTGAATCCAATAGCATCAACGCCAAATGAAGATGACGCGGAGGGAGTCACTTCGACGGGAAACCTTCGAAATTGATCGCTGAATTTCTGGCATGCCGAATGCTCTGCGTCCGAATCCGTAACGTACGAAAGGTACGTGCACGAAGGAGAAAAGAGGAGAAATGCGAACGAAAAGAACAGTTTCAAATAAGAAGAGGAGCAAGGCAATGCGCTGGCAACCGGTCGCCGTACCCGTCGTCCTCCTTGGTTGCGGTCTGCTCCTGTCAGGCTGCATCATCCCCAACATAGTTGCCGCAAGCACAACCGCGGCTTCGAACGCGGCCAAGACGAGCGGAACCCAAGTCGATCAGGCTCAGATCGACAGTTTCCAGAAGGGCGTCGCGACTGTATCTGACGTACAGGCGAAGCTCGGTGAACCACAACAAAGAGTCCAGAACCCCGATGGCACTCTCACGTTGACCTACACCTCCAAAAGTGCCGCAGGGAACGCACAGAGCCATATGGCATACGCCCGGTGGGCTTCTGGTTCTGAGACTACGATCACAACAAGGAACGTGATGTTCCTATTCAACTCTGACGGTAAGTTGCGCGACACCAATGCTACCGAAAGCAGCTTCACCTGCAAGTTTGGTGAATGCCCTGATTAGGAATCAAAATAGCCAGCGCGACTGAGATTACTCTGCCGTAGCTCCTTGAAGGAATCTGGAGAACCGCGAACGCTTCGCTGGTATGAACCTGGTCACGGGAGCGGGGGTTATTATCCCGGGCTCGGTCTTTTTCTGGCGGAAAACGCGCCCGGCTGCGACAAACGGGTGAAAATGCTGGCTAAAATATCATCGCACTTGCGGGCGCTTATTATGCCGTGGCCGCCGGCAAGTTCAAGCGTAGCGGCGCGGCGCCAATTCTAAAGGGTGGGTAGCGGGCTAAATGTGTGTTGATGCCTGATGCGCCAAAGCTGACCATGCCGGCCGGCGCGAGTTTCCGCGCCTCTTAGTCTGCGCGACAGCTACGTCAGCGGGTCGTTTCCTATGCGTTCCTGGCAGCCAGACTGCCGCTTGGGCAGGAGAGAGTTTATCGCTTCCTGAACCCCGGTCGTTCAAAAAGCAACCGGAACAGCGCTCCTTTGCCCATCGCGCCGTCTATCTCCTGCAAAGTCAGATAAATGCCCAACACAAGGCTAATCAGCAACACCAGCCCAAGGAAGCGCTGCAAGTTGGAATTCGCGATCATCCAGCTGATAGCTGCGTTCAGACTGCCCTCGTGGCGGGATGCCTCGAGAAGCCGCTCACCGGTTCCGAGGATGATTACGACCACCGCATAGACAAAAGTCTTGCATGCAATCACTCCGATTCGGCGGTAACTCTCGAACCGGTACCCCGATTGCGCCCAGTCGAGAACTGGAATTACCTTGCCCAGGATCAGGGCCGCGACCGCAGCCCTGGCGAAGGCCGAATACTCAATTGAATATTGCGCGACAAATAATTTGAACAGCAGGAAAATCAGGCCGAAGGCACAGAAGAAGAATAGAACTTTCGGCGCCATTTCGCGAATCAAGTCTGCCGCCAGCTTGCCGGTTGCTGCCGGTGCGATTTTCAATCGGTTCCGCAGAGACATGTTCATAGCGATTTCGAGCCGGCCTTCGCCGGGAGCCCGGATATCAGCGGCGCTCGGTCGAAAGTTTCGCAAGTTCCTCCGCCAGAATCGGCACTCCCAGATTGCACGACTGAATGCCCTGGACGACGCAGAGCTTGAGTACTTCCATTATCTCTTCCATCGTCGCACCTTCCTTGAGCGCGGCCCGGATGTGGCGGCGTACGCCGGGCGCGTACATGTGCGTGAAAGACGCGTCGCAGGCAATGCTGAGCAGTTCGAGCTGCTTGGCCGGCATGATGCCGCTCTTATAGATCGGGATTACACTCGCAAAGAACTCGTCGGTCCAGACCGGATCGAGCTCGAAGAAGGGATCCCATGCCGAATTCCATTGGCCCACTGCGCGCATCGCGTCGCACGCAGGCGTCGACGCCGCGGTCTTGGACCCCGGCTTCACGCCCGCGGCCTGCGCTTCCTCGAGCAGAACCGGCGCGCCCAGGCTGCATGAATGGATCGACATCAGCGAAACGGCCTTGAGAACGAACAGGACCTCCTCGCGCATCGCACCTTCCTTGAGCGCGGCCCGAATGTGGCGTCTTGTACCCTCGGCGTTGAGGTTGGTGCAAGCCGCGTTCAACGCTACCCCAATCAATTCGACGAACTTGCGCGGCAGGACTCCCGAAGTCCACGGATTGGTGGACATCTTCACGCAGGCATCGGTCCAGGTCTGGTCCCAATCGCGAAGTTGCTCCAGTGCAGCGTCCCAGGGACCGGCCGCTACCGGTCGATTTGGCTCTGCCATCTAAGTCTCCTTAAGGAAGGCTGGGCCCGGAACCGATTGCGGTCCCTGCTCTCGCCTGCGGCTGAGTACCGTGTTCAAGAGTACCGTGTTCAAGATGGACACAGTACTCAGCCAGTGATTTGCCGTATCAGCGCGCGCGATCGTCAAAGGACGGTAGTCGGATTCGAATGCACTCCCGCGGCGGGCTTGGGCATCCGTCCGTCGGTCTCATAGGTCAGGAACCCCTTGTAGCCTTCGGCGCGATTAGGCGGCAGTCCGAGGTTGAACAGGGTCTCTTCCACCGTGTCGTACCACACGCCAACCTTCATGATCTTGCGCGCCTCGTCAGCCGTCGCCACCTTACGGCCAAACTGCTCGCAGAGCTTTACCGCCCATTCAATCTGCTTGACTGTCTCCCAGCGCTGCATCCTCGCGTCCCAGAGGTTGTCCTCGTTGCCGACGCGTGCGTGGACGCCGAGGATAATCGCCAGGTTCTGAATGGCTATGTTGCCGCGCATGCTGCTCCAGAACGTCGTGGAGCTTGTTCCGTGCGGCGTGCGTCGCAGCATCTTCATCCAATCGAACGGATTGCGACCCATAGTGCCGCCGCCGTATCCGCACAGGGCCAGGTTGAGCGGGCCCATGTACACGCCCGTGCGGATCAGACGCTCGATGATCTCCAGTTGATGAACATGGCCGGGCACGAAATAGGGCTGAATCTTGTGGGCGCGCAGCCGCTTTAGATGCTCGACGTAAAAGGCGGGCGTCGAATCCACGACCATGTTACTCCACGCAGCCGCCACCTTGGGGTCATCCAGGTGAGTGCCCTTGGCGTCGCCCTCCACGAACGAAGTCGTGATGTCCCAAAGCGTCGTGCCGGTCGTTACGGTGACGAACTCCGGCTTCGGGTCAATCTCCGCGAGCATGTGGCGGGTGTCGTAATCCAGCCATTTGGCCTTGGCTTCCGCCGTATGCGGAGCGAACGAGATCGAACCTCCGACCTGGAGAATCATCTTCGGCACGGCCTGCTTCAGCCGCCCGATGAAGTAATTGTATTCATCGAAGTTGGTCGAACCCTGGCCCGTCTTCGGATCGCGGACGTGAACGTGAAGCATCGTCGCGCCCGCGTTGTAGCAATCGACCGCGCGCTGCACCTGCTCGTCCCAGGTGACGGGAACGTCGCAGTCCCCGGGCAGCCATTCCGGACCGAATGGAGCCGCGGTGATGATCAAAGGCTGCATGTTCTCCGGGAACAAAGAATCGTCCGTAAAATACATGAGAGATCACCTCCGAAAATTCTTCGCTGGCGGAAAAATTAAACTCTGGAGGTCACCTTAAGGCAAGGTGAAATTTTTTGGATTTCTGTCGGTTGAGATCGTTGTAAGCAATCGGATAACTCCCCGAGCCGCTGGCCTGCCCAAAGAATTTTGTGCCAACTGAGAAGTTAATCGATTAGGCACAATTTCTTCTGGAAGAGTTTAACTACTGGTCGCGATTCCCGGGTCCAGAGATCACTCAAGTGAACCGAACATTTCGCCTTGCGGAGCGGACGCCGGAACTTCCGGAGTCTTTGCAGGTTGTTGATAAAGGCCCGAATTTGAGGCGCCGGGAACCCGCTGGCCGAGTCGTTCCCATAACGATCTCCGGCGCGATTCAGCATCAATGCATTCGGGTTGGAGTTTCGATATGGACAGAGAAAAGTGAAGCGCTGACAAGGATTACGGTAGCGCCCATGCCTTTGAATAGTTGTCGCCTCCCGTCAGAATACCGGCGCGGCCTCGAGCGCGACGCGCGTCGATTCGAGAAAGCGGCTAAGCATGTTGAAGTAACTGCAGCATAGGATCAGTTCCGTAGCCTGCCGCACGCCATATCTCGTGATGATCGCTTCGAGGGCTTCGTCGCTCAGGCGTATGTCACGGGTGATCTCCTCCGCCACGCGGCAGAGCAGCAGGCCCTCTTCGTCGAGCCCCTGGACGGCTCCATCGACGCCGATCCGATCGATCTCCTGCTGCGTGACGCCGAGCTGAAGCGCGACGCGGACGTGCTGCGTCCATTCGTAGGACGAGCGCGTCACGTGAGCGACACGCAAAACCGCGATCTCGCGCTTGCGCGGGTCGAACTCGCTCTGCATGAGGATCGAGCGGGCGAGCTGGAGAAATCCGTGGAAGCTCGCCGGTGCGTTGGCCATCATGCGGAACACGTTCGCCCGCGGTAGCTTCGCCAGCGCCTCGCGAATGTCCCTAGGGAGCTGATCATCGGCCGGCAGCGGGATCGTGCGATGCATGGGAGCACCTCCTCGAATAGTGTTTCTACCGGTTGCGTCGCGCCGGCGATTTACGAATGCGACTAGTATTCGGATAAGTGGCCCCGAAGGCAGCGGCCCGCCGGAGCCCTCGCACCGCCAGCTCGTGGGACGGTTCGCCGCGCACTTCAGCGCATCAGGGCGGTGAAATCGCGAACCGGATCGCTGCCGTCCCAAACCCGCGCGATGTCGCGAATCTTCATCATCGTCGGGTAAACCGATGGCTCTTTCGATTCCGAAATCTCGTAGAGAGGCCCGCCCGCCACGGAATCGGTAGCGAAGTAGATGAATCGGATACCGCTGCCGGGGATCGTGCCCTCGTGCGCCACTGGAAGGCCGAAGCGAATGAGTTCCGGCACGGCGCGATCGTATTCTGCGCGCGTCACCCATGAGGAGACGTGTTGGAAGCCCTCGTGACCGGCGGAAAGGAAATCGCGATACGCGCTTGGGTTATCGTCGAGCTGTTGGATGATCTCGACCTGGAACTCGCCCGAAAAGCCCAACGCGAGAGAGACTCGCGGCGGCGGGGAAGGTTTGCCTCGATAGCGATAATTATTCGGCGAAACATCCCGCGACATGAAGAACGGGCCGACGCCGAGCGTACGCGTCCAATAGTCGAGCGCCTTTTCGAGATCGCGCACGATGAACGCGATCTGCCGCATTTCTCCGAAAATCCGGCTCATGAACCAACCTCCCTTGCGCTGCGGGAAACACAGTGCACCTTCAGCCGACTTTAGTCAATTGAGGTGCATCCGGCTCGCACGCCAACTTACCCGCCATTCATAAGTAGAAACCGGTGCTTATTTTGAGCGTCCCTCGATTCTTAGTCCAGTTCGAGAGTGAGTAATCCGGATAAATGGCCTAGCAGAATGTTGAGAAATCCGAGAGCATCGCAGTTTGAGCGCCCTGTGGTCTCAACATCCTGCGTAAAAGATGGCTTCTTTCCTCTATCTTCTCCCCCGGTCTTTTCCGGGGGAGATAAGAGAGAGGGAGCAGGCTGTGATTTATCACCAGCCTGCCAGGCTGAGCGAACTGCGCAAACCCTTGTCCTTCGTCAATAGCTAATCCGCACAAATTCATTGTTGGTTTCGAGCGCCCGGGCAGCTACGATCACTCCGTTCAAATTCCGAGCGCATCGCGCAGTGCGCCGGTCCAGCCGAGCCAGCGTTGGTCGGGCCCGCTGAATCCGTCCCACAGCATGCTGTTGCACACGTATGCCACCGCAGTACCCGATTCCGGGTGCGCGAATGCCATGCGACCGCCCGCGCCCGCATGGCCGAAGGACCCATCCCCCAGCATCGGCTCGATCGCGCGCGGCAGCTCGAAACCCAGTCCAAACCTCTGCGGCCCCGGTCCGGCCAGCACCATCAGCTCAGGCGGCGCGCCGATCCCTTCGTTTTGAGACTCGCGGGCGCGCTCGATAGTCTCGCTCGCCAGCAGCCGGACGCCACCGACCGCCCCGATGCAAGCGGCGTACATTTTTGCGAGAGCGCGCGCATTCGCGATTCCGTTGCCGAACGGCAGCTCCGCGGCGTGAGCCTCGCGAGTATTGATAATCGCCAATCCCTCCATTCCCGCAGTCATCATGTTCAACATGGCGCGCACGGGGCGTGAATTCAGGTCCAGCCCCAGAGCGGAGAACAGCGCGCGGGCCTGCTCCTCGGTCGGCTGAGATGCTGGAAGAATATGCGGTGCGACGCGATGCTCCTGCTCCGCCGGAAGGCCGATCCACAGGTCGATCTCGAGCGGTCCGGCGATATTCTCGCTGACAAACCGACCGACGGTTTTTCCGGACACCCGCCGGACGAGCTCGCCGGCGAGAAATCCGAAGGTCACAGCGTGATAGAAGTAGGCCGAGCCCGGTTTCCACCACGGCGCCATGCTCGCGAGCGCGGCCGTACAACGGTTCCAGTCGAGCAGCTCGCGCCCCGATATTCCGGCCTCCTCGTTGAAGTGCATCAGCCCGGCACGATGCGTCAGGATATCGCGGACCGTGATCGCGCTCTTTCCTCCCGCAGCAAACTCAGGCCAATAGCGCGCAACTGGTGCGTCGTAGTCGATCAGCCCCTGCTGCGCGAGCATATGCACGCAAACCGCGGTGACCGCCTTGGTACATGACATCAATATCGAGATGGTTTCGCCGGTGAACGGACGGCCATTGATTTTGTCGGTTCCCGCCCACAGGTCAACGACTCTCCTGCCGTGGCGAAATACGCATAACTGGGCGCCGCCCGGGTCGTCAGCCTGCCCTTGCGCGAACGCATCGCGGACCGCCTCGAACCCCTTTTCTACCGTTCCTTCAGCTCGCATGGTCGCCACCCGAAATGACTCCTTGCGTGATGTCGCCAGCCAGGCTCGCTTGGGTCCGGCTCATGTTGAGACTCGCGCGCGAGCCGACAGAGTATTCACTTCTACGTCGAGCGATCGGCGATGCTGCGCCGGTCGGCCTCAACTTCTTCAAACCAGTTAGCAAGCTCATTAGTCATTCTGGCAGTGCGTTCCGGCTCTGACGCGGCAAGGTCATTGCTCTCCGATGGGTCATTCTCGATATCGAATAGCTGAGGAGCCGGGATGCGGAATTGCCTCGGCCTCGGTTCGGGGCTGGCGACGATGCCGCGGTACTTCTCGGGATTGAACTTCGACTCGAAGTCCATCAACAAGTCTTCGCGCTGTACCTCCATCAACTCGTTGATCGCGGGGCGCAGCAACTTCCACTTGCCGTCGCGCATTGCGGCATTGCATTCGCCGGCCGGCGCGTACCGATTCCACTGCCAGAATCGAACTGTCGTAGCCTTGCCCCGTTGACCCTGGAGCAGCGGCAGCACGTTCATACCGTCCAGCTTTAGATCGGGCGGCGGTTGGACGCCGGCCACCGCCAGGAGCGTCGGCGTCCAGTCGGTCAGATGAACCATGCCGTGGAGCAGGCGGCGGCCGTCGAGTCCCGCCGGCCACCGGATAATCGTCGGCAGGCGAATCCCGCCCTCGAGGACCAGGGTTTTGGCCCCCGCGAACCCGCAGTTGAAGCGATCGGTGCACATCTCACCCTTTCCGCCGAACTGAGGTCCGTTGTCGCTCGAAAACAGGACCAGGGTGTTTTCCGCAAGCCCATGCCGATCGAGTTCCGCGAGCACGCGGGCCACGCCTCGATCCATCGCGCGAATCATTCCGTAGATCCGAGCCACCGCCTCAGTGAATTTGCCGGTCTCGCGCGATGGCTTCGCATCGGCTTCATCCACTTCGAAGGGGAAGTGCGGCGCGTTGTAGGCAAGATACAGAAAAAACCGCTCCGCGCGATGCCGCCGGATAAATTCGACAGCTTCGGCTGTGAACACATCGGTCAGGTATCGACCGTCGGCCTTCGCGATAGAGCCGTTGCGATCCAGTCTCCAGTTCCAGTATGGCTGCCATCCGCCGCAGAAGCCGGCGAACTCGGAGAAGCCGCGGCGATTGGGATGGTAGCGGAGGTCGAACGCGCCGTTGTGCCATTTCCCGACCAGCCCGGTGGCGTAGCCCGCGCGCTTCAGCAGGTCGGCGATCGTCACTTCGCGAAGGGCGAGACGATCGAGACCGCGAGTCTCGAGCGTATCGATCACGCCGGTCCTGTGCGGATATCGGCCGGTCAGCAGCGAGGCGCGGGCCGGTGCGCACACCGGCGACGCGGAATAGTGCTGCGTGAGGCACAGGCCCTCGGCCACGAGCGCGTCGAGCGCGGGCGTCGTCGATGCGCCCGCGTTGAAGCATCCGAAGTCGCCGTAGCCCATGTCATCGGCGAGGATCAGGACAATGTTGGGCCGGTCACTCATTCCCTTAAATCACCATGGCGCCGCATCGGCCACCACGTAGACGCCGTCGCGCAGCGGAATTGGTACGCCCTTATCGAGCCTGAGCCGTCCGCATCCAACACTCCTCCTTGAGCCGAAATTTTCATTTTCACGCTTCGCGGCACAAATGCTTTCGCGGGTTACTTCTAGATGGGCGCCGGCGGCCGCTACTGCCTGCCTTGCTTCATTGCCTTCAAATCAATTGAGCGCGCTTTTGGGTCAGCACGATTGCCGAACCGATCGGGACGCCGAGACCAAGCACCAAGGTTGCGACCATGAATGCAGGTGACAGGGGTTTATCGGTAGTGTGCATCGAAAACAGCACCATGTTTACGACCACATACGCGGCGTACGCCCATCCGAGCGGCAGGGCAATTCGGCGCATCTGCCAGATCGCGATTCCGTATATGACCAGGATAAGGCCGAACAGCGGGCCGAGGATGTCGTTGGGTACTCCGGAGAGGCGTATGCCGAAAAATACAAAACCCGTATGCGCATCGGCAAGGACAGGTTTCAGGAAATTCGAGAGCGCGAGCAAAGCAAACAGGATGGCGGATAAAGTGAGAAACCAACCACGTTTTCGTTCCATCGGTTTCCTCCATCGGCGCGTGCAGCCGACGGAGTTCATCTATCTTGGTAGCTGCATGGCTGTCCAGATGGGTTCGTGGAAAACGGAGAGCTTTTGCGCACGCCGGGCCGAATCGATCGCCTGCGCCACCCGTCTCTCGTTCAAGATCGGCCAAATTTCGATTGCTTGTGCTACGGCCCGCCCAGCGCTATGGGATAGGCAAACCGGGGACGCCAAAATCGAAATCCCCGCCAAATGGATTCGCGCTCAAACCGCGGCGTCACGGTAGTGTCAAAGGGTTCGTCCAAGCGCTTGAATGTGTTCGAGACAGGAGAATCCAAAGTGGTAAAAAAAACGGCACTCGCAATAATGTTGTTGTCATGGCTCATTGGCTTAGGCCCGCTCAGCTCGTTGGCTGACGACCTCTTCATCTATCCCACCAAGAATCAGAGTGCTGAGCAGCAGGACAAGGACAAGTGGGAGTGCCGCGCATGGGCGACCAAGCAAACCGGTTTTGATCCGACGCTACGACCTACCGCTTCAACTCCGCCTCCGGCACGGGAAGCGCCGAGAGGCGGGTTGGTGCGTGGTGCGGCGGGCGGTGCGGCACTTGGCGCAGTTGGCGGCGCTATCGGGGGAAGCGCCGGAAAGGGAGCGGCGATAGGCGCGGCAGCCGGAGGGCTGCTCGGTGTAATGCGCCGCAATGACCAAGCTCGACAGGAGCAGTACACGCATGAACAATGGGCACAGCAGAACATCGGGCAGTACGAGCAGAACCGGTCTGCCTGGGTTCGTGGCGTAAAAGCGTGCCTCAGCGGCCGCGGATACACCGTTCAATAGTCAATCGATGCGTGCAATAGACCGTGACATAAGAAGCTACGTTGGATGAGTATCGAGTAGTCCAAAAGCACCAGGGAGTGGGCGATGAAAACTATAGCGGCGATAGCTGTCTGCATTTTGCTCAGCCCTACTTACCAACAATTGTCGTTCGCGGAGGAGCAGCCCCAACCCGGGTCAGCCGCGGGCGCACAGGCCTCTGTCGCTCCCGCCGACGATCTCCATTTCGTCAACGTGCTGACATTCCGCGGCGAAGTAGTGTCCGCTGATCCGGCAAAGCTTCTCATCACACTTAAACGCCCGAATGGTATAACTTCAACTTTTGAAACTCGCAGCCAAAAGGACCTCGACGCGTTCAAGACGGGGAATCGCGTGGTCGCCCGGTACGTCGAGGGAGCTCAGATCCAGACGAGAAAGGCCGGAAAGGAGGTCAGCTCGGTGAAAGACGGGATGATCATGGCCGAGCCCTCAGGGAAGAATCGGGCAGTTATCGCGTGGGTAGCAGCCCTCGATCCTGTCGATCAGGAGGTTACGGTCAAGGGCTCGGACGGCAGCATCGAGACCATAATGGTGATGAATTCAGATAAGGTCTATCTCAAGGTCGGCGATGAGGTTGTGATTACGCACGCCCACGCGCTTGTCCTGTCTCTCGAGAAAGAGAACTGATTAATCAATGGGGAACGTCCGCATCATCAATACGTCCGGGTTTGAGCCTTCGGCAGGCAGATCGATTATCGACCGGGCAAGACTGGCCGCTGGACATTTCAACACTTTCGGAACTTCTGGTAAGAACAGGGCGGGGCATCATGATGAAGACCGAAGGGGGCGGCGCCGCCTATCTCGACGCGATTACTCCCGCCTGGCTGAATACCGTGCTGGCCGGCACGCTCGGAAAGGCCCATGTGGTCGCAGTGAAAACGGCGCGCGTGGGCACAGGGCACGTCGGCGACAGTTTTCGACTGACACTGGATTTCGACCGGCCGACCGATGCGCCAGCTTCGCTCGTCGTCAAGCTGCCATCCGCCGATCCGACGAGCCGGGCCGCGTCCGTGGCGATGCGCACCTACGAGGTCGAGACCGGCTTCTATCGTGAGCTGGCCCGCGACCTGAAGATTCGGACGCCGCACTGCTACTACGTCGCGTACGAGCCCGCGGCCGACGAGTTCGTGCTGCTGCTCGAGGATCTCGCCCCCGCCCGCCAGGGCGACCAGCTCGCGGGCTGCTCGATCGATCAAGCGGTGCTCGCGGTCCAGGAAATGCCGAAACTGCATGCGCCGTTCTGGGGGAACCCCAAGCTGGCAGCAATTCCGTGGCTCAATCGCGGCGGCCCGGCCGGCTCTGCTGGTACGGCCACGCTGGTAGGCAGCCTGTTCGACGGCTTCCGAGACCGCTATGCCGACCGCCTCGACTCCGACGTGCTCGAGCTTGCCGAGCGGTTGATTCCACGGCTGCCCGGATACTTTGCCAATCGTCCCGGCGCATGGACCATAATGCACGGTGACTTTCGGCTCGACAATCTGATGTTCGGAACTGACCTGGGCGGGCCGCCGATCGCCGTACTCGATTGGCAGACCGCGGCCCACGGTCCGGGTATCAGCGATTTGAGCTACTTTATCGGCGCCAGCCTGATGCCCGACGCGCGGCGCCGCCACGAGACCGATCTGGTTCGCCTCTATTACGAGAGCCTGATCGCATCGGGCGTCGATGGCCTTGGTTGGGACCAGTGCTGGACCGAGTACCGCCGCTATACGTTTGCGGGGCTGGTCATGGCCATCGCTGCCTCGATGCTGGTGATGCGTAACGCGCGGGGCGACGAAATGTTCATCGCGATGGCCCAGCGTCACGGGCGCCAAGCCCTCGACCTGGAATCCGAGAAGCTCCTCATCTGACACAGGTGACCCAATGACAAAACTGACCGCGATGGATGAGTACTTCGTGCATCAGATCCCCGAGCCGCTGCCCAATGTAGTGACCTGGCACGAGCATTGGCGCGAGAGTCTGTTCTTCGTGCTCCACCCCCGCGAGCAGTTGGGAGATGTTATCATCCTGACGCTCGCGCATTTTCCTGCGCGCAAAGAGATGGACTGCCTCCAGCTCGGCCGCGTCGGCGATGCCGCCGCGTTTGCCCGCCACGTGCGGCCGTACGACGGCGACCCGCACACGATGCGCGTCGGTCCCGCCCGCTTCGAATTCGTCGAGCCGTTCAAGACTGTGCGCCTGCACGTCGATGAGGTCCCGCAAGCGCCCGTCTCGCTCGACCTCACGTTCACCGCTCGCACCCGGGCCTGCGGACTGCGCCGGGGAACGATGAAGGCGGGACACGAGATCATTTGGGACCAGAGCCATATGATCCAGTCCGGCATTTACAACGGCACGTTCAAACACGCGGGCAAAACTTACGAGGTGCGCGATTGGTGGGGCCAGCGCGACCATTCGTGGGGAATCCGGGATCACGCTCGCTGTCCCATGTGGATGTGGCTGGCGGTCCAGTTTCCCCAGGGAATGTTCTCCGTATGGCACTGGGAGTATTCCAATGGCGCAACGGTTTACACCGACGGTTGCTTCGCCCCCGCCGACGGCGGAGAGCCGGTCCCGGTCATCCGATTCAATCACGACCTGCACTGGATCGGCGCCAACCGCCAGACCGTCAGCTATGGCCGTGACGGCGAGGATGTAACCGGCCTGGCCGGACGGGTCGAAATCACGCTCGAAGGAGGCCGCACGGTTGCGATCGAAGCGCAGGGGCGCTGGGCGCAGCGCTACGGCCCGGTCGGCGGCGGACTGAGTGAAATGATCGTGCGCTCCTCCGACGGATGGCAGGGCACCGCCATTTATGAAGTGACTGGCGCCTATCACCATCACTTCTTTCCGATCGCCCGCGCCGAGCGACTGCCGCCCGGCTGATCGGGCAAGGCGCGATTCCCGCCCGCCGCAATCGGCGCGGGTGCGGCCCGCCGCAATCGTCCCCGGCGGTGGAGCTGCACCGCGTTGAGGGACGGTTTGGCGATCGGTTTCGTTGATCTGCTCTGGCAGGCGGGGATTTATGGCCATCCGGCTAGGGTGAAATTCCTGGCTCTCTCGGACGTTTTTCCCACTCGCGATCAAAACCTTTTCCGGGGTCCCTCCGGCGCCTGCCCAATTAACTAAATCGTTCGAAGCGCCTATGTTGAGACTTAGAACAAGTCAGGAAGTGAGTTCAGGAGGTGGACTGAGATGATTAGCTACAAAGGCGGCAACCCGGCGAAAGACGGTTTCTATTGGAAGAAAGGTGAGTGGGAGATCGTGACGGTTGAGGGAGCCAACGGCAAGCTGCCGGGCGGCACCGAATGCGAATATATCAAGGTGCCGGGCCTTCTGTTCGTCCCGGCCGCGATCGCGCTCAGCGTACCATTCGTAATTTTCCTGCCCTTCATCGGCTTCGCGATGCTGTTCGTGCTGGCCGGGAGGAAGGTGGGCGGACGCCTGGGGGTCGCTTGCCGCGCATTGGCGGAGAGGCTGGCGCATCGGCGGGCCGTGGCAGCGGAGACTGCGGGACGCTACTGAGGGAGTTTGCGAAGGGCTTCGGAGTGGCTACTTCTGACGACCAGAGTCTGATGGAACGATGTAGGCAGTGCGAGATTCCGATCGATATCATGCGACGGCGCAGCGTGCGGTTGCGCCGTCGCGCCGGCTGGTCTGATTCGGCTTCCAGTTTGCGGTTGGCGCGCGAATAATCCCGGCGGCGAAATCGACCATCGTCCCGTGCCGCCGAGCCGTCCCTCTTCAAAACTTCATCCGCGTGACGAAGCGGCAGCCGTTCCGGCTACCTTTGGATAAAGACGCTCAGCTGCTGGCGGAGCACCAGATTCTCGGCTCCGAATTGCGCGCGAGACTTGGAACGCGCGCGCATCATACAGGCCAGCAGTCTCAGCCACTCAGCCATCGGGCGGCAAACCAGCCGACTCAGCGCGAATTGTCACTTGGATCGAGTTTTCGGCAGCCACGATGCCATTCTGCCCCGTCGTGCTTGTTGGCGGGCGCGATCGCGCCGAGCCGGCTCGATGGATGGTGGATTCGCGATTCCATTTGACACGCGCTCCTGGCCCCGGCGATCGTGGAAGCGATCTGCAGAGGAGCCACGCCTCCCTCAGAGCAGGTCTCCGAGCAAGCTGCTTTTGAAAATCGTCACCGGCGCGGCTGACTGCTACCCATCCTGTTCGAGGAACGTCAACTCGACAGCAACGGTGGGAAGATCCGAGCGCGA
>Ga0187770_10000537_pt1 | contig 18510 bp, 16 predicted proteins | sample 0116_SJ02_MP02_2_FD_133154 | JGI IMG/M metagenome (GOLD analysis project Ga0187770, IMG submission 133154) | Tropical peat soil microbial communities from peatlands in Department of Meta, Colombia - 0116_SJ02_MP02_20_MG | ecosystem: Environmental > Terrestrial > Soil > Wetlands > Peat | place...
GACTGGAAGAAGAACTGGAGAAGAACGCTTCTATCTCAAGCATCCGACGGTGCAATACGGAGCTGATCGATGCGATCGAGCTCAAGCATATGCTCAGTTGTGCCAGATTGATTGCTACCTGCGCCCGAATGCGAAGAGAGTCAAGGGGAGCCCATTTCAGGCTGGATTATCCGAGGCAGGACGACGAACATTGGCTGAAAAACATCTCCATATGGAAAGAAGGGAACCGGATCCGAACCTCGGTCACAGATGCCATGGGTAAGAATTTCATAAGACAAACTGCATCGGCCTTGGATGAAGCCCACGTACACGATTAAAATCTCAAGATTCGATCCAGAGACGGATGAGCGTCCCGTCCTGAAGGAATACCAGGTCCCCTGTCGCGATCAGGAGTCAGTCCTGGGAATACTCCTGTATATCTACGAGGAGATCGATTCCACGCTCTTCTTCAACTACGGTTGCCGGTATCGAAGTTGCGGAAAGTGTGCCATCAAGATCAACGGGAAACCCATGCTGGCCTGCGAGACTCCCTTGGCCGATGGGATGATCCTGGAACCCCTCGACCATCTGCCTGTTTTGAGGGATTTGGCCGTGGATCGGTCTGGCTTACTCGACTCTCTGAAAAAGTACGATCTTCTTCTCTCGGCTCAAAAAGAGCGCGAAAGGGTGGTTCAACCCTCCGAGTTTTTTGAACTCGTACGGTGCAATGAGTGTTTGTCGTGCCTTTCAATCTGTCCTGCCTTCAGACAAAAGGCAGGATACGATGGTCCCTTCTTTGGTGTGAAGCTTGCGCTCCTTCATCACGACGCACGCGAAGAAAATGACCGACTGAGCCAACTCGCGCCGTTTCTGGAGAAGTGCATCCAGTGCAAGCAGTGCCAGGTCACCTGTCCGTGGAATACCCTTTTTACAAAAGTAGCCACGAAGATCAAAGGAGAGCTTTTTACTCGTCGGTCATTTTCAGGACGGGACTGGGTGATGTCTCGCCCCCCTGTGATCAGCTACTTGGTCTCCCTCCTGCCCCTCCCCGTGAATAAGCTGACAAAGAAAAAGGTGGTCCGTAAGGTCATGGACCATTTGATGGAGATCGATGAAAGAGCCCCTTTCCCGGAATACCGCAAAATGACCATCAAACCTCGAAAAGAGCGCCTTGAAGAACGGAAACATCAGGTGGCCTACTTTCTTGGCTGTTACGAAAAGTTTAATGACCCGAAGATAGCAAGAGCCAGTCTTTCTCTTCTGGAAGGCCTCGGGGTCGGGGTTCAAGTACTTGATTTCGGGTGTTGTGGGGGACCCTTTGTCGGTATTGGAGACCTTGCCTCCGCGAGAAAGAGGGCAGAGGTTGTCTCGGAAGAATTGAGCAAGTGGATTCAAAAAGGGTATGACATCGTCCTCAGCTGTACATCCTGTGGTTCGATGATCCGCGATGACTATCCATCACTTTTCCGGATGCTCGCCGAGGAAGAGTTTCAAAGTCATCTTCTCAATATCGGGGAGTATTTGTGGCAGATGCATGGGTCGGGACAACTGAAGATGAAATTTAGAGAGATTCGAAAAAGGATCGGTTACCAGGCTCCTTGTCACCTGAAGGCCCAGAAAATTGGAGTGCCCTTTGTCAATCTTCTGAAATTGATTCCGGGACTCCGAGTTCACTCTATCCTCGATAAGTGTTGCGGCATGGCGGGGACAATGGGTTTTAAGAAGGAGAAGTTCGATCTATCTCAGAAGATCGGAGAACCCCTGTTTGACGAGATCGAAAAGGAGGGGCTCGATCTGGTGTTGAGCGACTGTGCGGCCTGCCAGATGAAGATGAAGAAAGAAACGGGTGTGGAAAGCTTCCATCCCATCATTTTCTTAAAGGAGATCCTTTCACAGAAGTAAGCCATTTTCACAACGAGGCAGGATTTACTCACCGACATGATTAGGCAAAGGGATCTCTTGTGGCGAGGATGAACTGATGAACATCTTCTGTGAGAGATCGAGACTCCATGGGAAAATGGTCATTCCAGCACATAAATTCCCCTTCATTCGGATTGTCCCCTTCCACAGCATGGCGAATATCGTTCCCCATAAGTGGCTCGGCAACAGACCCCTATTTCTTTGGCCCTAAGGAGCTTCTCTCTTCCCCTCCCCTCAATCAATTTGCCGCAGCCCCGAAATATTGCCTCCTTTTCCTGCCCCCTGAAAAGTGAAGGTGGGTAAGCTGTATATTCTGCTTGACAAAAATCTCATGGTGTGTATTTATTTATACAACTTACTCTATCTGACGAAAGGATCCCTATACCGATGGCCACCTTGCTTCCTGTTTACTATCAGATCAAACAAACAATCAAGGGCTGGATTCTCAGCAGGGAATTCAATCCGGGTGGCAAAATACCTTCTGAGAACGAGTTGGCCGAGAAATTTAAGGTCAGCCGGCTTACTGTACGCCAGGCCATTGCTCAACTTGTCCAGGAAGGCTTCCTCATCAGCAAGCGAGGAGAAGGAACCTTTGTTACGCGTAATCAGAGTCTGATCGATGGCTTCAGTTTAGAGTTCACAGGGTTCATGGACGATCTTTTCTATCAGATTTCAAGATCGAAAACTAAATCGGTCCAAATCCAACAGATTCTCGCCCCCAAATTGATCAAGAAAAAACTGGAATTACCAGATCAGCAGAAAGAGGTCATTCAAATCAAACGAGTCCGTTTTTTGGAGGGCAAATCCTTTGCCTTTACCGTCAATTATCTTCCTCTTCGGATCGGGAAAAGGGTTCACGCAAAGGACTTATACAGGAAGTCGTTGATGTACATCTTAGAGCAGGATCTTGGCATCAGGTTTACCGAAGCCTTTCAGACCATTCAGGCCTCTTTCGCGGACCGAGAAGTGTCTGAACAGTTAGAGATCACTTCCGGTTCCCCCGTTCTATTTGTTGAAAGAATCATGTATACGGATCATGCCAAACCCGTAGAGTTAGTCCAATCCTCTTACCGGGGGGACCTCTATAAGTACATCGTCCGGTTGAAGAATCTGAAAAGAAAAGGCAGAAGTATCTGGACCATGCAAGCTTGACCAACCGACCCAGTTAGATCTTGAATGGGTAGTTTGGTAATCTATCGACAAGCCCGTCTCCCTTAAATCGCTCCTTGATCTTTTGGAAGGCTATTCTTTCTTCCCAAGGTAAGTATTTCTGACCCGGGTGTCATTGAGGAGTTCTTCTGTAGTCCCGCTCAGATGGATTTGGCCGCCTTCTATGACGTAACCCCGCTGGGCAACCTTCAGCGCAATACTCGCATTCTGTTCCACGAGCAAAATCGTGGTGTTCTGATTCTTGTTGATCATCTGGATGGTTTTAAAAATCTCCTGAACCAAAAGAGGCGCAATGCCTAACGAAGGTTCGTCCAGCATCAGGAATCTGGGACGACTCATGAGCGCTCTGGCAATGACGAGCATTTGCTGTTCTCCTCCGCTCAGCGTTCCAGCATTTTGAGCCTTCCTCTCTTGGAGTCTTGGAAATAGGTTGTACGATCGATCAATCCCATCTGCGGCCTCCTTTGGATCGCTCACTGTATAGGCCCCAAGCTCAAGATTCTCCAAAACGGTCAAATAGGGAAAGACGTTTCTGCCCTGAGGGACTAACGCGATCCCTTGCTTCACCCTCATGACAGGGGGATGTCTTGTGAGGTCGTCGTTTTCAAACAATATCTCTCCCCTCCTGACAGGGAGAAAACCATAAATCGTACGGAAAAAAGTCGTTTTCCCAGCCCCATTGGGACCAATGATCGTGACAATCTCATTCTTTTCCACACTCATGGAGATACCCCTGATCACCTCCGCCTTTCCATACCCAGAAAATAGGTTCTTCGTCACCAGTATCATTCTTGAACCCCGAAATAGGCATCGATCACCTTTTGATCGCTCTGAATAACCTCGGGTGTTCCTTCCGCGATTTTCTCTCCGTAATTCAATACGACAATCCTCTCGCAAAGGTTCATCACTACATCCATGTTGTGTTCGATCACAACAAAGGTCTGGCCTTCTCTGTTCAATTTGCGGATATAATCTGTGATCTTCAGCCGCATCTCGACCTCGACGCCGCCTGTCGGTTCATCCAGCAACACCAATTCCGGGCCAGGCATCAGTACCATGCCAAAATCCAAAAGCTTTTGTTGGCCGTAAGATAAGTTGCCTGCGACCTCATCTTTAAGATGGGCCATATTGAGAAACGCCAGGGTTTCAAGGGCTCGTTTCCGCTCCTCAGCCTCATCTCTTTGAAATAATCGGGAAAGAAGATTTCCCCGATGCTCCTGAACAGCCATCAACATATTCTCCAACACCGTCATCTCCAGAAAGAGTTGAATGAGTTGGAAGGTCCTTCCGATTCCCATTCGAGATATTTGATCCGGCCGGAGGCCCTTCATCGATTTACCCTTGAAGAGGACGTGGCCATCCGTGGGTGGATAGATATGGGTGATACAGTTAAAAAAGGTGGTTTTCCCAGAGCCGTTGGGACCGATGAGCCCTACGATCTCGCCCTTCTCAATCTCAAAATCGACCCGACTGAGGGCCACCAATTTATAAAAATGTTTGCTCAATTGATCCACTTTAAGAAGTGGCATAAGAGTCTCCGGTCTTACCTCTTCGTTAGTCTCAGAACAGGTATCCATTCCCTGAGGCGATCTACCACCACCACCAATCCTTTTCGCAAGAAGAGCATGATAAGGATTAAGATGAGGCTGTAAATAATCAGATAGAACGCCTCAGCAACCCTTAAAATTTCCGGACCCATCGTAATAATGAGGGCACCAATAATCGGTCCTTCGATTCTGCCCATTCCTCCGATGACCACCATGATCAAGTACTCAAAGGAAGCAAAAAATGTGAAGGATTCAGGGTTAATGTACTTGAGAAGGGGTGCAAAGAGGGATCCACCTATTCCAGCATAAAAAGCGCCGATGGCAAAGGCCAGTAATTTGTAATGGTGCGAGCAGACCCCATGGGATTTCGCTGCCAATTCGTTGAGTCGAATGGCCATAAATGCCCTGCCCCACTTCGATTTGATGATCCAGACCGAGGAGAGGATCGCCAAAATAACAAAAAACAGGAGAAGATAGTAATAACTGACGGCTGAGGCGAGTTTTAAAGGCCCGATGGAAGGCCTCGAAATGTTGGAGATCCCATGTGGTCCTCCCGTAAGCCACTTTTCCTGCTGCATGACTAAGTAACCCACAATATTGAACCCGATCGTGACAAGAGCCAAATAGTGGTCCTTCCATTTTATGGCTGGAAACCCAATGATCGTTCCAAAGAAGCACGCAATGAGCCCTGCCAAGGGGAGAGAGAGCCAGAAAGACCACCCATGGGTGACCATGATGCCAGTCGTGTACGCGCCGATCCCCATAAAAGCCGCATGGCACAAAGAGATCTGGCCTGCATATCCCAAGGTGATGTTCAAACCGATGGCCAGGATGATATTGACAAGGGAGAAGCTCAAAATAAAAAGCGTGTAGGCTTTTAAAAACCAGGGAACAATACATAGGAGAACAATCACAACACCCCAAGGTAGCCATCCCTTCCATCCCTTCATTTGATGAACCCCTTTAGTATGCTTCCTCTCTAATACCTGCGATCCCTTCCGGCTTTATCAACAGAATGAGCAACAACAAGATCATCGTGAAGGCGTCTCGATAAGCTGTGGAGATATAGGCAGCCGCCAATGTTTCAACAAGGCCGACCGTGATTCCTCCTGCAAGGGCTCCCCGAATCTGGTTAAATCCACCAATGACGGCTGCGATAAAAGCCTTCAAACCCAGCTGGACTCCAACGTCATATCTAACAAAAAAGACCGGGGCCACAAAGATAGCCCCAATTCCGGTCAGTATGGAATTGAGAACGAAGACCAGCGTGATAATCTGCATCACGTTGATTCCCATGAGCGTGGCCGTTTCCCTGCTTTGAGCCACGGCCTGCATGGCCTTTCCCAGCTTCGTCCTTTTGATAAAGAGGTGAAGCAGGAGGATGATGATCGAGATGATCACGATGTTCCAGATGTCTTCGGACGAAAACACAACATTCCTGATCTTGATCGGTTCGGTGCTGAAAATATGTGGGAAAAAAAGGGTGAGGGGAGTCCAGGTGATCTGCATCCCATATCGGAGAAAGGCCGAAAGACCCAAGGTAGCAATCACAATCACGATCACCCCTCCTGCCAGAAGTCTCTTGATCATCAACTTCTCGAAGAGGTATCCCATCAAACTCGATGCAAGGATCGTCAGCAGGAATGATAACCAGAAGGGAAGCTTCAAGACGATATGCAAGCCGACCATGACAAACATGGGCACCATCACAAACTCACCCTGGGCAAAATTGATGGTCTGCGACGTCTGCCAAAGGAGGACAAAACCAATCGCCACGATGCTATAGAGTATCCCGATCGACAATCCACCGATCAATAGCTGAATCAGATCTGTCACCTGTCTCCCCCTAATCTCAACTCATCCAAAACCCCTTAACCGATGCCCTATTCCATGTTGACCCTTTTCTACTTAACGACAAATGTCTTTTTATCACTATCGGGTCCTTTGAAGGGCGGTATTGCAAACAGGGCCTTCGCTAATGCCTCCTTACCATTCCATGTGACTTTTGCGAGGTAGTCCCACGAGTGTAGCTCTCCGTTTTCATCGTAGTAGAGGGAACCTCCGACAATATTCGGTTGGATCTTGGGAGTGATGTGGACACTGTGCATCTTTTCTACGAACTTCTCCTTGTCAAAACTCTTTGCCAGTTCGATTCCAGTTTTGACCAGGTAAACGGCGTTATAACCCTTCATAAACTCGTTGTCAGGCCATTCCCCATAGCGTTCTCTGTAATACTTCGCAAGGCGTTGGCAGCCGGCTTCAGGAGCAGAATATTCGTATCCCGATGTCCCGTAGACGCCGTCGACCGCTTCCTTTCCCAGCCGACAGGCATCAACGGAAATGCCTGTGTTCACCGTGCATAAAAACGCATTGAGACCTACCTTTTTGGCCTGTCGGTAGAACATAGCGGATTCTTCTTCAAGCAGATTCAAAAGCACCGTATCTGCATTCGATTCCTTGATCTTTTTCAATTCCGCCGAATAATCCGGCTGCTTCTGTTCGCAAGCAGCGGCCATCACAAGCTCGGTGTTATACTTCTCCTTGAGAAGCTTTTTTGCCGTCTCCCATGCACCGATTCCAAAGTCATTATTCACATAGAGCATTCCCAAGGCCTTCGGTTTTCTTTCGGCCATTACCCAATTCAACAATTTTTGTATTTCCTGTGTCTGTCCCGTGGACATGCGCCAGATGTATTTATCTCCTTGAAGCGTAATCCTCCAGTTCTCCGAGCCAGTCATTTGGGGAGTCTTGGCTTCCTGAGTAACAGGCATACAAGCAAGGGTGTTGCCACTATAAATGGGACCAGCGATGGCAAAGGCCCCCCACGAAAGGGCCTTTTGGGTGGCACTCACTGAGACAGGGGCTTTCGATTGGTTATCAAAGATCTCATATTCAACCTGCCTTCCGAGCACACCTCCACCCTTATTGACCTCTCCCACGGCCAGTTCAAACGCCTTAATCCAGTATGCTCCCAAGGAAGCTCCAGCTCCGGTCTGCTCAATAACCAGCCCAATTCTCAGCTTCTCCTGGGCAGCGCCCAACCCCGCCGAAAAGACCGGTGCAAGAGACAATATCATTCCGAAGATTAAACTTTTTTTGAACATTTCGGTCCTCCTTTCCGAACCTTAAGATTCATCGAAATCCATAGATTCTTTTCAAAATCCACTGGGGAAGAATTTGAACCCTTCCCTTCGTAGAACCCTGCCCTCTCTTGAAATGGGGTCTCCTGACCCTCTTGAATGATTGCTCACCTCCTTTTTCTCGTTTAATCCGTCATGGTGCACTCAACATTTATGATCCCATAGGAATCATTTGAAATCTGAAATCGCCCTCTGAATCTGGTAATAAACACACCCATTGAGGAGCCCATTCTATCTAATTCCTTTTGGTGAAAGATTGATTTTTCTGGCAATTTGTATTATCGTATGTACAAATACACAACCCATATTTAATTGTCAAGCAAAAAATTATGAGGGCTCCTAATAGTTCAAGGCCTTCGTGAGTCTTCTTCCCGGAGGGAGCCTGATCAGCAAGGAGACAGCTAAGCCTTTATAGATGCTCCACTCCAATAGGGTTAAGCCGATCACAAAGCTCAAAGACGACTTCAAGTGTTAAAGGAGGAACTCTCGATTTGGATGATCTTCATATCGTTGGACGTAGAATCCCAAGGGTGGAAGCAGTTGAAAAGGCAACGGGCATGGCCCTTTATGCCACCGATGTAAAGTTTGCTGGGATGCTTCACGGTAAAGTCCTCAGAAGTCCCCTCCCCCATGCCAGGATCCTCAATGTTGATACGAGCCGCGCCGAACATCTGACAGGCGTAAAGGCAGTGGTCGCAGGGAGAGATCTGAGAGCGGTTTACGGCAGATGCATCCAGGACCAACCCTATTACTGTTTTGATAAGGTGAGATACATAGGAGATGCAGTGGCAGGGGTTGCGGCTGTAGACGAAGAAACCGCTGAAGAGGCTCTTGACCTGATTCGGGTGGAGTATGAAGAACTCCCTGCGGTCTTCGATCCCCTGGAAGCGATGGATCCAGGTTCTCCCTTGATCCACGAGAATCTGATGGAGTATTGGCGCGGTTCCGCCTACTTCCCAGTCCAGGGTACAAACATCTGCAACCATTTTAAGATCCGGAGAGGGAATGCAGAGGAGGGGTTTCGGGATGCGAATTTCATCTCCGAAGAGACATTCCATACCCAGATGGTCCAGCATTGTCACCTGGAACCCCACGGAGCCATTGTCCGGGTCGATGCCTCGGGTCGGATCTTTGTCTGGACGAACGCGCAAGGTCCTTACAGCATCCGGGGAGAACTGGCAAGATCCCTGGGGCTTCCGGTCAACAAGATTCGCGTGACGGGAACCTATGTCGGAGGTGCTTTTGGAGGAAAGTCGGGTCTGAAGGTGGAGCCTCTCTGCTACGTCCTAGCTTCAAAGGTGAAGAACAACAGGCCGGTAAGGATCGTCCTCACCCGTGAGGAGGAATTCTACGCAACGAGTGTGGTCCGCCATCCCTCCATTATCACGGTTCGGTCAGGAGTGAAAAGAGATGGGACCCTGACGAGCCACAGGGTCCGGATCGTCTTTGATACGGGTGCTTATGCAGACTCCGGGCCAGTGGTGATACGGAGCTGTGGCATGGCTGCCAATGGTCCCTACAATGTTCCGAATATAGATGTGGATGCCTATTGTGTTTACACAAATAAGACGATCGCAGGGTCTTTTAGAGGTCTGGGGGTCCCTCAGGTCATGTGGGCTATCGAGTCTCAGATGGATATTTTGGCTGAAAGGGTTGGCATGGACCCTGTCGAGTTTCGATTGAAGAATGGCCTCGATGAGGGGTCGATCTCGGCAACAGGACAAGTGCTGAAAGGGGTCGGCATCAAAGAGTGCATCTGTAAGGCAGCAGAGGCCATCGGGTGGAAGGAGGGGGGACGAGTCCGGGGTAAAGGAAGAGGGATTGCCGCCATGCACAAGTCTACTCAAACCCCTACCTCCTCTTCCGCCTTCATCAAACTGAATGAAGATGGGACCGCGGAGGTTCTATCCTCTACGGTGGAGATGGGGCAAGGTTCAAACACGGCGCTTATCCAGATTGCTGCTGAGGAGTTAGGGTTCGATGTAAAAGATGTAAGGATTGTGGGCCCGGATACAGACGTGACACCCTACGACCAACTGACCGGTTCGAGTCGTTCCACCTTTCACATGGGCAATGCTGTGAAGGCAGCAGCAGCAGATGCGAAGCAGCAGCTTTTGGAGGCAGCAGCCGACGTCCTTGAGGCAAACCCCTCAGATCTGGAGGTCCGCAACGGGGTGATCTCTGTGAAAGGTTCACCCCATCGGAAGCTTCTGGCCAGACAGGTCCCCATGGGTGCAGGGGGCCATTTCGCGGAGGGAAGGCCGATTATAGGACGCGGAACCTACAGCGCCTCAGGAGGTACATCCCTGGATCCGGAGACGGGCCAAGGTCTCAATCCATCGGTCTTTTGGATCTATGGAGCTCAGGCGGCTGAGGTCGAAGTGGACGAAGAGACAGGGATGGTGAACGTCTTGAAGGTCTCATCCGCACAGGATGTGGGCAAGGCCATAAACCCTTTGAACTGTGAGCAGCAGATCGAAGGGGCGATTGGCATGGGGATCAGTACAACTTTGATGGAAGAGCTTAAGTTGGAAAAGGGAAAGACGCTCAACCCTAATTTTGTCGATTATAAGATGGCAACCTCCCTTGACATGCCTGAGATGGTGCCGCTCCTGGTGGAGACGCTTCATGAGAAAGGCCCTTATGGAGCGAAGGGAATTGGAGAGCCAGCCTTGGCTCCTACAGCACCTGCCATTGCCAATGCGGTCTACGATGCGGTGGGGGTGAGGATCAAAGACCTGCCCATCACACCCGAGAAGGTGCTCAAGGCCCTTAAGGAGAGGGGATGAGAAACTTTGAATACGTCAAAGTGAAGAGCATCGAAGAGGCAACCCAGCTGCTGACCGAATACGGTGAGAAGGCCCATCTCCTTGCTGGTGGGACCGATATTTTGGTAAAGCTGAAGCAGAGGCAGATAGCACCAGAGCTCTTGATTGACATCAAAGGGATTTTAGGTCTCAGGGGAGTTGAGTATGAGGACGGTAAGGGGATGAAGATCGGACCTTTAACGACGATCCGGGAGATTGAAAGGTCTTCTCTGATTCAGGCCCACCTTCCGGTCCTTGCCTATGCGGCCTCTTTATTGGGGTCGGTTCAGGTCCGCCATCGGGCAACGATTGGAGGAAACCTCTGCAATGCGCTCCCTTCTGCAGACACGGGCCCTTGTTTGATTGGGATGGGGGCAAGGGTGGTAGCGGTGAGCCTCCATCGGAAGAGGAGCTTGCTCGTCGAAGAGCTCTTCGTAGGAACTGGCCGAAACAGCCTGAGATCCGACGAGCTGCTGAGCCTGATCGAGATACCCGCTTGGCCCGAGTACATGGGCGCAGCCTATATCAAGCACGCCGTCAAGAGGGCTGTAGATGTGGCTCTCCTCTGCGTAGCAGCCGTGGTGGTGACAGACCCGATGAAAGAGTTCTTTAAGGATGCGAGGATCGTATTAGGGGGAGTTGCATCCGTTCCTATTCGACCGGAAGGGGCAGAAGACTATTTGAGGGGAAGGCGTGTTGAAGACGAGACGATTGAAAGGGCAGGGGAACTGGCTTCGGAGGCTGCAAGGCCTCGAACTTCTGTCGAGTACAAAAGGGAGATGGTGAAGGTGCTAACGAGGCGCGTAATGAGGCAGGCCCTGGAGGGGATCTCGAAAGACCGTCAAAGAAGAGAAGGAAATGAAGCGGCAGATAAAGCTGAAGGTGAACGGAGAAGAGGTTGAAGCATGGGTTGATCCAAGAAGGACGCTCCTCGACTTCATCCGAGACGACCTGAACCTCACGGGGACAAAAAAGGGCTGCGACCTCGGCAATTGCGGTGCCTGCACTGTTTTGGTAGACAGAAAGCCCATCAACTCCTGTCTGATGTTAGCCGTTGAGGCGGCAGGCAGCGAGGTCCTAACCATTGAAGGATTGGCTGAAGGGACCAAGTTAAATCCCATCCAGGAGGCCTTTATCCAACATGGGGCGATTCAGTGCGGCTACTGTACGCCAGGCATGATCCTGAGCGCCAAGGGTCTTCTCGACGAAAACCCGAGACCTACGGAGAGGGAAATAAGAGTTGCGATTTCAGGAAACCTGTGCCGATGCACGGGCTATAAAAGGATTGTCCAGGCGATCTTGAGCCTTTCTCAAAAAGGATGAATGAGTTCCGTCACACTTTCTTTCTTATCAGAGTTTCCTTTCGGAGACCCCATCATATTCATGCTCTTTTGAGTTGATCACCCTCATCGGCTTCATCCGGGTCTGTTCTTCATAGACATGGGCCACCAGCCCGGGAATTCGTGCCAGAATAAAGAAGGCGTTGGCCAGTTCAGAGGGAAAGTCCATTTCACAGAGGAGTGTGGCGATGGCTCCATCGACATTAATGGGCAGACGCTTTCCACTCTCCTTCTCGATGACATCCTCAATGGCTCTTGCCATGCCCACATATTCCCCGGCGATCCCCAGGTCCGACGCAATCTGAAAAAGTTTTGTTGTTCGGGGATCCTTCGTATGAATCCGATGGCCAAATCCAGGAAATCTTCTATTCTTCTCTTTGAATTCTTTTAAGAGAATCGTCGCCATCTCTTCTTGCGTCTTATTCATCTCCTTTTTTCGTCTCACCGCCTCCCGGATGACCTTCATGGAATCCTCAATTGCTCCTCCATGATGTCTTGAGATGGCAAGCACTCCCCCGGCGATGGCCGCATTCAGTGGAGATCCCGCTGAAGCAATAGTTCGCGCGGCAAGACAAGAAGGGGGGGTGACACCATGATCGATGGAAGAGACCAACATGGCATCGATCATCTTCGCCTCTCGTTCATTCGGCAGTTCCCCCTTGATGGCCAAGAAAACGACCTGGGCAAAGTTCGCCTTGCCCATCAATTCATCGATCCGATATCCTCTTAAAAGCAATTTATTCGGCTCGACTTTTGTAATCGCTGTTTTCCAAGTTTCCTCTTTCATCTCCCCTCCTCCATTCGGCTTCTCATCCAAGGTTCTTCAGGACATCCATCGTCACCTTAGGAATATCATTGAAATCGTCGACGACATGGGCGCCCACTTCCTTCAACCTCTTCACCTTTCCTTCATGGGTCCCACGGCCTCCTTCAATAATCGCACCGGCATGAGAGAAACGGGTGCCTGATTTGGCAGCGGCACCTCCGATGAAGGCAATCAAAGGTTTCGTAAATTCTTTCCTCTCGATCAAATCGGCAACCCTTTCTTCCTGGGTGGATCCAATCTCTCCGAACATGACAACGACCTTGGTCTCCTCATCCTTCTCAAACATCTGGACCACATCGGGATGAGGGGTCCCTAAGACAGCATCCCCTCCGACATGAATGATGGTGCTCTGCCCGATGCCTGCCCTTCCGAGATAATAGGACATGGCAGAGGTAATCCCCCCGCTTCTGGAGGTCACTCCCACGACCCCGGGTTTGAACCAGTCCCTTGCAGATTGCGCTCGGCCCCCAATCATCCCTAGAACCGCCTTTCCAGGACTGATCAAGCCCAGGGTATTCGGACCCACAAACCTCGCCCCTTTCTCCTTTGTCCTTTTTGCGATCTCCAAGACATCATAGAGAGGGACCCTGTCTGGAATGATCACCAAGAGCTTAATCCCTGCATCAAGGGCTTCCAAAGCTGCCTCTTTCACCAAGGCAGCCGGAATGAAGATGACACTGACATCGAGAGGACCTTCCTTTTCATTGGCCTCCTCAACGGTGTCATAGACCGGGATTCCATGGACAACCTCTCCCTTTCTTCCAGGAGTGACTCCGGCAACGACTCGGGTTCCATAATCCTTCATCAGCTGTGCCCTGGCCATGCCTTCGCGTCCTGTGATACCTTGAATCACTACCCTCTTTTCTTCATCAATTAAGATCGACATCTCTCAGACCTCCGTCGCTTTATCTAAACCGGGAATGGGAAGATCGATCAAAATCGCCTTGTTTCCCTGAAATTGACAGGCCAGCTCACAGGCGAGGCATTCGGTACACCTCCCTTTCTTGGCATCCTGAGGAGTAATATTTAGAACGGGTCTTCCTCCTTCATTAAATTTCAAGATCTTTGCCGTACACGACTCGACGCAAGGCTTGTCCTGGCAGCTGACGCACCTTCCATGATCGATAGAGAGTTTCCCTGTCATCGTATCAAAACCATATGACGAGATAGGAGGCTCTCCCTGACCCTTCTTGCCTTCCATCTTCCCGCTGTAGTCCCATCCATCCACGAGCTGTCTCAATCTCTTTGCGCAGTAAACGGCAGAGGTATCCCTTCCATAGGCCTCCACTTTCCCGGGGAGATCCTTTGTATAGGAATGGAGGATCTCAATGGCCAGTTCCTCTGAATTGCCTCCGATCCGAATGATGGCAGGGATACCCAAATTCACCTCCCTAAACGCCTTGACAAGTCCCCTTGCCGAATGAAACTGTTCTTGACTCGCGACCCCTGATCCGGATGCAAAGTAGCCATCGATATTCTTCTGAGAGAGAATAATCCGTGCCGCTCGATACACCTTGGAGGCTGAAGGGTTTCCACTGGTATCGGTGTAATTCGCAATTTTGAACCCCTGGCTCAAAAGGGCGTCCATCGACATCATCGATCCCCCTCCCCCCGCACCGTGGAATCCAATATGCCCAGATCGGGGTTTGATCTCTTGTTGCATCTGAAGAAAATAGAATGTCCCTCGATGATCCTTGGCTTCCACCTGATAGGCTACCTTCTCCAGTTCAGTGGGTGGCCGGTCAAATTCCCGAGCGATCTCGATGCCCATCTCAGGGTGCCTGAAGACTGCATAGTCATCAATCACCAAATGGCAATCGGCTGCAATGATCTGCCCTTGTTTTGTCAGAACCAGGGGGTTGACTTCCCCGGATCTCGCCTCATTTTTTCTACAGACGTGATAGAATTTCACCAAGAGATCGCTTAGCCCTGTCTGGAGTTCACCGCGGACCTCCAATTTTCGCAGGAGATTCTTGGCTTCAAAACCTCTTAATCCTGTAGAGATATCGATGGGAAATCGGGCCATCTTGTCAGGATATTGCCGAGCGATCTCTTCGATTCCTGTCCCACCCACAGAACTGAACACCAGGGTGGGACATTTGGCCACATCATCGATGACCATGCCAACAAAAAACTCTCTATCAATATCTAACTTTTCCTCGACAAGGATTTCCCTGACCTTGAATCCCTTAATATCCATTCCTAAGATCTGACTGGCCATCTTCTCCGCCTCGTCCGGGTCCTGTGCAAACTTCACCCCACCTGCCTGGGCCCTTCCTGTCACCCAGGCTTGGGCCTTGATCACCACGGGTTTCCCAATCTCCTCAGCGATCTTTTTGGCCTCCTCCTTAGTCTTCGCCCGTCCCCCTTTGGGAATAACGATTCCACCCTTTACGAGCAACTCCTTTCCTTGGTGCTCATACAGCTTTGCCATCCTGACCTCCTCGTCCTCTGAAACCGGGCCGCCTCTTCCTATGGGCCCAAGACCACCGTTGCCCGCCTCGGTTCAAAACAACAGCAGGGCCTCATGCTCACGATCCGAACACCGCTCGCCCTGAGAGGGCCCACTTTGATAAACGTCCCCAGAACAGTCGTCTTCCCTCCCAAACCAAGAGGGCCCACACCTGTGGCATTGACGATCTGTGTAACCCTATCTTCTAAAGGATTCTGACGATTGAGACTCCCCTCCTTCATCGCCTCCAGCATCAGTGCAGAGGCTTCCATATGAGTCCTTCCAATTCCAATGGCGACGACACAGGGCGTACAACCGAGGTTCTTCACTTCCGATGCAGCCCAGCCTGCCGCCTCACCGAGGACAACCTCGATGCTCCTTTTATGAAAAATCCGAAAGGTTTTCGCCCGTATTTCGGGCCCTCCTCCCAATAGCAGAACAGTTATTTTAACCTTGTCTCCTCTCACCGGCCTGACGATCATGGGGGCAAGGGCAAGCTTCCCAGGATCATCATAGAGCCCCTGGGACTGTTCAATTCGCTCAATCGGACCTCCCCTGACCGCCATCGGCCTTCCTGGCATGCGACGAAGTCCCTGAACAACCCCTTTTTGGATCGCAGAATACCAGTTCTTGGGCAGACCTGCCTCTTTCCCAATCTCGATAATGACATGTGGAATGCCCGTGTCATCACAAAGAGGGTGAGGTTTCTTTCCGGCAATCTTGGCGTTCTCTAAGATCCTTTCAAGGACCCATTTTGCATTCTCGTCCCTTTCCCTTCGAATGGCATTTCGATAGGCCTCCAGTTGATCCTTCCGAAAGGTGGTGCCTGCCTTGATCAAACAATCCCTAACACCTTCTTCAATTGTCCTTGGACTTACCATCTATTGTTCCTTTAGCTGTCTTGTCTGGAGAAGATGGTTTCGCCACGAGCGATGGCGACGATCGCTGGAAATCCCTTCACCTTCACCTCATAGAGAGCCTCCATCCCCTCTTTCCTGAAGGCTGCGACACGTTTGGACGTCATCTTGTCGGCGAACAATGCCGTCACAGGCGGGGTGATGGCGAAGATGGACTTATTCTTTTTGAGCTCCCCTACCGTTTTTGGACCCAGTGACCCTTTTCCCAGATGGATCTTCACACCCGCTCTGGACAACGTAGGAATACTCCCCTCGATCTCGACCTTGTTACTCGTCGTGGGTCCGATTCCAGCAGGACTCACTGCGGTGTGAAAAATCACGGCCCCTTTCAAATCCACTCTGACCTTCCCCAACTCCCCCTTCTCAATGAGCCTCACCAACTGGGGTAACACCGCATCCCTCCCACAATAGATTGCTCCTTCGATTTCGATCTGATCTCCCACCTTCAACCTCTTGATCGTGGCGTCATTGATCGGCGTCCGTATCTTGATGATCCGCTTCATACAGAGGCCCCTTTCTTAGCCTGAAGGTCCTTGAATCGTTCTTCCATTTCGCTCTTCTCCGCCTTCTTCAAATGTTGCAGTTCCTCATTGAATTTCCCCTCTCGGATTTCCTTCAACCTTTGGTTCAGTTGTGGAGAAGGAGGAATGACATGCTTTCCAACGATCCTTCTGACGAGGAGAGCGATATTGAAGGGAGCTAACTCGGCAGGACATCGGGCTGCACACATACCGCACATGACACACTCCATGGAGAGTTCAACCACTCTTGCCAGGTCTCCCCGCATGGCCGCCGCCACAAAATTCATCACATCTAACTCCATCGGACAGACCTTTGTGCAAGTATTGCACTGAAGGCACCTCAACAACTCAGGATAGAGTTTCACAATGTTCGAATCGCTGGCTTGAAGATTCTTCACAGTGTAGATCGCTTTGTTGGCAGGAACAAAGGGGAGTTGAACGAGATAGATGTCCGGCTCGACCACGGTCTGGCAGGCCAGCCCGACCTTCAGCTGATAATTCCCTTTCTTTCGGTAAACCGTCACGCAGGCTCCGCAAACTCCTCCCCGGCAACCGCATCCCCTCTTGAATGCGTATCCTGAAAACTCCATGGCCTTTAGGATCGTCAGCCCCTGGGGAACCTCATACTTTCTTCCCATCACGTAAATAGGGATCATCTTGACGATGTCATTGAGCATCGTTGCCCTTTCTATCGTCCTTTGGCATGTTGGACAGTGGTCAATGCCTTTTCAAAGCGGTAGTCGGGAAGGAGCAGGGGTGAACGGGTGTTTGAGACGATCCCGGCCTCTCGCAATGACTCTTGATAGGTCTTAATATGACTCAAGCTCAACTTTCCAACCTTGACCTCTTTGATCCTCTGGCCGATCTCCCTGCCGGCACGGCGGCCAAAGACAAAGATATCGACCAAGGAATTCGACCCCAATCGGTTATGGCCATGGACGCCTCCCGCCACCTCACCCGCTACATAGAGGTTGGGAACATTCGTCTCCCCATTGACACTCGTTTGGATCCCCCCATTTTGATAATGTTGGGTGGGATAAACTAAAATGGGTTCTCTGATGGGATCGATATCGTATTTCTTGAATCGGCTGTGGATACCAGCGAACCTTCTGAGGAAGGTCCCCTCCCCTCCGATCCGGTCGATGATGGGTGTATCCAACCAGACACCCACCATCCCGGTGGGAGAAAGAGCCCCTTTCCCTCTCTCCCCGCACTCTCGGATGATGGCAGCAGAAAGCGCATCTCTTGTTTCAAGGCGATCAACGAATAGTTCCCCTTCCCCATTCACCACCTGAGCTCCCTGGGCCCTTACCGCTTCAGAGATGAGAAGACCTAACATCTGCTCTGGCCAAGCCACCCCCGTGGGATGGTATTGAATATAATCGACGTAGAGCATCTTGGCCCCTGCCCGATAGGCCATGACCAGGCCATCCGCCGTCGCCCCATAATGATTGGATGTTGGAAATCCTTGAATGTGAAGGCGTCCTATCCCTCCTGTCGCGATCAAGGTGGCCTTGGCCTGAACGACCGAGTATTGCTCTGTGTCAAAATTGAATAAGACCGCCCCAGCGCATCGTCCTTGATCATCGAGCACGAGTTCTACGGCCGGGGTAAACTCCAGGACCTCGATGCCCTGGTTTCGGACCTCATCACAGAGGACGCGCATAATTTCAAGCCCTGTTATGTCCTTCACCGAATGGGATCTCTTCCGGGAATGGCCTGCCGGCATATGGGTGAAGTAGGACCCATCGGGGTGACGGTCAAAAATGACGCCTAAATTCGTCAGCCAGTCCACGATAAAAGGGGCATCATCCACTAATGCTTCAACCAACTCTGGAATATTCTTCCCTCTGCCTCCCATCATCGTATCGATATAATGGATAACGGGAGA
>Ga0187770_10000538_pt1 | contig 18509 bp, 17 predicted proteins | sample 0116_SJ02_MP02_2_FD_133154 | JGI IMG/M metagenome (GOLD analysis project Ga0187770, IMG submission 133154) | Tropical peat soil microbial communities from peatlands in Department of Meta, Colombia - 0116_SJ02_MP02_20_MG | ecosystem: Environmental > Terrestrial > Soil > Wetlands > Peat | place...
CGTTGTGCATCGCGACCTCCCGCTCCTTTGTGAAACGGTTCATCCCTGTCATGACGCATTCGTGGCTGGCCCAGCTCCTGGGGAAGACCACGTCAGCCCCCTTCATGGCCCCTACTGGGTCGTGGCTTACCTCGAGGCTCCCCCCTGACTTCGTGGCGTTACTTCTGGCTGCGTCGACCATCTTCTCGTCGAGGTCGAACCCTTCAGGGTAGGCTAGGACCGTGTCCATGCCGTACTTGGTCGAGATGAGCATCTCGTCCTGCATGCTCCCCCAGCTCCTGATGTGGTCGCTGTATGTCCAAAGGAGAACGTACTTCTTCTTCTCCAGCCTGGCCCCCAGCTTCTCCTTCAGGGTGAACACGTCTGTTATCGCCTGGGTCGGATGGTACACGTCGTCCGCCATGTTCACCACGGGTATGTCGGCGTACCTAGCGTACTCCCTGATCGCGGCGTTCCCCTTGCCGTATACGTAATCGACGGCCGACTCTAGGATTCTGACCCCCAGGGCATGCCCCATTCTCTCGTACATCTTCGCCATGTCCTTGACAGACTCCCCTTCCGAGCCCCTGGTCGTGGCGAAGTCGATGAACTGCGAATGCCCCCCGAGTATGGTGGCAGCCGCTTCGAAGCTGGACCTGGTCCTGGTCGAAGTGTTGTAGAAGAGCATGAAGAAGGTCCTGTTCTTGAAGAGCTCGGGGACGGAGTTCAAACGGTACTTGCGCTTGATGTCCGCCGCGTAGTCCATCAGATAATCGATTTCTTCTCTCTTCCATTCCTGTGTGGAAATCAGGTCTTTGCCGTGCAGGTCTTCGGGGCGCATGACAACGGGCCGAGAGTTTCTGCTTATAGATGTAAAGGGCGCCGTCAGGCTAGCGTCTCTTTCTGGCTGATTTTAGAGCCTCAATCTGCTGCAGATACCCCGTGCACCTGCAGAGGTTCCCTGACATCAGCCGCTTGATTTCGACGTCCGAGGCACTGGGCGCATGCTCGAAAATCCAGGAAAGGGTGACGATCATCCCGGGTATGCAGTACCCGCACTGCACCGCGTCCTTCTCTACGAACTCCCGCTGGACGGGGTGCGGAGCCGACCTGGTCCCAAGTCCCTCGGTCGTGACAACTTCTCCGCCGTCGACCTGAGGGGCTAGAACCAGGCAGGAAGTGACAGGCATGTCGTCCAGCAACACCGTACAGGCCCCGCACTCCCCCGTGTCGCACCCTTTCTTCACGCTCGTCGTCCCGGCCGCGTCGTGCAGATAGTCGCAGAGTGTCTGGTTTGGTTCTACCTCGTCCGTCCTGCTCGCTCCGTTGAGCCTGAACCTTACCTTGACCTTCATGGCGTCAGCGACTCCGAAATGATCTGGAGAATCAATCGCTTTGTCAGCACCAATACCAGGCGCTTCCTGTAGCTTGCGCTGGCCCTGATGTCCGATATCGGCCTCGCGTCCTCGGCAGCCAGGGCCGCAACTCTCTCCGCCTCGTGTGGGGTCGCTTCGCCTCCCGTCATTGCCCCGCTTGCCTTCTCGGCAAGGATAGGCGTGGGTGCGACGGCGCCCAACGCGACCCTGCTCGGGCCGAATCTGCCGTCCCGTATGGTGGAAGCGACTGCCACCGAGACCGTGGACAGTACGTTCTCGTTCCTTACGGCTGACCTGGTCCAGGCGCTCCGAACATCTGCGTCCGCTTGAATCTCCACAGATGACACAATCTCCCCAGCGCCAAGCCCGTTCCTTTTTGGTCCGACGAAGAGGCTCTGGACGGGCAACGAGCGTTGCCCTGACTTGCTCAGGAGGGTCACAGTGGCCCCCAGGGCGATAAGGGGAGGAGCCGAGTCCGCGGCAGGAGAAGCTGTCGCCAGGTTTCCCCCCAGCGTTGCGATGGACCTGATCTGAAGCGTTCCCACGTTCGCTGCGGCCTGACGGAGGGCGTTGGCGTACCTTGCGATGAAAGGACTCGACTCGATTTGGGAGAAGGTGGCAAGCGCGCCTATGCGCAGAACCCCGTCTTCGACTGATACGCCTCCGAGCTCTTTCCGGAGGCGGCGCAGGTCCACGACGATTTTAGGCACTGCTGCTCTCTCCTTCAGGGCTATCATTAGGTCTGTTCCGCCGGCTATGACCTGGAGCTCCTTGCCATGGCCGCTCAGGGTCTCGAAGAGATCCGGGAGAGTTCTGGGGGCGACGTATTCGAAGGGCGGGATTGGAGCGAGGTACTGGAAGGATTTCATGATCAGAATCCCTTTTCTTCGATTGCCTCGGAGACCCTTTCAGGTGTGAACGGGAAGCGGCGGATGGGGAATCCCAGGGCGTTGTAGACCGCGTTCGCAATCGCCCCGGCCACGGGTTCAATCCCTGCCTCACCCACCCCCTTCGCGCCGAACGGCCCGAAATCGTCAGGCGCTTGGACCAAGATGGTCTTGATGTTTGGGATGTCGGCCGCGGTGGGGATGTGGTAGTCCAGGAACGTCTGGTTTCTAATGACTCCGTCCTTGAGGATTAGTTCCTCCATGAGCGCGTAGCCGAGCCCCTGGGCCACTCCCCCGACGATCTGGCTCTCGTACTGCTCGGGCGAAATCACCGTTCCGGAGTCGTGCGCCGCGGTGTAGTTTACCACGTCCACCTTGCCCGTCTCCATGTCCACTTCTACTTCGGCGACGTGTGCTCCGAAGGCATAGGAAGGCGCCAGGTCCCCGCGCCCCGCCTCTCTGTCCCACGCAGGCAGGGCCTTTGCGACCTGCCCCTCCTCCTTCAGCTTGACGCCCCGTTTGAAGCATTCAGAAACAAGCTCGGCAAACTCCAAACGATCATCTTCGTGGCCCAACCTCCTCACGGCGTCATCCGCGAAGACGAGTTCGTTCGCCGGACAAGAAAGCACTTGGCATGCCACCCCGGCGAGGGTCCCCTTCAGTTTCTCGGTTGCAAGTAGAATTGCCTTACCCCCGAACACGGTGCTCCTGGAGGCGACGGTGGGGCCTGAATCGGGGACAAGGTCTGTATCGGGGGACACGACCGACACTCTGTCCGCGGTGGTGCCAAGGACGTTCGTTACTATCCGTGTGAAACCGGTGTAGATCCCCTGGCCGTATTCGGTGAGGCCCGTCTTTACCACCACTTTCCCTTTGGAAGTTATTTCGACCCAAGCGGTCGCCGCATCTGCCTCACCGTTCAACCCTTCCGGGTGAATGGTGCACGCCATACCAATCCCGCGCCTCCTTGTGCCGAGCCCGGGTCCGACGCGGCGTTTCGCGTCCCAGTCCGAAGCGGCTCTGGCCCGGAGAATGCACTCCTCGATGCCGATTCCGTCGGGAAGGGTCTGACCAGTAGGGGTGACTGAGCCGACCCTCAGGACGTTGTGGAGCCTGAACTCCGCGGGGTCCATTCCGACCTTGTCCGCGGCCTCATCCATCTGGAGCTCGGCCGCGAATGAAGCCTGCGGCTTGCCGAAGCCCCTGAAGGCCCCTGTGGGCACGTTGTTGGTGTACACCACTGAGCCCTCGATGTGCACGTTGGGGATTTCGTAGGGTCCGGGTGCCACCACCACAGCCACGAACAGGACCCGCTCGCTCAGGGAGGCGTAGGCGCCCCCATCGGCCAGGATGCGAGCTCTGACCGCTGTTATCTTCCCGCTGGAGCTCACCCCCATCTCCCTTTCAAAAACCATCGGGTGCCGCTTGGGATGGAACGCCGTGGACTCCTTTCTGGAGAAGGCGAGGAGCGCGGGTCTCTTGGTCAGCCAGGCGCCCAGGGCAGCCATCGCGCAGACTTCGTCCGGGGCGTCCTGTTTCCCCCCGAATCCTCCGCCGGTGGGAGCCTGGATTATGCGGACGCTTGACACCGCCCCGCCCAACACCGTCGAGACAGCCTTCTTCACCATGAAGGGGTTCTGCATGGAGCCGAGCACGACGACGCCGTCCTCCTTCGGGTAGGCCAGGGCTGCTTCTGTCTCAAGGTAGGCGTGCTCCTGGACGGGTGTACTGTACACCCCCTTGACTACGTAATCAGCCTTGGCGAGCCCCTTCTCGGCGTCACCCAGCCTGACGAAGTGCCTTGCGGTCAGGTTCCCTGAATGGTGGATCGCAGGCGCACCGGGCCGCAGCGCTTCGCTCGGATCGAAGATGGCGGGGAGCTTCTCGTACTCGACGTCGACTGCCCGGACTCCGAGTTCGGCAGATTCCGGTGTGTCGGCCACAACCAGAGCCACCGAATCCCCGACGAACCTAACTCTGTCGTGGCAGAGCAGCGGCCTGTCCTGGACCACGTAGCCGATATAGTTGGAACCGGGAACGTCTTTTGATGTTGCAACCCTCAACACCCCCTGGACGTGTTCCGCTCTGGAGGTGTCTATGCGCTTGATCAGCGCGTGCGGGTGGGGGGACCGGACGACTCTGAGATAGAGGGCGTCCTCCTGCACGTTGTCCGTTGTGTACTTCGTCTCGCCGAGCGCCTTCTCCAGGGCGTCTACTCTAGGAAACTCGACTACGCGCTGAATGGGCTCCTCGAGCTCCACCGAGGTCATTCGCTTGAAAGGGACCGGTTGGCCTTTAAATTCTATGTGTAGGACTTGGCGGCACCATAGAATCAGGGCCGATTCCGATTGCCTTTCTTTGCACCTCCCACCGTTCTTCTCACGAACATCTCCATTACCCTGTCGGGCTCTTTCAGACCTGAACCCGTCACCAGGACCGCCACCCTTTCTTCTCTGCCGATGGCTCCCGCTGCTAGTAACTTCTCCAGTCCGGCGAGGCCCGCGGCTCCCGAGGGTTCTGCAAAGATTCCTTCGAAGGCGGCCAGCTCTCTTACGGACCGAAGTATGTCCCTGTCACTGACGGAGACCCCTGCTCCGTTGGTTGACCTTACCCCTTCCATGGCGGCGTCTCCGTCCCACGGATAGGGATCCAAGAGGCCCCCGGCCACGGATTCAGGATAGGGCTCTGGGACGATCTTCTCGAGGGGGGTTCCCTTCTGAATCGCCCTGACGAGAGCCTGGTTTCCGGCTGGCTGTACAGCCACGATCCGGGGATAGGCCCTAATCAGGTCGAGCTCCTTCAGGTCTCGGAGGCCCTTCCAGATACCAGTAAGGAGACACCCGGACCCTGTGGGAACCAGGATGGCGTCTAACCCCTCCCAGCCAGTCTGCTCGTAGAGCTCGTAGACGATCGTCTTCGGTCCTTCGACCTGATAGGGGTTGAAGGGTCCGAAGCTTGGGCAGGGGTAGTATCCGAACCTCTCAACGGTGTGTAGCATCGCCTGCACGGTAGCATCTTCCCCCTTCTTCACCTGAGCGCACTTCGTTATCGAAGCGCCGTAGAGGAGTAGCTGGGCGATCTTTCCGGCAGCCGCGTCGGAGGGAACGAACGCGTGGCATCTCATGCCTGCGCGGGCGGAATAGGCAGCCAGGGAAGCCGCCGCATTGCCGCTCGAGGCTATTGCGACGTCCCTCTTCTTCAGTTCTACCGCCTTGGCGGAGCCCACGGCCATGGCCCTGTCCTTGAAGGAGGCTGTGGGGTTCCTCGTATCGTCCTTGAGGTGCAGGTTCCTCATCCCGAGTTTCGCGCCAAGGCGTCGAGCCTTAACCAGAGGAGTCCCTCCTTCGCCAAGCCTCACCGCGAACTCGGAGGAGACAGGGAGAAGTTCCCCGTATCGCCAGATGTCTCTGGATTCCCTCGACCCGAGGCTTCTGCGATCGAACCGCTCTGACACCTCATCGTAGTTGTAGATGACGTCGAGCCTCCCCAAGTCCTTCTTCGTGCACATTACGGGGTTCTCGTTCGGCTCGTAACTCGTGCCGCACTTGGAACAAACCAGCCGTTCTACGAAGGACAAGGGCACATGCTCTGGGGAGCGCCTATTCCACTATGTCGAATCCTTTCTGGTACTTCCTGAGCTGCTCCGCCGTGTACTGGTCGAGCTTCTTACTCGCCCTGGTCACCGTTTGCTTCTTCTTCATACCGAACACCTCTGTGGATAGGTATCTCCCGCCCGAGTCGTTGATCACGGTCGCTATCCTCCCTAGCTCCGGATGCTTACGGGCGAGCTTCACGGCTGCAGCCACGTTGCACCCCGAGGATATGCCGCAGAAGATGCCCTCCTCCCTCGTGAGGCGACGTGTCATCTCGATGGCCTCGTCGGATGTGGTGGTCACGACGCCGGTCAGCAGGCTGAGGTCTAGATTCTTCGGGACGAAGCCGTCGCCGATGCCCTCGATCTTGTGGGTCCCCCACTTGCTGTGAGAAAGTATGGGCGCCTCCGAAGGTTCGACGGCGTAGAGCTTGACCTTCGGGTTCTTTTCCCTCAGGTACCTCCCGATCCCTGAGAGGACCCCGCCCGTCCCCTGGGATGCGATGAACGCATCGACCTTCCCTTCCATCTGGCTCCAGAGCTCTGGACCGGTGCTCTTGTAGTGCGCCTTCGGGTTGTCCGGGTTGTCGAACTGGGCGGGGAACCAGTACTTCCCCTTGTGCTCCGCCATCAGCTCGTCGATCTTCGTGAGGCAGAAGTCGACGTCGCTCTCCCCTCCCGGGGTGAGTATCAAATCTCCCCCGAACGCCTTGATCATCTTCTTGCGCTCGTCGCTCATCCCCTCGGGCATGACGATTGTCACCTTGTACCCCATCCTTGTTCCGATGAAGGTGCAGGCGATGCCCGCGTTGCCGGTGGAGCCCTCGAGTATCTCCATGCCCGGCTTGAGGTCTCCTCTGTCGATTGCCCCGAGTATCATCTCTTTGTAGATCCTGTCCTTCAGGCTCTCGGTGGGGTTGAAGAACTCCAGCTTAGCGAATATCTCCGAGTCCAGCTTCTCGGCGGCGGGGATCCTCGAGAGCCTGATTGTGGGGGTGTTCCCTATGATTTCCAGTATCGATTTGCCTTGATCCACCAACTGACTACACCCGGGAGATCATCTGTGCCTTGAGCCCATTACCATGGCCATGACCGCCTTCTGGACGTGCAGTCTGTTTTCGGCCTGCTCGAAGTAGAGGGAGTACTTCGGGCTGTCGATGACCTCGTCCGTCGCCTCCTGACCCCTGTCCGCGGGTCCGCAGTGCATGTACTTTCCCCTGTTCGTCAGGTCCATCATCTCCTGGGTGCACTTCCAGTCCTTGAACTGGTCCTGGTACTGCGACGCGCCATCCTTGTTCACGTTGTTGCTGTAGGGCGGAACGAATCCCTTTGGAGACCAGGCCTTGGGGTACACGAAGTCAGCCCCTTCGAATGACTCCTTCATGTCGTTCGAGACTTCGAAGCTCCCACCGTACCTGTCCGCGTTCTTTTCGCAGGCCGCGATGACGTCGTCCTCAAGCTCGAACCCCTTCGGGTGGGCCAAGACAACATTCATCCCGAACTGGGTCCCTATCAGGACGCAGCTCTGGGGCACGGCCAGGGGCTTGAGTCCCCCCGAATATGCGTAGGACACCACGAACTTCTTCCCCTTCGGCTTCGGGCTGACATCGGTAATGGCCTTCATGTCCGCCAGCGCCTGGAACGGGTGGTACAGGTCGTCTTCCATATTGAGGACAGGGATGTCGCTCCACTTCGCGAACTCCTGGATTATCCTGTGCCCCCTCCCGATTGTCCACTTCGCCGCATCACCGTACACCCTGATGGCAATCGAGTCGCCATATCTCGAAAGTACCCGCCCGACGTCGGCTATCGCCTCTGTCTGGTACGGGACCATGTCTTCCGGGAGAGTCGGAGTATAGACGTCACTGGGGCTCAGGAAGTGCGCGTGGCCGCCGAGTTGATAGATCCCAGCCTCGAAGGAGTTCCTGGTCCTGAGCGACCTGTTGTAGAAAAGCATGAAGAGCGTCCGGCCGGGCAGATAGTGGGTCGGGGCCCTCTTTCTGAACTTGACCCTCAGGTCCCCAGCTGCCTTCAGGATCTTTGCAATCTCCTCCTGTGAATGGTCGTTTGTGTCCAGGAAGTCTCTTCCTGCCATTGAACCGACATACGGTGGTGCTTTCATAACGGGACAACTCTCGCAGCAGCTACTTATACGCTGTTCGAATGCGAGGGCTCCCGGGAGCAATTCAACTGCTAGAGAAGGTAGTTGGGGCGCTGCATAAGGCATGAAGTTTTTAATCCTGAGAGCCCGCTCTGATGGTAGGCCGTTGTAATGTCGACTCTGGAACTCTACTCCCCCACGGACCTGAGTGACGCCCTTCGGTTCATAGAGCACGATGGCAGAAGCTTGGCCGTCATAGCCAGCGGGACGGACCTCCTGCCGCGCATGAGGAGGAAGCAGACCTCCCCCTCGGTGCTGGTCGACATCTCTTCATTCACGGAAGACCTGAGATACGTACGCCGGTCCGACGAGACAATCCGCCTGGGGGCGTTGACCACCGTTGCAGACCTGCTCGAATCCCCCCTATTCCACGGCAAGCTTTCGATAATCAGAGAAACCGCGATGCTCTTCGGGGCACCGCAGGTGCGGAACGTCGCCACGATCGGGGGCAACATCTGCTCCGCTTCGTCATCGGAAGATCTGATTCCCGTGTTCATGGCCCTGGATGCCAACCTAAAGCTTGTCAGCGCCCGGGGGGAGCGGACCGTACCGCTGGAAGACTTCATAGTAGGAAAGAGGGAGACCTCCATGAAGCCCTCCGAGATACTCGCCGAGGTCAGCTTCAGTCCCCCGGGGGAGCACAGCTGGACCGCCTACGAGAAGCTGGGTCGAAGAAACATGCTCATCCTCGCCATCGTAAACGAGGCCCTATCCCTGACGCTGGAGGACGACCTCCGAACCGTCCGCTCGGCACGGGTAGCCCTGAACAGGGTCTCTGGAAAAATACCTGCGCTGGCCGTCAAGACGAACGCCTTCCTCGTGGGGAAGAAGGTTACCGACCAGACGATCTCCCAAGCCCAAAAGGTACTCGCCTCGGAGCTGTCTCTCACTTCGGACTTCAGGGGATCGGGGGCCTACAGGACAGAAGTAGCCCAGGTGTACCTGAGGAGGCTCATGGAGCGCTGTACTAAGGAAATTGGAGGGCCTTCCTAGGATGGCAAAGTACGCTATCACGATTAACGTGAACGGCACCGAGCACCCGGTGAAGGTCGACGCCCCCGACAGGCTCATCGATGTGCTCAGGGAGGAGCTGAATCTGAAGTCTGTGAAGGAGGGTTGCAGCACGGGGGATTGCGGCATCTGCGCCGTCCTGGTTGACGGGAAGCTTGTGAACAGCTGCCTTATGCTCGCCGCCCAGTGCGACGGGAGGAGGGTAACGACTCTGGAGGGTCTGCTGGAGGACCCAATCATGAAGCGGATGCAGGGGAGCTTCATCGCCAACAACGCCGCCCAATGCGGGTTTTGCACTCCAGCCATGCTCATGGCGTCCTGGGACCTTGCGAGACACTCGCCTGAACCCTCCAGCGAGGAAATCAAGGTCGCGATAAGTGGTATACTCTGCCGCTGCACCGGTTACTACCAAATAATCGACTCCATTCGCGAAGGTTGTGGGAGGGGTGGACGATGAGTGAACAGATAGCGCAGCTCCTTGATTCGTTACGGGCGAAGGCGGAGAAAGGGGAACTCCTCTACGTCGGTGAGAACGTGGTCAGGGTCGACTCCCTGGAGAAGGTCCTGGGGAACCCCGTTTACACGGCGGACCTGATCCCCAAGGGGACCGTGTACGCCAAGCTGTTCCACTCCTCGATCCCGCATGGGATCATCAGGAGGATGGAACTCGGCGCTGCAAGGTCGCATCCAGGGGTACTTGGCGTGCTGACTTCGAAGGACATCCCAGGGCTGAACGAGTCTTCGGCCGTCCTCCCCGACAGGCAGCTGTTTGCCGACCCGGTAGTCCGCTCGACCGGCGACATCCTCGGGGCGATCATCGCGGAAACCTCGCCAGGGGCAGCCGACGCGGCAGCCAAGGTCAAGGTTGACTACGAGAAGCTCCCTGCCATCTTCGATCCGGTGAGCGCCCTCGAAGCTGGTGCCGTCAAGGTTCACGAGAAGGGGAACATCGCTAAGCAGATGAAGATCAGAAAGGGGAACGTCGAGGAGGGGTTCTCAAAGTCCGATATCATCCTCGAGAAGACCTACAGGACACAGTTCCAGGACGCCGCCCCCCTTGAGCCGGAGGTCGGGCTCGCGATACCCGAGGACGGAGGAGTGAGGGTCATCGGCTCTATGCAGAGCCCGCACCACACCCAGGCGGCCGTTGCCAAGGTCCTCAAGCTTCCCCCGGAGAAGGTCAGGGTGATACAGGCGGTGACCGGAGGAGCCTTCGGCCCGAAGTCGGACGAGACCCCCTTTGATGTCTGCTCGACCGCAGCACTAGCCGCGGTCATGTTCCGGAGGCCGGTGTACTGCGGCATGGACAGGGAAGATTCCATGATCATGCACACGAAGAGGCACCCCTTCGTCATAAGCCACAAGACGGGAGTAAGCGGGGATGGGATGCTCCTCGCCGACGAGTCAAGGATCGTCGGGGACACGGGAGCCTATGCTTCCCTGGGCGTCTTCGTGATAGTCAGGGCGACCTTCCACACCGTGGGGGCTTACGAAGTGCCCAATGTGAAGTCGGACTCCTTCCTCGTCTACACGAACAATACCTACACGGGGAGCCTCAGGGGGTTCGGAGGACCCCAGGCAATCTTCGCAATCGAGAGCCAGATGGAGGAGCTCGCCCGGAAGGTGGGAATGGACCCCCTCGAGTTCAGGCTGAGGAACATGCTCGTGCCAGGTAAGAAGAACGCGACCAGCGCCGAGATGGACGCCAGCTGCGGTCTTCCTCAGTGCGTGGAGAAGGTAGTCACGTCCAGCGACTACAGGGAGAAGGCGGCCCGCTACAGGAACCAGACGGGGAACGTCAGGAGAGGGCTCGGGATAGCGCTCCTGATGCATGGAAATTCGCTCGGTCCGGAGGGAAACGACTACGGGGCTGTCCACATAGAAGTCCTTTCCGACGGGACCGTCTCCGTAGGTTCCGGCCTGACCGAGTACGGGACGGGTGCGATCTCGGGGATGATGCAGGTCGCTTCGAGCGTCCTCGGTGTCCCGCTTTCCCGCTTCAGGTTGGAACGTCCGGACACTTCTAAGCACAGGGAGAGCGGGCCGACGGTCGCGTCCAGGGTCGTGGTAATCGGGGGGAACGCGTCTAAGCTCGCGGCGGAGAAGCTGAGGGGCAGGATAATCCCGCTCGCGGCTGAGATGTTGAAGGTTGACCCTGAAGAAGTGGCGATGGCCGACGGCGTAGCTTTCGGCCGCCACAATCCCTCCGCGACGGTGCAGTGGGACGCCATTGTCGCAGAAGCATATCGGAGAGGCGTCAGCCTGAAGGAGGACGGTTTCTTCATGGCGCCTGCAGCGCCCTGGGACCAGGAGGTGGGACAGGGGACCCCCTACCTCCAGTACACCTGGGGAGCGCTCATCGTTGAGGTAGAGGTCGATTTAGGGACCGGATACTACAATGTCCTCGGGGCCCACGCAGCCTATGATGTAGGGAAAGCGGTCAATCCAGGCGGAGTGCTTGGCCAGATCTATGGCGGGACGGTGCAGGGACTTGGTTATGCGATGATGGAGGAGCTGCTCCACAGGGACGGCGTCGTCGTGAACCCCAACCTTGGGGACTACTACATCCCCACTTCGATGGATATTCCCCATGAGTTCAGGGCGTTCATCGTTGAGGTACCTGGACCCCTAGGGCCATTCGGGGCCAAGATCATAGCCGAACCCCCGATAGTTCTCCCCGGAGCGGCAGTAAGGAACGCGGTGCTGAACGCTACGGGGGTTTCCGTGGACGACCTCCCCGTCACCTCCGAGAAGGTCCTGATGGGGATGAAACAGGAATCCGCCCCCCGCACCAGATAAAGCAGTTCAGTTTGTGAAGGGAGGGACGAACTTCTGCCTGTCCACGTCGAAGATGCCTCTGTCGGTGATTCTTGCGTGGGGTATCACGGAGAGCGCGAGGAGATTCGGGAGAGGCATGTAGGGGTGGTCGAGGACCCCCATGGTCTTGAACGCCCCCCTGAGGGCTTCCATGTCTTTTGAGACTTCTATCAATGACCGGTCCGACATCAGCCCCGCTATTGGGAGCTTGATTCTGGCGAGGGTCTCCTTCCCGCGGACAGCGGCTATGCCCCCACCGCTCCTGATCACCAGATTCGCGGCAATGCACATGTCCTCGGCATTCGTTCCTACGACGAGGAGGTTGTGGGCATCGTGCGCCACGGTTGTGGCCAGCGCCCCGTCCCTGATGAGGTTCCGCACGAAGCCGAAGCCTCTCCCCCCGTTCCTTCCGTGCCTTTCGAAGACAAACACCAGTGCTGTGTTGCCTAGGGAGAGCTTGCCGTCGGCCACGTTCACCTTCACCCTGCTGAGCCTGGTCAGGATCATCTCGGCGAAGGCTTCCCCCTTGTCCTCGTGATTCGACTCTCCGAAGTCGACGGTGTTGACGTAGACCGGGCCGTTCTTCACCGGCGGCTCGACCCCGAAGTCCTCCACACGAAGCGGGCTCAGCTTCATCGTCTCCCTGGCCGGGCCGTCCAGGGTCCTCTTCCTGATCTGGACGAGTAACCTCCCTTCCTTGGCCACGGGCACACCGTTGGCGATCACGAGATCGACCGAGAACTTCTGCAGGTTTTTGAGAAGAAGGATGTCGGCAATCCGCCCCGGGGCTATGGCGCCCAGGTGAGGCATCCTCATGTGGAGGGCAGGCCTCAGGGTGGCGCTCCTCACCACCTCGACAGGGTCCATCCCGGCCTGCATGAAGGCGCGGCAGGCGTAGTCGAGGTGCCCCAGGCGGGCGAGGTTGTCTGGCATCACGTCGTCTGTGCAGAATATCAGGTTGTAGGGGTGGGGGACGACTTTCAGGGCGTCCGCGAACTTCTGCGCATCAAGCACGTAGGGGCCTCTCAGCTTGACGTACATTCCAAGCCTGAGCTTCTCCATGGTCGTCTCGACAGTGAAGTTCTCGTGATCCGCCTCGGCACCCGAGGCGATGTATGCGTTGAGCTCGCGCCCCGAAAGCAGTGGAGCGTGGCCGTCTATCACCACATCCCGGGTTGCTGCCGAGTCTAGAATCCTCGAAATCTTCCTCCCACCGTTCAGGACGGCGGGGTAGTCCATGACCTCCCCTAGCCCCCAGACGCCCTCCCAACCTAGCATCTCGTCGATATCTTCGGGGGTGAGCTCGGCACCGGAAGTCACCGCCTTCGACTCGGGGACACAGGTAGGGGCGTAGAAGTATATCTTGAGCGGGAGGCCCCTGCTGTCTTCCACCATCGCCCTCACCCCCGCCTTTCCCATGACGTTCGCAATCTCGTGTGGATCGGCGAATGCCGTGGTGAGGCCGTGGGGAAGCGCCGCCTCGGCGAATCTGGACGGCGTTACCATGCTGCTCTCGATGTGCATGTGCGACTCGATCAGGCCTGGGATTGCGGCAAGACCCTTCGCATCTATTGACCGGGTTGCGGCCAGGGCTCCCGAGTCGGGGCCGACGTATACGATCCTGTCTTTGTAAATGCCTATCGCTGTATCGTAGGTCTCCCCCGTGAACACGTTAAGGAGGTTCGCGTTCCTTATGAGTAACGTGAGCTTCCTATGGCCTAGGGCGGCCGAGACGAACTCGTGGACCTGACCGGACATTACGGGGTTTCTTAGGGACGGCCTAATAAGTCTGATACCTGATTGTCATCTGAGAGAAGATTGAGCCATAGTGAACTGGCCCCCTTGCACCCTTCTGCCCTCTCTTCGGCCGCCACTTCCCCTACGGCATCGAGTAGACTTCGATGACCTAGACCGGCGCAGAATAGTGATGGCGTCCCCCTGTCAGGAGCTGAGTTTCAGGATTGCTCGCGCCACCTCGCCGTCTGACTCCTCCAGCGCGGCCGCTGCCCTTTCCTTCGAAGCTCCCGTCTGCTGCTGGACAAGGAGTATGTCTTCTTCGCTGAACGCCTTCTTCTCTACCTCGACCTCCTCCACGTCTCCCGCAACCTGGAACATCCTGTTTCCCTGGGCGTTTACCTCGGAAACTGAGGCGTTCGTGATGTGCAGCTCCTTGTCAGGGGTCTTGATGATGACCTCCTGGACGTTCTGAATCTCCTTCATGTTGATTCCCAACTTGTCCATCATGCGCCTGGCGTTCCTGTTGTCCATCTTCAATTGGTAAGGCCTGCTCTGACCTTCACTGCCGGCCCCGACTTAAACTGTGTCATCACTGCGCCGTTCATGATGGCCATGCCGACTCCTATCACTCTCCCGCTCTCGTCGATGATCGCCACCTCGCTCTTCGGGTACACATTCTTCCCCGCCCACTTCACGAACTTACAGAAGACAGACTTCCCGCCCTCCACGAACTCCGCTACTTCGTCCGAGACCTGGACGCAATTTTCCTTGAAACGCGGACTTCTGGACAGGATGGTGGCTCCGTACATCGAGAGGGCAATGGCGCCGTTCGGTTTGACCGTGGCAAACAGCTTCCCTTCGTGATGTATGAGCTTGACCCTACCAGACCTGCGGGAGTAGAAGAGCCGAAAACCCGATTGTGGAAGCGCCCTGCTCACTCCCCTGCCAAATAGGTAGTCGGTCATGAGCGCGAGCTGCCGTCTTGAATCAGCCAAACATGGCAGACCCTTGAAGCGCCGATAAAAGTCGGTCGGCCACTCCGTCTTAAATACGAATGACCACCACGAAGGTCTGTGACGGACATTGTACTTGCTGCCCTGGTCTTCGCCCACGTTCTAGCCGCCATGGGCTGGCTCGGAGGGGGACTACTGACTACATTCGCTGTTGGCCCCAACCTTCGGAAGCTGACTCAGACTGCGTCGCTGGAGTTCAACGCCAGGGTTCTTCCCAACATGGTAAGATTCACGCGAGCCGCAGCCGGATTGACACTGCTGTTCGGTCTCGCCCTGTTGGGGTACATGTACAGCCAGGACAACAGCTACTTCTCGTCTACCTCGGGGACGGACGTTTCAGTCGGCATCGTCCTCGCGGTCGTCGCTGCTGCCGTGGCGTTCAGCGTCACAATACCTTCGTTCATGAAGATCGGCAGGCTTTCAGGGAGTGCGCTTGAAGGCGGCCAGCAGGCGCCACCGCAGGAGATCATGGCTCTCGCGAAGCGGGCGAGAATGGGGTCCGTGATCGCCCTTCTATTGTTGTTGGTCACCCTCGCCGCCATGGTGGCGGCCGGCGTATCATAGCCACAATCGTTCATCTAGTGCTTCACGCGGGGGCCGGCCAGAGGCTCGAGGCTTTGGGGAGAAGCATCACTGTACTCAGGGTGGGTCAGCGGTACGTGAGGGATGACCGGACGCTTACCCACCTTTGCCTGGTATCGAGGGCGCTGGGTGCCGAGTCGATCTACCTTGAGGACGCCGAGAAGGACGTGACTGGGACGCTCGATCAGGTGAACAAGACCTGGGGGGGCGAATTCAAAACAGTTCTCGGGGCGTCCTGGAGAAGGGTGATCAAAGAGGCCAGAGAGGAGGGAAGGAGCGTTGTCCATCTGACCATGTATGGGGTGCCCATTCAGGACGTGATCGGGGAACTCAGGAAGCTGGACAGCATACTGTTGGTCGTGGGGGGGCCGAAGGTACCCGGGAGGGTCTATCATGAAGCGGACTTCAACGTCGCTGTCACGTCGCAGCCCCATTCGGAGGTGGGAGCCCTGGCGATCGCGCTGCATGAAATCCAGAGCGGAGAAGAGCTTAAGAGGACGTTTCCAAAAAGTAAACTTAGAATCTTGCCTACCGCCCATGGCAAGAGGGTTGTAGAGAATTGAAAATCGAATACGAGGACACGTTTGTAAAGGTAGCCGGCCTCATCGGGGGGCCAGACTACGTCAGGGTAGCGAGGGCGCTCTTGAACAACGAGAACGCCACCGACGAGGAGATCGCTTCCGCGACGGGACTGAAGATCAAAACCGTGAGGAAAGCACTCTACGACCTGTTCGGGAGGAGCCTCATCACAGGGGTCAGGGTGAGAGACCCGAAGAGGGGGTGGTTCGTATACAGATGGAAAGCCCAGCGGGACCAGACTGACGGCTTCATCCAGACCCAGAGGAGGAAGGTCCTCAATAGGCTGAAGCAAAGGCTGGAGTACGAGGAGATGCACGAGTTCTACCACTGTGGGACCCCCACCTGCCAGACCAGGACCTTTGAGGACGCCATGGAGAACTTCTTCAAGTGTCCCACGTGTGGAAAGCCACTGAACCGCTTGGACAATACAGAGTTAAAGGACGCCCTCCACTGGAAGATCAACCAGCTAGAAGAGGAACTCGCCAAGTGATCCCCTCCGAAGGGGAGGCCATGTCAATACACGCGAAGCGCAAGACTGGAGTCTACATTGTCAGGCACTGCCAGGCGGTAGCCATGGCCGCCAAGATAATGGCTGACGAAGCAGAGCGTAGGGGCCGTGTTGTGGACAAGCAGGCTGTGATAGCCGGAGCTCTACTCCACGATATCGGGAGGACGAGATCTCAGACAGTGATGCACGGTGCGCAGGGTGCCGAAATCCTCGAGGAAGAAGGCGTCGACAAGGAGGTGGTCGAAATCGTGAGGAGACATGTCGGTGCGGGGATAGCCCCCGAAGAAGCGAAGAAGTTGGGGCTCCCGGATTTCGATTACATCCCCCGCACCCTTGAGGAGAGGATAGTCTGCTTCGCCGACAAGATGGTGGACGCCGACAAGGTGAGGCCCTTCGGAGAGGAGGTCCACAGGTTCACCGCGAAGTCCCACGACGTGGGGAGGCTGCTCGCGCTGAAACGGGGCCTGGCGGAGGAACTGGGAGTGGACCCGGAGAAGCTCATCTTCGAGAAAATTAAAGAATCCGAGTCGAAGGCGGCCAAGTAATGGCCTCCTGCATCTGTAAAGTGTGCAGGCACAAGGACTACGAGAGCTGCTCCAAGTGCACCTGCTGCAGGTATTACAGGGCGGCGTGCATGCAGTATCCGGTTTCTCAGTAAGCCTGCGGGGAAGACTTAAGGACGATACGTTTCAAGCTCGTCAAAGCGAGGTGGGGAAGCCAGGTGCTTCGCAAGAAGCTGGCTGATCATCCCGGCGGGCTCATAAGCGAAAGCCGAGAGACCCGCAGAGCGGAGATCGGGCTGACAACCCGACCGTGCGTTCAAATCCTCCCCTCGCTACTTCTGGACTCCTTCAATCGAAGCTTGCCCTGAGCAGTTCGATTATCCTTTTCGCCGATGCACCCCTCCTGTCCATGGATGGGTTGTAGGCAGTGAGCTCAAGCACCCGCATCTTCCCCGTTCTGATGAGCATGCGGATGACCATGGACGTCTCTTCCGTCGTCAGCCCACCTGGAGTGGGATAGTTCACCGAAGGGATGATCTCCGGGTCCACGACGTCAACGTCCAGGTGGCAGGCTATCCAGTCCGACCTGTTGTCGAGGTGCCTGGCAGCCTCCTCGGCGACGTCCGCCGAGCCGGTCTTTTTCACCTGCTGTGCGGTGAAGAGCTTGGCGGGAGAGGAGTTGAACGCGATCACCTCCGGAGGGTCGAGTGCGCGCGAACCCACGTGGACGAGGCGCTCCCCCGCGAGCGGGGGTGGCGCCTGACCGATCCCAAGGTCCAGGCCGACAGCCATCCCGCAAGCCATTGCGAGGCACATGCCTCCGATGTACCCCGATGGCGAGGTCTCTGGCACGTTGAAGTCACCGTGGGCGTCCAGCCAGAGCATCCCCGGTTTCCCTCCATAAGCTCTGCCGAGTCCTGCCATGGCTCCAACGGTCTCCGAGCACTCCCCTCCGATTATCAGGATGGGCGCCTCCTCCTGCTCCCTGGTGGCGCCGAAGATCCTTGCTGAAGCGTCCCTGAAGTGGTCGAGGTTCTTCGTCCTCCCCTCCTGCACGTCCTTCTTCAGGTGAGGGATGTCAACATCCCCTCTGTCGTTCAATGATTCGAACACCGTTCCTATCCCCGCCTTCCTGAGGGCGGCCGGCGCTTCTCCCATCCCCCTGTAGCCGGTAAGGGTGTAAACCGGCGCCCCGAGAAGCGTCCAGGAACCCAAGGCTACAACGTGCTGGAGTGCCTTATGAAAGCTCTTCACCGAGCTGCGTATTTACACCCCCACCGGAGGCCCAGGCGACTTGCCCGGGGACTCCACGCGGTCGGTTCACGAGGCCGAGCCCTTCGATGAGCAGACGGGATCGGTCACCACTCCAATCTTCGAAACGTCGACGTTCGGATTCAGGAGGGCTGAGGACGTCCCTGTGGCCGTTGGGGGCTTCGGAGAGAAAGGGTACACCTACTCTAGGTGGGAGAACCCAACGGTCGTCAGGCTTGAAAAGAAGCTCACTGCCCTAGAGCACGGGGGAGACGGGGCGGGGTTTTCGTCCGGGATGGCGGCAATCTCGACTTCGATCTTCTCGTTCCTCAAGAAGGGGGCCCATGCCCTTGCTATCAAGGACCTCTATGGGGGGACCTATGCGCTTCTACATGACATCCTCCCGGACATTGGATTCGACACGACCCTAGTCGAGGGCTCCGACTTTGCGCTGGAGCGAGGGGTGAAGAAGAACACCCGCATCGTCTACGTCGAGAGCCCCACCAACCCAAC
>Ga0187770_10000540_pt1 | contig 18459 bp, 15 predicted proteins | sample 0116_SJ02_MP02_2_FD_133154 | JGI IMG/M metagenome (GOLD analysis project Ga0187770, IMG submission 133154) | Tropical peat soil microbial communities from peatlands in Department of Meta, Colombia - 0116_SJ02_MP02_20_MG | ecosystem: Environmental > Terrestrial > Soil > Wetlands > Peat | place...
CGCCTGGGCAAGCGCACCGAAGGACGAACGCCGCTCATCAAGGACCTGGTTCCGCTGGCGAGCCTGAACGATCTCGAGTTCGCCGGCTGGGACATCTACGAGGACACCGCGTACGAAGCGGCGCGAAAAGCCGCGGTCCTGGAACCCGCGCTGATCGAGCAGGTGCGCGAGCCGCTCGAGAAGATCCATCCGATGGAGGCGGTGTTCGATCGAGAGTACGTCCGCCGCATTCACGGCCCCAACGTGAAAGAGGCGCGCACCAAGATGGAAAAGGCCGAGATGTTGATGGACGACGTCCGCCAATTCCAGAAGCGCACCGGTGTTGCGCGCACCGTGATGATCTGGTGCGGATCGACGGAGGTCTTCCACAAGCCGTCGCAGGTACACGAGACGATCAAGAAATTCGAGCGCGGCTTGCAGAAGAACGACCCCGAGATCGCTCCCAGTCAGATCTACGCCTACGCCGCGCTGAAGCTCGGAATCCCGTACGCCAATGGCGCGCCGAACTTGAGCGTCGATGCGCCCGCGCTCGTCGAACTCGCGCGCGAGAACGAGGTTCCCGTCTGCGGCAAGGACTTCAAGACCGGTCAGACCTTCATCAAGACCCTGCTTGCGCCCGGCCTGAAGGCGCGAATGCTCGGCATGTCGGGATGGTTTTCCACCAACATCCTTGGCAATCGCGATGGCGAGGTGCTGGACGATCCGGGTTCATTCAAGTCCAAAGAGACGACCAAGCTGTCGGTCCTCGACCAGATTCTTCAGCCCAAGCTGTACCCGAAGCTATACGGAGATTTGTTCCACTCGGTGCGCATCAACTACTATCCGCCGCGCGGCGATGCGAAAGAGGGCTGGGACAACGTCGATATCTTCGGCTGGCTCGGCTACCCGATGCAGATCAAAATCAATTTCCTGTGCCGCGATTCGATTCTGGCCGCGCCGCTGGTGCTCGACCTGGTGTTGTTCCTCGACCTGGCGCATCGCGCCGGGATGCGGGGGATTCAGGAGTGGCTGTCATTCTACTTCAAGGCGCCGATGCACGCGCCGGAGGTTTATCCGGAGCACGACATCTTCATCCAACTGATGAAGCTCAAGAACACGCTGCGCTGGATGCGGGGCGAAGATCTGATTACTCATCTCGGACTCGAATACTACGATTGAATATCTCTCAATACTTCTGGTTACCCTGGGCATACCTTCCACGACGCCACCATATGCACATAGAATCGACTTGCGATGACTGTGCTGCGTGACAAGACGATAGTGCTGGGCGTGACCGGCGGGATTGCCGCGTACAAGGCGGCGGAGCTGGTCCGCCTGCTCGTGCAGGGCGGCGCGCGAGTGCGCGTTATGATGACGCGCAACGCGCGCGAATTCATCATGCCGCTCACGCTTCAGACGCTCAGCCAGCAGCCGGTCGCGACCGACACCTTCAGCCTTACCCAGGAATCCGAGATCGGCCACATCCAGATCGCCGACTCGGCGGATGCGATCGTGATCGCGCCCGCCACCGCCGACGTGATTGCGAAGGCCGCAACCGGCATCGCCGATGACATCGTCACGACGGTCCTGCTCGCGACGCGCGCGAAGGTCGCATTCGCCCCCTCGATGAACGTGCACATGTACGAGCATCCCACGGTCGCCGAGAACCTCGCGAAGCTGCGCTCGCGCGGCGTGACGGTCGTCGAGCCGGGCGAGGGCGCGCTCGCGTGCGGTTACGAGGGCAAGGGGCGGCTTGCGGAGCCCGCGGTGATCGTCGAGGAGATCGAGCGGATGCTCTCGCCGCAGGACCTCGCGAGCGAGCGCGTGCTGGTCACCGCCGGACCCACGCAGGAGGCTATCGATCCCGTGCGCTTCGTCTCCAACCGGTCCTCCGGCAAGATGGGTTTCGCGATCGCGCGCGCCGCGTGGCGTCGCGGCGCGCAGGCGAAGCTGGTGTCGGGTCCATCGGCGCTGCCCACGCCGCGCGGCGTCGAACGTATCGATACGGTCAGCGCAGCCGAGATGCTTGCCGCCACCGCGCGCAACTTCCCATGGTGCACGGCGCTGGTGATGGCGGCGGCGGTCGCGGATTTCCGTCCCGCCAGCCCCGCATCGGGCAAGGTCAAGAAGGACGCGAACGGACTTGCGCTCAAGATGGAGGCGATTGCCGACGAACTTCCCAAGCTCGCGGCGCGCAAGGGCTCGCGAATCATGGTGGGCTTTGCCGCTGAAACCGAAAACCTCGAAACCAACGCGCGCGACAAACTCAAGCGCAAGCGTCTCGACCTGATCGTCGCGAACGACGTCGGCCAGGAGGGCGCCGGGTTTGGCGCCGATACCAATATCGTTACGCTGATCGGCGCTGACGGCCGCTCTGAGAGCCTTCCCAAGCTCTCGAAGGATGAAGTGGCCGATTTGATTCTGAGTCGCGTCGCCGCGATTCGCGCCTCGCGCTCGAAGCCCGCCCGCTTGCGCGCAGTGCGCTGAAGGTGGCGGGCAAGCCCGCGGATTGTCCTGATTCAGGAAGCGGCCGTGACCGCCGTGAACGGGCTCTCGCGCAGATGCAGGCGCATCTCATCGAGCATCGTCGCCGCCATTCGGCGCGCGGTCCGGCTGGGCTTGGGGCCGAGCCGATTGAGCCGCTGGAGATTTCTTCTGAGCGCGAGCGCGCTTCTGACCGCCTGCTCGCCCATCGGATCGAACCGGCAGGCCGCTGCGCCGTGCGGATCGTGAAGCACTCCCGAGATCGCTCCGCACGATGCCTGCGAAAAGAGTTCGATGTCCTCTGTTTCGGAGGCATTGGGCCCGCCGAGCGCCTTCATCGCGCTGTCGAACTGCCGGATGCGCCTGAGGCCGCCCTCGAAGATTCGCCTATGAGTCGAAAACCCGAAGAACGGGGTTTCGACCGCCCGCTGGAGCATCCGGTTGAGCGGACGGAAGTCGGCCCTGACGAGGTTCACCAACAGGTCGCGATAGTCGGCATCCTGGAAGCTGTCGAAGCGCGCCTCGGTCAGCAGATGGCTTGCGATTCCCGAATCGTAGCGGCCCACGAATCGCGCGGGCAGAAAGAAATTGTGCGCGACCACGTCGCCGGCCAGATGCGCGAGATACCCCAGCGCAAACGCGTGTTGTTCGGCCCCGCGCGCGGACTTGAGCAATCCGAGCCCCGTCGCCCAGTTGTGCGAATGGCGCCGAAGCCGGCTCTGGAGCCGGCGCCCCTGCACGATATCCGGAGCCAGGCTGCCGTAAAGGAAGACTTCCGGCAGGGCGGCGAGCGTTGCCTCGATCGGATGGCCGGGAGTAATAACCGTCGCGAGTACCTGTACGCCGAGCGCGACGTGAGTGATCGGTCCCCACGCCCAGGCCGGTGTCGGCGCGAGGATGACGAGCGCGATGACCGAGCAGGCTGCCGCGATTATCATGATGATGCGCCGGGCGCGCATGCCGATTTTCGCGCCCGATCGTGAATCGATTGTATGAGTGACTCGACTGCGCCGCCAGACAGGTCCGTGATCCTCGCCACGCTTCGCGACTATGTCGAGCAGATCCGCGAGGAGGGGATGGAGGGTCTGCCGGCCGGGGCGCAAGCCGGCGCGCTCCCGCCCCGATCCGATCGGCCGGCTTCGGTCGAGCCCGCAACCGGTGCGTCGCCGCCGCGCTCAAGCGCGCCGCCGATCGCGCCGTCCGCTCAAGGCGCGCTGCCCCAACCGGCGGAACTCTTCTCGCGCTATCCGGGACTCGAGAAAACCGGATCGCTCGAGCAGTTGAGCGAGTTCATCGGCGATTGCCGCCGCTGCAAGCTATGGCCCTTGCGCACCAACCTGGTGTTCGGGGTGGGAAATCCCAAGGCCGAGTTGATGTTCATCGGCGAGGCGCCGGGCGCCGATGAAGATGCGCGGGGCGAGCCGTTCGTCGGCCGCGCGGGCCAGCTTCTCACCGACATCATCGAACGCGGAATGGGAATGGCCCGCCGCGAGGTCTATATCTGCAACGTGATCAAGTGCCGTCCGCCCGAAAACCGCAACCCCGAGCCCGACGAGGTCGCCGCTTGCGAGCCGTTCATGATCCGCCAGATCGAGCTGGTCCGCCCGCGAATCATCGTCGGACTGGGCACCTTTGCGGTGCAGGCGCTGCTCAAGGTCAAAACGCCAATCGGACGGCTGCGCGGCGTATGGCAGGACGTGAGAGGAATTCCGATGATGCCGACCTTCCATCCGGCGTACCTGCTGCGCAATCCGAATGACAAGCGGCTTGTGTGGGCCGACGTGCAGCAGGTATTGAAGGCATTGGGAAGGCCGCTTCCGCGCCGCGGCGCCACGTGAAACATCGAACCCCGATCGCTCGCTCTCTGGCTTTGGGAGCCATTATCGCGGCGTGCCTGTTGCTGATGGCGAATGCGCCCCCGCTTCGGGCCGAGCCGGCCGCATCGCATCCCTGGGTCGAATTGATCATAGTCAACGGCTCGATCAATCCCGCGGTCGCCGACTATGTCGCAGACTCGATCGCCGACGCGAACGACAAAAACGCCGCGGCGCTCGTGATCCAGCTCGACACCCCCGGCGGGCTCCTTGCGTCCTGCCAGCGGATCGTCAAAAGCCTGCTTGGCGCGCCGGTCCCGGTAATCGTGTACGTCGCGCCGTCGGGCGCGAGCGCCGCATCGGCGGGCACCTTTGTCACCGAGGCGGCGAACATCGCCGCGATGGCGCCCGGGACGACCATCGGCGCGGCCCATCCGGTCGAGGAGGGCGGCGAGGAGATCCACGGCGTGATGGGCCAGAAGATCGAGAACTTCACCGTCTCGTTTGCGCGCAGCATCGCGCGCCAGCGCGGCCGCAACGAGGACTGGGTGGAGGAGGCGGTTCGTCATAGCGTGGCGATCGGCGAACGCGAAGCGCTCCAGAAGCGCGTTATCGATATTGTCGCCCCCGACTTGAGGAGCCTGCTCATCCAGGCATCGGGCCGCAAGGTCGAAGCCGCGGGACGCACGGTCACGCTCGATGTCGCCGATGCGATCCTGCGGCGCAAGCGGATGACGCTCGGCCAGCAGCTCCTCAACACGCTCTCGGATCCGAATCTCGCGTACCTGCTGATGATGGCCGGCGTGGTGGGCCTGTACTTCGAGTTCGCACATCCGGGCGTGTACCTTCCCGGCGTCGCCGGCGCGATTTGTCTCCTGCTCGCGCTGACCTCGTTCGAAGTTCTACCGGTCAACCTCTCGGGGTTGCTGCTGATCTTCTTGGGCATCGCGATGCTGATCACGGAGGCGTTCGTGACCAGCTACGGGATCATGGGACTGGGCGGAGTGGCCGCGTTCGTGATCGGGTCGCTGTTTCTGATCGACACGTCGAAGACCGATCTCGGCGTGAGTCACAGCATCATCTTCGGGGCGGCCGCGGCGGTCACGGCGATCATCCTGGGCCTGGGGTTTATCGTTGCGCGCGAGAGGCGGCGGCGCGCGACGACCGGCGCCGAGGCGATGGTCGGCGAAATCGGCGAGGTGCGCGAGGCGATCGCGCCGGGCGCGCCCGGAAAGGTGTTCGTGCATGGAGAGTTATGGCGCGCGGCCAGCGATGAGGCGCTCGATACCGGCGTGCAGGCGCGCGTGATCGCGGTTCGAGGGCTCCAGGTGCAGGTAAAGAAAGTGGCGCAATGAGCCGATCGTTTTAGGAATCGGCCGGACGTCCCGCCTCGGCGGGGCAAAAGGAGAATGCCGATGTTTTCCGGAGTCGCATCAGTCGTGTTCATCGCCGCAATCTTCATCTTGAGCGGACTCAAGATCCTCAACGAGTACGAACGCTCGGTCGTTTTCAGGCTCGGCCGGCTCATGCCCTACCGGGGACCGGGGGTGATCTTCATTATCCCGATTCTCGAGCGGCAGGTGCGGATCGATCTCCGCATCGTCACGCTCGACATTCCCGCCCAGGACGTGATCACGCGCGACAACGTGACCGTCAAGGTCAGCGCGGTTCTGTATTTCCGCGTGGTCGAGCCGTCGCGCGCGGTGACGCAGATCGCCAACTACCTGTTCGCGACACTCCAGCTTGCGCAGACCACGCTGCGCTCGGTCGGCGGGCAGAGCGACCTCGACGATCTGCTCAGCCAGCGCGAGAAGCTCAACGCCCGCATCCAGGAGATCGTCGATGCCCAGACCGAGCCGTGGGGAATCAAGGTTACCCTGGTCGAGATCAAGAACATCGATCTTCCCCAGGAGATGCAGCGCGCGATCGCCGCGCAGGCCGAGGCCGAGCGCGAGCGGCGCGCCAAGGTGATCGCGGCCGAGGGCGAGTTCCAGGCCGCGCAGCGGCTGGCGGAAGCGGCCGAGATCATGAGCCACAGCCCGATCACCCTCCAGTTGCGCTATCTCCAGACGCTCGCCGAGATCGCAACCGAGCACAACTCGACCACCGTCTTTCCGGTCCCGATCGATTTGCTCGAGCCGTTCCGCGCGATCCTGCAAAACGCGGCCGGAGAGCCGAAACCGCCGCCGGCGGGTTCATCGCGATGATGCTCGCGCGTGACATAGGAATCCGGGCGCGCTACGTTTTATCAAGCAGGGGAGGCGCACAGCCGTAATTCCACAATGGGCAAACTCATCATGGTCCGACACGGCGAGAGCGAGGGAAACGCCATTCGCCACTTCACCAGTTCACCCGACGCGGCCATCACCGCGATCGGCCGCCGCCAGGCTCATGACGCTGCACTCAAGATCAAGCAGATGTTCAAGCCTGCGTTGGTGATCGCCAGTCCGTATTTCAGGGCGCGGGAGACCGGCAGGATTATCGCGGAGGAACTCGGACTAAAGCTCGAACTCGAAAGCGAGTTCCGCGAGCAGAGTCTCGGCCGGCTCGCCGGCCAGCCTTACGAAGTCGTGCGGGGGGATCCGACCTACGATCCCGCCCGCTCGTGGAGTTGGCGGCCCCCCGGCGGGGAGAGCCACGAGGACGTCCGCAAGCGCAGCGGCCCGATGCTCGACCGGCTGGCCCGGCAGTATGCGCTTGACGAACTCGTCATCGTGAGTCACGGCGGGGTGATGCGCGCGCTATGGGCGCACGTGACCGGCCAGTGGGAGGGCGCGCACATCCCGGCCAACTGCGGGATCGTGCTTGTCGAGCACGAATCAGGCCGCTACAACCAGCCGCAGATTATCGGCGGCGGCCTCGATGCGGATGCGCGCCAATCCGGCGGCTAATTGGCGGCCGGCTTCACTATCGCCCGCAGCTCAGCGGGCATCCGATGCTCGGGATCCCATCCGATCGGATCGGGATAAGCGATCAGGCCAAAGTCCGCCGCCGCCTTGCGCCCCGGCGCGCCCAGCATCATGCGGATGAATTCCATCGCGCCCGCGCGGTTCGGAGGATCGCTCGTCAGCGTCAGTGCGTACGCGACCGGCGCTCCGACAATCTCCTTCTGATTTGCGCCCGTGCCCACGCGGACCGATGCGGCGCCGTACTCGGCGCTGCGCGCAATTTCGCTCAGGTTGATCTCGACAGGCAGCGCGAGGAATTTGAGATCGCCCAGGCGCGCATCGCTGGCATAGCCGAAGTAGTAGTCGAGTTCGCCGCTTTGCAGCAGCGCGATCAGGTCGATACTGTGCGGCCGGATGTTCGTGACGGGACAATCCGCGGCAAGCCGCTCAGCAAGACCGGGCTGATGGTAGAAGCGCTCCGCGAGCTGCCACACGATCAGCGTCCAGTAGCCGGCGGGATCGCGCTCGGGATTCGAGTGGCCAAACCGCACGCCGGGTTCGAGCAGAACGCGCCACCAGTTGTCCCCGGCGATCTTGTCGGCGGCGCGCGAGTGGGCCGTGTACACGATGCCCATCGCATTGCCCGCAAAGGTGATCGCCCACGGCTCGATCCCCTTGCGCGCAGTCTTCAGCAACCGCCAGTCGGCGGTGACCAGAATGTCGCACGGACGCCCGAGATCCGAGATCTTGCGGATCGCGTCGAGGCTCCCGCTGCCCTCGTGCCTGACCTCGACCCCGGGGTGCGATGCCTGGTAATCGGCAGCGAGCCGGGTCATGTAGCCGGCCAGGCTGTCGGCGTGGAAAATCGTAAGCGGCGCGGCGGCCGGCGCCCCGGCGGCCTGCGCGCTGGCGGCGATCAGCGCCGAGATCAACGCGGCAATGACGCTTGTAATATAGCTTTTGGTCTTCAAGGCGTCCTCGCTCTCAATGGGCTTCGCGCAGTGATTATCTAATGGAATCGGCGCGGACCATACTGCATCCGCGCCGATCCCGGCTCAGGGGTTTGCCTTCCTAGTACTTGAACTCGAGGTTCAGGAAGAAGGCGTGCGTATCCCGCGGCACCGCGAAGGGAGTTTCGGGCACCGTAGTACTTCCGACCACCGTCTCGGGGAACGTGAACTGGCTATGGTAGTAGTTGATCTCCTGCGCCGTGAATGCAATCCGCAGGTTCTGGTTGACCAGATACTGCAAGCCCAGATCGTATCGATAGAAATCCAGCGGATTCTTCTTAATCTGCCCTTGCGTATTGGGCTGGAATACCTCCCACAAACCGAAGATGGTAAACGGCGTGTGCGCGATGTCGAGGTGACCGAGGACATCCCATCCCATCTGGTGGCTCTGCCCGGTTCCCAGGAGCGCACTCACCATTTTGTTCCACCCGGTGAATCTATTGCCGACACTGGGTATGCCGATCGCGTCCGACGGACCCGAGCCCGAGTACAGGTTGTTTGAGGCGAAAGCGTTCTGGCCGTAATCCCACTCGCCGATCAATCCCCAGCCCCATCCTCCAAAATCAGCCGGGTTCGCGTTGTAGTGCAGCAGCACCGACATCCGCATGATGTGCGCATCAAGCGCAGTCAGGCTCTTGGTAAGGCTGGACGGCCCTTGTTGCACGTCCTCTGCCTTGTTCGGATAGCCATAGTTGTAGAAGTAAGTAATACCCAGACCATCTGTGCGCGATTTGGCTCCGAGCGGATTAAGCGTCAGGCGGCCCATCACCTGCTTGTACGAACTCTGTTCGACGGAGCGGTAGCCGGGGTCGTCGAACACGCCGATATCATAATCAGCGTATTGTTTCTCGTTGAACTTGATCGGGCCTTTAACCGACAGGCCGACGTGCGCGCCGGGCAAGCTCAGATAGTTCCACGGAATCTGGGAAGTGTAGCGATAGCCCCACTCATCCTCTTCCCAGGAAACCAGCGGATTCGGCTGCTGGCCGAAGGTGACCTTGTCCTCCCTCATCGAATCGACCGCCAGCACCTTGCGGAACAAGGTATTGTAATCGAGGTAGGCGTACTTCAGCCGCAGGCCCAGAGGACCGTCCACCGTCTGAGCCCATCCCGTGTTATTGCCCACCAGGTCCCCGCTGCTCGCGGTGCAGGTCTCGGCCGGGACCGGGATGCTATATTTCGTGCCGCCTTTTGGTACTGTCACGCTTGTGGTTGTGGCACTGTTGGTGCATTTCGTCCCGGTGTTGATCATCGCGTACATATCGGGCGTGACGCGCATCGTGAAGTCGTCGTTGGGCGTGAATCGGAAGTCGAGATAGGCGCGGTTGATGGCGAATTCATTATAGCCGTTGTTGCCGACCCCGGGCCATTGCATATTCACGTCCATGAATTGCGGGCCGAAGCCGGTATGCGTCCATAGCCCGTAATAGGCGTAGACCAGGGTGCCGATCGAAATCTTCTTGTACCAGCGGGCGCCGAACTCCTCCCACGCGGGACGCATGTCGGCGAGCTGCTTGGCCATCTCGGCGTTCCACTGCTGTTGCTGGGACGCGTTCTGCTCGAACTCGGCGCGCATCTGCGCCTGAGTCGTTTTGAGCTGCTCCTCCGCCTTCTGCTCAACCGAGCGCTCGATCTCCGCCGGATTCACTGCGCCGGACGGAATGTAGTTGCCGAGCTTTGTGCGCCCCTTGCCCGGGCGGTTGAATAACTGGCCCGTGCGCTGATCGACGTAGACCGTGATCGTTCCCGGCGCGGCGGCGTCCTGCGCCAGTACCGGCCGGGCCGCGATGCCTGCCAACGTCAGTGCGGCGCCGAGCAGCGCGATCGCGACTTTCCCTCTGCTGACTCTCATCAGTCTTCCTCCCGGTTGCTTCCCCTGGTCACTTTTCGTTCTTCGCGGAGCTCCAGACTCAGGGAGCTCGTTTTGCTGATTTGGGCTTGTTCGAACTGGGCGACTTGCACGGGCAGGCGCCGCGATTCGGGTCGCAGCGCGAGCCGGCGCACGGCGCGGGCGCGGCCATCGCAGCCCGGGACGGACCTGTTCGCGGCGAAGTTCCGGTTTTGATGCGCCTGCCGGTTCGGTCTCCCATAATCGGACGGTCATGCCATTATCATGGCGAATTGTCAAGGACCATAGCTACGCTTGGCAGGCATTTAAGGGGTATGCTCAAGCGCAGGCCGGCTCGCCGCGGGCGGCGCCCTTCAGATTCGGACGCCCGCAGGTGAGGAGCAGGCTTACGTCGTGTTAACCGAGGTGGCGGATCAAATTTGGATTGCGGACGGACCTTGCGTGCCGTTTCTCGGCTATCCCTATCCGACGCGGATGGCGGCGGTACGGCTGCGTGATGGAAGTTTGTGGGTCTGGTCGCCGATCCGGTTATCGGAAGAACTGAAGACGGCAGCGGCTCGAGTCGGACCGGTGCGTTATCTGGTCTCGCCCAACAAGCTTCACCATCTCTATCTGGGTGAGTGGGCGCGCGCATGGCCCGACGCCAAACTTTACGCGCCTCCCGGTCTGGCGCGGCGCCGCCGCGATCTGTCGTTCGATGCGCAGCTCGAAGAGGCGCCCGATCATGCCTGGGGCGGCGAAATCGATCAGACAATCGTGGGCGGCAGCCTCGTTATGACCGAGGTCGTGTTTTTCCATCACGGCTCGCGCACGGCGCTCTTGGGCGATCTCATCCAGCGATTCGATCGTTCCGGGCTGCACGGATGGCGTCGCACGGTCATGTCGCTCGACGGGCTTGTCGGGCCCGGCGGAAGCACCCCCCGGGAGTGGCGCTGGTCGTTCTGGAACCGGACCGCTGCCCGCAAAGCGAGGCAGAAAATCCTCGACTGGAATCCGAAGCGCGTGATCATCGCTCACGGCGAATGGGTCCGCGACAACGGGCGCGAAACGGTGGCGCGAGCGCTCGGGTGGATGGGCTAGATTCGGGCATCTCCGGCTGAACGCATCATCCGGAAAGCCCGAAGAGCGAGTCGAGCGTTCCCGCTCAGAACGGGATCCGGGCGGTGATTATCCAGTTGTGATTGTACGAGCGATACTTCGTCGCTGCGATTTGCACGCCTGTGCCGAGCGTCACGCCGATGCGGTCGTGGATAGGAAAGCGTCCCATGACTATTCCGGGAGTGAGAAACAGTTGATTGTGCCCGGTCTTCTTGCCGTATGAGAACCATGTGTAATTGGTCTCGAACTCGGGCCACAGGTACTTGAACACCCGGTACTGGAAGGTCGTGTTGTACGCCACCGGCAGGCCGAGGCGATCGAGGCCGCCGCTCGGCAGCGCGACGCCGACCGTGCTCTGCACGTCGAAGTCTCCGAAACCCTTTCCGAACGCCAGCGTGGGCGTGAAGATTCCATGACCGGAGCCGTTGACGTTCGACCCGGTCGGCACGCTGAAGCCCATGAATGCGGTCACGATGTAATTCCCGCTGTCCTCGTTCGCCGAGAGCAGCCGCAATTTCAGGAGAAACGGCCAGTCGCCAAAACCGTCGGTGTTGCGCGGCCTGGTGCGCTTGAGGAACGGCGGCATGCCCACGATTACCTCGGTGTGCCCTTCCGGGATGATCTCCAGGCCTTTGCCGCCGTCGAAGCTGTCGGTCGCGACGTTCCCCTCGCTCGAGGACTGGAAGAACTGGTCGTAGCGCAGCTCCTGCTCGAGCCGCGGCGTGACCGTTACCAGCGGGGTTATCCAGTGAGGCTGTTCGGCCTGTGCGCGCGATGCCATCGCAAACCAGTCGCCGAAGAAGCCCCCGAGCGATGACAGCGGGCTTAACCGCGCCATCGCCGGGTCCGGGACCGGGTCGGCGAGCGCCGCGGGCGCCGCGATAGCAAGCAGGAGCAGGGCGGCGCAGAGGGAAATTCCAAATTGGAACGGGATTCCGGCTTTGGGTTTCACAACCGCGATGTTATGCGATTTTTATGGCAACTGAGAAGAATCATGGCTAATCTCGGCGGGCGCAGGTAGACCCAGGAGCGAGTGTGAGACGATACGATTGGGCTTGCCTCTGAAATTGAGTCTCGCGCCGGTCACGCAATTATGGCAGGATGTCAACGATCATGGCTGAGCTCGGCGACCGCCTGAAAACCGCCCGCGCCGCGCGAGGGTTGAGCCAGAGCGAGCTTGCCCGCCGAAGCGGGATCTCGCGCCAGGCGCTCGGCGCGATCGAGTCGGGCGTTTACGCGCCCGGTGTCAGCGTCGCGATCGCGCTTGCCCGCGAACTCGGAGCAACTGTCGAATCGCTGTTCGGCTCGGGCGGCCCGGAACACATCCAGGCGGCCCTCCCCGGCCCGCCGCTGCCCGGATCGGCTGCGCACCGTGCGCGCGTCGTTCTCGGCCGAGTCGGCGGGCGCGTGATTGCGGTGCCGCAGGCTCCGGCCGCCTTCGGCCTGGCGCCGAGCGGCGGAATTATCGAGCGGATCTCGGGCCGGCGCGCGGAGGTCGAGGCATTCCTGTCGCCCGGCGAGATCGATTCGACCGTGCTGGTGGCCGGATGCGATCCGGCGGTGTCGATTCTGGGTGATTGGCTCGCGCGCAAGCGGTCGGCGGCGAGAATCGTCGCCATCCGATGCTCGAGCCGCCGCGCGCTGGAGGCGCTCGCGGAGCGGCGCGCGCACGCCGCGGGGGTTCATCTGCGCGATGCGAAAAGCGGAGAGTACAATCTCGCCGCAGCGCGCGGCGCACTGGGGCGCCGCCCGGCGATGCTGGTGAACTTTGCCCGATGGGAACTCGGGCTGGCGACCGCCGCCGCCAACCCGCTCGGTATCCGCGACTTCGCCGATCTCGCTCGCCGGCGTGTCAGGCTGGTCAATCGCGAGGCGGGTTCGGGGGCGCGGCACGCGCTCGACGATGCGATCGGCGCGCTCGGCCTCAAGGGCGGCGCGATAACCGGATACGGTCGGGAAGTGGCGGGCCATCTGGAGGTGGCCGCGGACATCGCGGCCGGAAACGCCGACGTTGGCGTGACGATCAGGGTCGCCGCCGATGCGTACGGGCTCGGCTTCATCCCGATTCGCGAGGAGCGCTACGACCTCGCAATCCCGGAGCAGGAGAGCGGATTGGAACCGGTGCGCGCGATGCTCGAGGCGCTGTCCTCGGCCGCGTTTGCGCGGGAAGTCGCCGAGCTATGCGCATACGACACGCGCGACATGGGCAAGATCGTCGCGCGAATCTCCTGAGCGGCGCCGCGCGGGATATTCGATTTACTTGCGCGGCGGGGCGATGCCATTGTAGTGGAACAGCACAGCGGGCCGCACCCGTTTCCTCAAAATCGGTCCGGCTAAAGGAGCGAGCAATGCCAGATTATACGATGACGATTAACGGCAAGGCCGTGAAGGGATCGAAATCGTTCGGCGTGGTCAACCCCGCCACGGGCAAAGTCTTTACCGAGGTCCCCGACTGCACCAGGGCGGAGCTCGACCAGGCGATGGAGGCGGCGCAGCGCGCGTTTCCGGCCTGGAGCCGCGATGTGGCCGCGCGGCGCAAGGCGCTGAACGGAGTCGCCGGGGCGCTTCAGCAGCCGCCGGAGGGGCTGGCCCGGACGCTCACGCAGGAGCAGGGCAAGCCGCTCGACAAGGCGGCTCAGGAGATCATGGGCGCTGCGATCTGGGCCTCATACACCTCGACGCTCCAAATACCCGTCGAGGTGATACAGGACAGCCCGACGGCCAAAGTCGAAGTGCGGCGCAAGCCGCTCGGCGTGGTCGCCGCGATCACGCCGTGGAACTATCCGGTGATGCTCGCGATGTGGAAGATCGCGCCGGCGCTTCTGGCCGGCAACACGATCGTGCTCAAGCCGTCGCCATTCACGCCGATCACGTCCCTCATGATGGGCGAGATTCTGCGCGACCTCCTTCCGCCGGGCGTGCTCAACGTGATCTCGGGCGGCGACGACCTCGGCGCCTGGATGACGAGCCATCCCATTCCAAGGAAGATTTCGTTTACCGGCTCGGTCGAGACCGGCAAGAAGGTTGCGGCCTCGGCCGCGCCCGATCTCAAGCGGCTGACGCTCGAGCTTGGCGGCAACGATGCCGCGATCGTGCTCGGAGACGTCGATCTGGCGGCGGTCGCGCCGAGGATCTTCTGGGGAGCCTTCGAAAACTCCGGCCAGATCTGCAGCGCGATCAAGCGCGTGTATGTCCCCGAGCAGATGTACGCCCCGATGCTCGAGAAGCTCGGCGAACTTGCCAAAGGCGTCAAAGTCGGCAACGGACTGGAGCCGGGGACGCAGCTCGGCCCGATCAACAACAAGCCCCAGTTCGAGCGCGTCACCGAGCTGGTCGAGGATGCGAAGAAGCACGGCGCGAAAATCGTCACCGGCGGGTCGCGTCTGGGAAGTGAGGGCTACTTCTATGCTCCGACGATCGTCGGCGGCATTTCCGACGGCGTCCGGCTGGTCGATGAGGAGCAGTTCGGCCCCGCGCTGCCCATCATCCCGTACAAGGACGTCGATGATGCGGTCCGCCGCGCGAATGCGACCCATTACGGGCTGAGCGGCTCCGTGTGGTCGAGCGATCTGGCTCGCGGCGCAGAGGTCGCCTCGCAGCTCGAGTGCGGCTCAGCCTGGGTGAATCAGCACGTGGCGATCGCGCCCAATCTGCCCTTCGGCGGCGCCAAGTGGTCCGGGATTGGCGTGGAGAACGGCCCGTGGGGTCTGCTCGGCTTCACCGAGATTCAGGTGGTGAACGGGGTCAAAGTCTGAAGCTCAAAGCGCCGCGGGAGTGCGCCGCCGTAAAATCGGCGCATCGCGCGGCGCTTAAGTCCTTCGCTCGGAGGAGAGAATCGATTCGAGGAACTCCGCCGAGCGAAGGCGCCGATCCAGCACCGACGATAGAAATCGCGTGATCGCGAGCGCGCCGTCCGCGCCCGCGGGCGCCGTCCCGGGAGCATCGTCGATCGCCGCCGCGCCCAGCCGCGCGAGCGCCGCGGCGCTGGCCCCATCGAGCCGGATCGCTCCTTCGGGAACCGCCGGGCGGCATCGCGAGCAAAGCACGCCTCCGCGCCCGGTCACGAAGTACGCCGCCCCGCCGTTCGCGCCGACCACGGCCCCGCAATTGCGGCATCGCGCGAACTCCAGCCCGAATCCCGCCCACGCGAGCATCTTGAGCTCGAAGGCCTGGCGCAGACTTAACTCGGCGCGCCCGCCCGCGAGCGCCCTGAGCGCACCCGCGAGCACGCCGTAAGCATCCGAGGCCTCGGCCTCCTCCTTCGTGAGCGCATCGGCAAGTTCGAGCATGTAGGAGCCGAGCGCAATCTTGCCGAGGTCGTCGTCGATCGCGAACTGCGGCAAATCGGCCGCCTCGGCCCGCGTGATGAAGATGAGATCGCCGTGCGGGCGGCGGCGGAAGTGAAGGATCACGTGCGAGAACGGTTCGAGCTTGCGCTCGAAGCGCTGGCGCGATGCCTTGGCGCCCTTGGCCATCCCGGCGAGCTTGCCAAACCCGTGCGTGAGCAGGGTGACGATTCGATCGGACTCGCCGTAGTCGCGGGCGCGCAGCACGATCGCGGGCGTCGATTCGTCGGCCGGCATCGCGCCCTAGCTGCCGATGCTCTGGCGGAGCATCGCCTGCTGAATTTCCCGCACTTCGGCGCGCATCGCCTGCGCGCCCGCAACCGTGCGGCCGGCCTCAGCCGCCTCGCGCAGCAGGGTTTCGAACTTGACCAGGATATTGGCGATCTTGGTGTGCGCCTCGATCAGCGCGCGCTGCTTGAGTTCCTCGCTTTCCCATCGGCGCGCCGCGTAATCGCGCAATTCCTGGCTCTGGATGAGCAGCTCGCGGGCCTCATCTTCGTATCCGCGCACCAGTCTGCGGATGATATCGATCACCTTGGGACGTTCTTCGGGATCTTTCCACAGGACGTGTTCGAGGAACATGAGATCATCCTCGGTGACGGTCGTGCGGCCGAGCAGAGCCGCATGCGCGCGGAGCACGTCGAGCGAGTTTTTCCAGCGCCGGTCGGAGACCACGATCTGCTCGCGCAAGAGTTCGCGCCTGAGTTCGGCGATCGATCGGAGTATTCCGCCGGGCACCGCGATCGAGCGCGCGGCGGCGCTGGCCGCCTCGAGTTCCCCGAACGTGATCGTCGTGCGCGATGCGGCCTCGGCGCCCTCGAGCATCTTGAGGAACCGGAAGTCCTCCACAATGTAATCGGCCATGAAGCGGAGCATGAACCGGTCGTACAGCGCGGTCAGTTCCTCCTCGTCGGGAAGCTCGTTGGATGCGCCGAACATCGTGATCAGCGGGACCGCGATGCGCTCGCGGCCGTTGTGAAAAATCCGCTCGTTGATGAGCGTCAGGAGCGCGTTCAGGATCGATGAATTCGCCTTGAAGATTTCGTCCAGGAACGCGATGTGCGCCTCGGGGAGCTTGTGCATCGTCACGCGGCGGTAGTCGTCCTGCTCGAGGCCCTTGAGGCTCACCGCGCCGAAAATCTCCTCGGGCGTGCTGAACCGGGTGAGCAGCCACTGAAAATAATTCGCGCCCTCGATCCGCGTGCACAGTTCCTCGGCTAGCATCGACTTGGCCGTGCCGGGCGGGCCGATGATGAGCACGTGGCTGCGCGCCAGCAGCGCCGACAGCGCGCCGTCGATCAGATCGGAGCGTTCGAGGAAGGTGCGGTTGAGTTCGTCGCGGATGCGCGCGAGTTTGGATGCGGGATCAGCCATCGACTTGCGAGCCAGCCGCCAGGGCGGGCGCGCTTTCATTCGAATTTATCAGAGCGGCGCCGCCGACTTAAGTTGTGTCCTGGCAAATTTCGCCGGTTTCGCTCGGTGGAGCTCTATGTGCGCAAACCTCCTGTCTCCCAGGGATTTTCTCGATCTTGTCTGCCGACAAGCGGGCTGCTCCGAACGACCTCGAGAAGTGCCGATTTCGACCCAGCAAGGGCACAAAATTAGGCACGGCGGTGGTGCGCTAGAAGCGCGCGCGGCGAGGCGCTTCGCGCCTGGGATCCAAGAGCCACCGCCTTTTGCGCCAGCAGTTCCACGGTCAGCACATTAGAGCCACGATCATCGCGTGCCGGACTGACATTGCGCTCCGGTAGCAGCGCATGCAGAGGTCGTGCTGGCTGTCGCCCTTAAATCGGCCTCGGTATACGAAGCCGGCGGCATGTTGTCCGCAACTGGAACACATGCGCCGCCCGCTGCGCATCGGCGCGAAAGGAAGTTCGTGGTCAAATCGATTTGCGCTCATGATTTCTCCGAAGTCGCACTGCCGAGATTACCGGGCTTCTCTCCCCACAGCAGCGGCACAGGTCCAAGCTTGAGTTCGTACGCTTGGCGCACCAATGGCAGAAGCCCCGTTAGCTGTTCGTCATTTGTAACCACGATCCGGCTATAGCTTCCGCGGCCGCGGCCAAGGGAAGCTGGCCTGCTCGGGAACTGATCAGGCTCGCCGTAAAGACTGACTCTGACTCCCGACTTTCGCTGCAGCAGGGCTTCGATCATCAGAAAGTTTGGCTTGAAAGCGATGCCACTGTTCTTGCCATTCTCTTGCCTGTAGGCGCTTGGTATCACGCCGGGAATCTTGATTGCCTCGTTGACGATGCGTTGCGCGTATGAGATCGAACGGTGGGGAAATCCAACGAAACTCGCCGACACGTCGAACGGTACACCTGGGGTATGGGAAAAGCCCGCTTGTAGCGACCAGTCGCCTTGACCATCTGGGACCTTCTCAAACAACCCTGAGATACCAAAGGGGGGATCATCGCCGAAATCCTGGGTCATGACGTAGTCGCCCCCTCCGGGCCCAACCTTTACAAAAAAACCTGAGTCGCATTCATCGAGAGGACGGTCGGGATCGCAAGGGTCAATAATCCTGCCTTGGACTTCCCTTTCTTCAGAAGGCAGAGAGGCCAACTGCTTGTTAGCCTCTGACGATTCACTAGTGAGCGACACGGGACTGCCGGCTTTGGATTCTGCCGGGCGGTCGCTCAACAGGTGGTCAGATAGCAACGTTGAATAAAATGCCGAGACATCAATGCCCCTTGATCGGGCCTGAGCTTGGGCCATGTCATCGACTTTGTCAGGCAGCCATATTTCTCTTTTTCGCATGGCCTACATAACCTCGGCTTCAGAACATAGCTGCTGCGTCTTTTCTTGTCAATGGCAGTGGCTGACAGTTGCAGGCAGCCACTAGCTGCCGGTCGCCATTTCTTGTGAAAGCGAGCGGGCCGCCGAATGTAGCGGGAACGGCCAAGCACTCCTACGCCATCAAGCGCTGCATAGCCCGCGGCCGTCGGCGCCGTCTATAGCGGCGCCGCGGTAGGCGACTGGGCAATGGGC
>Ga0187770_10000541_pt1 | contig 18456 bp, 15 predicted proteins | sample 0116_SJ02_MP02_2_FD_133154 | JGI IMG/M metagenome (GOLD analysis project Ga0187770, IMG submission 133154) | Tropical peat soil microbial communities from peatlands in Department of Meta, Colombia - 0116_SJ02_MP02_20_MG | ecosystem: Environmental > Terrestrial > Soil > Wetlands > Peat | place...
ACGGTTATGGCCTTACCGAGGCTTCCCCGATAGTGTCTGTCAACCGGATGGAAAGAAAGATAAAAAATGAATCAGTTGGTATTCCTCTTCCAGGCGTGGAAGTAAGGATCGGTGAAATGGACGATCAGGGCAACGGCGAAATTTTTTTACGAGGGCCAAATATTATGCAGGGTTATTACAATAACAGGATGATAAATGTTGATGTAATAGACAAAGACGGCTGGTTAGCCACCGGAGACATAGGCAAATTGGATTCCGACGGCTATCTTTACATAACCGGCCGGAAGAAAAGCATCATAGTGACCCCAGGCGGTAAGAATGTTTATCCTGAAGAGATCGAAGAAATGCTGAATTCAAGTCCATTTATCCTTGAATCTCTAATTATTGGTATTCCTCAGTCGGAAGAGGACAGGGGTGAAAATATATACGCGCTTGTCGTACCAAATTATGAGTATTTTGATACCTATGGTACTCTGAATTCATTCAGGATAACAGATGAACTTGTTGAAAAGACAATAGAAAAACATCTCAGGGAAGTATCGAAAGTCCTGATTGACTACAAGAAGATAAAGGGATGGAGGATCAGGAGCGAAGAGTTCCCCAAGACCTCTACAAGGAAGATAAAGCGTTTCCTGTTTTCAGGCAGGGATTTTTTGAACAGCTGAAAAACCGGATCACTGGTACATAAATGAGATAGTAAATTTTGTTCCATCTCTGTAGGTGCTGTCGATTTTAATGTCTCCCCCGTAATAGGAAAGTGCATTTTTTACCAAGAAAAGACCCAGGCCGGCCCCCCTTTCATTCCATTTGATTCCTCCGTTGCCCCTGTAAAACTGCTGAAATATTTTGTCTTTTTCCTCCTCCTGTATGCCGGGACCCGTATCGGTAATATCAATCAAATAATAATTGTCTTTAATATAACCATTGATAGTTATATTTCCGCCTGGCTTGTTATACATAATGGCATTGCTCAGCAGCTCATCAAATATGACTCTGATGATTGATTTATTGACGGTAAAATTTGAAAATTCCAAGGAGAAAGTTAAATCTAAATTTAATTTTTTATCCGATATCAGGGGAATATAGCCTGGAAGTATAGTTTTTTCAATAAAATCTTTAACATTGATCGTATCCCTGAATAGTTCGTTAACCGATGATTCCATTTCTCCGAAAGAAAGCGTTTTTTGAACGATATTTTCGATTCTCTCGATCTTCATACAGAGAGCCTCTATGAGTGAGTTCCTTTCACTGCCTGAAATATAGAGGGATGATTTTATTTTATCAATCTCGTCCTTAACTTCCGCAACAGGCTTCAGGAGATGATCGGAAAACCTGTTTAAAAACTCGTTCTTAAAATTTACGAGATTAAGAAGTTCGCGGTTTTTCTTTTTTATTTTATCATAAAGGAGGGAATTATTGATGGAAATTGATGCCTGACCTGCGAAGATCTCAGCGCTTGAAAGATCTCCTGATTTGAGTGATTTACCCCCCGTAATGGTATCGGCGTAGAGAACTCCCAGGAGGTTATCCTGATAAATCAGAGGTACCGCGAGAGAGGAAATGCAAATTTCAACCTTTTCCAGTTTTAATTTATTATTCACCAATAGAGTGCTTTTCTGAGAGACAGCGCAATTCAGAATAATCTCCTGACAGAAATTAAAATAAGCGCTACCCAGGCTGCTGTTTTTGATATTTATGAAAATTTTCGGCAAAAGCTTGCTGTATTCGCGGATATAAAGTATTCCATGGTCTGCGTTTACAGTATCTATGAGGCTTTTCACAATATTATTGAGAAGAAAGTCGATGTCAAGAATAGTACCGATTTCCCTGGTGATCTTGAGTATCAACTTCATTGTTTTATCTTTTTCAATCAGTTCTTTCTTTGATAGAAGGTTGACATTCTCCTGAGCTTCGAGAAGCTTAGCGGCTTCCTTTTTCTCAATGATCGTCAGTTCCTGGAGATTTTCATGGGCTTTTATCACCCTCTCCGCCTCGATCTTTTCCTCCCGCATCATCTCCTGAACGATCTCATGAGCCTTTATTACCTTATCCGCCTCGATCTTTTCCTCCCGCATCATCTCCTGAACGATCTCCTGAGCCTTTATTACCTTATCCGCCTCGATCTTTTCCTTTCGCATCATCTCCTGAACGATCTCATGAGCCTGGAGCATGCGGTTAGCATCTATCAGTTCCTCATTGTACATATCCGACAGGTTTTTATACGCGTTAACCATTTTTTCGAGCCGTATGATCTGATTTTCCTTCTCATTTATAAGAGCTTTAAACTCATCATCTGATTTATCTGAAGCTGGCATAGAGACCCCTCACTTTTAATTTTAATGCTATAACATTATAGCATTGTTTAAAACTAAATCAAATCAATATCTTAGGGGCTTGTTTTGCAAAAACTGCTTTTCCTGTCTATAATTTTTATATGAAGGTTTATATCCCTGTACATTCGGGATTCTGCCCGGGAGTAAAACTTGCCGAAAAAAAACTGCTTGATCTGAAAATCAAAAAAAGCGGCAGGAATATTTATGTACTTGGAAAGCTCATACACAACAGCCGTTATATCGAATATCTCAAAACGCTTCAGATCAGGACCGTTGACAGGTCTGAGGATATACCTCCTGATGCGCTAGCCGTAATCAGGACTCATGGCATTGACAGAAGGGCTGAGGACAGGCTTGGCGGAGTACTTGAGGTTGTTGACATGACCTGTTCCAAGGTAAAGGAACTGCAGAGATATATACAAAAGCATGCCCTTGAAGGATTTTTTACAGTTATAACGGGAAAAAAGGATCATCCTGAAGTCCTCGGGCTGGTAAGTTATGCAGAGGGGTTTTACGTTATTGAAGATGGTTCCGACCTGGAAAATTTTATTGCCGGATTTAATAAGGATATCAGGAAAATTCTCGTAGTGTCGCAGACAACTGGAAAAAGAAGCCTTTTCGAAAAGGTATCCCGGAGGATCACCAGCGTATTTTCAAAGGGGCGCGAGATCGTAGTGCATGATTCGATTTGTTCAATAACAAGCCTGCGTGAACAGGAATCACTCAGGCTTCAGGAAAAATCCGATGCGACTTTTGTTATCGGTGACCATATTTCCTCAAATGCAAATCAGCTCTATCAGAAACTGAAGAATAAAAACCAGAACACATTCTTTATCGAAGACCTTATTGATTTAAAGGCGCTTGATCTTCCCATCGATACGTACAGGGCCGCCCTTGTGGTTTCATCTTCATCCACTCCGCCTTTCATTGAAAAGGAAGTTGTGGATTACCTCTTAAGCATCGCCTGAATGTCACTGCAGGTTTTCAACTTGTCCGTTCAACGCTGTAATCCAGTAACTCCCGCAGCACAGCTATTCCCGAAGGATCTGCGTTTTTAATTCCCCCTATCAGGTCTCCGGCTTTATCTCTGAGTGTGAGGACTTTTTCATTTATCAATTTAACAATACCCTTTCCTGTAACCTGCTCCCTTATAAAATTAATATCGTCCCCGGAAATTTGCCCTGAGCCGAATATCCTTAGTAGCTTTTCCCTTTCCCCGGGTCCTGTGTTTCTTAAGAGGTAATAATGGTATAGATTTTTTTTGTTTTCCTTAAGGTCTGAACCGACCGGTTTACCTGTTTTTTCAACGCTTCCGAATAATCCTATCTCATCATCCTTGATCTGGAATATCAGGCCTAGATCCTCACCAAGCTCACCAAGTAGAGGGAGCTCCCGAGCATCTCTCTCTGCAAGTATGGCACCGATGGTCAGGGGGAGGGAAAATGTATAACGCCCTGTTTTGTATCTGTAAAGATTCAGGATCGCCTCCTCACCAGGGCTTTCATCAAGGTGGCCGAAAGAAACATCCTGCATCTGGGCAAGACCGACTGAGGAAAATTCACTTGAAAAGAGTTTAATGATGCTTTCTTTTGCATAGGAGGGGCAAGCAAGCTCCGATAGTAATTCAAATGAAAGGAAAAAGGCAATGTCCCCGGCGCATATTCCCATGGATTCACCGTAGTGGTAGGAATCATGGAAGCCTTCCCTGTCTCCATGTCTCTTATACTGATAGAAAAGGCTTTCTCTTCCCCTCCTGAAAAGATCCCTGTCCATTATATCATCGTGAATGAGGAATCCTGTCTGGAATAATTCCATGGCAGCTGCTGAGCGGAGGGCGCTATCTTCCTGTTTACCGTTAAAAATTTTATGCGAGAGTAATACAAGTCCTCCCCTTATCATCTTACCCGACGAAGCAAAGTCAAACAGTTTTTTCAAAACATCTTCACCCCATTCATTAATTTTGACGAGATCTTTTTTCCTTGAATTGAAATATTCCTCCAGGAAAGCGCTGATTTCAGGTTTATGAGATTTGAAGAATTCAAGCATCTTATCTCCAATTGATTAGATGAATTGCGGTAACTGCATAGTTTAATTCTTTTTGGGGCTTTTCTCAATAAAAATAAGAATGACGGCATTCTAGGGGCATGAAACAGAGGGCATGAGCTTAAATGTTGTACACATTTTAAAATGTATTAAAAGGTGACATTTTAATTTGTTTGACACAGAGGGCATGAGCTTAAATTGACAAAAAAAAAAGCGTTTTTTATAATAACGATTCAAAAATGCACCTGAGGCCTGATCTTATCAATATTGGTGACCGGGAGTTAATAATGAATATATCAGACAAACTGTGGAAAAGGGGAAGGGATTTCCTCGGCGTGAAATACCCGATAATGGCCGGTGCAATGACCTGGATAAGCGACTTTGAACTTGCAAAGGCCATTAGTTCCAACGGAGCCTTTCCCGTACTCGCCGGCGGCAACATGGACCCGGATATCTTTGAAAAAGAAGTGGATAAGCTCTCCGAAGGCCTGAACGGGCCATTCGCCGTCAACATGATAACTATCGCTCCCAATTTTAAAAAACACTATGAGATCATACTCGGAAAGAAAATTCCGATCGCGATATTTGGAGGGGGATTCCCCCAGAAAATTGACGTCGTAGGCTTAAAGCAGAAAGGCATCAAGACGATGGCCTTTGCTTCCAGCGGTCAGATATCTTCCCAGATGATACATTTCGGGGTTGATGCTCTGATACTTGAGGGCAGCGAAGCAGGAGGGCACATTGGATACGTGTCAACCATGATCCTTCTGCAGCAGATCCTTTTTCATACGGTAGAAGTGCCTGTATTTATAGCCGGAGGTATCGGGACCGGGAAAATGATAGCTCATATGCTTTTGATGGGTGCTTCGGGAGTACAGCTGGGGACCCGTTTTGTGGTAAGTGAGGAATGCACGGCCCACCCGAAATTCAAAGAGGCTTTTATAAAGGCCAAGGCAAGGCATGCCGTCGCTACTCCTCAATATGATTCAAGGCTTCCGGTTGTTTCCGTGAGGGCGCTGAAGAACAAAGGTACTGAAAATTTCGGTAAGCTTCAGCTTGAACTCATAGGGAAGCTTGAAAGGGGTGAAATTTCAAGGAAAGAGGCCCAGTTTGAAGTTGAAAGATACTGGGTCGGCGGCCTGAGAAAAGGGGTCGTCGAGGGAGACATTGAATATGGTTCATTAATGGCAGGGCAAAGCGTAGGTCTTGTCGAGAAGATACAACCCATCAGTGAGATAATTAGAGAACTGGTCGAAGATACAGAAAAAGAACTTAATGCGGTAAAAAACATTTTAAATTGATTTTATCTTTAATCAGCGAGGCGCGCCTGTGCGTCGATAGAGGAGGATTCAGTGGGTTATAATATTGCAGTACTTGTAAAGCAGGTCCCGGATACTCATAATATAACCGGAGAAGCCATGAAGGAGGACGGCACTGTGAACAGGCAGGCCCTTCCTGCTATTTTTAATCCCGAAGACCTGAATGCGCTTGAGGAAGCGCTTAAGATTAAAGAAAAATTCGGCGCCAGGATTACTGTCATTTCCATGGGACCGCCGAATGCTGCCGAGGTCCTCCGGGAAAGCCTTTACAGGGGAGCGGATGATTTGATTCTGATCACGGACAGGGTTTTCGCAGGCGCAGACACACTTGCGACATCATATGTGCTTTCGCTTGCAGTTAAAAAATTGGGGCATATCGATATTGTTCTTTGCGGCAGGCAGGCTATTGACGGCGATACCGCACAGGTCGGTCCGCAGACTGCCGAAAAGCTTAAGATAAATCAGCTTACTTTCGTAAACAAGATCGTTTCCCTTAAAAAAGACTCTATAACTATCGAAAGATCCATAGAGGGGGGGTACGAGACTCTTTCCTCAAAACTACCTGTACTGATAACCGTTACCGGAGAGGCCAATACTCCCAGGCCCCCGGCTGTAAAAAAACTCCTGGCATACAAGCATGCAATGACTCCAATAGAGCTTGAAAGCCTTGATGAAAGCTATATAAATGCAAATGAGATCACGGATTCTCATGCCATGATAAAAGTATGGGACCACAGGGAGATAGAGGCAAATCCGGAACAATGCGGCCTTTCAGGTTCTCCCACAAAAGTCAAACAGATTGAAAGTATTGTCCTGGGAGTCCAGGAATCAAGAAAAATTGAGAATTCAAAGGCGGGGATCGAGGCTCTTATATCTGAATTATTGAAAGAGCATATATTGGGTTAAAGGGGAATGGCAATGAAGACGAATGAAGTATGGATTTATATAGAACAGAATAACGGAAAGGTAGCTGATGTAAGCCTGGAGCTTCTCGGCAAGGGCAGCGAGCTTTCCAGAAAGCTTAAGGTTAAGACGGGGGCTGTTATCATCGGTGATGCAGTGAGAGGTCTTACAGGAAAATTGATTAAGTATGGCGCAGACAGGGTCTATCCAGTCGAAGCTCTAGCGTTGAAAAACTATACGGCAATTCCTTACGCTCATGCCATGGTCACTCTTGTAAGGGAATTTGAACCTCAAATAGTTCTTTACGGGGCTACCACGACAGGAAGGGATATAGCTCCCAGAATAGCATCCGAGCTCAGAGTCGGTCTTACCGCAGACTGTACCAATCTGCAGATCGGGGATTATACAAAACCCTCCTCGAAAGAGGGGGACATTCTTTATAAGGATATCCTTTACCAGATACGCCCTGCCTTCGGCGGGAACATCATTGCGACAATAGTAAGTCCTGACCACAGGCCCCAGATGGCTACGGTACGCGAGGGTGTTATGAAGATGAACAGCGAGGATGAGGCCAGAAAGGGGGAAATTGTTGAGACGAAGATCGATCTCCCTGCCAGACTGTTTGTTACCGAAGTTGCCAGAAGGGTGCAGATGGAGAAAGCGGTCGACCTGAAATCAGCCGCTGTTATTGTTTCAGGCGGAATGGGTGTGGGTTCGAAGGAAAATTTTAAACTTATTCATGATCTGGCCCATGTCCTCAGCGCCCAGGTAGGCGGTTCACGAGCCGCCGTTGATGCCGGATTTATAGGTCATGATCACCAGGTAGGGCAGACAGGAACAACTGTAAGGCCGAAACTGTATATTGCGGTGGGAATTTCTGGCCAGATACAGCATATGGCCGGTATGAAGGAATCGAACAGGATCATTGCGATCAACAGCGATCCCGATGCGCCTATCTTTCAGATCGCACATTATGGAATAGTGGGAGATTTGAACGACATAGTGCCGAGATTTATCGACGTCTACAAATCTTTAATGAAATAAGGAGTTTTTAATGCCTAATTTTTATAAAGACAATGACGATATCCAGTTTCATATCAAGCACCTCAACCTGGACAGGATAATCGAGCTCAGGGAAAACCATTTTCTGGACAAGAATGAGTTCGATTATGCCCCTGTTAATGTTAACGATGCAAAAGACTCGTATGATAAAATACTGAATATAGTTGGTGATATTGCAGGAAATTATGTGGCCCCCCGCGCCGCTGACGTCGATACTGAGGGTGCCCATTTTGAAAACGGGCTGGTCGATTACGCGAAGGGAACAAAAGAGGCGCTTGATGTACTAAAGAAGGCAGATCTGATGGGTTTTACCCTGCCAAGGAAATACGGCGGCCTTAACTGTCCGATAACGATTTACTCGATCGCCACGGAAATAGTTTCAAAGGCCGATGCTTCACTGATGAACCTCTTCGGGCTCCAGGACATAGCTGAAACGATCAACGTTTTCGCGGATGAGGATCAGAAAATGAGGTATCTGCCCCGTTTTTCTGCGGGGGAAGTTACAGCTTCCATGGCCCTTACAGAACCTGATGCTGGAAGTGATCTGCAGTCCGTTCAGCTCAAGGCATGGCAGGATGAAAAAGGGCAGTGGCGCCTGAAGGGGGTAAAACGCTTCATAACGAACGGCTGCGGACAGATATCCCTTGTCCTTGCCCGAAGCGAAGAGGGCACTAATGACGGACGCGGACTCTCCATGTTCATTTATGAAAGGGATGACAAAATGAAGATACGCAGGATAGAGAACAAGCTCGGTATCCATGGCTCACCGACTTGCGAACTCCAGTTCAACGATGCACCGGCTGAGCTTTGCGGTAAGAGAAAAATGGGACTTATAAAATATGTGATGTCTCTGATGAACGGCGCCCGGCTGGCAATTGCGGCCCAGGGGCTCGGAATAGCTGAAGCCGCTTATGATGAAGCTGATCAATATGCAATGGACAGGGTGCAGTTTAAAAAGGCAATCAGGGATATTATCCCTGTCAGTGAACTTCTTGTCAATATGCGCGTAAAAATCGAAGCGGCAAGAACTCTTCTTTACGAAACAGCAATGATAGTCGATATGAGGACATGCCTTGAACGTGAAAGCGAGAAGAGTGAAGAAAATGCAAAAGGCTTGAGGGATGAGCTTAAAAAATATACTGTCCTGGCAGCTCTCTTTACCCCGATGGTGAAGGGCTATAACACTGAAATTGCCAACCAGGTTGCCTATGATGCGATCCAGATCCATGGAGGGACCGGTTTTATGAAGGATTTCAATGCGGAGAGGCATTACAGGGATGCAAGGATAACGAATATATACGAGGGAACGACCCAGCTGCAGATCGTCGCCGCGATCGGGGGGATCGTTAAGGGTGTCGCGGTCGAGAGGATCTCGGAATATGATGGGAATGCTAATTTCACTGGCCTTGAATTTTTAAAAAAGCCTCTGAGACAGATGAAGGAAATGACGGAAAAGGCTATAGAGTATGTAAAGACCAGGAATGACAGCCTTTACCAGGAGTATCACTCAAGAAGGCTCGTTGAAATGGTATCAGATACCATAATCGGTTACCTCATGCTGAGGGACGCCTCTTTTTCCGAAAGGAAAAAGGATGTGGCCAAGTATTTCATTGAAACGGCCCTGCCTGAGGTATCCACCAGGCATGATATCATAGTCAACAATATACAGCATTTCCTTGAAAAGAAACAGGAAATTCTTGATGGGAAAAACTGATTTTTCTGATTATCCGAAATATAATCCCCCTGAGGCATCAATTACACCTCCCATGGGAAAAATTTTTTGATATGTTTATTGATAATTCTTATAATAATATTCATTATTATAAGAATTAAAAGTTCAAAAAAGGAGGATATGGAATGTTGGAGGAATTCATTACAGTTAAAAAGGAAGCTAATGAAAGGATGGACAAATCAATCCAGCACCTGAAAGATGAATTTAAAAAAATGAGGACCGGAAGGGCAAATATTGCTATGATAGAAGATATCAGATTTGATTTTTATGGTAATTTGACACCCCTGAAACAGGCAGCATCGCTATCAACTCCGGATCCCCACACGATAGCGATAGATCCATGGGATAAAAGCATTCTTAAGAATATAGAGAAGGGCATCTCGGAATCCGGGATGGGTTTTACTGCTGTGAATGACGGAAAAATCATTCGTGTCAACATTCCGCCACTTACAGAGGAAACAAAGAAAGATTTTGTAAAGAAAGTAAAAGAAATCGCCGAAGAAATCAAAGTCGCCATAAGAAATGAAAGAAGGGATATAAACGCTCACGTCAAGAAAATGACAAAGGAAGGGAATATAAGCGAGGACGACGAACACAGGGAGCTCGAGGAAATACAGAAGGTGACTGATAATCATATCAAGACAATTGACGATCTTATCGTAAAAAAGGAAAAAGAAATAATGGAAGTCTGACTAAGGAGGTATATGCGTCTTTTTACCTACGATATAGATGAAAATACACTTCCAGCCCATGTTGGAATTATTATGGATGGCAACGGAAGGTGGGCCCAGAAAAGGGGCCTGCCGAGGGTTCGAGGGCATGTTAAAGGCTATAATGTCCTTAAAAAGATCATTGAATTCAACAAAAAAATCGGGATCAAATATATTTCAGTATATGCGTTTTCAATAGAAAACTGGCGCAGACCGAAGGAAGAAGTCAATTTTCTGATGGAAATGGCAAAAAGACTTATTGCGGAATATAGTGATACCCTTTTGAAAAACGATATAAGGCTTCTTATTACAGGTGTCAGGGATAACATAGACTCAAGACTTGCAGAGCTCCTTGATGAATCTGTAGCGAAGACAGGCAGATGCAGATCATATGTTCTCAACGTGGTTTTCAATTACGGGGGGAGGAGGGAAATTGTGGATGCCGCGAAGAAGCTGGCCGAGCAGTATAAAAGCGGGAAAGCTAAACTTGAAGATATTGATGAGAGGGCTTTCGGAAATTTCCTTTATGCACCGGAATTGCCTGATGTGGATCTTGTAATAAGGACCAGCGGAGAATACAGGCTTTCGAATTTTCTGATCTGGCAGTCAAATTATGCGGAATTGTTCTTTACCAAGAGGTTTTGGCCTGATTTCAGGGAAATCGATTTCTGCAGGGCTATCTACAGCTACCAGACCAGAAAGAGAAGATTCGGAATCGTTTAATATTTCCGGAGGTTGACATAATGATTTGGCAAAGGCTTTCCACAGTTTTTATTCTGCTGCCTATTGGTATATTTCTCGTATTTACCAGGTTTTTTAACGGGACGCCCTTTTTTCTGGCAGCGCTGATAACGGCTATAATGATCGCCAATGAAATGTACGCCCTTTTTGAAAAACGGGGTTTTTCATTCAATCTCTGGCTTCATACTATTATCCTGACCATCAGCTATATAAGTTTTTATCTTTATGGAATGGGTTCTTATGATATGAATTATCTCTTTACCATTCAGGTCGGGATCATCTCAACATATATAATAATCATTATGAGCATTGAATCTATTTCCGGCAGGTTCGATAATTCTATGGAGAATATAACGCTTCCCGTATTCAGCTATATTTTGCTCGGCGTCTTTATGCCGCTTCTTGTCGTATTGAAAATGATGGACCTCTCAGGCTGGCTTCTTTCTATTCTTCTTATTATAACGTTTCTTACAGATACCGGGGGATGGCTTTTCGGTAAGCTATTCGGAAAGCATAAAATCAAATTTTTATCAAGCCCTAACAAGACATCAGAGGGTTTCGCAGGCGCCGTTTTAATGGGCCTCGCTGGAGGAGCAGTGATTTATCTGGCTGAAGTAATATTTCCACTCCCGTCGAAATTTACCTTATTCGAAATTTCTTTGATCTCACTGGCAGTTATTGTTTCCGGAATTGCAGGCGACCTGGGAGAATCTGCATTGAAACGCTGGGCGCACCTGAAGGATTCAGGAGATCTTCTGCCCGGGCATGGAGGATTTTTTGACCGCTTCGACAGTTTGATATTTTCAACACCTGTTTTTTTTGTTCTTATAAAACTTCTGGGTCATTAGAAAGAATGTCATCTGAAGCCTTAAAATATCCCCTTTTAAATATCAAACCCCTGGCAGGTACGGGTGTCCTGTACTCTGCCGGGAAAATGATATTTTCATTCAGGGCATCGCAAACCATGTCCAGGCTGATATAACCGCGTCCGTAATTCAGGCATGCCGAGACAATAGACCTTATCATTCCGTTAAGAAAACCGCTTCCCTTAATAAAAAAAACAAGTCCCGGGCCCGTTTCGGATACTCTCAGGTAATCGATACGTCTTTTAAAATTCATGTCGCTTTTGTAGCCGTAGCAGAAATTCCTAAAGGATTGCCTGCCGATAAATACCCGGCATACCTCTCTAAGTCTTGATAATTCTATTTCATCCTGAATTATATAGGAATAACGGGAATAAAATGGAAGCCACCTTGATGATAATTTATCAAGTTTTGAAACTGAGATAATTGAGTATATATATTCCCTGGCGATTGCTGAAAACCTTGAATGAAAACTATCAGGAGCCCTTACGACACTGTGGATTCTGATATCCTGCGGGAGCCTGCGGTTCAGAATTAAGGTAATTTTTTCGGTCGGAATTGACAGGCTTTTCATTCTGAAATTCGCGGTGTAACTCAGGGCATGAGCCCCGGCGTCGGTCCTGCCTATGCCTTCGACCCTGATGTGTTCCCCGAACAAGGCAGCAAGTGCCTTTTCAATTTCTCCCTGAATGGATTTTGCATTTTTCTGCCTCTGCCAGCCTGAATAAGAGCTCCCGTCGAAACTTAGCGTTAACCTCAGATTGATTTCATCCATGGCAATTTCAAAAAGAGTTTATTAATTGCAGGATCAATTTATCAATAAAGTTCAATTCAGCCGCTTTTGACTCTCTCTTTTCATTCAGGGCAGTCGCATCCAGCGGTACAATAACCACATCCCGCATTGTTATGGGTTTTCCTATTGCGGAATAGTCATATGATGAAAGTCTTTGAAGCTCGGAATCTATGTGAAGGCTCAGTTCCATTTTTAGGGCATTGAGGTTCTCTATTTCTCTCTGTATATCTCTTATTTTAACATCATATTCTTTTGATTCAAGCCGCGTTTCGACAAGAATAAATAAAAAACCGGTGAATAAAATAAAAATAATTGCTATTTTGAGCCCAGAAACAACGGAATTATTCATCATCCATTCCCCTTTTTTCGATAACTCTCATCTTAGCGCTTCTTGAGGCCCTGTTCTTTTTTATTTCTTCCGGCGATGGAATAACCGGTTTTTTTGTCAGGACCCTGTACCCTCCCGTTTTTTCGAGTTCTCTGAAAGAATTTTTCACAATCCTGTCCTCAAGCGAATGATAACTTATAATTAAAAGCCTGCCCTTGTCCCTTAGATTATCGACAGCTGTTGGTATAAAACTTTCGAGAATTTGCAGTTCATTGTTAACATAAATTCTCAAGGCCTGAAAACTTTTTGCCGCCGGATGAGTCTTTCCTCCTTTTCGGGCCTTTTTAGCCCTCATGATAACACCGGCAAGTTCCGCTGCATTTTTATAAGGGCGGTTTCTGACTATAGCGGCGGCGATTTTTCTGCTCTCATATTCCTCTCCGTATTTATATAATATATCCGCTATATCTTCTTCCCTGAATTTATTAACAATATCCCCTGCATCCGTGCCTCCCTTTTCGTCAAGCCTCATAGACAGTCCTTTAAAGTCTGTATAGCTGAATCCCAGCTCATTCTCATCCCGGAGGTGAAAAAGAGAAATTCCGAGGTCCGCTAATATTCCATCGACCTTTGAAATCTTTTCTTGAGAAAGAATATCTGAAATTTTATTGAAATTATTGTTATGAAAAGCGATGTTCCCAAAAAGAGCCAGCCTTTTGCCGGCCACTGCAAGTACTAGTGAGTTCCTGTCTATACAGATAAGCCTTCCTGCAGGAATAAGAGCTGCAATAGACTTTGAGTGGCCACCCTCCCCGCAGGTTGCATCGACAACCAGGCTGTCGTTATGGAGATTTAAAAAATTGATCACCTCGTCCGTCATGACAGGTACATGATAACTGATATCGGCCATCCGGCTATTCTTCCTTCCTTATAGGGTTCTGAAGCTTCAGGAACATTGTAATCTCATTACCCGAACTGTTATACCTGATTTTATCCATAACCTTTTTAACCATATAGACGCCGCGTCCGGATGGTTTTAGGATATTATCATTGTCAAGAGGGCTCGGAAGTTTGCTGGCATCGAAGCCAATTCCCTCATCCCGGACTTTCATCACTATCCAGTTTTCCAGTATTCTATAAATAACCGTGACCCTTTTCTGAGATCCTGACTTATTGCCATGCTCTACCGCATTTATCATAGTTTCGTAAAGAGCAGTATAGATTTTCCAATTTTCCTCATCGCTCAGATCTACAACCTTTTTAATGCTCTCGGAAATTTTGAGTATTGCGTTGTCTATTTCCAGTATATTGCTTGGTATTGAAAGGAATTTTTTGTACTTAAGATCTTTGTTCAGGATTATCAAAAGCATGCTCACATCATCATCTATAAACTGAGTTGATGTCTTAAGCAATGTCATATATATATTATTCAGAATATTTCTAGAACGCAGACCGAAGCTCTTGCCGAAAATATTGACCAGATCATCAATGCGCATCATCCTGTTGCCATTTCTGAAAGCAAGAATTCCATCGGTAAACAGAAGGATCTTGCAGTTTTCAGGGAGACTGACTTTCATTTTTGCATTATCAAACGGGACATTTTTTCTGACTCCGAGGGGGTAGGTTATTCCAAAGAGAATGGATTGTTCCTTAGTCTTATCATTGTAAAGAAAAGGGAAAGGATGACCGCAGTTGATATATTCCATTGTATAATCCAGTAAATCCACTATCCCGTAAAAAAGAGTAATGAATTGGTCTTCAGGTAAGATTTTCAGCAGGGCAAGATTCAGGTATTTTACGATGTCTTCGAGTTTCTGTCCCTCTTTCTGGGAATATTCAACAAGCATTTTCAGCATCGAAGTTAGCAGCGATGAGGATACACCATGGCCTGAAACGTCAGCCATTATAATGCCAATATGGTAATCATCAATCTGAATTATATCACAGAAATCTCCGCCTAAAAGGGAAGAAGGCTTGAAAAAAGTCTCAAAACGGACAAGAGATGAATAAACAGGGGGGATCGAAAGGACATGATTCCATATCCTCCTGGCCGTAGCAATTTCTTCTTCGATCATCTTGGTTTTTTCCATAAGCTGTGAATAAAGCTTGTTCTCAAGGCTTATATCCTGGAATGTTGCCTCGATGAGCTCAGCATTCTCGATAATTATCTTTTGAAGATGTACCGAAAAATTCCGCTTTCCAGGATCGTTTTTAAGATTAAGCTTCAAGAGCATAAAATCCTGATCCGGGATATTGCATGAAATTTCCTTGAAATTACCATCCGGTATGTCAAAATAATTCTGGATAGGTTCGCCCAGAAACCTGGCCGGATCAGTAAAACCTATAGAAGCTGTAAAATTGTCATTTGCAAAATAAATTTTACCGTCCTGGTTTATAATGGCAAGTCCTATAGGAAGTTCCTTCAGGAGCATCCTGTATCTTTCCTCTGAAGCCTCTAGCTTTTTTAAAAGTAGATGCTGCAGAGATTCATCGAGGAGAATGAATATTCCTCCCTTAACAATCCCTGTACTGCTCTGGAGAGGTATTCCATATAATTTAATGTTTTTATCTGAGTAGAAAGTATCCTTCTCAAGCGTATGGCCGTCTATCACTCTTGCAAAAGAGGGTTTATCAATTATCTGCGTGATCCACTGGAGACTGCCTGATGAAAAAGTTTTAAAACTTTCGTTGTTCTGAATAATTTTCCCCTCGCGATTGGTCATACAGAGTGAAATAGGATTTTTAGTGTAAATCCGGTTATAAAATTCCATTTTTTCATTGAATTCTAATAGAAATTCCCTAATAAAAAGGAGAATTTTGAAGTGTCCGCTGAAAAATTCAAGCTGGCTGCGCAGTTCTTTGTTCCTGTAGTTTTCAGAGGTGAAAAAGAGTATAAAGTATTTTACCCTGTTTATTCCTGGAATATAAGGATAAATAGAGACATGAGTGAAATTATTTTTTCTGTCGGAGATTTCAAGCAGATTCATCAGTGATTTGTTATTAAAAGCTGCTGAAGTTTCAATTTTCCGGAAAGAACTTTTCTCAGCGTTTATATTTAAAATGTAATTCCTGATGTTATCATCTTTGACAATTAAGTTATTTTTAATATTGGTTATAGAGGAGCCGTCAAAACGAAGTATAACGCTGAAGGCAAGACCCCCTGAGTGCAAAGCAGCAGCCATCGCCTTAAGAGATTTTTCCATAAATTGGGAAGTGACATTGCCTTTAAAAGTTAGTAAGAATAAATCTTCTGCATTTTTCAGGATTCTTTTCGATATTGCAGAATTTCGTAAAGCTTTTGATCCGTATTTGAAGCCGGCAAAGAAAGCTACCATCGCGAAAGCCAGAGTTAAAACAGCTATTATAAGTAAGTTTTCCATTTTATTAAAAAAAAGGGAGCTTAGGACTAATTCTAAGATACTGTACCTGAATAAGCAACTTTTCGAATCCCGTTAAATTCACTCATTGCAAATAAACAAAAAAGGTCAAAAAATTGAAAATACTCAATGTCTCTCTCATAATAATTCGGGAAAATATGAAAATAATTCTGTTTTTCGGAATAATTTTTTTAACAGTTTCCGCCATTTCCTCAGTATCCGCTTATGGAGAACTTCGAGAGGTGACTTTTTTTAATCCTCCGGACGCATTTGGAACAATAAGTTTTCAGGAGCTGCAAAATGTAAGCGGGAATATTATAGCGGTAAAGACTTATTATTACAGAGAGAAAAACCCGAAGATACTCGACAGGATCGTATTAACAGGCGAAAATAATAATATTCTCCGCATATTCGACTGCGACTTCTTTGGCCTGGTATCAAATCCAAGGTATTTATGCCTGGACGGGGATTATAATATCATAATGGAAAAAGAAAAGCCTGTTTTCGTTCCATCCTTTATGACTGCAGAAAAAGTGGTTATTTCCAACTTTTTCAGCGCGGGGTTTCTTATAAAGACCGTGAAAATCATTTATGAATGCAGCAATGCCCTGAAATGGACAGGCCTGACAAACTGCAGATATGTCTGGTGAATGATATCAGTAGCCCGTCACATTGCCTTTCAGGTCGAACTCCAGTACAGTTCCTGCAGAGTATCTCTTCCCTCCGATTTTAGTATCGTCCGAAAGGGTGCCTTTTTTTAAAGCACCGTTTTCATAGAATGTCAGGGTGGTCCATTTTTGAAATGAAATTCCCCTAATTTCGGTATCATCCCTGAGAGTTCCCGATAAAAGCTTACCGGAACTGTAGAAAGTCGCAAAGCTGTTTTTTCTGAAAACGATATCCTGTCCTGCTCCCTTCAGATAAGAATCATTTAAAAGCATACCGTTGGAAATATTCCCGTTTTCATATAGAGTAATTTGGGAACCTCTCCTGAATTCAGTATCCATGAGTGTTTCATCACCGGCAAGAGTGCCATTTTTCACTTTGCCGGATCTGTAAAAAGCTATCCTGCCGGTAAGGTTTAGATTTCCAACTGTTAATTCTTGCGATAAAACAGCGCTTTCAACTTCGCCCGTTTCATAAAACGAGATGCAGGGCAAATATATATTGGTAGGCGGGAGGTTTGTATCAAGTTCGTTTGTGACCGTTTTTATCATAGGCTTGAAGCTGATCCCTTCCAGGACTTCTGATTCTTCGGCGAGTGCAGCATTGGATATTACCCCGTTGGAATACATTGAAATTACTGTTCCATCCTTGAATAACAGGGGAGCGTATCCTTTCATGAGTTCCTGGTCGCCAGAGAGAGTTCCGCTTGAAACTTTTCCGTTAGCATAGAAGATTATTTCGGAATTAGGCCGGAAGGTTATATTCTGGATAGTGAGAGATTCGGATGTTCGTACTCCTGAAAGGCTTCCATCAGGGTAAAAACGCACGAACGAACCGCCCCTGTACGTCTTTCCCTGGATCAGGGAATCTTCTGCCAGAGTACCTGAAAGCATGCTTCCATCAGGGTAAAAAGATGTTTCAAAACCGCCTTCGTATGATCTCTTTCCAATAATAATATTCGTATCTGGAGTGCCTGTTTTAACTTTTGCCGGGCTGTAAAATTCAATCCTGGTCCCGGCCCTGTATGTGCATCCGCCTATGACTGTCTTATCGAGGAGTGTTCCGGATGAAACCTTGCCTTTATCGTCGAAAGAAATTTTCTCCCCCTCCATATAGCTGATTCCGCCAATGTTCGTCTGATCATAAAGAGTGCCGAATGAAATGTTCCCGGATTTGTAAAAACCGACCGGATGACCGCCTTTGAACCTTATTCCATCGATCAGTGCATCATCCGAAAGATCCATACTTTCGGGAAGGATCAACTGGCCTGACTTAGAGAGGTTTATCCTTGTCCCTGCAGAGAGTTTCAAACCCCGCAATTTTACAGAGTCAGCCAGTATGCCGCTTTTGGGGTTTCCGGATGCATATAGAGTGACCTCGCTTCCTCCCTTGAATGGTATGCCATTAATAAGAGTGTCTTTCTGAAGCTCGATGTTTTCTGGATAGGATGGGAAGCCGTTTTGCCCGAAGAAGATTTCACTTCCCTTTCCAAAAGGTATTCCTCTGATAAGAGTGTCAGCCGAGAGAGTAAGGAACATGATTTTACCGGATTCATAGAAACGGATTTCAGTCTCCGCTGGAAGTCT
>Ga0187770_10000542_pt1 | contig 18446 bp, 20 predicted proteins | sample 0116_SJ02_MP02_2_FD_133154 | JGI IMG/M metagenome (GOLD analysis project Ga0187770, IMG submission 133154) | Tropical peat soil microbial communities from peatlands in Department of Meta, Colombia - 0116_SJ02_MP02_20_MG | ecosystem: Environmental > Terrestrial > Soil > Wetlands > Peat | place...
GTTTCACAGATGATAATCAGGCACAATTCCAGTTGGAATCGGACGACAAGCGTGGGCAGAGTGAGCGACATGAATTCCAGGCAGAAGGGGTCCGAGAGAATAATTCCCTGGAGGGTGCTCGGCTCTGGGCGCGCGGCAAGACGTCGGCCCTGGGTGGAGGCTCGCCGGCCGGGTGCCGCGTCCGCGGCTGAGCGTAGGAAAACTGCCCCGGCTCTGCCCCCTCGGTTGGCGCGGGCCATTTCCGGATTAGATCGCACGCGTACCCTCCTCATTGCGGGTGTCGTGGCCTGCGCCGCGTTGCCTTATCTCAATATTTCGTTCAATGGTTTTGTCGATCACGAAGACAACCAGGCGTTAAAAAATCCCTACGTGCGGAGCTTCCATTATCTGAAGGAAATCTTGACCACCAACGTTTGGTCTTTTAGAGAGGTGAATTCTGTCACATTCAGCGCTACGCTTGGGAGGCGGCGGAGCGTGACTTTCGGGCCGCTCTCAGCCTGGATGAGTCTGATAGCAATGCCCACTTCGGACTAGTCTAGGTTTACAAAGTTGTGGGCCGCAGGGCCGAAGCTCTGGGGCGAGACCAGGCTGGGCCGGCGGGAGATCAGAGCAATGCACAGGCGTTAGCGGCTGTCCGCGAACTGGAGCGCCCAACGGGGAATTAGAAACGGGAAATCACGGTCATGGGTAGGTCCAGCGCGTGCTTGTTTATAAATTCGTCTTTCCGATTTTTGGGACTGCCGCAGACTTTTTCCTATTTTTTGCGATTTTAGAGGCGGAATTGGGATTAGAGATTTCTGATCGTCCGGATGGCGCACTGATACGAGACGTGATGGGCGGGCAGCCGGAAGCCTTCAACGTGCTCGTAAGGCGGTGGGAGCGAAAAATTTACAGCTTTCTAGTGTATTTGACGGGGCGTCCAGAAGACGCTTTCGACATGTGCCAGGAGGTTTTTCTCTCCAGTTATCGCAACCTGCGCCAACTGAAGGATCCGCAGAAGTTTCCCCAGTGGCTGTTTCGCATCGCGCGCAATACAGCTTACTCCCATGCCCGGAAGGAGCATCACGAGGAAACGAGCCTGGACGACGTTGAACCGGCGGGGGATTCTCCCCATGTGAAGGTGGGGGAAACAGGGCAATGGAAGACGGGCGAGCTGAAAATCCTGGTGGAAAAGGCACTCGCGGAATTGCCCTTCGAGCAGCGGGAGGCGATTGTTCTGAAGTTCTACCAGGGTTTCAAACTGGCGGAGATCGCCGAAATACAGGGCTGTCCGCTGAGCACGGCCAAAACCCGCATGCACTCAGGGTTCGAACAACTGAGGCGGCTTATCGAGGGTTAATAGAATATCGTGCCATTACAAGAATAGAAATGCTACCGCACTCCTTAGGATGTTACGGCCGGCGTGAAGCACAAAGGGCATCGGCCATCCAGGGAAGGCGCCATCCTGTCCCGTCAGGAGAGGGCATGAGTCACGGCCAGGTGAGGTTCCTTTCCTTACCCTTGCCTGCGAGGAGAGGGCGCGCACGGCTCTGCGTGCGAACGTGTCTACCAGGAGTGGCAAAACGGACGGTACGCACAGAGGCGGCGGATCCGCAGGCATCCGGCGATTAGTATAATGAGAGACGATCCTGCTCGCAACTAACGGGTGCGGATAAAGAGCAAAAGTAATCTTTTTTCGTTCAGGAGCTAGGGGGTTGGGACTTGGGAACCAGGAGCCAGGAAAAGCTCAAGCAAAACCACCAATAAAAGCCGGATTTAGGGACTGGGATGCCGGAAGGCGAAGACTAAAACAGGAATGGTAAACTGGTTTTCGAGCTTGCCAGAATGCAGTTCCCAATTACCTATATCCCCAATTCGAAAATCCGATTTTGTGCCCGGTGCGCAGAGGAGGTGAACATCATGGGATGTCAAGAATAGGGGGCCGCTCCGGCGGATTGGGCGCTGGATGAGCTATCCCCGCTGAAGGTGTGACAGCTTGAGCAGCATCTCAAGCAGTGCGCAGGGTGTGCTCGCTCGGCCCACCGCCTGCTTGGAGTGCGGCAGGCCTTGATGAGCAGTTTGACAGAGCGCGAGATGCCCGCCGGCTTGGTTCTTTCAGGAGAAAGCCGTAGAAGGTTTTTGCAGGCTTCCGGGGGGTGCTCATCCGGACGGCGGTGGCGGCAGCGGCGATCTTCCGCATTGTAGTGCCGGTTGGTTTCCGGTAGGGGCCAAGCCGGCTGCTCTCGACCTCCGCACGGGTCAGGCCAACACTGACGCGGACTGGACTCCAGGCCTTTGTCGCACAGGCCGTGACCCAACAGGCCCCCTTTTAGAGGAAAGAGACACAGGCCGCCACGCAAGAACTGGCGGCAAATCTGCGGCAGGAGCAGATGAAGGCCCTGGCGCGCATCGCCCGGCAGTTGCCGTATTTGGAGATAGCCCAGAATGCAGCATGGAAGGAAACGCAACAACGGAACCACGTAATTCGCCTCGTGGCTCACAATCACTTGGAGTCACCCACCAACGCACCCACGGGGTCTGCACAGAGGTAACTCGCATGCATTTCAAAATCGGAAGGTCGAGTCGGGCTGTTCCGGTTGCGCTCGGCGGCGGGTTTTTGCTGATGCGCTCTGTCGTGGCGCAAACGCCTCCCTCCAATCTGGCCGCGCTGAAAGCCGAAATGAAAGTCTTCGAAGCGGTCATTGATGGGACTATGGCCCAGACTTTCGCTCCCCCCTTCGGGCTGCTCGAGAACGCCAAGGGAGTTTATTTGCCGGGATTCGGCCTGGCCTTCAGCTTGGAAGTCAATCTCTAAGCCACGCGCGTTCCCAACCCGTTCAATATGGCTCTCTTTTGGATGCTCCCCATTAGGGTAGCGAAGAGATTTCAATTTGTGCAGCGGAAAATCATCGGCTCTGCGGAGCATTCGCCCCACCCATACCTGGGACGGGACCGAAACTAAGGGATTTCGGCACACACAAAACCCACACAAAAAAAGCTTGACAAGGCAGTTTGCTGAGTGCTAGTGTGCTTGCCAAGTTTCCTGGGTTCTGGTGAGAAGCGGGGGACGGTGCGCTGCGCCGACATGAATTAACGCGGTTAAGAGTAACCGGGAAACTTGGTTCTGCGCATGCGGCTCCTGACGGGTCAGTCAAGAGTGGAGGAAACGGACCCTGGCACCTTGTTCCATGTGTTTATATGTCTTGCATGGGGCAATTAATTTCACTACGGCTCGCTCAGCCGCCAGGACGCTTTAGTGGCGGAGTTCTAATGGCGCCGGTTGTTAAGCTGCCGGTGCTGTGAGGAAGGTGGCAGGGGCAGCGAGGTGGGCGCTTCCCACCGGGGAAAGTTCAGACGAGGGGCTATCCGCCTTACTCGGAGATGTTAAATCTCATGACGAACAATAGGAGGATTTCGACGATGAAACGGTTTTTGGGGCTAACAACTCTTCTTCTACTCCTGGGCGCGGGTGTGGCCCAGGCGCAGGTTACATACACTGTTACCACAGTGCCGACCTTTGTGATCGAATCAGGAATGTCTGAAGTGCTCGGCGGCGTTCGCGTCACGGCTTCGAGCCCCGGCGCTACATCGGTGGCCAGCACAATCGACTATTTCTTCTCTACACCGTGCGACAACAGTACCACAGATGGAATGACGCTAAAGCTCGATGGCACTGTGTTCACAGCGGTCAACACTCAAATCCAGACTTCGGGTATCGCCAACGAGGCGTCAGGCTGCGTGGTACCGGTCACTGTGGCCGGGGGAATCGTCATTCCTACGCCGGTAGCCGGCTACATCGAACTCGACGGTGTCCGGGGCCGCGTTTTTTTGACCTCGAGCGTCGCCGGCAGCATCATTACCGCCACGCTCACCGCAACGCCGAGCAATTCCTCGTTCTTCACGGTTCCTAACGTTGGCAATGTGGCCTATGCGGAACCCGGGTACACGGAAACTATTACACCGGGCGTTGTGTTGCAGTGCGTCGGGACTGCCTCGCCGGAGCCTGTACTGACTATTACGGAGGGTTTCAACGCCGCCTTCGTCGATAACGGCCTTTCTGCCATGGACGGCGATGTGCCTCCTGCGAACGCACGTAATTCCTATAGCGCTACCAACAACACTCAAATTCATATTGCCCTGTCGAGTATTCCTACCGGAATGACGTTCACGTGGCCACTGGCAGTGTACTCGCAGATTACCGGCGGGTTCGCTGCGGGCGTCTCGGGCTCAGCCTTGGTGTTAAACACTGCCCTGACTACCGCCACCGACATCTACTACGATTACGTGTGCGGTAACCAGGCCGTGTGCGACCTTACTACCGAGGTTTTCAAGATTACTTCGAACACTTTCTTGACGGACAGCACGACAAATTACGGCACCGGCGACGCGCAGACTCAGCTCTGGCCACATCTCACGCCGGACGTGACCGTTCTTACGACGCCCCCCAACGCCTTAGGGGATCTTGCGAAGCCGCGCTTCCAAGATGGGCTGATACCCGTCCCGCCCGCGATGTTCGCTAGCAATGAGCCCTGCCACACTGTCCTGCTCTACCCATGGGCGGTGTACTACCCGAGCTTAGGCTATGACACCGGAATTGTGATCGCCAACACATCCACTGACCCGTTCGGCGCTCTAGGCGCCGGTGGTACCCAGCAAGGCACTTGCTTGCTCAATGGGTACATGACGGCTACTCCGAGTGCTCCGTCGGCGCCCACTGCCAGCACGCCGTACACGACTCCGAATATTCCCTCGGGCGCAACGTGGGCCAGCCCACTCTCGCAAATCCCGGCGTTCAACGCTGCGAATTTCGAGGGGTACATCATCGCCGTGTGCAATTTCCAGTACGGCCATGGATCCGCGCAAATAAGTGACTTCCTGACCACAAACAGCGGCGTTGTCTATGGCTATACCGCGCTACTGATTCCCGATCCGTATATTGTCGGCCACCGGTATCCTTGGTGGGTGGGCCAACCTGTGCCAAACTCGGGAGAAGGGCTGACGGAGTAGCAAACTCGCCCTCCGTTCGTCGGGTGGAATGCCTCTCGATCTCACGCGGTCCCGCTGCAAGGCGGGACCGCGTGGCAACCAGGGTAGGTGTGCAAACACGCAAAACCGGCTCCTGCACCCGAGCGGCAGCTGCTTGTTCGTTGTAAGAGGCGGGGCACGGGGACGTTTGCAGGGGGCCTGCACGATTGTTTTTTGAGGTCTTGTTTGCGAGCGAAAACTCCTCGGGGTGTCACGCCGGGTCGGCTAATTTCCATATCTGGACGCTTTGCTTTGCCCTTCCGCATGCCTCGGCTGGGGGAGGGTGCTTCTTGCGTTTAAGGCGGACTTGCCCGGGCGGCCGGCAGTGTCCTATCTCGGACGCAGCGCCGGCCACAGGGCGGCCAGTGCTCGGTTGAAGCCCGGCGCTACGTCGCGGATTAGGAGACTGGCCAGCTTGGCAGCTGTTTCGGAACTGGGAGGGAGCGCGTTCCGCTTGCCAGCTCGGGACCTTTCAAGATAATATGGGTGGGTGCCCTGTGCGTTGTAGGGAACAGTGGGCGCCGAGGAGCTGTTCGTTATTTTAAAGGACGCGCATGAAGGCTAGCTTTGCTGTTTGGCTTGTGGCAGCTGTCGCTATACCTAGTTTTCGAGCTACGCCCCAGTCCCCCCCAGCAGCTCAGAGCGTTGGCACAGAAGAACTGGCGCTCCGAGAGCGTGTCCAGGAATTCTACGGCCTGCTTCAGACGGGCAGGTTTAGTGAAGCCGAGAATTACCTTACCAGCGACTCCAAGGAAACCTTCCGTCACCAGCGGCGAAGCCCCTTGTTGGGATTCGAAATCAAATCCGTCAATCTGGACGCCGGCGGGAAAACCGCCACGGTCGAGGTGCTGACGCAAACGGTGGCGCCTACATTGGCCATGACGCCTATCCCGCTGGCGAGCATCCTGCAATGGCGGCTCGTTGGTGGCACTTGGTATGCGGTGATCCCCAAGCCGAACCCCGACGCCCTCAAAGCGCTGTTCAGCGGCGGTTCGAAGCCGGTCCCGAAACCCGAAGAATTGAAATTCAAGGGCCATACCTATACCTTCGCCGATTTCCCCGAAGGAGCGGTTAAGGTGGCGCGCTTCCCATTCAAGAATGTTACCGACCATACCGTAACGATCACTGATATCGAGACCAGCTGCGACTGCCTCAAAGCCGAGATCGAGAAGAAGCAATACGCGCCGGGAGAGTCCGGGGAGTTGGCCATCAAGTTCGACTCTGCCAATTACGTGCAAGAATATGCGCAGACCATTGTGGTCAAGACCGACCCCGGAAATCGCGTCACCTTCCTGGTAGTCCGAGGCTTTGTGCTTTCACCTGCTGATCAGGCTGCCCGGGCCGCACAACAACCCAAGGCTACCGATAAACATTGAAGATACCCAGGAGACCTTTCATGCTTGATCGCGCAGGTGGCAGCGTGGGCCTGCCTTCCTCAGGTTCGCGTTTCTTCTCAAGGGAGGGCCGCAGACCCCAAAGCCGGGGGCCTGCGCTACCTTGCTTCATTTCACTCTTTTTGGGGTGTAGTTTGTGGGGCTGGGCCCAGCAGCCTTCCGCCCCGGCAGCAGGCATTCCCCCAAACCCTGGCCAGCGTGTGGTCATTACGGTGGACGATCAAAAGATGACCGCGGAAGACGTCGAGAGGTTCATCCAGGCACTGCCGCCCCAATACCGCGCTTTCTATGCAGGGCCGGGGAAGCCCCTGCTTCCCCAGTACCTGGTGCAAATGAAGGTTCTCGTTGGCGAGGCTCGCAAGGAGAAACTGGAGGACCAGCCCGAGGTCAAGCAAGCCATCGAAATCGCCAGCAACAGCATCCTCGCCGATGCGGCGAGAAAGCGCCTGGAGGAAAGTATTCCCGTGTCCGAGGCGCAGCTTAAAGAGGAATATGAGAAACAGAAGGCCGGTTTCGAAGAGGTGCGGATTCGGCGCCTGCTCATTCGGACGTCGAACGCTTCCCTGAGCCCCTCCGCGCCTCCCTCAAGGCCAGCCCTGCCGGAGGCGGAGGCTCGGAAGAAACTTGAGGAGCTGCGCAAGCAGGCTCTGGCCGGGGCGGACTTTGCGGAGCTGGCGCGCGCTAACTCCGAGGACTTGGCCACGGCCGGGTCGGGTGGGGACATGGGCTACGTCGACCGTCAGACGATGTTGCCTCCCGTCGCCAGCGTGGCTTATGCCCTCTCTCCGGGCCAGGTCAGCGAAATCATCGGGACGCCTTATGGGCTGGAAATAATCAAGCTCGATGACAAGCGCGTCAAGCCCTTGGCTGAGGTCAGACCGCAGATGGAAGCACAACTCCGGCAGGGTAAGCTTCAGCAGATGTTGCGGAATTTTGTCGCCCAGCACAGGGTGGAGGTGGACAACGAATTCTTTGCTCCACCTAAAAAAACGTCAGGCCCCCCGCCCCCCCAGTCCTCGCCGTCCCGCGGGCACTAGTGCAAGGCAATTCAAATGCAGTGGCACGCCAAGGGGCGTGGCCGTGCATGCTTAGCGGGAAAGATGCGCAAAAAAGATGGAGCTGCGCAAAAGCATCTTGACGAAGGCCGTAACGTATGCTGGGCTACAGGATAGCCAAGATGTCTGCGTGGCGCGGCGGTCTTCATGCGCGGGGACTTGTAAAATGCGTAATAACATGAGACGTATTGGCCGGGCTGCAAACTCGCTTTGTGGTTCGCCGGAGACCATCACTGGACCTACGCGCCGGTTGCAACTTCCCTTCACGAAGTGAAATCCGATTTCGAGCGGCACGTCCTCCCGGATGGCCAAGTGCGGTTCCTGGCTGGCTGATTTCAGCACACTCTGCCGTCTGCGCCGGTTGAAAGGCTGGCGGTTCTGCGGCTTGACGTAGGTATATATGAATCCACCATGGTCGCCTTGCGCAGCCTCTATTAGAAGTTGTCCGTTGGAGGGTATCTGATTGTCGACGGCTACTCGAACGCGCCAGGCTGCAAGAAGGCCGTCGACGACTTCCGGAGGGAACAGGGCGTTACGGAAGACCTTCGGGTCGTCGATTATCGCGGTGTTTTCTGGCAACGGCTCAGATGAGCGGCTTCTCCCCCACGCCGCTGCATGGCCGCTCCCGGGCCCTTCCATGCTTGGGCCCTAGAGAACATGCCACGGTTCTGCCTTGTATGGATGGAAGGCTCAACGATGCAGTGCAAGATTTGTGATAACGCCCAAGGGAATCGAACCTATCACGTCCGCGAGATGATGTTTGGATATCGTGATTCCTTCGAGTATTTGGAGTGCTCCCAATGCGGTTGCCTGCAGCGTGTCCAAGCTCCCGCCGACATGGCGAAGTATTACCCGGCAGCCTACTACGGTTTCCTTCCTGTCGATTCGAAGCCTCCGAACTTCCTGAAACGCATAGCGAAGCGGCAGAGGAGTGTGTATGCCCTATGGGACCGCGGGCTTCTGGGCCGTGTCTTGCTCCGCCTTTTCCCTTATCCCCAATTGCGGGCGCTGGCTAAAGCGGAGTTGTCCCGAGGTTCAAGGATTGTGGATGTGGGCGCGGGCAGCGGAAAGCTGCTGCTGGCGATCAAGCGGGCGGGACTCGAAGAGTTGCTGGGAGTGGATCCCTTCATCGAGCGCGACTTTCGATATCCGAACGGCCTTCGCATTCGGAAGTGCTCGATCTATGAGGTGACTGGGTCGTGGGATCTGATCATGTTTCACCATTCGTTTGAGCATTTCGCGGATCCTCTTGAAACACTCCGCTACTGCTCCAAGCTCCTTTCGGATAAAGGGCGGTGCCTGATTGGAGTTCCCACCGTTTCATCCTTCGCGTGGAGAAAATACCGGGTGAATTGGGTTCAGCTCGACGCCCCTCGTCATTGCTTTCTTCACTCGTTGCGGAGCCTTGAGTTACTCGCCGCGAAGGCCGGGTTTCGCGTGGAAGACGTTGTCTACGATTCATTCGAATTGCAGTTTTGGGGGAGCGAGCAGTACTGTCAGGACATTCCTATCCATGACGAGCGCTCTTACGCCGAGAATCCCTCGAAATCGATTTTCTCCCGAGAAGACATACGTTCCTTTCGAGAAGAGGCCAGAGCTTTGAACGCCAGGAAGGAAGGTGATCAGGCCATCTTCTGCCTCAGTAAAACTCCACGTGGAGAAAGCCCATAGATGTCCATGGCAGCTTGTGCGGGGCGCCCCAGGTTGCCCTCATCGCGCGGAGCCGCGGGCCAGAGGACGGTAGAGCCGAGAACGAAACGCCGGCTCGCGAAGGAGCACGGCCTGAAGGAAGTAGTAGGTGTCGGCAAGATAACCTTCGTAGCCGCACGCCTTCCCCTCCCAGGTGGTCCAATCCAGCCCTTGTCCGAACACATCCTGAACTCCGTTCTGAAACCCGATGTCTCCCTGTCTTTCCAGCATGGCGCGCAGGATCGCGTCGGCCTTGTTGCCCTGCCCGAGGATATAGAGCGCAGCCAGAAAATGCAGGGTATGCCCAGCGGAAATCCCTCCGTTCATGTATTGACCGAAGGTGTCGGTACCGTCTTCGCGGGAAGGACAGCCAAGGCTACTGGGCAGGAGGTAATCGCTGCGGTGGACAGGAATCAGCGTGCAGGGCAATCCCAGGTCAAAGCACGTGAAGCCGACAGTGCCCATTTCGTTCCAAAAGCGGTTCAGAACTTTTCGGCCCCGTTTCGGGTCCAGCAACCCGTATTCGATCGCCATGCCGCTGATGAAGGGGGTGGCATAGTCATGCAATTCGCCGTCTGCGCTCTTCCACCAAGCCAGCCACCCGGTTTTCGGATTGAACAGGGTTTCAGCATAGGCAGCTTTCAGACGGTCGGCGAGACGACCGTAACGCGCCTGTTGCTTGGGGCGCGAGAGCAAGGATTCCAACTCCGCCAGGCACCTCCAAGCCCTGTAAGTCAGCGCATTGGTGTAGCCATCCTTGTGGCCACAGTTGAGAGCATCAAACCAGCAGCAGGAGCGCCCCGGCTGGCGCAACGTTCCGCGGTTGCCGCTCTGCGTGGCCTCGACCAAGCCGTCGCCGTCCACGTCCCGGCGCGCCAGGAAATCAGCGACGAACTCCAAACGCTCAATGCGGCGGGCCAGCCAATCTCGATCCCCTGTGGCCTCGACGTAGTCCCACGCGGCAATCAAGGGGCTGGCGTTTGCATCCAGGAAGTTACCGATGTCCCAATACCCGGCCACTTCTCCACTGGAGCGGGTGCCCGTGTTCAACCACCACTCCAACGACCGCTTGACCTGCGCCATGGCGGAGATGCCCAGGGCAACTTCCGGCACCCACAATGCCAGGTCTGCGTGGAACCAGAGCGAAAAGCTCACGGGATCGCTGATGACGTTGTTAGCGAGGATCCCCGCCGGCGCACTGGGTTGCCAGATGTTGAACCATCCCCTCCGCGCCTGTGCCCAAAGGGCATTGTCCTTGAGGCCCGCCGGAGGCGGCAGGCGAACCGGATTAAGCTCCAGCTTGCAGTTTTCCCCGGGTGGCAGCGGAGGCAATTCCAGCACCAAGTCGACAGTGTGGCGCTGCCGGTTTCCCTCCAGGCGCCCCTTCAAGCCGCGAGGCGCAGCCTCGGAGAGAAGCATTTGGCCGAAATCGGGAGCGCTCAGGATGGCAGGAAACACCAGCTTCCCGTCTTCAGACCAGGCGCTTGGCAGGACGGTCGTAGGCGTGACCTGCGGGTCAAAGGGAAAGACTATCTCTACGCCCTCGACCCCGCCGCCCTCCGCGGAAAGGACCATGGTCAATCGATCCGCCTCCGGGAAGATCTCCCAATGGACCTCGTGACCAGGCGCCGCAGCGAGGCAGAAGCGTGAGCCATCGTGAGCTAAGGCCTCTTTTCGGGCGGGTAATTCCTGACTGGAGCGCCAGGCGGCCCCAATTCGGAATCGGAGGTTCAAGGGCGACTTGGCACGCAGAAGATTGGTACGAGCTCGCTCGCCCCCTTCTGTATCCCAGCTCAACGTTGGGACCAAGGCGCGCTCGGCGTCGGCCTCCACACGCAGGACGGCGGCGGGAGCAATTGCCGCGGTGCCGGCCAAATCCTCTTTCATCAGTGAGTACCCCGCGGCCGCGCCGGCAAGCGCCAGTTGCAGGAAATCCCGCCGATCCACTCGAGACTGTCTCATGCTCATCGCTTTCAACCCGACTGGACTCTATTTCATTTACTGACCTGATCGACGCATCCCAAAGCTCGTGGAAGAAACGCCTCATTCGCAGCTTGAGGCGGCCACGAGCAGCGATGTCAGGGCTTGAGAATCAGACCTTGCCCGGTAGGCAGAGGGAGAACCATCAGCCCCTTCTCGCGGGCGAGGCGATCGAAGGCGAGCCGCTGTTCGTCGTGTTTCTGCCAACCGTAGTCATCCAGGACGATCACCGCGCCGGGAACCAGCTTATCCCAGAAGTATTCCGCGGCGGCTATTTCCGGGGCGGCGCAGTTCATGTCGAGGGAGAGGTAACATACTCTCGTCGCTTTCACCTGGGGCAGAGTTTCAGGGACCGCGCCCCGAATGATCACGACTCGAAATCCTTCGAAGGCCCTGACGACAAAGTCGTAGCATTCCCCATACCGGTAATGGTTCGTGATCCCCCGAGCGCGCTCGGCGTCAGAGACGTACTTCTCCTCAAATCCCCCGAAGGTATCGAGAAGGTAAAAAGTCTTGTCGAGCTTCTGGAAATCAACGTAGTGCATCACGGTCCGTGACAGGCCGCCTCGGTTCACCCCGCATTCGACAAAGTCACCCTCCAGGCGACTCGCCTTTTGGGCCGCCCAGCAGGCCACGTAGGCGCGCCATTGAATTTGGCTGCCTCCCCAGGAATCGAGCAGTTCTCCAACTCGGTACGCCTCCAAAAAGCGCTTTTCATTAAGGAAATCGCAATTGTGGATCGTTGCCAGACCATCCTGGTTGTAAGTGAGCGGCCCGACAACCAGCTCGGGCACACCGGGAATCCGCTTAGCGAGCTTATGCGCCGCCAGGGCGATGACCTTTCTCAAACCCCGTGGAAGCGCGCGCAGGACGTTTTGCATGTTTCACCGACTTTGGCCCGTATCCCCAGGTGCTACGCCGCCCCGCAAAAAAGACTCGTGTCACCCGGAGCTAAGCGGAGGAACCTTTGTGTGCAAAAGCTTTCTGCTGGCTCGCTTCATGGGAAGCAAGAATTCTCACCCAACCGTGCGTTCGGCAACCTTCGATTTATCCCATTTGAATTCTAACTCATTTGACATGATACCAAAAACCATCCGTCCACGCATGAAGCCTTCCAAGGCCAGCTTATCTAGCACCGGGAAGGCTTGGGCCCAATGTGATTCTTAACGTTAGAGATATTTTGCGTATAATTTTGCATTACCTTGCACTGTTAAAAGGCCCCATCGCGCGAGAGAGGACGACAACAAAAGACGGTGCGGCACCTTTTGGTTGTGGTCTGCCTTTTGTCTGCCTTTATCGCTGCAAGCTGTTGCAGTGGCCAGCAAACCCGTGCTGGCCGCTCTCCGTATCACGCCGAGTACTTTGACTCTTCAAGTCAGGCCAATCGCACACTCTAAGGCGTTTGGGACTTACAGCAATGGCAGTGTGCAGGACGTGACCAACACGGTGACCCTGAGGCCGCCAGACACCAGGGTGGCCACAGCCAGCAACGCCTCCGGGACCGCCGGAATGTCTACGGTTGTGGGTCCAGGAAGGTCCAACATTACTGCCACCGCAGTATGGCCAGCATTGCAACCCTGACGGCCTCATCCCGGGTCTCCGTCTCACTCTACCCGCATGTGAGCGGACTTACCACGCTCCAATCTCAGCAGTTTCAGGCCAGCGTCAAAGGCACCACAAACAGCGATGTGATTCGGCCGGCCGACGGCACAGTGTGCGGCAACAGCACCCTGGGAACAATATCGACTTCGGGCCCGTACACTTCTCCTTCGGCAAAAGGTTCGGACAGGGCGTCCGTGACTTCCGAGGCGGACCTGGGAAAAAGCGGCACGGCGACGGTGGCTGTTCAGAATTTTGCAGGTGTGTTTACCCAGCATTATGACAATGCCCGCACCGGCCAGAACCTGGATGAGATTCTGTTGACCCCGCAGAATGTCACTTTCACGAAGATTGGCAAGCAGTTTTCGCAGCAGTTTTCGTACCCCGTGGATGGACAGATCAACCCGCAGCCGCTGTATGTCAGGAACGTGAACATTCCTGCGCAAGGCGTCTTCAATGTGGTAAACGTGGCAACCGAACACGACAGCGTTTGCGCTTCCGGTGCCTACGGACATGTCGGGAGTCCGTTGTGGCATGTAAGCTTCCTCAACCCTGACGCGGGGATTACCACTGTCCCAGGCTGCCTGGCTGGGAACATCATCCAACCTGAGGTTGGAATTTTGTCCACGCTCGTAATCGATCCTGGCGGCAACACGCTTTATTGCGTGCCTTATTCGGATGAAAAAGGGAGGCTTGTGTACCGCCTCCATGCCCTGGATATAACTTGGGGAGCGGAGAAGTAGGGAGGGCCGGTAGTCATTCAGGCCTCGGTTCCAGGTACGGGCGTCGGCAATGACGGCGATGGCTCCGTTCCCTTTGATGCGGCTCAGCACGGCCAGCGTACCCGATTGCTCCTTGTGAATGCCGTTCCATACTTCCGGTTTGCCTCACGGAGCGACATCCTGCCGTTCCACGGCTGGTTGATGGCTCACGATGCAACCAGCTTGAAGCAAGTCGGAGTATTCAACACGACCCTGAACGGGGTCGCCGTCGGGATTTGGCAGAGTGGCAGTGGTCCGGCAGCCGACGGTGATGGCAGTGTCTACGTCGTCACCGGCAACGGTGACTTTGACTCTTCGCTCGGTGACTATGGAGATAGTTTCCTCAAGCTGCATCTGGGGGCGAACGGTTTGAGCTTGGTCGGCTACTTCACCCCATAGAACCAAGCGGATCTTGAGGGCGGAGACAAAGATCTTGGCTCGGAGGGACCCTTTGCTGTTGGAAGGCTTGGGTCTGCCCTCGCGCCCAAATCTCCTTGCGCGGTTAGGGAAGGAAGGGACGCTGTGCCTACTTGACTCCACCAATACAGGGTTATATAACCCTTCCTCCTTAACCCAGGGCGATTATCTGCCGGGGCGAGATCTCGTCTGTCAGCCGCGGCAATGCTATTTGGCCTTTCAAACACTCGCACGGACGCTGGGCCCTTACCACTTCGAGCGGCAACTGACGGCACGTGGCGGCGATTATGCGCTGGAATTTCGAGATGGCGACGGCACTCGTGTTGCAGCCTGGACTGAGGGCAGCCCTCACGCCGCACCGTTTCCAACCCACGGGCTTTCTCTTGCCATCGGAATCACCGGGCAGGCGCTTCCCGACCCCGCCCCCAGCTCACAGGGCATCTTGCTCACGCTGACCCAGTCGGCACGGTACCTCGTCCCGTGAGGCAGCGCCGGATCGAAACCAGATATCGGCTCAACATCTCACCGGGAAACACCTCCTTACCATGCCATGGGAGGTTTAGGGTGGTTTTTGTATTACAGCGCTTGAGCCTTTCTGAGCGGGACGAACTTCCTAGCGAAACGGACGATAGGGAGAAGTTTTTCAACTTGGACTAGATCGAAATCGTCAAAGAATCGAGCCAGGATCAGCGCGGCGAGGTAAGCCGCTCCAAACCCGCCGCCCACCAAACAAAGGCCTCTCCATCCCAGACGGCCCACCGGGACTGCGTATGAAATCAAAAGCACAATAGACGCCGCGCAGAGGAGGGGCTTCAAGTACGCTTCGTAGATCAGCCGGCCATAGGGGTAGACAGTGTGCCGGTGGAACAAGTAGGTGAACACGCACATCGAGACGAGCGCGGAAACAAAGGTACCAATGAAGGCGCCCTGAAAGCCCCAATGATGAATGAGCCGGAAGCTGAGCACGACATTCATGGAAATGCCCACCGTGCAAGATAATACTCCCGGCCTGGGGATACCCTTTCCGACCATGATGTAGAAACCCGGGGCCGTGAGAAGATTCAGAAGATTAACACAAAGGAGAACGGTCAGAGGGAGCGCCACGACTTCAAGATTGCGACCCAACCAGAGGTCGACCAGACGCCGCGAGATCAGGGCAACGAACATCGCCAGCGGAACACCCGTCAAGGCAAGGTATTTGTGGGCGCGATAGTAAAGTTCGCGAAGCTTGCTTTCATCGCGCTTGGCGTGTAACTCCGATGCCGCCGCTATAATCGGAGTCATCAGCAACTCGGGAATCCGACGGATCTTCAGCGCCGCCTCTCCCGCCATGTTGTACCAGCCCACAGGGACAATCCCTACAAACCAAGCCAGATAAAGCTTCTCGATTTGATCCTGAATCAACCCTGCCATCTGTGTCGTGTACATTTGCAGGCTGAAACTAAAGAGGTGCCTGGCCTGTGGCCAATCACAAGCCATCGGATTCATACGGATTTGCGGAAGCAGGCGGCGAGTGATCCAGCTATAAAGGAAGAGGCTGAGCAGGGCCGCCAATAGATAAGCATCCACCAAACCGCGCAGGCCCCAGTGAAGGCACAGGAAAAGCACGGACAGGCCGGCGCTCGTTACTAGGCTGATGACCAGGAGACCGTTGCTCAGGTCCATGCGTTGAAGGCCTGTCACCACGGAGTAAAACGTGGGAATCAGGATGTTGATGCCCGCGACCAGAATCACCCGGTGCCACAAGAGCAACAATTCCTCTCGAGGGGTAGGCGAGTCAGCGAAGAGCGCGCGGAGGGCTAGAGGGGAACTGCTCCAGAGCACCACAACCACGAGTGAGGCCACAACCATATAAAGCATCAACCCGGTGTCGAGAAGCCTCTTCAGCGCCTTGAAATCCTGGCTCGCATGGTATTCCGCCACGTACTTCGTCAAGGTCCCGCCTAAGCCCAGGTCCGCGAGCGCGGTGAGATTAATCACCGTCAGGCAGACAGCCCAGGCCCCGTACCCGCTCGGCCCGAGTTTGCCTACGATAAACGGAATCAGCAGAAAAGGGATTGGCCATACCAGAAGCCCGCGTACTCCCGAGAAAAGGACATTCCGAATAATCTTGGCTCGAACGGGTTTGTCCTGCGGCGCGATGAGCTTATCGAGCTTTTCCAACGGCCTCACCTGAAGGGACTTTTCCCAGTATCATGAATCGATCGAGAGGCGGGCGGGAATTTTATCGTCGAGCGGATTCCCCCCTCGCAGTCAAGTCTTGACTTGAATCCGGCGTGATAAACGATGATTTCTGTGTTCCGATCAATCTGTCTGCTGTGCTGCAAAATTGGTGTATCAGCAGGTTTAGAACGGGTGATGGAGTCCTCGAATGCGCCTGAGCGTACCCACAAAGTCCGATGCCCAAGGTTAGCTCGGTGCCAGATGCAGGGTCGGAACTCAACCCGGTAACACCAACTGGGCCGACACCACGAAAAAGCGTTGGCGAAGACGCTGCAAGGTGGCCCGCTGCAGATGCAATGGGACACGGAGGCGTTTGAACCAGTTCGGCAAGTTGTACGCCAGCAAGACAATCTGGAAGAGTGCCTCGTCGGCCTGGAAGCCGTTCGTCGGAATCTTCCCCAGGGCATTGGCGCACTTCAATTCTCAGACGATCAACTCCGCCCGCGCGCCGATTGTAATACCGCCAAAGATCGAGGGCTTGCAATGAGAGGTCGATGACCAAAGCTTGGTAGCTGCAGCCACCCATCTGGAACAGGGTCAAGCGTGGCGAGGGTTCTCCCGGCACCGGCCGACGAATCACCATGAAGTGCCGCGATCCGGGCCACCACTGCCAACAATCCTGGGACTCCCCTGCCCACATCCCCGGCGCGACCCGGCGGTAGCGCAGTCCCGGCAGTCGGTTTTTCAACGGCGGGGTAAGCCGGGTCACCATTTCATAGAAAGCTCGTTTTCCCTCGATAAATTCGATGATTTCGTGAACGAAGGAACCCACATTGGCCGAGACCCTAATTTGGGCAACAATATAGTTGACTAACCAAGTTTTCATTGGGACTCTGTTCTTGCTTTTTTGAATCTTGCGGGTTAGCCTTTCCGCTTCTTCTTTGGATGAGGACTCGACTGCTCACGTTCACGTGAGATCTTCGGAACCCTCACGACGTGAGCAAGCGCGGCCTTGAACTTCCTCATGGCCTCTTGCGGATCGGCTACCTCGACATCCTCTATTTTCATTCGCACGCGATATGCTTACCTCGGCTTTGGCGCTTAACTAAGCATGTGCCTTTGTTTCTCCGTTGCGGCCTTGCCTTTCAGTTCATCGTAGGTCAACCACTTGCCCTCGCACCATGCCTTGAAGTGTTTGCTTCTTTCGGTTAGGAACGACTTCGTCCCTGACCTCTCCACCACGCTGAAGGAAACCGAGGACCGCAGCTTTGTCTTTCCCGCCAGTTCCAGTGATTGCTTTTTGCCTCTTATCAAGATGCATGTTGCGTGCCTCCCCGCCGATGAAGGTTTCATCGACCTCGACCTCGCCGCTCATCTTCATAAAGGAACCTGTCCGCAAGGCGAGCCGGAGCCGATGAAGCATGAACCAAGCGGTTTTCTGAGTCACGCCAAGCCCGCGCGCAACCTCGTAGGAACTGATCCCGTTCTTGCACCTCACGATCAGCCAGAGCGTCGGGAGCCACTTCTCAAGGGGAATCGGGGAATCCTCAAAGATCGTCCCGACCTTGAGAGTGAACTGCGCACGGGGGTGCTTGCCGTAGCACTTCCAACGGCGCGTGTTAACCATGTACGTAACATGATCGGAGTTGCACGTTGGACACCTGACAATACCATCGGGCCATCTGGCCGCGACCATGAACTCGCGGCAGTTCTCGTAGTCCGAGAAAAACTTCACCGCATCTAGGAGTGTTTTGGGTGTATCATTGGTGTTCATCATGGTTACTATAGTACCTTAAATGAAGCGGTTCGTCAAGTACTTTATTCCTTTTGTTTTGAGGTAGTTATGGAAACCACTCCTCCCAAATGGGCTGCAGCCTTCAAAAAGATCAACGAACAGTTCCAGAAAGCAGTTCAATCACTAGAAAGCATATACCAAGAAAACAAGGAAGCCCACAGAGCCCAAGCAGAAGCCAGCGAACGCGACCAGCGCTCCAACGTCAGCATCCTGCCAACTCGTATTATAGTAGAGTCGCTTCCAGCCCTTCCAGATGAGGAGCAAACCTATAACAAAAGGAAGCACTCCCGCGAAAGAATAGGATTTCACGTTCAGTGCACCACTCTGGCTGTCCTGACTATCTATACTGGAATCGTCGGCTACCAATCTTGCTTGACTCGGCAGGCTATTCACGACAGCGAAGACTCTTTCAAAGAAACTCTCTGCCAGACGAAAGCGCAAACTGCTGCACAACGGGAATCTGCGTGTGCCGCCAGGGGCAGCGCTGAGGCTATGGCCAACCAAGTGACTAAACTTAATAGGCAGATCACTGATTTTGAAACGTCCAAAAAGCGGTACTGCGTGCTGGAATTGAGGTTTCTCCTGACCA
>Ga0187770_10000543_pt1 | contig 18445 bp, 21 predicted proteins | sample 0116_SJ02_MP02_2_FD_133154 | JGI IMG/M metagenome (GOLD analysis project Ga0187770, IMG submission 133154) | Tropical peat soil microbial communities from peatlands in Department of Meta, Colombia - 0116_SJ02_MP02_20_MG | ecosystem: Environmental > Terrestrial > Soil > Wetlands > Peat | place...
ACCTGTCGTCTGGCGAGTACCTTGCGGGATGGACCGTAACCGCCCTCCCTCCGCAACTGGGGCACGTTTCTGACAGAGTGTACCTGCCGCACTGGGTACACTTCAACATCAGGCCCTTCAAGAGGAGCCGCCGTACTTCCTCGATATCTCGCGCTTGAAGCTGAAGGCGTCGTGTTTGCCCACGCCATCCTTGATCTTCTCCAGCACCGCGTCAAGCGCCTTCTCAGCCTGTTTGTAGTCATCAGCGGTGATTCTGACCCTGTAGCGTGGGGCACCAGCGTACGTGATGTGGACTTCGGCGGACGGAGCGCTGGCGGCTGCCATCAGTGTCTTCTTGACCTGCTCAATCCCTTCAGGGGATCTGGACGAAACCTCCACGAGCGCGCCGACCTCGTACCTCGGAGGAACAATTTTCTCCGACGCAATCTCGGCTATGGTCTTCGCCTCCTTTTCCGGGAGGTTCAGGGGTCCAAGGGCCCTCTCCCCCTTCCGGGCGGCAGTTTCCAATGCGGTGTAGAGGCTGCCGAACTCTTCTTCGAGCCTCTGCCCTAGCTCCTTTTCACGGGCGTCGTCTAATCCGAGCTTCTTCCTCACGGCCTCGATAATGGCCACAGCCCTCTCTTCCCGCTTCCACTCGATCACCTTGGCCCTTCGCTCTTCGTTTGTCACCTGCCTGAGCGAGAGGTCGATTTCCCTCCTCGCCTTGTTGACCCTGATCACCTTCAGGATGAGCTTCTGCGACACCTTGGCTACCCTATCGATGTTCCTCACCCACCCGGTGGAGATTTCCGATACATGAAGGAAGCCGTTGGTCCCGTCGTACTGGTCAAGGTTGACATAGATGCCATGGGATGTGATTTCCCTGACCGTACATACGACCACTTCGCCCGGTTCAGGGAGGGGCCTCTCTACGCTCATCTTAGATGAGCCATCTGCGCGTGGTATTTGGCGTTTAGCCCAGACGCTTCACGAAGGTGGCGAGGACCACGGACTTGCCCCCTCTGCTTTCGGCGAGCTTCCTGCCGCATCCTCTGCACCCGATGTCCTTCGCGGAGTTGGAGAAGAGGATCCTCTCTTCCCCACAGTCAGGGCACTTGACAAGAATGAACGTACTTCTGGTCTTCGGGATGGGCTCACGTTCGCGCTTCACGCCGCAATCTCCGCCTTCCTCAACCGAATGCCATAGGTCATCATCTCACGGTTGCATTCCTTGCATTTTAACCTCAAGGTCGCCTTTTTGGTGGTCTTGGCCGTGCGAATCAGCTCTGGAAATTTCTGCCCTCCGTAACCACGCTTTCTGCCGGCCTGCCTCCGGGCGCCCCAAGAACCCGCACGCTCCTTCCCCCTCTTGTAGAGGGCCACAGAATGTACTGTATGTTTCCCGCACCAAGGGCAATTTCGGCGGATTTCCTTTGGAAACTTCATCTCTCTCACGAGGCGATTTGCCCCCGCTTTTACTCGTGCTTTTAAGCTTGGTCCGGCCAAACACGCAAAATCTAGCTACTCGACACGCCGAGCCAGGATTGACCGCGAAATGATTAGCACGAGCGCCACCAGGCCCTCGAACGCAGACGAATGCAATAGGAGGAGTTGGAAGAACGCAGTCCCAGCCGGCTATGCTTGGGCCTGGAATAGGCCAAAGCCAATCATTGGGATATCACCGACGGCTCCTTGCGAGCACGCCTTTTCTTACAACTAGGTAAGAGAACAAAACCACCACCACGAAGACTGTGACAACCACCGCCTGATACGGAAACGCAGGTACCCCACTGCCTGTGCTCGAAGCGGTGCTGGTTGCGGCTGTGGTCGAGCTGATCCCTTCGGTGGTCGAGGACGACGAGTTTGCCGAGCCAGTGATTCCAAGGGCGCCTTCCACAGATGTGAGGGAAAACTGTCCCGAAGCCGCGCCCAGATAGCTGTAGCTGGGCATTCCGACGGACACACTTGCGGTTCCGTTCCCCAGATATCTTACCATCGCGTTGTAGGCGGCCTCGGCCGTGTCCAGACCGAAGCTGAAATACGATGGGAACGCGTTCATCCTGTCACTGGTGCTGTTGGCATAGAACAGACCGAGATTTGCCCCGAGCTGCGTGAAGCTGGTCGCCTCTCCGCCTCCCTCGCCCCCGAAGACCAGTTCAGTGTCGTAGAACGTGCCGATGGGTGTGGTGTAATTTCCCGCTGTGAAGAAGTAAGCACCAGTGGCTGTGGGATCGTGAATGGTCACGTTGTCGAACCAGTCAGTCCCAGTCCTGGCTCCCAGAGTGCCCCCGGTCAACCACGTCCCAAACTGGACCAAGACACCTGTCCCAGGTTCTGCGGTTGCGTTGATCATGAGCACCAAACCGAGCGGGAGCGAGTAAGACGAGTTACTCTCTCCATAGGCATAGTAGTATTCGGTAGTCCCGTTTTGCTGGAAGGTGGAGACGTAACCACCCCCTCCTTCTGACGTGATGGAGTCGTTGGAAAGGAAGCCGCTGGCGCTGTAGTTCCATACATTGTCCGCCAGAGCCACCTGCGACGCCGATGTCACTAAATCAGGAGTGTTCTGGCACCAGTAGACTTGGGTTCCCCCTCCTTTCTCGCCGACCAGCAGGACGGAATTGAGCTGGAGGGTGGCACCCGACGGGTTCTCTCCTACTGACTCCGCCGTGGAGTTATAGGCGTTGATTGAGGAGATCGAAGCCACTCCGATAACATCCGTGGAGGCAATCGCGTAAGGCGCGTCTATGCCGGACTGGTTTGTGAGGCCATAGGAAGCAATCCCCGATGGCTCTGGGGGCGATAGGGGGCCGAAGCTGAGTGGGTTGTTTGGGAAGACAGTCAAATCAAGGCTCGCGTTCGCCGTACCGCCATACGCGTAAACGAGAACGTCGTAGGAACCGACGGTCACTCGCAGAGTCCGGTCGCTTTCGGTCCCGTTCTGATAGGTTATCGAGTTGGACAACAGTCCATTACTGTTGTTGAAGTCTTGGAACTGAGCCGACGTCATGAACGCCGTCGACACACTCGTGTTGCTTGTAAGAGAGTAATGGACGACGGTCGTGTTCGCAAACGCGTCAACCGGGAAGTAGGTGAAATAGCCGGGCGGCAATACGAACGGAAATTGCGAAGACGTCGAAGCCGAATTCGGTCTCTGGGCTGCCAGAGCAGGCCCTTGAATCAAGAGCGGCAGCAGGAGAAGACACGCCAGCCCCCTACGTTCTCCCTTCACGGCGGCAACGAAATTCGGTTTCCCTCCGAGATATTTAGGGATTCTAGGTTCCCAAGTCTTCAAATCATCTGGGCCGATTCGAGCCGACGGCACTGGCTACTGGGCCCATCGGCTCGAGGATGATAACGAGGTCTTGACTAGGCTCGAGAAGGGCGCGATAAAGGGTCGTGCCGCACTCTTGCGTGACCTAGTCGCTAACCCTTGGAGCCAGGAAGTACCAGAGCTTCGCTCCTTGGTCATTCAGCTTCATTTCGAGGCGGATTGGCTTCTTGGTGCTGAACTCCAGCTGAACAGTGTCTGTGACGCCTCCAAGCGCCTTTAAGATTCCTGAGATGTAATCGATGGAGTATGTCGCCCTGCTTTCGGCTCCCACATTGAGCTCCATGACATCAGCGTCGTTCTTCGCCAAACCGATTTCTGCCTTCCCAACGTCGGATTTACCAGAGAAGGCCAGTTTGTCCTTGGATGCCTGAATCGTAACCTGATCCGAAACGACGGAGATGTCTCCCAGCACCTTCTCCAAGATGGCTTTGGTCAGCGAGGCCTTCGTATCGAACTCGAGCTTCGGGAGCGGGGCTGACCCCGCGGTGCTTTCAATCAAGTGTATCGTGAACTCGCGCTTGTAACCATCGCTCAGCTTGACGGCAATCGCATCCTCCTCGGTACTTGAGATTTCGACGCTGTCTTTGGAATCCGATCTTCCGATGAGCTTCACGAGATCCTCCACACGCACGCTGAACTTGAACGGTTTGTCACACTCGAACGAGGCAAAGCTGGAGTTCGGCATCGCCAAGTCTACAAGAGCCACATGAGACGGGTCCATTGCCCTGAAAGTCAGGCCCTCGCCGTTCGCTTCGAACGTTGCTTCCTCGACGAGCGTCTTGACGGCCGCGGCTATTGCTTTCCACTCGGACGAACTCGCGGTCTTGGCCAGAAACAATCGAAACAGCCCTCACGCCGCCTTTTCGGGGTCGGATAATAAGCCTTGGCCGTGAAAAAGTGGGTGCTCGTGTCTCTACCTGAAACTGCCCCCTCTACCACCAGGCGCCCATATTACGCTTGAGCTCCCCCATCATTCCGCGAGGCGGCTCGAACTTCAGCGCGTAGACCTTTCCGCTCGGATTCGGAGCCATCTGGGTAATGGCGGAGTGAATGTTTGCAAGGAATCTCATTACGGCGTCGGGGTCGCTCCGCCACCTTCGTTCTATGAGCCTGACCTCGCTCCTCCTGTGAAACGAAGGCGGGATGTCGACCATGGAGTTGGGCATGAACCGCGCCAGGATTTCGTCATTGCTCATGATGCCGACCGTGAAACTCTGCGAGTCCTCAGCGCCCGGCTTCCCTTCGGTGTTGATCACTACGTGACCGTACTGAAGGACTCCGAGCCGCGGATCGAACTTCCGAATCATCACATAGCACGTCGACTGGCCATCGTTTCCATCTTCTTTGGGAAGGAACCAGACACGGAACCTGTCGGTAAGCGCGTTCCACTCACCTCTGGCAAGGTGGTCCAAGTCGATGTCCAAGGGGGAGAAGGGGACACCGACCACGAGCGAGTATACCCTGGCTCCCTTCATAGAGAGGTAGGCCTCTAGCGGGACCCTCAAGCCGCACAATACCCACGGATTCTTCTTAACGACCAAGGAGCGGCGGATGCCTTATCTGCACGCTGTCTAGGAAGCGGGCGAAAATGAACGACACGACCAAGGCATGGCTCAAAGCCGCCTATCGGGGGTACTATTTCCAAGGGGCGGACAAGGTCGAAGTTCCAGCCGAAGTCGAATCCAGGGAGTTCGGCTACATCCCCTTCGGCGGAGGTATGATTAGGCACCTCTCCTTCAGGACCAGGGGCGAAGCACTGGCCGAGATTCTGAAGCAGTCGCCGTCGTCGGTCTACTGCTCAAACGCCCGATATGAACATCCCGCCAGGCCAATCGAGGAGAAGGGGTGGCTGGGCGCCGAGCTGATTTTTGACATAGACGCAACCGACATCCCAACCGCCTGCAAGAAGGGTCACGACCTCTGGTACTGCGAGAAATGCCACGCATCGGGGAAGCTCCCCCGTCCTGAAAGGTGCACGAAATGCGGGGGCCCGGCGGTGGAGTTCCACGGCAAGTGCGAAGTGTGTCTGGACGCTGCCAAAGACCATGCCATGCGGGTCATCGCCTTCCTAGTGAATGACTTCGGAATCGAGCGCAAACTGATTCGACTCTACTTCTCCGGCAACAGAGGTTACCACCTACACGTTTTCGACAAGAGGTTCGACCCGCTCGATCAGGCGGCTAGAGGAGAAATTGCCGAGTACGTGCACGGGTCTGGTCTTCCTCCGAGCCAGACGCTGGCGTCATCCCTGAGACGGAGGCCCCCAACCGGACCCCAGGGGGCAGGGTGGACAAGGAGAATCATCGGGTATGTGGACGAACGAAGGCAAGACTACACCGGAACTCTTCAGAGACTCGTGTCTGAGGCAATATCGTCGCAGCGCGCAATGGTGGACTCCTCGGTGACGACCGACATCCACCGCGTTTTCAGGCTCTCAGGAACTCTTCACGGAGACACGGGGATGCTGAAGGAGAGGATCGAGTCAGCGGAGGGCTTCGACCCGCAGGAGGACCCAGTAGTACTAGGCGACAAGCCGGTCAGGGTCAAAGTGGAGTTTTACCCCAAGTTCAGAATGAAGCACAAGGATTTCGGTCCTTTTCCCAAGCCAGAGACGGTCGAATTACCTTCTTACGCGGCGGTCTCGATACTAACCCGGGGGCTCGGGGAGGTCGAAGTGTAAATGGCTGAAACCAACCTTGAATACTTGAAGAGGAGGCTCGATTCCGAATCCGCGTCGGATTCGCTCCTCCCGCTTCCCAGCGACTTCTACTCGAGCATCTCGGCCTACAGTCAGAAGCTGAAGAGGTCTGCGAGCTCAGGCGCCTCCGAGGTGTCCGTCCACCTAATCACCACTCAATCGAGGATGATCGAATCAATGGTGATGCAGCTACTTCGGCTCAGGACAAGGAAGGCCATGCAACAGAACGCCCTATTGCAGCTTCTCCCCGAGGAAAGGTACGTCTGCTCTGTCGAGCAGAAGTTTCAGAGACGCTTCCAGACACTCGTCGACGCCGTCGCCTCGGGCCAGCCCTCCTTCGTCGAGTTCGCCCATCTCAACGAGTCTCAAAGGAGCATCACCGTGAGGTTCGTCAAACACGTCAGCGAGCTCGTGGGGCTGGACATGAGGCGCTACGGCCCCTACGAAGCGGACGACGTCGCCTCGATTCCTGCCGCAAGCGCCGACATATTGATTGCGGGGGGAGAAGCCGTGGAAGTATACACCAGAGACGATGTCTGAATCATCAAACTAACATCCAGTAACCACTTCATGTGCACTGACTACTTATTCGAACCAGAGTTCGTCCTGCCTATCGAAGATGAGCAAGATAATCGATGCCAAAGGCCTGACAAAGATCTTCCAATCATCAGCTAAAGTTGTCGATGGAGTTTCCTTCGCGGTTGAGGAAGGCGAGATTTTCAGCCTGCTGGGTCCCAACGGCGCGGGAAAGACCACGACGATTAGGATGTTGACCACATTGACCTCCATAACCGGCGGAGAGGCGAGCATAGGCGGCAGGGATGTAACCAAAGAACCAGGTGTCGTGAGAGAACTCATCGGGGTTGTGCCCCAAGAAATCACACTGGACAACGAGCTCAGGGGAACGGAGAACCTCCTCCTGGCTGCGAAGCTCCATCACGTCCCGACCTCACTGGCACACAAACGGGCCGGGGAACTTCTTCGTCTCGCCGAACTCGGTGAATCTGGAAACAACCGGGTGAGTACATACTCCGGAGGGATGAAGAGGCGTCTCCAGCTTGTGACTGCCCTTGTCCACAACCCCAAGGTACTCTTTCTTGATGAGCCTACCGTCGGCTTGGACGTCCAGACAAGGACGCGAATCTGGGATTACATCAGACAGCTCAACAGGGAACAGGGACTGACCATTTTGATGACGACTCACTATCTTGAGGAGGCAGACCAGCTCTCTGATATCGTGGCTATCATGGACCACGGGACGATTAAGGTCTCGGGTTCTCCAACCGACCTGAAAGAAAGTCTGCATGGAGACGTCCTCGTCCTTTCAGTCAACGACGGCGGCGAAGACCTCACATCGTTTCTGAAGTCCGTCCCAAATGTCACCGAAGTCACACGGACCGAGGACTCCTACAGGCTAAAGCTGCCGAAGGTCGAGTCAGCCCTGCCCGCCATAATCGCAAACATCGCGTCCAGAAACCTGCAGATCACGGGAACATCCTTCTCGAAGCCCACACTCGACCAGGTCTTCCTCGAGGTCACCGGTAGGTCGATGAGGGACGCCCAGGACGGAGGCGGCAACGGCCGAACGGACAGTTATGCAACTGCCCGCAGGAGTGAAACAAAATGATAACCGAGAGCCTGGCGCTAGGGAAACGGTCTCTTACAAAGTGGACCAGGAACCCGTTTGCAGTCATAGTCACCTCGCTACAGGCGCTTTTCTGGCTGGCCCTCTTCGGGAATTCGTTCAACCCAGCCAACGCCTTCCCATCGACGGCGGCGGGGTCTCTGGGCCCTCTCCAGCAGGCCTTTGGAGGTGCTTCGACCTACATCACCTTTCTAACACCAGGGGTGATCAGCATAGTCGCACTCACCGGCATGAGCTTCATGGGGGTGGACCTGGTCTTCGACAGGATTAACGGCTACCTTGATGTGCTGAGGGCCTTCCCCATTCCGCGGACTTCGATTTACTTCGGTGGAGTAATCCAGAACGTGGCCAAAGGCATGGTCGCTGCACCAATCACATTCCTGATCGCTCTCTTGGTCCCGAACGGGCTCAAGCTAGCTCAGGGGTTCGGAGCGCTGAACCTGTTGGGAATTTTCGCAACAATCGCACTGCTCACGACCGTCTTCTCGACCTTCTTCACCGGCATTGCAATATCGGTGAAAAGCACCGACAGCTTCTTCGCCGCAGTGAACTTCCTGACCTTTCCAATCATGTTCACTAGCACCGCCTTCTTCCCGCTGAGCTTCTTCCCTGCCTGGCTGAAGCCAGTCGCGCAGGCAAACCCTATCTCGCTAGCGAGCGACGCCATGAGACTTCTGGTGGTAAATGGAACGTTCTCACCCGCAGAGGTTTCTGCTTTCATCGAGGACTGGGTGGGGCTCTTGATTTTCGGACTCGCCTTCGCCTTGCTTGGCATAGCAATGGCAAGGAACGCTCTGAGGGCGAGGTAAAGCAATGCCAGAGACCCCCGTCAAGACAGGGGCGACAGTCAACCTGGGTAGGGTCGAGGGGGACCTCAGCGTCGGGCGGAACGCCACCATCAAGGCCGAGTCCGGGAGGGAGGTCGAAGTGACAGGTCGAGCCTACTTCGAAGGCCCCGTCACCATCGACTGCGATTTGAGGTGTGCGTCCATGCGTGTAGAGGGGAGGGGGTTCGGCCCTGGGGGGGACGTGGTGGTTAACGGAGACCTGACAGTCCGAGAGACCGCCGACATCGACGCGTCGGCGAGGGTGAGCGGAACTATCCGCGCAGCGATTCTGGACGTGGGAGGTCACTTGACTTCAGGACCGCTCATCACCAAGCGCCTCCGGGTAGGAGGGCACCTCAAAGCCAACGGAAAGCTCGAGGCGGAGGAGGTCGACGTGGGCGGACACATGACCATCTCAGATGAAGTGGTCATTACCAATCTGAGGGTAGGGGGGCACGCAAAGGTGGGAGGTGGCTCTATCAGTGGTGAAATAAGAGTCCGAGGTCACTTCAGCACTACCAAGAAGCTGGCTTTCGGGCACCTGCAGGTGTTCGGGAACATGGTCCTACCCGCGGAAAGCCATGGCGACAGCCTCTCAGCCATGGGGAGGGTCGAAATCGTAGGAGACTCCTCGTGTAAAGGGCTGGATGTAACAGGTGCTGTGAAGGTCAGGGGAGACCTCACTACAGAGAGGGTCGAAGTGAAGGGCACCCTAGAAGTGACGAACACTTTCCGCAGTTCAAAGCTCCAAGTCTGGGGGGCCGCGATGGTGAAAGGCGCACTCGAATGCGAGACCTTGGCCGTAGGCGGCAAAATCGAAGCCGAGGGCGTGATTGCGTCGGACAGGGTGGACATCGTAGGCGAGGCAAGGACTCGCAGGGGCCTCAAGTCGAGGGTTGTGGTCGTCGGCAAGGGATCAAAGGTGATGGGCCCAATCATCGCAGATTCGGTCGAAGTTGGCAGCGAGGCAGATCTAGGGAGCGTGTGGGGCCTTCCATGGTGGCGCAGCACGTTCGGCAGGATGACGACTGTCGAAGATGTACACGGGAAGGAGGTCAGAATTCAAGCCCAATCGAAGGCACGGCGCGTCTTCGGAGAGACGGTCGTGATGGAGGAGGGGAGTATGGCCGACGAAGTGTTCTACACAAAAGAAGTCAAACTACCGCGGAGGTTTTTCATCGCCAAGAAACCGGTCAAGACGGCGAGGCTCCCGAGCCCTCCTTCTGAGTGACCATGGCTTCAAGGAGGATCGCGGTTGGGGCGTAGGGACTCGAAGCGGTCGAAGACCGACCTTTACGCCGAGATACTTGAAGTAATCAGTCACTACCCGGAAGGAGCTCGAATCACCAAGCTTTCTTATGGTGTCGGAGTCCCTGTGGACAGGCTCAAGCTACTTGTGGAGAGGCTCTGCACGTACGGCCTCGCCCGGACGTCATCCGATGAAGAGGGGATCTACTACGGAGTCACACCGAGAGGGCTGGAGTTCCTCGACACCTTCTGGAAGATGAAGGGGTTCCTCGAAGAGTTCGGGGAAGGGACTACACACAGTCAGCTGTAGCTATGCCAGGAAATATTGTGGCGAAATCAGTTTCGCGCTCCACCTTGCCCGCAGGAGCCTGGACATCGTGGGAGCGAACATCAGGCGCTTTGAGTCTGACGCGGGGCGCAATCCCGACGTTCCCAGTCCTTCAAGAATATGACCTCCACGTGTGGTTGCACTTGGCGCATCTGTAAAACTGGGTGGGGGGCTCGTCCCCGCTCCTGGTCTGCAAGAACCACCAGTAGGCCTCGCTATGTCCGCACTTCGGGCATTCAATCTTCGTTGTCGGAAGGGAGCTGAGCTTCGCTTCCTTGTCTCCTACGACTTTGATTTGAGGAGTGTTGGAAAGCTCCTCTTCGGTCGACTGTTTGACCGTCTGAGTCGGAGGCTTGCTGGTATATCCACAGTTGTCGCAGACGAGCGTGATCGTGACGTCCTTCCCTCCCTTGACCTGCTTGAGCTTAAGGCGCGTGCCGCACTTTGGGCAGAACTTTAGGCTCAGGCAGATCCACCGCCCAGGGCCTTCTTGACACCGTCGAGGAGCTCTTGGGTGGTCTCCATGGCTCGCTCTACGCTATTGGAAAACGCCTTCTCGGGCTTTATGCGCTGCGCCCTCACCTTCAGAACAAGCTTCTTGATCAAAGGATGTGGGGGGAGCACGCCGGCGAAAGTGACGCTCTTCTCTTCAAGGAGCTCGTGGTGGACGATTTCGGCCAGCGAATAGTCTTCACCTGTGATTTCTACCGTCAGGCCCTTCTCATCTTCTGTGGTTGTCTGGACCTGCAATTTGCCTGACCGCCCCTCGGATTCTTCATTATAAATGTACGGAAGGGTCCGTTTCAAGTCTGCCGTTTCATCCGGTGGTCAGGGCTCGATGGGGGTCGTCCCGAAGTCCCTAGCCAGCTTCCTCTCTTCCACGTTCCCACACTCGTCGCACTTCGCCCTGGTGGTGCTCCCCCTCAAGAGAGGCTTGCCACAGTTGCCGCAGAGAGCGTAGACGACGCCCATGTCTGGCTCGTCGATTGTCAGGTGAATCATCCCGTTGACGAGGCTGAAGACCCTGCACCTTACAATGTCTCCCGACTTGACGGGGGTCGTCCGTCGAGCGCCGCGGCCCCCTCCAGACAGCCCCCTGAGTGTGAGCATCCCTGAGAAGTCCTTGTATGTCGGCTTCCCGTTGTGGAAATAGATGTGGATGTTGGCCGAGTTTGCCTGGACCGCCTCTACCTGCCCGGTCACCCAGTCGTCTACCTTGATTATTTCAGGCTCGGCTGCGGGCCTGACCGATATCTCCATGTTCTTCGCATCCTTGAAGACGGAGCCGGTTCTGAGAGCCCTGATGAGTCCGGAGTCATCGTACGTGTTCGGACCTGGTAAGAACTCCTCTGACACAGCAAGCTTGTCCCCGGGCAAAACGTCCACGGCTTTGGCTTTGGTTTCTTTCATTTCTTGATCAGACCCACCGTGAGCTCAATCCACTTCGACCTCTCGAGGAACCCCCCCGGCTTCCTCCCCTCAATAAGCGCCACTAAAGCGTCTGCCTGGGGTATTGAAAGAACAGGTTTGTCGAAGGCGAACCCGTCGATTGATATCCTAGGGCACGCCGTCTGTATGAAAGCCTCGATCTCCCTGTGAGGGTCAAGTCGCTCTACTGTCACATCGCGCATAGCAAGCTGAATCACCTTCCTCCCATTCGTTTCGAGTCGCTTCGTGATCCATCTACTCCTCCCAAGCATCTTCTGTCCCTCTTTGAGTCCTGTAACGACGCCGAAAACTCGGGCGTCCAGGGCTTTGTACACCGCGAGGATTGCCCTCTTCTCCCTCTCTTCGGCCGCCTGCTTCATGTTTGTCACCTCGTTCCTGTAGGGGTCGAGCATGAAAGTTGGCTTCCCCGTGGCTAGGGCCAGTCCCACCGCATGGAACTCACTCTCACCGAGGAACGCAAAGGCATCCACCTGCGCTCGAATAGGATAGCACGTCGAGAAATCACAGCCGAAGACCTGTCCTTCGAGCATCAGGTTGTTCCCCCTCCCTATCAACACACTGAAACCCTTCGACTCCAGCCTCTCCTTGACCGGCTTTAGCTGGTGAAGGTGCTGGCTGAAGGTGGCGAGCCCTATGTGTTTGTATGAGGCCAGGACTTTCGCTGCGGTGTCGACCACCTCGCCGAATTCCACATCATCTATGGCATCCACGAGGTAGGTGTAGTCCCCCACCTCGGTCACGGCCGCGTTATGTCCTATGTGAAGTGCCAGGTCGGCCTGGAGCCTTTCAACGTCATCGTCGACCGTGTCGCATATACCAAAGCAGCTGTCCCCCGAGAGAATGCTTGTGACGCCGTACTTTTCCTTCACTTTCTCCATGAGCTCTTTGGTCTGCCTGAGGAGCCCGCCGGGGGCGTTGACCAGCACAACCTTTGGCTTCTTCGCCTCGATAATCTGGAATACTTTGTTTTCATCTATCCTAACAGTCATCTCGTTAACCTCGAGGTACCCCGGTTTTCAGCTGTGGCCGGCGCAGGCCCGTTATATACTTCTGGTAGTCTGCGGACACTTCTGCGCCCTTCACCCCATGCAATTCCTGTAAGAATCCCCCTTTCAAAGGCTTCGAGCCCTAGCAGCCAAGGGTCTTGCATCCCCCACCAGGGGACACGGCTTGTCTGGTCGACGCGGGTTGTCTGTCCTTACGCGCTGGCTTGAGCTGGCGCCACGGCATGTTCCAGTTTGACGATTTCTACTCTCGTCTTCATAGGCAGCTTCGTAGCCGCGGCCTTCATAGCTTCCTTCCCTTTCTCGAAGTTCTCCATTTTCAGGCTCAACTCGAGGACTGTGCTTCCTATGTCTACCCGCGCGGCAAGGCCGATGGGCTTCCCGAACGCCTTCCTCATGCCTTCCTGGAGCCTGTCTGCTCCTGCAGTGGCAATCATCTTGTTCTCCCTTAGAACCAAGTGCGGGTAGGTTACCACTTTCAAGTAGAAGTTCTCTTCACCAATCAGTGCGACTTTCTTGCTGGCAGCCACTCTCGCCGCCTCAAGAGCGTTGTGCCTGATTTGGACCCTCCCCTCAGAGACCAGCTTGAACATGTAGTCGTAGTCGTCCCTATACTTGCCAGTCGTGAAACGGGCCACCTTAGGGTTGGGTGCGCCTGGGGCGAACTTCTTGTTGTAAAACATCCCCTTCTGTTCTCTGTAGTTCTTCCCGTGGATTGGTCTCTTTCCTCAAAAAGCCCGCTCCGAGCATCGCTAATTAAGTTTCATGCTCGATTCGCCGGTTCATCAGGGGATCAGGGGCGCTCCTTTCGTCTCAGGGAGAATTCTCAACGCATATATCAGTTCGCTGGGAATCGCCGCCGTGCCCAGCTGGAGTACGAAACCACCGAAGGATGACGCCGGTTACTTCGACCTGATGTCCAGGGCGATATTCACAGCAGGCCTGAACTGGAGGATGGTAGAGAAGAAATGGCCTGACTTCAGGAAGGCGTTCGATGGCTTCTCCCCCGAGAGGGTCTCAAAGCTCTCTGACAGAGACGTTAAGTCCCTAATGAACAACACGCGAATCATTCGCAACGAGAAGAAAATCTGGGCAACAATCGAGAATGCGCGTGCCGTAGCAGACCTTGAGAAGGAACACGGCTCATTCATGAACTACATCGATAGTTTCGGGAATAAGGAGAAGCTCCTACTCGAGGACCTTCCGAGGAGATTCAAGTTCATGGGTCCGTCGACCGCACGTATGTTCCTCTACATGGTTGGATATCCACTAACCCCTACCAAGGAAGAGAGGACCTGGATGAAGGCACATCCTGAACACCACTAGCCTCCGGGAACTACAATTCGAAGGGCTTCTCTCTCCTCTCTCCCATTCCTCTTTCCTCGGGGGGCTTGTACTTCCACCCCAGCAACCTGCCGACATCCTTTTCGGTCTTCGTCTTGATCAGCTTCGGAGGCTCATCGCGCGTCCAGAGCCCTTTCGAATTGATGATCAAACCCCTGTCTCTCGCTTTGATGGTCATCCCAATGGTATGTCCCTTTGGTCCCGTGGCCCACATCTGGGTCACACCCCAAGCATCCGCGTTCATGCAGATGAACAGGTTGATTTGGACCCCGCTGTACAGGAAGCTCGATATCGTCTCCCCGAACGATGTAACCCTCCCTCCGATCTCTCTTACTCTTTTGATGACCTTGTCCTTCCATAGCCCGAAACCCTTCCCCTTCGGGATTACGGCGAAGTCGATGTCATGGACGATGGGCACCCTCCTCCTGACACTTCCCGCGAGAAGGTACCTCCTGTAGAGGCCCTTGGTCTTGGACAGAAAGTCCAATGCAATATCCCGGGCGACTTCTAATCTGATGTCCTTCTTGAAAGACAAGCCGCGGACCTCTATGGAAGCTGGGAGACCAGGCACTCGTCCGGGGTCTTGTCATGCCTTATCCTGAGGATAAACGGTGCTCTCAATTTCTGGTCCCTTGTCACCTCCTGGAACCTCACCTCAATCACCGTTCCCTTCTTCACCTTGCGCGGATCCACACGTTCAACCATCGAACCCACATTCCCAAGCTCCACTACCTGTCCGTTGTCATCGTAGACACCGACGGACCAAGACCTAGGAATCCCCGTACTCCTCATCTCCTTCGTCTCCACAATCCCGGTGACGAAGACGTCCACGGTATCGAACTTCTTCAGCTTCAGCCAGGAGCTTGGTTGATTATAACTTGACTGAGGGTTCTTCACCATGACCCCCTCCCGGCCATCCTTGACCGCTTCATCCCGGAGCTCCATGATCTTCTGCGAGGTCCTCACAAGAGCATACTCTACCTCGAGCCCGGATCCTTTTAGAATCTCATGCAGTATCTTCTTCCTCTCTGTAAGAGGTCTGGGCCGTACGTCGCGGTTGTCTATCTGAAGGACATCGAAGAGGAATAGCCCCTTCGCCTCCCTGGCAACGTACTCTCCATCCAGAATCATACGGTTCGGTGCGTGGAGGAACTCGGGGACTCTGGAAAAAACCTGAGGGGTGCTTTTCGGAGTATAGATTCCACCATGCTTGCTCGACAGGACTAGCTTGTCCCCGCTCTTGAAGAGAAAAACCCTGATGCCGTCGTACTTGGTTTCAACGAAGCTAGGGAGAGGATTCTTGGCCAACCATTTGCCAAGCTCGAGCTTGACCGCCTTGGCGTAGTTCTCCTGTACGTATGTTGGGAGCTCTTCGCTCAATCTACTTCGAGAGGATTACCTTGGGCCTCTTCCGGGCAACGGGGACAGCAGGGAGCCTTGACGCCCCCTTCTCCTCGACCAGGGCCCAGGCGTCGTCTAGCTTGAGAATTCCTTCGCTCAGCCCCATGAGCAGCCACAGGCGACCGTCTTTCCTCTCGTAAGGGTAGACAACACACGTGTAGAAGTTGTAGCCCCTTCCCCAAGAGAAGAAGGCCACCAGAGCCATGTCCTTCTCGATGAGGTATCTCGCAAGCTGGGTGACCCTTGAATTGGTCTCCCCCACCTTTTTGTCCGTATCGGGAGCGAGTTGATAGACCTCCTTGAACTTGTACTCGGACACCCTTTCGATGGGGACGAAGCCATCAGAATCGACTTCTATCTTCGCAGTCCTTTCGAAAGGTTCCACCTCCTCCCCCTCCTGCTTGTCCACAGTCTGATCGAGTGGGATTTCGATCCATTTTCCTTCAAACTCCAACTCGTACTTCAGGAAGTATCTCTTTTCGGTTCTGACAGTAATAGGGAACTCCCCCTTGTATCTGACGAACTTCTTGGCCTCTTCCGGAGAAACTTCTTGCACATCGAGCCGCTCCCCGTTCGGCCCTTCCCTGTAGCGATAGATTCTCGGCACCTCTCTGCTCACGACTTCCTTGCCACTCTTCTTGTCGAGCTTGACAACCTTCACAGGCTGGAGATCCCCATGAGCCTTTGCAGCCCTCAAATGGTACTCGACTGCTCCCAACCCGAGGGTGGGGATGTTCAGACTCAGTACTCCGCGCCACGAAGCACGTGAGATGGCGGCGCTCTCAGCCTGCTTCTCCACTTCAGAGAAGATGTCCTTCCTCGGCAAATCTCCCCTTGGATACGTCCCCGTGATAATTAATGTTGCTAAACTGGGAACACTTTTTTCACACGAGCGGAGAAGACCCCTCCGTGAAAGCATTCGTAGGGGTTTCGGGATTCAGCTACCCCAGCTGGGTTGGTAGGTTCTATCCCGAGGGCCTCAAGAGCGAAGAGTTTCTCGGCTACTATTCCAAGCACCTAGGGAGCGTCGAAATCAACAGTTCGTTCTACGCACCCCCCAACGCGGCCATGATTAAGGCCTGGTCAGCCAAGACCGGGGCGGACTTCCGTTTCGCGTTCAAAGCCCCTCGGCTAATCACCCACACACCCCAGTTGGGGAAGGGCGCTCCGGAAGCGAGCGAGAAGCTGTCTGCGACGTTGAGCGGCCTTGGACAGCGCCGCGGCCCCGTCCTCTTCCAGCTCCCGCCATTCTCCAAGCTCGATCACGACCTCCTGCAGAAGTTCCTTTCCGACACCCATGGTATCGCGCCCAAGGTCTTCGAGTTCAGGCACCCGTCGTGGTTCACAGATTCGACCTATCGGCTTCTCGAGGACCATGGCGTAGGCTTCTGTATAGCCGAGACCGAGGACCTAGATCCAATCTTCAAGGTCACCGGAGGTTTTGCCTACTTTCGTCTGAGGAAGGACTCGTATGACGAGAAAACCATAGACAGGTGGTCCGAGAAGATTAGCAAGGCATCGGGCGTTGCCAGCGAGTGCTATGTGTACCTGAGGCACGACGAGACTGGGGAAAACGCCCTGCTGGCCCAGAAGCTTTCAACGAGTCTGCAGGAACCATAGCTCAGAACACGTCGGCGTCTTTCGGCGGAACTACACGAATGGAAATCGTTTTCATACTCACGTCCCAGAGTTCTTACGCTGGCACTTGGCGTCAATCTGGGTCTGGGCAATCATCATCTTCGCCCTGACCTTCGGGATCTTTGTAATCTGGTCGGTTCCCCTCGGCGCGGGCTGGGAGCCTACGTCGCGTAAGAAAGTCAGGAAAATGCTTGAGATGAGCGGTGCTGGACCTTCCGATGTTATCTACGACCTAGGATCAGGCGACGGAAGAATCGTAGTGGAAGCTGCGAGAAGGTTCCACGCTAGGGCAGTCGGGGTCGAAGCCGACCCCTTCCGGGTGCTCTTCTCCGAACTGATGATCTCCCTCCTGCACCTCGAGGGTCGGGTCAAGATAATTTGGGGGAACTTCTTTCGCGTCGACCTTAGCGAGGCGACAATCGTCACGACGTTTCTTTCGCAGGGGACGAACCGGAGGTTGGAGTCGAAGCTGATGGCCGAGCTCAAGCCTGGAACCCGCGTAGTTTCCTACGAGTGGACCTTCGATGGATGGACGCCCACCGCCAGAGACGCCGACAATCATCTCTCCTTGTATGTGATGCAGGGCGCAGCGGTGCCAGGGTAACCCAAAGACCAGGGTGCAGTCGCGTCCGGCGTGCAGGTTTGACCGCGAGCACGGGCATCTCATCATCCGGGCCGGAATATGGGTCTTGGGCAACCAGTCAGAGCACTCTGCCGCGGATAGAATGAGGCCACTCCCTTTGACGCACGCTACACCACTTCGAAGATAGGATTCGGGAGGGCGCCGAAGGAGAAGAGTGAATCACCTGACCAACAAGTTCTAGTCCGACTGAGATCTGGCGCGGGCCGAAGATGCCCTTCGTCCTCCCCCCGCAGGTCCTTGAGACGGACGAGATATCACTCGTCCTCGCGTTTGGTAAACTGTCTGTCCTCGAGGCGTGCACTGTCCTTGGGCGGACGGTCACCCAGGCCGAGGCTCCCTGCGAAAGGGTTTCGGTCTTCCACGTTGACCGTCTGCCGCCGAAATACATCGCTGAGCTCTCCGGGGCACACAAGTGCGCCCCTGTCACTTCGGTACTAGACTTTCCTTCCGCGGACATGACTAGCCTCACCAGCTTCATGGCGTCCAATCTCGAGGCTAAGTCCAACGTTTCCCTAAGCGGGTATGAAATCGGGGAAGACGAATACGAAGACCTCGTCAGATCAATGCTCGACGGCATCAGAGAAGCGGGGCTGAAGAAGGTGAGACTCCTAAGGCCTGAAGGGAATGAGCTTCTGTCCGAATCGGTCTTGACTAGGGAGGCTCTCGATGTCATCGCCTTCCCATATCACGGCGGCTTCGCCCTTGGCCCCACCGCCTGGGTGCCTGACTCGGCTGCAATGAAGCAGAGGGGAATCCGCAGGCCTTCCCCGCACTCCAACATTTCCCTCTCCCCTCGTCTTGCCCGGACATTGGTGAACCTAGCGGGGCTGAAACCGGGTCAGACCCTCCTCGACCCTTTCTGCGGCTCGGGTACCATCTTGGTCGAGGCCTACGCGAAATCACTCCG
>Ga0187770_10000544_pt1 | contig 18409 bp, 25 predicted proteins | sample 0116_SJ02_MP02_2_FD_133154 | JGI IMG/M metagenome (GOLD analysis project Ga0187770, IMG submission 133154) | Tropical peat soil microbial communities from peatlands in Department of Meta, Colombia - 0116_SJ02_MP02_20_MG | ecosystem: Environmental > Terrestrial > Soil > Wetlands > Peat | place...
CTCCGGGCGTTCGGCTTCTTCGCCTCACCGCAGTTGCGACGTCGATACCGGGGAAGCGCAAGAACACACCAAGGATGTGCAGGGAATACCGGGCATTGCGAAAACATGGCGGAGAGGGGGGGAGAGGATTGCCACGGCGAAGGGATGTCTTGAAACTGCTGAAAAGCAAACAACTTGCAAGACATTTCCCGATACCGGGCATTCTTAGCTCGAATTTAGCTCGAAATCCGAAACGCCCGGTATTAGCCATTGAGGGCAAAAGGAACCTCAATGGCAATGGCAAACGAAACAGTTACCTTGCTCCGCGCTGCCAAAATTCCCGGACTCGGCTGGCGTCGCGGACGAGCGGTCGTGGGCAAGACGGGAAAAGTCAAACCGGATTTCATGTTTTTGGGCAGGGGCAAGAAGCAGAAGGAAGTACACGCGCCCGAAGGGCATTACGTGCTACGTCGCTTCGAAGGGCCGCTCCCTCGGTATAAGAAACTTGGAAACGATCCGTCAGAAGCTCTGGATGAATTACAAAAGGCGAAATCCGAACTCAAGTTCAAGAACGCAGCCGATGCTGCCGGGTACATCATTCCTGCTCCCGCTCCCGTCAAACGGAAGTCGCTTGGAGAGTACGGTCGTGACTTCCTCGAACTGAAGCGCAGCCCGTCTCTTAAGCTAGACGAGGACACAATCAAGCTCTACACGGTTATCGTCGAGGAGTTTGTCCCGGTTTCCGGCAGGACATATCCCGAGGACATCACCGAAGCAGATGTCATCCGCTATTGCGACGAGTTGGACAAGCGTTACTCTGACGGCGTCCGCGCTCGGCGGTACACGAGCCTACGCGGCTTCCTTTTCTATTGCGGATTAGAGCCGAAACGACTCATCAGTGCTTCCGTCCACAAAAGACTGAAGGGCTACGAGAAAAAGAAAGTCCGCATCTACAGCGCCGTTGAATTGACTACGCTTCTCGCAGTCTGCGATCCATACCATCACGCACTCTTCGTGGTTGCGCTGCTCACAGGCATGCGCGACGACGAACTGGGTCACCTGTTGTGGCAGCAGGTAGATTTCGAAGCAAACGTGATCCGTCTTGCAAGCTACGAGATACAACACAAGGGAAAGATCATAAAATTTGACCTCAAAGACCGTGAGGCCCGCGATATACCTCTGTTCCCCCTACTGCGAGAGGAGTTGCTGCGCTTGCGTGCCCTCCGTCCGAACGCAGTTTTCGTACTGGGTACCAAAAACGATCTGCCCAACGTCAAAATTCTCTACGCACTTAAATCCAAGGCGAGGAAAGCGGGGCTGAACTGCGGCTTCTGCCGGGGCTGCGCTGCTCGTCAGGAGTGCCATCGTTTCCACGTTCACTACTTCCGGTCGAGCTTTGCCTCGTATGCCTTGAAGCGGAACGACATCCGAAAAGTCATGGAATGGATGGGACACTCTGATCTGGAGACGTTGGCACAATACATTGGGGTTGCCGACAACTGCCCTGCGTGGCTGGCGAATCTCTATGTGCTCCCCGATCCCAATTCGAAGTCCGAGGAAGCGATGCCTTCGAGCCTTGGCTTTCCAGAATTGTCGAAGAAGCCTCTGAAATAGGTAAGGCAGGAAAGCTACCAGAAGGGACGACCCTCACTTCTTCATCTTGCCTCGAAGGTGGTCAGCAAGGCCCTTGCCATACACGCGAACGCATGAGCCAATTCGAAACGCAGGCAACTTGCCACGTGCTGCCTGCTTGTAGAGCGTTTTGGCTGAAATCTCCAACACTTCTTCCAATTCTTCGATCTTCCACGCTGGTTTGCTCTCAAGTAGGTCGAACAGGTCTGACGAACTCGCCCGTACAAAAGACCGAGTCGGCACCGTTACGTGGGGAATTGCGTCTGCGCCCGCCGTCGCGGGAACCGTACCTGAAAATTGGGATGTGCTCCATATCACGGACATTTCTCTTCGGGCGCGGGTAACGGTTCACGGATGACCTCCCTTGCCAGACCTCATCAATAGATAAATACCGCAGATCGCTGAAAACCTTCGAAACTGGAGTGGTCTAGCGGGTTCTGACTTAGCCCAATGGGTCGCGCCAAGAACTTTGGGGCTGTTTGCGGATGCGGCGCGGGTTTGGATGCTGAAGGCGGTGAACAGAGCCTATGGCAGATGGGCAGTCGAGAAGGTGTGTATTCCGTCTCGAAGAAGGGATTTCAGTGTTGCTTAGAGGAAAGGGCTTGATCCGCCAGCTTCATCCATGCCTCGGCTGTACGCTCCCTCCGAAGGCGGCTGCGAATCCGGGAGATCATCCTCTTAACGCAATTCTCCCGGCGCACGCTTTTCCAAGACCGCTCTACCCTCCCACGGTGCGGGCCGACATTTAAGACCTTTTTCCTGCCTTTCTTCAGTTCGAACGAATCTGAGAGTCCCTTCGTGTCCAGTAGGTCACAAATCTCCTCAGTCGAGAGGTGGGGTTGCCGCATCAGCATCTCTTCAATCGCGAAGCGCACATGTTCACTACCGCGAGGGGGGCGTGCAACCGAGCGGAGCCTCGCGTAATGCTTTCTAGCATTCTTGTACCCACGCCAGTAGCCGATCCCTGCGAAATAGCTGACAACCCCGACAAAACCGTCCGCGAGTTCTGCGCCATCTGGGCGCGAGCCGAAGGAGTCTAGGATGCGGCGGCGCATCTCCGATGCCTGCTGCTCGGTGAGACGAAGATGTTCCGGGTACGCCAGTTTGGCGATTCCTATGTAGAAGCCCTCGCGAAGGTTCTTTTTCTTCCTCTTCTCCACAGCGACATTTTAAGTTAGCGCCGCACCGACAGGTTGTTCGAGTACGAAAATGGGTTCTGAAACCGCCAAGAGGCTGTCAAGGGGCACGAGCCTGTGACGCTAAATCGGGTATGAATCAGGCTTTCTGCTCCGCGTAAGTCTCTGCACTTCAACTACTTGCCTGTGACGCTTGCAGTTGTCCGAGCCGTAAACCAGTGCATCGTCGTCCAGATCGCGCGAATCAAACGGTGTGAGGACCAACAAGCCCAAAGGAGACGAGCGAAATGAAGAAGAGTGAGCAGCGAATGAGTAGGACGCACAAGATACTGAAACCCGGCGAACTCCGCCGCTTTCTGCGACTACACCCACCCATCGCCCACGGCTGGGCGGATGCCTATCTGAAAGGTGAGAAGCGGATCGAGGACATCGACTCTGACTGCCACTACTACGGAGCGGTGCGGCAGGTGGACGGCGTGATGTTTCTGTTCGACGACGGAAGCTCGGTGCTGATGACCGCTCCGGGCGGAAACGAATCACAAGCGGAAGCCGTGACAGAACTCATACAGCACGGCAGGGTTCCAAGCGAGGTGCATAAGGTCGAGCTTCGCTGCGACGAGGGTATTAAGGACTCGGTGATGAAAGCATGGGACTCGTACCGGTCGGGCATGCCCGTTTTGATCTTCGACCAACACGGTAAGCTTATCCACGGCAGGGAGACGGTGAAATCAATCAGTGACACGGGCGCAGGCATGAACTGTATGAGCATCACGGGGATGAACCGCGAAGCTTGGGAGCGAAGCAATGCGGCGGAGGTGCTGGAGGTTGCGCGACTGGCGTTCCTAGAGGGCGGCTCCCTCGATGCGATGCGAACGGAGGAATGAACCCCGGACGACGGAAGAGGACGACGACGGTGCGCATTTGAGGCATCTAACGGGGTAGGGAGGAAGTCATGGCAAGCGGTGAAACCCAGAGCGAACGTTGGATCGCAGCAAGCAATGCAAGAGAAGCTTATCTCGAAACGCACGCATGCTCATCAGAAGCGGAGCAGGCGGAATACATGCGCCTCTCGAAGAAGGCGTTTGAGGCGGGAGAGATTGTGCATTCTTACCGGACAAACGACGGCGACGTGCTTATTTGGGCGGACGGCTCAATGACAGTCCGGCGGCGAAATGGGGAAAACGAGCCTTACGCAACAAACGATTGGGCGCAAAGGCTCACTGGAATCCAAGCCGGAGACGTTGTCACCGTGCGCAAACCTCGCATCCCCATCGTGCTGAAAATTACCCATCGCGAGGGCGACACACTCTATGGACGGATGCATGTGGGCGGCAAACGAACCTATAAGTTGTCCTCCACGGATGTGGTGTGCTTGTTTGGACATCCACATCCACATCCACCATGTCCCGCCTGAAGCCGAGGCGAATAACCCCGAGAAATTGTAGCCTCGGCCCCGGGTAAACTCCCCGGCTTGTCGGACTTTCTCACTCCCCATCCCGACATGCCGATGGATGAGACGACGGTGCGCGAATGAGCGACAAGCCCAAGAAACCGCACAAGAGACTGTTCGATATTGCAGCCTTCAAAGAGCACTTGGCGTACAAGCACGGCATCCATGTATTTCGATTCGAGAAGTCGCCCAAGAGCAACTCGACCTACTTCACCGCGATCTACGGACAATGGGACGACATCGGCTGCGAGGTTTCCGATCATATCGCGTGGGGACATATCAAGAACTTTGGCGCGGTGGACATCATCTTCGATGAAATGCCCGAATCCCAGCGGCTTGAAGGCGACTATTGGAAGCCAGTTCGGGGTGTGACCTGGAACAAGCCCGAGCTTTGGGATCAGGTTGCCGAGAAGATAAAGGCTTGGGTCGCGGATCACGATGAGTGATGACCAAGCCTGACTGCGCCATCGTCGGCTGCCAGCGCCCCGGCGCGATCAAAATCGACAGCTATTATTACGGCGCAAGTGCGCCAACAGGATCGAGAAAGCGACCGCCGAGGTGCCTGAATGCGACTATTGCAGCGGCGTGGGATGCCCCGCGTGCGTTAACGAAGATGAACGAGAAGAACGATGATCAGGAAGACTCTGCGCACATCTGAAAGCGAGGCGGTGCCTCAAATCCAGTTGAAGGGCATCTCGCCGCCAGCAGCTTCCGCGCCGGGTCGCTCTCCTACGAGGCTGCGAGGAACGAGGAACTGGGTTGGCAAGGGTGACGGGACAAGAAAGGAGCAAATGGTGGACACCAGCCATGAAATGCAGAAGCACTTGGTTGCAAGAGCGGAGGAAATCTCCGGGCGAAAACTGGAGTTGCCGGGGCATTTGTTTTGTTTTCCGCTTGAGACCCAGCATCGAGAGGTGCAGCTTGTTGCGCTTTTCTTCCTGTCGAACAAAGTCCACGACGAGCCAAATCCAAAAGATTACTTCGTTTGGGTGAGCTTGCCTCGTCCGGGCAGCGACACTGTTATGCTCGTTGGTATGAGCTTTGAGGAGGACGCGTTTTGGGGAAGTCGAGACTTGCTCGTTCTCCCGTTCGGCGGTGAGCGCACGGGGCTTGGCACAGTCTCTATGGATACCCTGCCGCCAAACGTGTTGACGGCTGTCTGGCAACGCATCGAAGCGGGAAAAGCGAGTTGGGCGGCGAGAATGCGGAAAAATTAAGAGTCCAGCACTCCCCCGGTTCCTCCGAGCCGGGGGCTTTTCAGCGAGCGGACGGGCGGCGCTTGGGCTTCTGTTCTCGCCGATGCCTATGCCGAAATGCCCGATGGCTACCGGCCGGTACGCGATTCCTCCCGCAAGCAACATCGTCCGCCAACCGCACGGGGTCAAGCCCGCCCCAGAGAACAATCCCTTGGAGATGTTCGACTGGGAGAAAGCACCGACGCCTCTTACCTTCTCTCCATCGAAGCAGTAGCCTTTCGTCCGAGCGTCCCTCGCCGCCTTCCGCACCCACGCCTCTGTCCGGCCCGCAGCGCGATGCGATTCACGGTGACTGGGTGCAAGCCGAACACCCTGGCGACCTCGCCATACGTCATCTCCGGGTTGGCTTTGACGAACTCCACAATCACCGCGTGCGCCCTCGCTCGGTTCGCACGGGTTACGATCTTTGTCTGGATCACATCCGCTGTCTGGCGAAGCAATTCCCTGTACTTCTCGTCCATCTGTTGTCCTTATCCCTATCAAAGCGCCGTGCAGTTTGAAAATCAGCAATTATCAAACGAACATTTTTCGTTTGCGATGCTGCTTTTCCCATCAAGACTGGGAAAACCGATGCGACGAACCACGGCTCGTGAAATCCGATTCCTAATCTTCCTGCTACGAAAGGCTAGGTATAGAGCGCCAACCGAGGCTCGCTCGGGGCAAAAAGTGAGTATCTAGTAGGGACGTGCATGCGGGTCTTGTTTCGACGGAAATGAGACTGGGGCGGGTTCCTTCCTTACTCCCGCCCCGAAGCCTTTAGCGGGCCTCGTTCTAAAAGGGAAAGGCTTCGATTCAAAAGGTAAGGAACATGAATTTTCAGGAAATTCTCAAGCAAGCCGAGCGCGGCGTCCATCAGGCACCCACGCTCGCCAGGTACCGCTATCCCAAAATCAAGGGATGGAAGAAACTCGCCACTACTAGCCCCGACAAGATTAGGGAGATGGCGGCTGACGGCTACGCAGGGTGCAACTGGGTCAGCGTCGCCAAGGACGGCTTCGCCTGCATTCTTGACATTGACGACGTGGAGTTCGCGAAGTCCATTGGGATGCCCATCCCGTGGGACACCTTCATGGTGAACTCGCCATCCGGTGGTCTTCACGTGTACCTTTGGCACACAGACGAGTCTGTGAAGCTTGGCAACACGAACATCTTCGAGCCGAACGGCAGCCTCGCTGTGGAGTTCAAGGCAAACAATCTCACATGCGCCAGCCCCGGCGTGTTCCGCTCCGACAAAGAGCCGCACGGCTACTACGCGCCTGCCAACGGAAACGAAATCAAGTCCATCAGCAGAGAGTTGGTGGAGTTTCTCCGCACGCACGGCAGGCGGAAGAAGCAGTACGCCGCAACTGCTCCCAAGCGCGAGTTCCATCCCGGCTACGAGCTTGAAGACGAGATCGAACACCAAGGCTGGGCGATGACTGGGCAGGATAAGGTCGGGAGCGACGGCGTCCGGTACATCGAGTTCGCAGTGTGCCCGATTGAAGAAGAAGTCCACCAAGGCATGGAGAAAGAGGGCAATTTCAAGTGCTGCCTGACCATCGGCGACTACGGGATCGGCTTCGACTGCAAGGCGGGCAGGCATCAAGACCTGACCATCGCCGACGTTTGGGAGGCGTGCGAGGGTCGCGGCATCGAGCAGTACCCATACTGCCGCTATCTCGACGAGGACAAGAACCTAGAAGCCAAAACACTGGTAAACGCCTTCGGCGCTGAGATCGCCAAGGAAGAATACGACAGCCGCTCGACGCCTACCGCTAACACGGACGTAACCGCCAACAGCATCAGCCTCGATGGGTTCACTTATGAAGACCAAGACACGGGCAACGGCGAGCGCCTTGTCCAGAAATTCGGTCGCCTCATCCGTTGGGTCAGCGAGACCAACGAGTGGATGGTGTGGGGAGAAAAAGGCTGGCGCAAAGACAATACTGGAACTCTGATGCGGATGACCAAGTCCGTGCTAGCGGACCTCTTTGCAGATGCCCACGAAGGGGAAAAACTTGACCCTGCAAAGCTAAAGCACGCGCTCACAAGCGGGCGAGTGGAGCGCCGCAAAGCTATGATCAACTCCGCTGGCTTTGAGAAAGAAGTCTTCACCAACGTCAATGACTGGGATGCGGATGGTTGGCTCTTCAACGCGGACAACGGAGTCATCGAACTAAAAACCCAGACATTCCGTGAGCGTACCCCCGCCGACCTCTGTATGAAGCAGTCACCTGTGAAGTTCGATCCCACTGCGACGTGCCCCTTGTGGGAGGCAGCGATGAACAAGTGGATGTGCGGCGACCAAGAGCTTATCAAATATGTGCAGACGGCTTTGGGCGTCACGCTTACCAGCGACACCAGCGTTCAGGCACTCTTCTTCAACCAAGGAGACGGCGAAAATGGGAAGGACACGGCGTTCGGCGTCATCGCTCACGTTATGGGCACCTACTGGCAAAACGTAAACTTCATGACCTTCGCCGAGACCAAGAACCACACCGAGCACAGGAACGATCTTGCGTCCCTCGCCGGGGCGGTGCGGATGGTCACGTCGTGCGAATCCTCCGATGGTCACTCTTTGGATGAGGGCGTCATCAAGCAAGTCACTGGATGCTCCCCCGTCACTTGCCGCCAGATTCTCGGCAAGCCCTTCACCTACATGCCGCAGTACAAGATGTGGTTTATGTCGAACTACGAACCCGTAATCAAGGGCAATGATTGGGGAATCTGGCGAAGGGTAAAGAAGATTCCTTGGAACTACACGATCAAGCCCGAAGAAAAGGACCCGAATTTCGCCGAGAAGCTCAAGGCAGAAGCACCGGGCATCCTCAACTGGATGCTCGCCGGGCTGAGGAGATTCATCGTGCTGGGTTGCAAGCTCCCGCCCTGCAAAGCGGTCGAAGATGCTACGGCGCAGTACCGCAAGGACATGGACATCGTCGGTCGTTTCGCTAGCGAGCGGCTGGTTTTCCAACCCAACGCCACTGCCCTCGGCGCAGAAATTCACAGAGCTTATGTCGAGTGGTGCAAGGCGAACGGCTACCTCGCGCTTGGCAGCCGCCGCTTCTTCGCTGAGTTCAAGAAGCGGTATTCGGGGAGGATCAAATGGCGCGACGTAAACCGGGGTGTGCTCTACGAAGGCGTCGGCATAACTGTGGATGGCATCTATCCGACCCCAGACATGATTTAGTGGTGGAAGTGGCGGAAGTGGTGGAATTCCAGAAAAGTTCCTTAACACATATAAGGACGGAAGAACTCCAAAACTTCACCACTTCGACCACTTCCACCACGCAGCATTTTGCGAGGATAAATAGATGAGACAGAAGGTTAAGGACTTGAATCGCGACCAGCTAATGGCGCTGGCGCAGGAGACCTACAACAAAGAGCGCTGGTCGCCGGACGATGTCTATACGCTGCGGGCGTGCTGGGAGGAATTGGAGCGGCGCGGGTTCGGGCAGCCCGTTATTTTCTTTCGGCCCGTTTACTTCGACGTGCTGAAGTTCCATGAGATGGACAGCGGCGAGGTCGGCGAAGACCAAGTTCAGATGTACGAGCGCACCGGGGCAGAGATCGCGCCAGACTACCGCGAGATCATGCGCAAACTGCAAGGCGTGGACGTTGCCCCCTACGAGAAACCCAAAGATTTTCCGAATTTCGACGAGTCGGATGCGCTTGAGGAACTCATTCGGATCACTTCGCAGGAAGCCCAGAACGGCTCGCCGGATTGCTAACCGTCCCGTTTAGACAGCATGGTGTCAACAGCGATGGTCATTACACGCCGCCCAGCCGTCTTTCCAAGCCGCTCATCGACATTCATTGGATGTTCGCCGACTTTGAAAGTCAAGAGTAGGAAGGCAATTTCTGAACTGCGCACGAGGCAAGTGCTTTTATTTCAGTGCGCGGTGGCTCGAATGTCGCTGAAAGCCGGGCAAGAGTACCTTTCGCGGAGGATTCTGATGAACGGACGACCGACCATCAAGGATGCGATACGGCTGCGGCAAATGAAGGCTTGGCGAATGATGGCCCGCTGCCCCCTGCTCGCGAAGGGTTACCCAGCATGGAAATGTCGCAAGAACTACCTCTACTTAGTCCGAACTTTCCCAGCGCTTGCGAAACTGGCAGGGTGCCGAGAGTCGGATGTCTATTTGTGATGGCACACATGAACAGCCCGAACAACCCCGAGGTTCTCGCCGTCGTGCCGTTGCCATCGCCGCAGGAGCGCAGGCGACGGGAGACCATGCTGGCGCGGGTGATGCTTGTCGCTATTGACATTGTTCTCGCAGGCGAGCCGCTTGGGCTGGAGACGGCCCGCGATTTGGGCAGAGAGCTTCGGCATGCGTTCCCGGAGCTTGTGGACGAGTGCTACTGATAGAGCGTGCAAAGCGTAGTGAGCGCGTGAAAGAGCCGCAGTGCGTCCGCCCGACGCCATGAAGATGGCAAGTCCCGCCCGTGTAAAATCCAATGCCGATTGAGCTTGGGAGGAGGAGCTGTCCGAAAGTCGCTCTTTTCATAGAGCAAACCGAAGAAAATGTTCATGGAGTTCCAAGTTGCCCGGTCCAACGACTCGGCATCAGCGGCTTCGATCTTCGCTTTAAAGTATGCAAGCCTTTCTTCAGACTTCACGAACAGAAGTCCATCGGGTTTTGCGATTGCTCCCTCAAGGACGGAAAGCAGTGCCGGAACGCAGATCGCGTGGTTTCCTTTTTCGTAGTTATCCAAACACTGCTCCAATAGGGGCTGCCAACCCTTGAGTCGCGCTGCCGCGTTGATTTCTCTTTTCAACCAACTGAACCCGTCTTCCTCTTCGTACGCGGCGATGAACGCATCGTCAATCTCGTCGTCGGGCACTCTGAGGAGTTCGATCATGTCCGGTATCGTCATCGAAATCGGAAGCGTCCACCCGGATCGAGCCAGCCGTTCAGCACCATTGGTGCAGTCGCTCTTGAACTCAAGGAATCGCTGCGCGGCAGCCTGCGTTTCGGCAATAAGTCGCTCAGAGTTGAGGGACACTGCCAAACCGGAGGCGTCAAGCATCCGTTGCAACTGTGATTCTGAGATCGCGACACACGCAACTGTCTCGGCTAGTGCCGACGAAACCCTCTCAGCCTGTGGCAAGAGACGTGTAGCAATGTCGGTAGCCATCTGGGATGCGCGGCTCGTCTGCTCAACTATTCTGTCGAGTTCAGATGTTGGCAGCGCCAAACGAGCCGTTATCTCGGCAAGCACCGATGACTGCGGAACGGCGAAACGGAGTGCTGCGTCGCGCAGCGCCCGGTTGGCGTACTCCATCTGCTCGGTGAACTTCCGAAAAACATCAGGGGCAACAACTTCGGCGATTTTCATATTCTCATCCTTCTTCGAGAGGTTGCCAACGGCACCAGCTTTCGACCTTCAACTGCTCGAACGCCCAAGTCAATAGTATGCTGCCGAGGTTGGGAGATTGTGAGGGTGTGATAGATGCCGCCAATTGAAATGCACTATTCATGGATTGGCTTTGTTTACCATGCGATGGCATGGTTGGGTGAACGTCTCGCAGAGAAGTGGTTCGATGTAGTGCTTGCCCTGCTAGGAACTCTGGTCGGCTACTGGTTAGCCAAACGTCATCTCGAACACTTCGTTTCTGGCATCGTTGACAAAATGGATGCTAAGTATCTCGACCTCAACCGCCAAATCGCATTTCGTAAGGCGGTCACTACGATGCTCCCAGAATTGCCCCAGTTCTATTTGCGACCCACGAGTACTTTCGGTCCACAGGTCGCTGCTGCTGCGGAGAATACACGTCATGGTCAACTTCCATTGACCCCGCTCACACGCCCGAAAAGAGTATGGAATTGGTAGGCAAGAAAGCCTACCTGTCTGCGGCAGGGTTGATTCAAAAAGATATGGGCTTCAAAGAAGCAGTTCCGATTCCGAGTTACGAATGGCAAGTTGGGATCGGTGGACTGCCTATCGGATGGACTGTTGAAGAAGCAGCCGACCTTACCATCTATGACTGGGACACCGGGGCTGCTGTGTATCGACACGCTTCCATGAAAGAGGCGGCACGAACCGCTACTTCGATTCTATATAGCTGGATGTGGGAAACAAAAGATGTGCCCTGCGGTGTGTATGTAGGTGTGGTGAACTTCACGATAGGCGGTACGGCAAAGATGCAACGGACTGCAAGTCCTGTTGGAGAGCGGCTACGGGTATTTTTGAAACTGGAAAACGGTCAGATCGTTAAGACGCACGAAAACATTCGGTGGGACGACAAACCAGCCGACAAGAAATAGCCCCGGCGAATTGACAGCAAGAAGAACGACTGAGACAGGCTTCACGTGCCCAAAATGATGGTGGCTGGTATCGATGGTTGCCGAGGCGGCTAGGTGTTCACAGCCTACTACGATGAGAGCGGTTCTCCCGATGCACAAGCCGTGGTCGTTGCAGGTTTCGTCGCCTCAGACGACCAATGGAAGGAGTTCGAACGAAACTGGAATGAGTCTCTTCAGAAGTTCGGTATTTCTTATTTTCACGAAGTGGAGTTTGCTCAATCTGTGGGCGATCTTTACTGCGACCTCTCTGTATCAGATAAACTGGCACAGAGTATGAGACGCCCGACCGAGATTTATCGCCAACTGCTGTGGCCCGCATTTTGAACATCACAATTCTGCTCGCTCAGTATTAAGTAAGTGGGCGGTCAGTACGCGGATGCCTGAAGTTCGAAGTCCTTCGAAGGGTATCTCATCCGCGAGACCGCAGGCTGGACGCTAGGAATGCCGCTCCACCATTAGGCTACACTTATCCAAGGACTAGTTTCGATGACGCCAGACGCTTTTCTCGATACCTTCACTGACAGTGTGTACTGCGACCTGCACGCACGCCCAAAAGTTGCCAAGGCATTGATCAAGCTGTCGGAACGCATTCCCGATGATGTTGTAAACCGCTTGCCCCGAATCGTCGTGTTTGCACCGAACCCGAAGGACTATGGCTTGTGCATTCCGCTCATTTCAGGCGATCAAAATGGTTGCGATGCGTTCATCTACTTGGCTCCGTCTTTGGAGCACCAGTCGCAGACCGAGGTCGATTTCACTGTGGCGCACGAGTTTGCCCACGCATCGTTAGGTCATCACGAGCCAGAGAACCTGATGACGTTCTCGATTGACGAAGCAAAGAAAGGCTACTTGAATTGGAACTCAGAGGTCGCCGCAGACCAGCTTGTGACCGAATGGGGATACAAGCTCCCTAAACGCCGAAACCGCGAACGGTAGGCAGTTCACCGTATCGGTTTCTGCCGCCGCTTGTCCCAGTTCTTGAATCCCAAAACCTTCTTGATGTGCAGCCGGTATTCGCCAGCACAGCGGTCCTTCGTGATCCTATGAATCAGCACCGTGGCCTCCGGCACGGGCGGATTCATTCCGTTCAGCAGCCGCAATTCGAATGGTACTGAGACCTTCGCGAAGCGCTTAGTCCAGTAAGGCTTGATCTGGCGGTATTCGATCTTCTTCGTGCCCGCGATGATTTGTGCCAGCCATTCCCGTTCAATGGTGGTCGTGATCCGGTCGTAGCGGAGGTGTTTCATTGGTGTTCGTAAAAATCCTAGCATTGCTAGATTGAGAGGAAAACTCACAGCGTCACCTGCTCAACAACCCAGTCTGGAGATTGTTTGAGTGGCACAAGAGCGATCTGGGGAGTAAGCTTGGCGAAATAGTAGTCTTTGACGTAGTCCCCTTTCGATTCGCTCCGTTGACACCATCCTCGGTGCTTTTTCGAGGCTGCTACATGAGAAAAGCTAGGCTTTTTTCTTACGTCGTGGATCACGATACTGGTCACGCACCGAACCCTTACTTTGGGTTCTGCACGCTTTGTCGCTGCAAATACAAGAAATCGCGGAATCGTCCCCCGAACATTGTGGAGTTGGCTGAACGTGGAGATTGGATCGTCGGAACAGGCGGTGCAAACCCAAGAAAGAGTGCAGGGCACCACAAACTCGTCTATGCCATGAAAGTCGAGAGAAAGCTTACTCGGGGCGACTACTTTAGAGGTCGTACTTTTGTGCGCAAAAGACCCTCTGGGGACGAAAATGACTATCGGAGCAGTGGAGACAATCTGAAACCCAAAAACGAGTTCGAGGCTAAAAAACAGTTCGTTCTCATCTCGGAAAGGCATTTCTACTATTTCGGCGATCAGGCGATTCGGATTCCCGAAAAGAAACTACCTCACCTCGAAAAAGTCGGGCCGGGCTTCCGGCGTGATTTCGACATCGGATATATCCGGCGATTCGAGAAATGGATAACCAGCTTCAAGACGGGCAAACACGGCGATCCCTGCAAGAAGCGTCCTGTCGAGGAAAGGCGTGCGGAGCGGTGCAAGTCGTCCTGTTAAGAGTCGGAATCGACACTGGTTCAGGTGGCATCCATAGCCCGCTGTTCAAGAACGGGACTTTCGAGTTCGTGCCGATCTCAGATAAACGGAACCGATTCGGAGTCAATCTTGAAACTTACGGAAATACTCGCGGCACGGTTCACCGCAAGCTGCTCGTCGGTTACTTTCCAGAGCGGCGACAAGCAAAAGCGAACGACCTTTGTTTGCACAACGACCCCGAGTTTCAGACCTACACCTACGGTGATCCGACTACGCCCAAGGCTGGGTTGAGGAAGCTGAAGAAGGGCGATCTGTTGGTCTTCTACGCGGGGCTTCAAGGATGGGGTTGGCACCGCGACCCAGCGCTCTACATCATTGGCTACTTTGAAATCGAAAAGGCGGTCCTAGCACGCGAGCACACGTGGAAAGACCTCCAGTCAGAATTTCGAAGAAATTTTCATGTTCGTCATCGTCCAGTGTTCGAACATCAGAAAAAGCGACTCATACTCGTGAAGGGTGGACGTGGCAGTAGACTTTTGAAGAAAGCAAGGTGCATCAGCGTTCAGGCAAAAAACAAAGCCGGGAGGCTAATTCATGTACTCTCACCTGCAATGCGCCGGGTTTTCGGCGATTTCGACGGTCATGTGAGCATTCATAGATCGCCACCCCGGTTTGTTTTTCCCGAACACACAGAGAGGGCGGCACGATTTGTACGCTCGTTGGAGTGAGGTCACTCTCCCACAAGACCCTAAGCGAGTTCTCTTCATGACAACATCTATGACGCATCAGCAGTTGATCAGTGAAGCGGTCAAACAAGGGTTACTCCAGTTTTTACGTGGCTTCACGAACATGGCGGTTCTGATTGGGTTACGGCACTGTTGCGGCATCCGAGTAGCGGCAACGGCTGCAAGCGAAGGCGTAGGCAACGGGGATAGTATATCGAAGACGACGTCGAGGTATTCTGTCGCGGGAGAAGCGAAGCGTGATGGAAGCGAACAAAGAGAATCTTTCACAGGTCTATTGGTACGGAGAACGCGGGATTATGAATGCGATCATCACGCATTTGACCCGCGATGGCGACGCCACAGGCGGAATCAAGATTCTCTTATCAGCCGTGTCATGGGCTGATGGACAGGTTCCGGTGTGGATAGAGACGATTGAGTCTGTGACGCTCATCGTAGAGGTGGGACTAGCCGATTTCGGTGATCCAGACCTACTGATCGTCTGTCGCACGCCCTCGACAAGGAAGCTGGTTTTCGTTGAAGCCAAGGTCGTGTCCTATATCGACTCAATGCAGTCCACCGCGCCATCTGTCGGTGCTCGATGGGGCATGACCCAAATCGGATTTAATAGCAGTATCAACGGACAGCTATCGTTGAAGTACAGGTTCGCGAAAGCTCTCTCTCGATGGGACGGCAACGCGCCCGCCATAGCGGAATCATCAGCCGTGTTCGACGCGTACAAGTCGCGACTGAACGATTCAGACGCAAAGGCACCCGGAAGGACTCTCGCGAAGCCATCCATCTTAAACCGCATCTTCAAGCCTCTTCGGCTATTCGGTATCGGTGAAGAGAACTGCTGCTACGTCGCACTAACTTGGGATACAGAGTCAAATGTGTTTTTTGGTTCTGGAGAAGTGCCCTCCGATTGCCTGCCTGTCTTCCTGAACGAATCGGGCGTGGACGTGTTCCAGAGTGCGATGAGCCGTGTCGGCTGGATCGGATACAAGCGGCTGAGCGATTCACTTGGGCTATTGAATTCGAGCGAATGTGTAACTGCTCTCAGCACCATGCTGGACGCTCTGGAGCCTACAACGTCCTATTATGCAGAAGTTCGAAAGGGTCGTTGGTCTACGTTTCCGCAACATATAGTTGATCTAGCATCTGCAATCGCAAACGAATTCGCCGGACGCGCTCAGCGCCGGGAAGGAAGCTACAGCCTGTTGGATGAGAACAAACAAACGATTGCAAAAATAATCCCGAACGACTCGTCAGTTTTTCTTGGAGTGCGAAGGGGAACGCCTGCTGCCTCAGCAGTGCAGCATTGGGCTTGCTCCTCAGGCGGCATCGTCATCCGAAGGATCAAGAACGTCCAATTTGAGGGCGTAAACGTGTGCAGCAAAAATGAGGCACGCGATTTTGTCAGCACGATCAAGCAACGATTGGAACCGCCACCATCCGAAGCCGAAGGCGATTCAAATGAACCCGAGACTTAACGGACACAACACTGCCTGCGCAGAGCGGCAGAAAGTGACACTGTTCGAAAAACCTCTCCTCCAGCACCACTGTAAGTTGCTGATTCTGAGAGGCAGAATTTAGCCGATCCGGGGTTCGGAATACATCTGTTTCTCGGACAACATCTTCGCCTGTCGGTATCAGGCAGGCATTCGATCCCAATGACGAGGGTGCGCGAGTGGTGAGTGGCACGGCTGTAAGAGCTAAGAACCCAGATACTCCAGATAAAACTCGTCGCGCAAGCGCAACTCAATTCCAAAATCGTTGGCATTCGTAACCATCTCAATGAGTCTGCCATCTGTGGTCACAATAATTCTTGCACCGCCAGCGATTGCGGTTTGAAACAAGTACGCATCATCGTCCGGTACTTGCGCTGCCAAACCGGGCGGCAACGGTTGTACTTCTTCGGGGTTCAAAAAGGTCCGTTTCAGTGGGTCAATGAGGATGCCAAGATAGAGAAGTTTGCTCAAAATCTGCACTCGCACGTCGTTGTGAGTCCAAAGCTGCCACGCTTTGTGAGTCCATGAACTGTCTCTCAGGACAACGATCTTGTCATTTCCATTTCTGAAGGTATCCAAGAAGAGTTCAACGCGCTGCTGTGCCTGCAAACCGTTGCTGCCATCAATGTCATGGAATAACCACTCGTTGATAACGATTGGCTGGGGGAACAAGAAGGTCGTGTTTCCTAGTCTTTGCCCTTGAGCAAGCTTTTTAGGTCTTCCAGTTCTCCACCCATGAAGCTCGTAAGGCCACCCTCAACCTGACCGTTCTCGTGTATGCGTTGACGCTCAAACGTGGCTCTCTTACCTTGCTTTTGGACGAAATGAAACGCGAGTTGTTCAGACTGCAGTTTGCCCTCGGCTACAAGCGAAAGCAGTGCTAGGACGAAAGCTTCACTATGCGTCGAAACCAAAAAACTCTTTCCTTCGTCAATGACGATGTCGCCCAGAGCCCTAGCAAAGGCTCGGACGGCAGAAGGATGGAGATGGATTTCCGGTTCTTCAACACACGTCCAGCCAGCGTCTGCGTTTAGAGCCTTTGCCAAGAAATAGACCATCTGATTTACGCCAAAACCTTCATTGACTAGTTCCGTCGAGACCCCGGTTTTCTTATCCGTCGCGTCCAGTGTGAAAATAGCCGTTCCGGGTTGGACGTGGACTCTGAAATCTTGCTGCAAAACTCTTTCAAGATAGTGGCTGACCTTGGATTCCAAGTACTTGTTGGTCGAAAGAAAAGTTGCGACTTCTTCCTCTGTAATCAGCGCGGCGGTGAGAGGCTGAGTTTGGTAGACGGGCTTCGAAAACCCCCTCCTTAGAGGAACCATTGCTAGTTTTCTAAGAAGTTCGGCAGGTGCGTTAATTTGAGCTAACAGGCGGCTCAGCAACTCGATTGTTTGCGGACCACTCTGTTGTCCCGCTGGCAACTGTGCGGTGATGCCGTTCCAAGTGAATGCGACATTCTCGCCGTCTAGAACTATGTTGATCGTGACTGGGAGATTGCCGGGATAGGGAAAGGGAACAGGAGCCTCACAGTTAATCTTCAGGTCTTGAACATGACCCGTGAGCTTGAAGATGCCCTGTGCCTCACCAAAGGTTACTCCATGTTCAAACGTGCCTCCGTCAGTTTCCAATTGTAAACTGAGTTCGATTTTGTTGCTCTTCAGGTGGTCGAACACGACGGCATCGAAGCCACCCAGACTAGTAAACCCATAACTGAAGAAACCGCTAGTTGCCGAGTTGGAGTTCAAGATCGCATTCTTGAGCGTCAGTAGCGCGTATAGCAGGCTTGATTTTCCCGCTCCGTTAGGACCATAAACGACCGTAATCGGAGCGAGTTCAACCTCTTGCTGCTGGATTGATCGGAAATTCCTGATCTTTAGTAACATACGATTGGCTCCGGTCGCTTGGTAAACAAGGAATTGTAGCATCCGTAGTACGAGCAAGGAAGGAGTGGTATGGCAGACGAAAAAATCATTGGCTACCAACCCTGCACTTTTTGCAAGGGAAAGGGACGCAAGGAACCAACGGGTCAGAAATGCGAAGTCTGCAACGGCACTGGTAAGATGCCCATCTACGAAAAGAAGAACTAGCAGAAGTCACCATGCTTCACACGGTTTTTCTAATTGCGGCGGGCTGACTACAACAACACGTCATCGTTTGTGTGCGCATATTTCGAGAAGATAGCTCCATGACTCTGGACGAATTTCGCTGATCGCTCACCGCGACCGAGCCGCCTGCCGGACTGATCCATGCCGTTGCCGGGCTGTGGTGGGATACCAACGGAAACCGGAAATTGGAAGCGGGCACAGCCAGAAAAGCCCATGGGGTTGGAGTACCCGACCTCAGTTGCGGAAACCATTTTGACGTGAGGTACGCCACGATGGAGTCGAACTGACTACGAAAG
>Ga0187770_10000545_pt1 | contig 18404 bp, 19 predicted proteins | sample 0116_SJ02_MP02_2_FD_133154 | JGI IMG/M metagenome (GOLD analysis project Ga0187770, IMG submission 133154) | Tropical peat soil microbial communities from peatlands in Department of Meta, Colombia - 0116_SJ02_MP02_20_MG | ecosystem: Environmental > Terrestrial > Soil > Wetlands > Peat | place...
CGCCCTTTTTCGAGAAGAGGAGAAAGCGTAGGCGAAAGTACTGCACAAGTACTTAGCTCAAGAGAAGGAGAAAGAGACGTTTGTACTCGCTTGTGCAAGAAAAGTTGTTTCGAGAGCATGAGAAAAATAGCAAGTTCGCGTAGGAATTTTGCAAACCTTCAAGTCATCATATTCGTAACGGGTTCGGGATAGTCGTTGAAGACTTGATCACTGAAGGCAGGATGCTTATCAGCTACAGGGATCTTGCCGAATTAATAAGACGAGCATGATATCAATCCCACACCAGTTACACAAGGAACAAAGCTGATAAGGCTAGTTCTATTGTAGTAATAGTGAGTCCCTACAAAACATCACAACAATGCTGTCATTGCGGATTATTAGTCAAAAAAGAGCTGAAAGAGACGGTCTTTCGTGTGATTGCAGACTTGTCATAGACATGATGAGAACTCGGCGATAAACACACCCAGCTGCGTCTCGCCCCTCTGGATATCCATTACAAGAATCTCTAGAAGCCCAGTTGTGAAAGCTAGGGGAGAAGTCACAGTACACCCATTTCTGTCAGCCTTTCCGGCAGGTAAACATCAGTGACGTAGTCGAGACCGCGACTGGCAAATGCTTGCTGTTCTGATTTTTTCTTGATATCAAGTTGCAAAGTGATCTCATTTTTCCAAAAATCTGTACCAAATCGTGGATCGGTAAGCTCAGACTGCAAGGCTTTAATATCCTGATCCGATAGCTTATCGGTAGGGAGGTCATAGTTGACGATGTCGCTAGGACGCACACCGATAAACTTCGCGGCAGGTGTTGCCATGTATTCAGACATATGCGCGCTTTTTATTGAACCGTACGCGACCGAAGCGAATATTCTATACGACCACGGATCGCCGTCTGTAAAAACGACGACTGGGAGCTTTATTTCTTCATTCATTCTTTTGAGAAGCCTTCGAGTGCTTCGGGCCGGTTGGCCTTTAAGGTGCACAATGATAGCGTCATGATCAGTGTCAAAACCATTTTCGATAAGCCGATCTCTCATCCCACCTGTTTCGATCGCGATGATCAACTTCGCATCGTGTTCAAGGAACTCAATATTATCAACGTTATAGGGAATCTGATATCCACCCTCGCCTACATCATCGACGCAGTGTATAATGCGCTCTGAAAATTGTCCACGGCGCTCAATGTTCTCCTTAAGCCGTAGTGGTCCGAATATCGTGGCACCATTCTCCTCTGGCCGCACATGAAAGTCCTCACGTTGGAGTTCGGTAATTATCTCAAGATCTTCGATCAATCTGTCTGACTCAGGCTGTTCTCTAAACTTAGCCAACTTCCAACCTTCGGAGATGTAGTATAACTCTCTCAATGTAGAAGACCGATTTTCATTAAGCTGCTTTTTAAGAAAATCAATTGTGTATGACGTTTTTAATAAGCTGTAAGCGCCCCTAACGGTCTTGCAGCTCCTCGCGCTCTCACGATCCCCGTACACCCATACTTCTGCCTCGTCATTATACGCAAGGTTTAACTTCGTTCTTGTAGGGATCATGACGTGCGGTATTTGTTCATTCCTGAATTGCCCGTAGAGTGCTTCAACTATACCCAACAGCTTTTCGTGCGTCACTTTTTCCTTTGCTTTTCGCGCTTTCTCCTTCCTCTCAGTTTTATCAGTCATTCTGGTGCCTCGCTCGACTAGTCGTTCACTCGCCCCTTACTTACTCATTCACCCACTTTTTAGATAATGCCTCTGCACCCGTCACCATCTCTGCGAGTATCCCTTCTACGATTGGATCTGTATAATGCATATCAGTAACCTTTATGAAGTAGTTAAACTTCCTCTCACCGTTTGGCCTGACCGATACCTTCCACACATTGTCAAACGTGCCGTTCGAACCAACAATCTTAGGCTTCGGAGTCGCATTTTCGACTTCCGATTGCGAAAAATCGTGCAAAGTAAAGTCCTTTTGAGTCTCTGAGAAGTTCTTCACACGAATGACAACATTGTAGCCGCCATTCGCTTGCTCGATCCTCTTTTGTACGAGCACGTTGCCCATGATTTTCGCAACAATCGGTTGTATGTCTGGCTGTTCCCTGCCCGTTACCTCTGCTACTTTTTCCGCTAGTTTCGGCAAGACCTTCTCTATAATCTCTTCTTTCTCTTTTCTCTTCGCAAGGAGCTTTTGTTTTACGAGATAATTTTTAAGCCCGCGAGCGACATCTCTAACGGCAAGTTCAATCTCATCCACGATTTCAGGGATATCGGCTATCGCTTCCTTTGACTCAGACGTAAATGGGACATTCGTTGAAGCGACGTGCACCAACACAACGGCAGGGCCCTGAGGAATGCCACTCGCTCCAGGCTGATTGAGATCATAATTTCTCCAGTTTATCCTTTCGACAGCGTGTGTACAAGCGCAATCACCTTGTTGATACAAAAGAGGGACTCGATTTGCAAATCGCAGTATTTCAATTTTGTCTTCTTTGGGCAAGCTCCCCCCGTACGCTATGCCTGTCTCTACGACGAACGGATTCCCGGTATGGACTGATGCATTTCGAGTCGTCGTTGCGATAAAATCAACGTCATACTCTTTTTCAAGCCCTTTTCTTATTAATTCTTCAGATATGGGCGACAAACAATCGGTTGGTGGGGCGATTATCTTGACCATTTTAAACGCGTCACGCAATCGTTTTGCTTGGTCCCTCGACAGGTCGTTGGGGCTAACATCGGGGTCGATCCCCGCTTTCGCACATATCTCTTTTGCCGTTTTTTGACCGATACGTGCGAACTCATTGGTCAAAAATGATGTTAGACGCCGGCGTTCGGTGTACCGCAGCATTTTAATGAGCGTGCCAAGTTCAATACCTTCAGGATGTGGCATAATCTCACACGGCTCGACTGGCATGACTTCTGTCGCCCGCTCAAAAACTTCCACGCCTCCATTTGGTTCAGTTAACGTGATTCGTGCATGGGGGTTAACGATAGCGGTTGACTTTATATAACCGTAAATTGACTGCTTGCGCCCTCTGACATAAGCACCCTCCATCTCAACTTCAATTCTCGTGCCGTGTGGTCTGTCCCAATCTACGATCCGTTCAATTATAATTTCAGGTTCGTTCGTTTTTGTATTAATGACGAGTTCGTAGTAATGAGCGTCCTTTGTATTTCCCGTTTTTGAATAAATGGCCGTTGGCTTTCCTGAAGTCAACTGAGAGTATAATACTACCGCAGAGATGCCGATACCCTGTTGTCCCCTGCTTTGCTTCAGCGAGTGAAATCGCGAACCATACAACAGCTTTCCAAACACGCGTGGTATCTGCTCTTTTACAATCCCGGGGCCATTATCCTCAACAATCAACCTATAGCTGCTACTGTCAATTTTGTCGATTTCTACCAAAATATCCGGAAGAATGCCACTTTCTTCACAAGCATCCAGAGCATTATCGACTGCCTCCTTGACGCTTGTGATAAGGCTTCTTGTCGAAGAGTCAAAGCCGAGAATGTGTCTATTTTTTTCGAAGAACTCTGCTACGCTAATCTCGCGCTGTTTTTGAGCTAATTTTTCGGCTATATTCTCAACCATTCAAATAGATCTCCGGTCTTAGTTTATAATTCAGCACCGACAATTGTGTGGGTTGACGTTACTCCTTTTATCTCCCTTATTCTATCAACAACGTTGTTGAGTGTTGATAGTCCTTCTACTTCTATAATCGCAACAAAATCGTACTCGCCAAATACGTGATACACCTCTCTGATCCCATTCAGATCGAGAAGTTCTCGATACACATATCGCTCTTCGCCGGGAACGACATTTACCATTGTTACTCCTACAACCACGAATATCCCCTTTATATAGACATATATATTGTTATTTAGCCATTACGATAGTTTCATAAAAGTAATACGACGAATTGTTCCGTCATGACAAAAATTACATTTCATCGCGTGCTTATAAACCGATTGAGTCGTCACGCGTCAACTGTTGATGAACTGAGCACCCCTATGTCTTGCTCCGTTACACACAGCAGGGGTACGATAATTAATTTATAGCAGAACTGGTCCCAATTGCTCGTCTGTAGTAAGTAAATTGAAACGTCTTTGTATTCCTCCGGCCGTATTATCCCGTCGCCTTCTTCCTATTTCATCGTGCACTTTAAGCAGCTTGGCAACTGATATAGAGCTCGTGAGACTTCCACAAAACTTCTGCTGCTTTTTGTGCTTACGCAAAAATCTCAAATGTTCAGTAAATTAACGGGTTGTGGGGCACATAATTATCATGCGAACTTCAAAGGCCACCTAAACATACGTATACTAAGCAGCAGAACGATAAGGATATATTAACCGATGTTATAGTAGTGCTGTCTGCGCTGCGGAGGTAGCCAAGCGGTCAACGGCGGTGGGCTCAAGATCCACTCTCATAGGAGTTCGCGGGTTCGAATCCCTCCCTCCGCATTCAAACAAGCCGATGATGTAAAGTTAAATCAGAACAAAAGAACTGTTATGATGAACCCTATGAGTTCTGAGGCTGCTCACTTAACGTATAACTCTGTAAATTTTAACTGGTACTTTTTAATGACATGCGCACATGTATTATCCCTATAATGACAAAATGATTGGTCATAAAAGTAACCGTTTTTTGCGTGGTATGTAAATGTCGCCTACTAAACAAAGAAATGTCACAGCAATAGCACGAGAGACGTTAAATTTTATATTAAGCGTAAGCAAATCATCGTATCCTAAAGAATTTGCAGGAATGCTCTACGCGGATAATGGTGTCATAACACGAGTGGAGGTTCCGCTTACGCAATCATCTAATGTAAGTGCTGTTATGAATCTCTTTATGCTCCCGGTTAATCCACACTTAGTAGGATCTGTTCATAGTCATCCTTCAGGCGACATAAACCCCTCTGCAACAGATATTAAAATGTTTATGCAAAACGGTGACTACCACATTATTGTAGGGTATCCATATGATATGAAAAGCTGGATTTGTTACGATCGGGTCGGAAAAAAGCGACACTTGGATATATTGGACATCAATCTTGATGATAAAGACCAAGTGTTTGAAGATATCTTGGAAACTTTTGGGAGAGAAGATGACTAGAGTACTGGCCACTGGCACGTTCGATATACTCCATCCTGGCCATGTCTTGTACCTACAAAAGGCGAAGGAACTCGGAGAAGAGCTTTATGTTATTGTTTCAAGGGATTCTATGGTGCATCATAAGCCAAAACCAATAATTCCAGAAGACCAAAGGTTGAAGATAATTCAAGCGTTAAAAGTGGTAGATAATGCCCGGCTTGGTAGTGAACATGACATTTTTGAGCCCCTGTACGAAATAAAACCTGATGTAATTGCGCTCGGGTTCGATCAGCATTTTGACGACAAAACGCTACAAGAACAACTCAAGCAAAGGCAAATCGATGTCAAAGTGATAAGAATCCCCTATGAAGACACAGGAGAGCTTTCAGGCACAGAAGATATCATTAAAAGGATAATCAAGCTGAGAGTACAATGTTAGCTCGTTAAAACTTCACCGATCCTTTTAATTCCCTTAATTATGTGCTCTCGGCTAGCTGCATACGACAATCTCACATAGCCCTCTCCGTTGGGTCCAAATGCCGATCCTGGAGTCACGGCCACGTGTGCATCTCGTAACAGCCTTTCTGTCACTTCGATCGATGTTCCAAATTTTGAAACGTCGATAAAGACATAAAAGGCTCCACTTGGTTTACGGCATGTTATTCCAATTTTTGAGAGCTCGCCAACGACAAGATCGCGCCTTATTCTGAATTCGGCAGTCATATCATAGACCGGCTGCTGTTCGCCTGTTAGCGCTTCGATCCCTGCATGCTGAACGAACGACGTAGGATGACTCACGGAATGTTGTTGAATTTTAAGCATGCCCTTTAAAATAATTCTTGGGGCTAGCGCGTAGCCTAATCGCCAACCCGTCATTGCATAACTCTTCGAAAATCCATTGATGGTGATCGTACGGTCAGGGATTACAGAGCCAATGCTGACGTGTTCCCTATCGTAGATAATTTTCTCATACACTTCATCAGATATCACAAAGATTCCATAATCCTCAGCAATTTCAGCTATAGCGCTTATATTGCGCTTATCATAAACAGCCCCTGTAGGATTAGACGGACTATTGAGAATAATGAGCTTCGTTTTATTATTGACGAAATCCTGAACATCAACTGGACGATAACCATCGCTCTCGCAAACGGGAACCATCGTCGACGTCCCACCTGCGAACTTAACAATTGCTTCATAGGAGACCCACGCAGGATCAAACAGCAGAACTTCATCTCCCTCGTTCAACAGCGTGCAGATTGCCTCGAAGATTGCCTGCTTTGCCCCTGGCGTCACTATTATATCATCTGACGTTGCACTAAGTTTATTATCCACTTTGAGCTTTTCCGCGATCGCTTCGCGTAGTTCGAGTATCCCTTTACTCTGTGTATAATGCGTTTCACCGCGGTTGAGCGACAATTTAGCTGCTTCAATGATTCTCTGCGGAGTTTTAAAATCCGGTTCTCCGAGGCTAAAACTTATGATATCTTTCCCTTCGCCCTTAAGCTGCGCGGCTATATCAGATATCCGAATTGTTGCTGACTCGGGTATGAGTTCCACTTTCGATGACATTCTTTCTCTTTCTCTATTCATGCAAATTATAGCCTCTCTATGAGCTTAACAGCTGCCTCTACTGCCCTTTTTGCATAGTCGACCCTTTCATGAGCTTCAAGTCTCGACATACGCGGTCCAGAAATACCGAGGCTTATTGGCTTGTTATATTCTAGGGACAAATCTGTTATTTTTCGACTTGCGTGCTGTAACACGATTTCATCGTGTGACGTGGCTCCTTCAATAACACAGCCAATCGTTACGACTCCATCAATAGTGTCATCCATCGCAAGTGTCTTTACTGCCAGGGGCATATCAAAAACTCCTGGAACCATGACAGTCCGCACCACATCTGCCCCTAAAAAAGCGGCGTGTTCTCGTGCAAGTATCTCCATTTGATACGTTATATCACGATTGAATTCAGCAACTACAAACCCCAATCTAATGGTCTTACTCTTATTTTTCACTATAACACATCCCTAAACCCGTTTGAGTGCAATTAAAAATCGACTGGCATCACGTCAGCGAACCCTTCTCTTTTACCTTTTCCAGCTTCGGCTGTAAGCCTGTTAAATAACAATTTGTAAACATTCTGAGCATGTTCTCTCGTCCGAGCATCAGCAAGGCGGGCCAATTCTTTTTCTGTCATCACCTCGTTTTCATAAACGAAGACCTCAATGATGTGTGTATTGGTCAATAACTGCGCCTGAATTAAACCGGTAGATGCTTCATGAGCGCACTGTTTATCAATCGGCTGTGACCCGGGCATTCCAAGCGCCATAACTATGTCGCAGCCCCTCTCCTCAATTAATTTTTTTGCGGCTACCGGCAAGTCTTTTATTCCTGGAACCGTGTACCGCTCGATATGCACTGACATCCAGCGCTTCAACTCATCGATGGCTGCGAGAGCCATATCATATCTCGCAAATGTAGTATCTGCGATGCCAACTCTCATCGTTTGCTCCTGCAATATCTATCGATATTCCTCTCGCTTCTTGATATAAAGTTGTATGTTACTGATGTAATTCATAACTGTGCAAGAATTTCATCGGCAGCTAGTGATCCGATCCCTATAGTATTCAGAATGTGATGCTCTTCTAATATCATTTCAAGTTTTTCTATCACGTTCAAGACGTCTCCTTTACTTATATTGCCCATGTTGCCAATTCTAATTATCTTGTCCTTCAGTTTTGACTGTCCACCAGCAACAATGACGCCACGTCTCCTCATCTCGTTTTTAATGGTCGCAACCTCAATGTCACGAGGTACTTTCAATGCAGTTACGGTATTGGAATAAGCACTGACTGCATCGAGTGTAGGAAATAGATCGATGCCCATTGCAGCCGCCGCTGCTCGTATGGACTCAGCGAAAATCGTATGTCTCCTAATCCTAGCATCTAGTCCCTCTGCTGCAAACACTTTAAGTGCTTCTTCAAGCGCGAAGAAAAGAGGTATTGCTGGGGTATAGGGCGTCTGACCTTTTTGCCCCGACGCCCGATACTTGATAAGATCCATATAATAAGGCCTTTTTTGTGCTCTTTCAATGAAATCCCAGGCTTTATCACTGACTGAAATCATTGAAAGCCCTGGTGGGAGTCCCAGACATTTTTGCGAACCGGTAAATGCGAGGTCTACACCCCACGAATCGATAGGCGCTGCTATTCCTCCGATCGAAGAGACACCGTCCATAATCAACAAAGCATCGTGTTTTTTACATAACTTGCTTATCTCACGCACTGGATTAGTCATGCCGACAGAGGTCTCATTGTGCACAACGGTCACTGCGTCAGCGCCTTCCTCGAGGTGTCGTTTAATTTCCTCTAGGTCAACAGGCGCCCCCCATTCACTTACGACTGACTTGGTTTCTCCGTAGAGCTCACACAGCTCTTTAAGTCTTTCCCCGAATTTTCCGTTCTCTGCCGCGACGAACGTCGTACTTCTTCCGAGGTTGCCTACTGCAGATTCCATCGCACACGTGCCTGAGCCACTTAAGATGTAAAGATCGTTCTTTGTGCAAAAAAGTTCTTGAAGTCTGGCCGTACACCATTCAAGTAATCGCTTAAATTCAGGCCCCCTATGGTTAATGGTTGGTTTAGACAGAGATCTCAGTATCCTTGGGATTACAGGCACAGGACCAGGAAGCATTATTAATTCAGTTTCAGCTATTTCTTCCATTTATGTGGTGCTCCTTTGATTGGAACTAGCGATATGTACTTCCTCACATTAGTTCTCATTCATTTATAACTAACGTAATATAGGAGCGAGTGAGAATTCAGCGTATATCGCTCGCACTGGGTTATGTTCCGAATACTACTGAGACCAAGAACATGAACTACTTTTTTATATTTACTTTAACAACCGTAAAACTATAACCATGATATATTTTAGTAAATGCACGTTAAAAAAAGCTTTATGACTAGCAAGCTTCAATTTGGCCACGGGTTTGATAATTACAGTAAGCGAAAGATGAGTAGTGTTTAATTATCTCCAAGATTAAAAACCAGACACCCTTAACCTTTTTCAGCCGCGTATTCACCTTCGAAGACAACGTCCTCGTGCGATCGTAAGCGAGGGAAAAATCCTTTTTATTCGACAGACTGCTTCCGAATAAAAAGAAAAAGAAATTTTTTGACCGCACTATATTTGTTAGTACTCAAATTTGTATCCTAAACTATACGCTATCGACAGCGTTCACGTTACTAGAATAACATTATTCAACTTTTTTGCTTTTTTTCTTGTTTATTTTACCCTATTAAGTTTGATACACGAGAAAAGAAAAGAAAAATAGAAGAAAGAACCCAATAAAAAGAGACCCGCTTCCAAATCTAATTTTTTAGCCTGTTCATTGTCTGCTGGATATCTTCAAAACATTTTGTATAACCATGGATGTAAGACGAGTAACATATGGCAGGAGTAACCAAACTGATTGCAACGCCGGCGGTTTTATGGGGAAACGTGAGTGCTGGCACGCTAAGAGTTAATCAAGTAAAAAATATTTATTTCACCTCCCTGTTTGAAAAAAGCACATTGTAATGCACGTGAGCTTTATAAAATTTGTGGGATCTATATTAGTCTTTAGTTGTGGAGGAACATTATAGTTTTGGTAGTTGTAATGATAGTAATGAGAGAATAATAAAATATGATGAGGGAAGAGCGGGAACGGGTTTTTGAGGCAAGATGTTCAAAGGCAACCGAAATAGTAAACCGGTTTTTATTGCCCATGTTTCAACCTCAACCCAACCGTATAGTTTATATAATAATAAGCGAGATACTGCGCAGCAACAAAGGAGGTGAATAAACGATGTTGGCATTAGTACCAGGCATAGGGCCGATAGCTGCAGCCATAGTAGTCTTTCTAGCTGCTACCCCATTCTCAGGAACTGTAATAACAACGCATCCCCTGCTGGCTACGATAGCTTTTGCTACACTCTTTTAACCGGGTGTTCACACAAAAAGCACAAAGATACGAATATCAGTGCAATAATAGGCTCTGCAAACAAAGCAATGGCAAGAAGCAGCGGACTAGGTCGATTATGGCATTTGTGATGTTTATAATATAGATGGTAAACGATTCTGTGCGCCTGAGATAAAATAAAACTTCGACTTTCTGACGAATCAAGAACTAATGAAAGGGATAACAGACTTTTTTTGTTTTCGGCTCTCTTTTTGTTCTTTTTTTATAATAAAAAAGATTATTTTTAGTGAGTAAGTCTATAGGTCCTGTATACTAGACCGTATTATGTGAAGCAATATTCTGCTGTGATGTGCACATCACCGAAGACAAATAAAAGACCGAAAAATGGGGAGGTAAACTATTCATTTTGAGGCATGGCTGCCCACTCACCTAAAGGACTTCCACTTCCATCCGATGTAGATGGCAAAGACAACCGCGAAAGCTGTGCCAGCGATGATGGCGAGGGTGTTCTTGAGAAATCGGTGTATTGGAGACTAACTACAACGAAAGCGATACACCTATTGATGCCAGCTCCGAGTAATATGAGGAGTGGCCTCAATTCAGACCATCAGAAAAGTCAGTCAGTTTCAGTATTTTCGTATGGTATGCAAATCTATTAACGTTGGCCTCGGTCAAAGCGACCTGTCGGTTGACGCGGCGCGTGCACCAGCTCGTAGTGAACCTATCATAGATGCCTTAATCAAGCAACAGAAATAGCTCACAAGATCTTCAAAGGAGCAGAACGTGTCGTCGCAACTCGCGTTTTCAGTGCTGCATGAAGACGGCGCGAGCTTGTGGTAGAACTATCATAACCACACGCATTAAGAATGCGGCGGAGATCTTTGTCATCGCTATCAACTAGTTAGGGATTGAACAATGTACACAATGTCCTTCTCGCTGGAATCTATGGGAAGTATTATCTCTGCTATCGCTTCACTACTGGACATCGCCAAGCGACCAAGAAATTGAAGAATCAAATCTTGAAACTCAAGGTAAGATTCACAAAACAGTACCTTGTGTGGCAGCAACAGCGTTTTAGTTTGACTACATCTATGCTGATTTCCTCGCTGGTTATCTAGGTGTGACACACATATCAAAAATGATTAGTAATAGTAGCTTTTAGTCTGTAGCCACGGAAATAAATTTTTATGCAAATTAAGAAGCTAATGCGCATCCGTATTAGCAAAATTTTAAAAAGCATATGATATACGAAGAATGACTTGATGACAATGAACACTTTCGACGTAACTATAATAGTAGGATCCACCTCTGATATGCACGTAGCAGAAAAGGCAAAAGAAGTATTCGAAGCAGAGAGAATCACCTATGACCTACAAGTGATATCCGCACATAGAGAGCCTGAACGCCTCGAAGAGTACCTAAGAAACTCGAGTTGTAAGGTAATTATTGCAATAGCTGGGCTTGCAGCTGCACTTCCAGGTATAATCGCTTCAAAAACAGAGATTCCGGTGATAGGAGTTCCGGTTAGTAGCAAGTTGAACGGTCTTGATGCCCTGTTGTCAATTGCGCAAATGCCTCCAGGAATGCCAGTAGCAACTGTTGGTATCGATAACGGGAAAAATGCAGCGTTACTTGCGATTAGAATTTTAAAACTTCTGACTTGAGGTACAGTCTAACATGAAAGAAGCATTCAACATCGCAACGATTTTGGCGCCTCTTTATCGACGCTGTTTAATGCCTCTCTTACAATCCTTAATGCACACAAATCACCGCACATCGAACAAGCATCGGTGTTGGTTGTTCGACAGCTAAACTTCCGTTGTGCAAAATCTGGATCGATGGAAAGATCAAATTGTTTTTTCCAGTCAAGTGATGCTCGAGCGGTTGCCATGGCGTCATCCCATCTTAATGCGTCATCTCTACTTCGCGCGAGATCAGCCACATGAGCTGCGATCTTCGCGACAACTGCACCCTGTTTTATGTCATCAGTCGTAGGAAGGCCAAGGTGTTCTGAGGGGGTGGTCATGCACAGAAAATCGGTGCCGCACATTCCTGCGAGAGCGCCGCCAATTGCACCTGTAATATGATCGTATCCCGGAGCTATATCAGTCACAAGAGGCCCTAATAAATAGAGCGGAGCACCTTTTGTAATGGATTTCATCGCTCGAACATTCGATTCGATTTCGTTGAGGGGCACGTGACCTGGCCCCTCCACTATTGTCTGAACTCCCTTTTCTCGCGCTCTCTGAACGAGTTCTCCGAGGAGGACATACTCCACGAATTTTGGTCCGTCACTTGCATCGTGCAAACAACCTGACCGCATACCATCCCCAAGGCTAACAGTAAAATCGTATTCCTCTGCTATTTCAAGCAAGTAATCGTATTCTGTGTAAAATGGATTGTCTTGCTCATTATGAACCATCCACGCGATGGTAAACGCGCCCCCTCGGCTTACGACTCCCATGATCCTCTTGCTGTTTTTAAGCCGCTGAAGTGAGTTCAGGGTAACGCCAGCGTGAATAGTCATAAAACTGACACCATCTTCTGCGTGCTTTCTGACTGAATTAAACATATCGTCAGACGTCATTTGCACGACGGCGCTGCTTGACATTGCTGCTTGATATATGGGAACTGTCCCAATCGGGGCGTGCACCTCTTGGAGTATGGCGCTCCTGATGTCATCAAGTTCACCTCCGGTTGAAAGATCCATAACGGTGTCAGCGCCAAATTGTAAGGCTACGTTCGCTTTTAAGACCTCATCGTCCTTGTCAACATATTCTATAGATGTCCCAACATTGGCGTTTACTTTCGCCGATAATGATTCCCCAATTCCGAGCGGTTTGTGTGCTTGGTTACTGCTCGCAAGTAATACTACTCGACCTGATGCTATGAGTCGTCGCAACTTATCCGGCTCGACACTTTCAGCTCGTGCAACGGTAAGAATATCATCAGTCAACCCTTTTTGAGCGTCTGTCATTAATGTCATATGCTGTACCTATGTTAGCTAAATCCAAAACGTTCTTAGACGTAATGCGCCTTTATTCTTTTGTACGAATAATTAGTTCTGGGCAGATGTGTATAATATTTTTCACTCTTTACGCTAAGCTTTATCTGATTTAACAATAAAAAGACACGTGATGAAGGTTGACACTTTTTCATTAACATATGAGGCTAATACGTATTTAATTCACTCGGATAATGTGGCCATTATTGACCTTGGCTCTGCTGCTATAGCTACCAAGTTGCCAATCAATGAAGCCAAATATATCATATTGACCCACGTCCACTATGATCATACGGGCGGACTGAGACAAATAATGACTGACGCTAAAATATTGATGCACGAAGCGGATGCAAAAATGGTGGGAACGTCTGCTTCCGCTTCCTATTTTTTTGGCGAGAAGTCGCCGAGATTTCGCATTGATGTATTGCTCAAGAATGGAGATGAAATCGATTTAGGCAGTTCCACCTTAAACGTAATTCACACCCCAGGCCATACGCCAGGCAGCATCTGTCTCTACGATTCTGAATCTAAGAGCCTTTTTTCGGGTGATACAGTATTTTCGCACGGAGGCATCGGTAGAACAGACCTGATTGGAGGTAGTTCAAAATCGTTGATGGAATCAATTGAGCGATTGGTGAAATTGGACGTAGAGGTGCTTTACCCGGGACACGGAAATGTTACGTCAACGGAAGTAAGAGGCCAAATAAAGCAGTCTCTCGCTCTTGCTACAGCCATTTATGAACAAGAAAGAAGCTAATCGTGGTGCTTACGTCTTAATCCTTCAATTAAAGGATGATAAGACGGCAGTCATCGGAGCACTCGGCGAATGTCACTTTCGAAGAGGATTCTATGCGTACGTAGGCTCGGCCCTCGGGCCGAGCGGCTTTAACCGAATTTTGCGGCATATACGCGTTTCTAACGGGAACAACAAAGTACGAAAGTGGCACATAGATTACCTCTCATCAGTTTCCACCATAATCGAGATCTACAAAGTTTTCACGCGTGAAAGGCTTGAATGCGCCATTGCGACCTCAATGCTGAACGATTTGGGAACCTCAAGCATACGAGGTTTTGGCTCTTCTGACTGCAAGTGTAGATCACATTTATACTACTCTAAAAAACTAGCGGAAATTGAAAAAGCCGCGATAACGTCTACCTGTCGAATTTGACCCCATTTGGAGCCTGGCATTTATGTAAACATGTGCACTTACTTCACTGCACTATTAAAAGAGATCTTGTCCGCGTTAACATTCTCACGTATATTGGTAGGTAGTTCCCACGACAAATGACGTTGCGACCGATTCATTATAGTGTGTTAATTAATATCTAAGGGAGCGTACACCACTTGGGAGGTTTAGGGTTGAAGCTTTTAACTAACACCATAGGAAGCTATCCAACACACAGCATTGGCGAAAAACTAAAGGCAACAATGAGTTTGCAAGACCAAATGTCGGGAAAGGATCCTTTTCTCATATCAATCGAAGAAGCGGTCAAGGATCAGCTTGCTGCAGGCGTCGACATGGTTTCAGATGGACAGGTGCGAGCTGACATGATTACGCTGTTCGCTAATGCTATAGGTGGCATGCGGAGCGACCGCGGCCGTTCTGTTGTAACTGGAAAGGTCACAAAACCACTAAAGTCAATCACAGCGGATGACCTCATTTTTACAAAAGATCTCGTGGGGACTAAAGCCGAAGTAAAAGGAATTATAACAGGGCCAGCTACATTGGCCGCCACGTCCATATTAAGTAAAGGCGTGCCCTACCGATCGAACCTAGATCCGCGTCTTCTTGAAGACATAGCACATGCGCTTCGGTTTGAGGCACAACAACTAGTGAAAGCCGGAGCGAACGCCATACAAGTGGATGAGCCTGCGTTTTACAACGTAGAGATCAATAAGGTTGTGCGATTTGTAGATATTGTCATTGAAGGAATCAAAGTTCCAGTAAAGATCCACCCCCACGTCGCATCCTCCAAAGACTATGGACATATCATAAAGCTTGAAGAAGTCGATGTGATAGGAATTGAAGCTGCAAAATTCCCGAACTTGCTTGATGAAATCAACCCCAAGGATTTTCTTGACCGTGATAAAAAGGTGGCTTTAGGAGTCATAAATACCGACGTAGCCCAAATAGAGACAACTGATGACGTGATAAAACGGATAAAAAAAGGGATCGAAATATTCGGCGACGATATGTGGATAAATCCTGATTGCGGCTTAAGACTTCAAACTCGGGAGGTCGCATTTCAGAAACTTTCAGTGATGACAAAAGCAGTCGCTGAACTAAAGGAGGGATCTAATTAATCCGCGCATCCAAAACAACGTGCCATATACCAGGAGAAAAATTTTTTACTTTTTTTATTTCTAATGCTTCTACTTTTTTACCAAGCTTTTTTGCTGCCTCGACTACTCGCGTGAGGGGTCGCGTGCGCGCCAGTTGAATCGGAACGGTCTCATGATAGTGTAAAATTCCTCCTGGTTTAATGGCCTTAATGCCGCTTTCAAGGTACTTGTAGGCTTCAAAGCTGCCCATAATGACCCTATCAACGCTGTTAACGGGAGATTCTTGCGCACAGTCGCCAAACAGCGGCTCTATTATGTCACAAACGTCATTAAGACGGATGTTTTTCTTTAAATAGAAAAAAGCGTCCTTATTTATTTCAATGGCTGTGATAGTTCGCGGTTTCGAATATTTAGCCATTGGAACTGGAAACTGGCCTATTCCGCTAAACATATCCAAGACATCTTCCGCGAAGCCGAGCTTGCTCATTCTGATTCTCTCGGCAAAGTTACCGGAGGAGAACATAACTCGGCTTACGTCCAACGCAAATTTACACTTATTTTCCCTGTGTATTGTTTTTGTGCCTGAACCGGCAATTACCTCAATATTCGGTTTTCGAACTTGTCCTTCTATGCCCTTATCCCATATAACACTCTTGCACCGTGGATAAAGCTCTAACAACCCTTGGCCGATCTCATATTTGAGATGGTTAATGCCGCACGGGATATGCACGAGTATGAGTTCTCCCAATAACTGCCAACGTCGTGGCAGCAGCAGAAGCTCAACGTTGCTGACTTTCTCCGACAGTCTCGATACAAGTAATTGCTGACCTCTCACGGGAGTATAAACACCCCTTTAGTCGTTTTGATAACCAGCACTTCGCTACCCCCGAAACCAGTAATAAACTTGGGGCGTGAAATGCTGAACGTGACGAACGTGTCGGGATCAAGCAACTGCACCTCATCATCGGTCACGGAAACTAACACAGACTCTCTCGCTTCAGCTCGAGATCCTAGAAGTTCAGCACGGGCAAGATCTCGCACATTAAGACTTTGCTTTTCTCCAGTTTGTAGATCTATAGCTGTAACTTTCTTCCGTACTAAATGGCATTCAAAGATATGACCGTTATGGGAGACTATAGAGCCCGATGTAAGCCTCGGCAGTCTCAGAGAGAATGCAACCCTATAAACGTTTTTCCCATCCTTCTTACCAACCAACTTTGGTGATTCTCTGAAGCTGCCCCCTAGTTCTTCAGTTATCGATCGTGACAGCTTCTTTGCTGCACGTGTGGTTCCGACATATATGTCCAAACCTTCCTTTTTCCTTTCAACTCTTGACAGGAACGCCATTCTATCGTTATTTCGCTCTCGTTCTAGAACCCGATATGCAATATCGGCTGCTGTCATAAGTTCATGTTCTTCGGGGGCCCTATCGTCCGCTCTGATCTGAACCACCCCCTCGTAATAACCGCCCGCAATTCTACTACAACGGACACACGTATCTCGCTTTATACGCAGGTCCACCTCAAATTCGTCAACAAAGGTTTTGCCATCCGCGCTTCGCTCAACTATAACATGAGCCCTAATCAGATTTCTATCCTGTTCACGTACGTCTACATAGATAGCACTTTTTGCTTCGTCGATGCTTAATGCATTTTCAATAGTCCTCGTCATTGCGTCAATAATTTCAATTTGCCCCCATTTGCCATCCAAGAAACAATCTTGGCAAGTAGGACAGACTTTTAAATCTAAGTATCTCGGAATTGTTACAAAAATATGCCCCTTAGTAGAACAACTAGGACATACCCCCAAAGAGGGCTGTCCACAACTTGGGCAAACGCTTTGTAGTGGCACCGTAGCCTCACCCTTATAGCGTTATCATTTGGGCGTGAGGTACGCCATCTATCATAATAACTTGATCTTTGTCGATAATACCGCTCTCAATTCCGCAGTTCACGGACTCGATTCCCACAAGGTTCGCTATCGTAGCTTTCAAGAGCGCCGCTTCAACCTCATCTCTATCTGCACGATCACCTTTAAAAAAACTTTCGTGTACTGATAAGTGCAGATCGCCCTCGCAAAATGTAAGACCCAATAACTCGGCGTCACATACTGCGACCATAACTTCCTTATTTACGTGGTACGTTTTTAGAAACATGCACATTGTTGTGAACACTGTGGTTACACTATCTTGTAACATCCGTGCCTCTCTTCATATAGTTCCCCACCCTGACAAAGCAGTGCGATTTCTTTGTCCACTTTATCAGGATCCAAACCTTGTTCAGATGCTTTCTCCTTAATTCTTTCGATATACGCTGCACCACTCTCTTTTTGAAGCTCACGTATTATATCACGCAACGACTTAATGCGGTCCTGCTGACTTTTGCTCTTGCCTACCGCAATAACGTCCATATCTCGTTTGCCAGTTTCGGGATCAACTCCGACTTCTTTGAGACACGATTCCACAACACCAATTACCCTTTCAGCATCATCAAGCGTCACGTTCTTGCTTAGACGCATCCTCGCGTTCGCTTCAGCAAGTCTGATAAGCGCCTCAATCTGCCGAGCGGTAATTGGTATAGGAGCGTCTTCTCCTTCCTGATTTCTCAGACCAACGTAATATTCTACAAATCTTCTTCTTGCATCTTCACTGAGTACCGGAGTGACCCTCTTTGCGTATGCGACATATTTTCGCAATAGTTCTGAACTTATCACTGGATTAACTATGCTCATTGCCTCCGATACTTCATCTTCCGAGAATCCCGATGACGCTAGCTCACCTGCAAAATGCGCTTGTAATATGTGATTAGCGATATCAGTATCCAGGACCGTATTTGGCTTATCACTTAAGACGAAAATGAGGTCAAATCGCGACAACAGTGATGGCAACATGTTTATTTGTCCCGCGATAGGTTCATAGGAATCAAATCTACCATACCTCGGATTGGCCGCCCCCAATAATGCGCATCTACTTCTAAGGGTGGCTGTAATCCCTGCCTTTGCAACACTTATTGTCTGCTGTTCCATCGCTTCGTGAAGCGATGATCGATCTTCTGACTTCATCTTGTCCATTTCATCTAC
>Ga0187770_10000546_pt1 | contig 18395 bp, 15 predicted proteins | sample 0116_SJ02_MP02_2_FD_133154 | JGI IMG/M metagenome (GOLD analysis project Ga0187770, IMG submission 133154) | Tropical peat soil microbial communities from peatlands in Department of Meta, Colombia - 0116_SJ02_MP02_20_MG | ecosystem: Environmental > Terrestrial > Soil > Wetlands > Peat | place...
CTCGATTTCAGAAATGACTTCGGCTAAGCAAATATCCATCCAAAGATGCATGCCATCATGCATCCTGCATTCGACAAATGGGCAGAAGAACTCAGTAAACATGTAGATCTCGTAAGGCTCTAACCCGAACTCCCTCCGCAGAATCTGACGGTATGGCTCGAGAGGTTCGCCGCCAAAAAGCCCCCACTCAAATTTTGATAGATGTTTGGGATGGATCTTCTTGAAACGTGTCACCCAATAGGCCGCCAGATTTCTGAGAGACTTCTGTTTCCTCCATCTTTCCCGGGCAACCTCTGGCGCCCTCTCTGTGAACAGTTCTGCAAACCTCGCAGCAAGGCTTGGGCTTGACGCAATAAAACTTGGCTTCATGTCCAGAGCAAAGTTGACAGAATCTTCACGGTCCACCTCCGTGAAAGAAATGTCAACTCCCTCCCTTTTCACATGCGTCATCATGGCGTGAACTCTCTCAAAACCGGCCAGACCGTTCTCGGCGAACGGTGCAGGCCCTGAGATGGCCCAGCACTTCAAACCCTCTGTTGAGGGCGTGAGCTTGTAGCATCTATCTCTAATTTCCATGAAAAGCTCCACATCCCTCTGAGAGACAGGTATCCACTTCGATGTACCCGTTGTTCCCGTCGTGCTGAACCAGTGAACAATCGCATCAGAACAAACCACGTCTTCAACGGGATTTTTATCGAAGGCCTCGCGAATCTCCCTGCCCGTGATGAAAGGAATTTGCGAAAACTCTTTACAAGCCACAATTTCTCGGGGTTTTATGTTCACTGCTTCCCACTTGGAGCGATACAGGGCAGACTTCGCAGCCCTCTCCAGAGTTTTGGACTCTCTGAGCCGGCGAAAACTAAGCTCTGCCAATTGCTTGGGCGGCAAGTGTAAAATGTCTTTGTCTGCCAAAGTATCCTTGGCGGTCGAGTTCTCTGGAGAGAATGGTTCGGACATTTCAAGAAATAAAAACTCGCTTTGAGAAATTGCAATATATAAGAAACAGAGCTGTATGTCAAGGGCGGACCACAAAAAAGAATTCCCGACAAAGGGATATCGAGAAAAAAAGAACGTCAACCCTTCGACCCTGCGAAGTTAAAATTGGGCCTCGGCGCCTCCGAATGGCGAAACTTGTTTTAGAACTTCCGTTCTCTTTTTGCTTGCGTCCTCTTCCTCCTTCTCCAAATTAGATATAATCCCTTCCGGATAGTGTCTGGATAGTACCTCTTCTAAATTCCCCCCGAATTTTGTTGATTTTTCCGTCGAAACTGATAGACTCTTACCAAAAGAAAAATCCCTTGGGTCAATAACCCTTGGCCCAGATAGTTATAAGCATATGGATAGGAGGATAAGATGAAGGTAGTCAGGGTAGATAAAGTTTCCAGGGAAGCATTAATCAATCCGATATTTACGGGACAAGATGTAACAATGCAGGCTTTGCTGCCAGAAAGCAAAGAATTTCTGGTGAATAAAATAAACTTTGGGAAAGGTGTCCGAAATAAATTTCATGCCCATGATTGTGAGCAAATCCTGATAGTGACTTCGGGAAAAGGTGTTGTCGCCACAGAGACAGAAAAGGAGGTCGTGACCGCCGGTGACATTGTGCTTATCGGTGCCGGCGAAAAACATTGGCATGGTGCCATCGGAGATTCAGATTTTTCCCATATTTTTGTAATGAAGGTGGAAAACAAGGTGACCCAGTTAGAAGATTAGCCAGATAAGCAGGTGCACTTCGCATCCACCTTTCCTGCGGAGTCCTTCCTAAATTTTTCTTTGACAAATCTATTCAAAAACTATAACGTACAATCCGCAATCATTACGACCAAGGGGGAATTACGATGAGAGTGAAGAGCATATTGACTGTAGTGTTTTTGACGTCGCTAATCTTATCAGGAAGTGTTTACGGAGGGCATGAAGGATCAACACAGGGATGGTCGTCCAAGCACTACACCCTGGACGCCAACGCCTCCGGGGTGATCAAGACAATTCACAACATCGCCAATCTGACTGTGGTATCCAGGGACGCCAATGATCTGAAGGCCGAGTACCGGGCGGGATTCATTCAGGGCAAGCTGCAGGGTAAAACGATCCTCTCGGCCAGGGACAATTCCTGGGACAATGCCTACCTGACCAACCCTTCCCACACGTTTCCCAAGCAACACAGTCCTACCCAGGGCCCTACCCAGGAAGAGTTGAATGAAGCAGCCGGTTTACTGAATGCCAACTATGCCGCCTTTCTGCAGTACCTCTTAAATCAATCCACCGACGCTGTCACGGCTCACCGTCTGAAAAGGCTGCTATTCCGGATGCTCGGCATCTATCATGGAGCCTCCCTCAGCCAACAGGCCAGCCTTGATTTTTCCGGAGCCTGGTTGCCTGACAGCAATTATTTTCAGGCCTCGGAGCTTACCCTTGGATATGAAACTGCCGGCCTCACCTTCATGGATGTCTACCTTCTGAATGCCTTCTACGACCTTATGGATGTGATTTCCTTTTCACCGGAGATGGCCCCTAACGGGATAAGGCCCGGCGATTATCCGGACAAGTGCACTGCCTTCCTGAAGCGCAACGGCAATGAGGTCATCCTGACTCACAATTCCTGGATGGGATTTCTTTCCCAGACCATGACGCAGACGCTTGCGGTGAATGGTGACCTGATTACTTTCAATGCCGCAACCCCTGGTCTGATCGGCTCAGCCACCGATTTTGGCTATAACAACAAGGGGATTATGTTCAATGAGACCACTCACCGGATGTCCAATAGCCAGGTCAAGCCCTTGGGTCTCTGGATCTTCTGGCGAGCAGCTTTAGCGGAACAGTTTTCAGGCTCCATTACCGATTTCTTTAACGCCATCTCCCTGGATAATACCGGCACCTATCTGAACGGTTACATGCTGGTTGATGCCAACACCAATGAAACCGGCCTGGTGGAGATGTCCTATCGTTGCTTCGTCTACTACCGTTCAACCGGCGGCCTTTACACGGTCAGCAGCCAGTCACTGGACGGCAATACCTGTTCAACCGATTACGACAGCGAAATGGTTACGGCCGACTACCTGATGGGAATCAATTATCCGGCCTCGCTACAGGTACGAAGCGACCTTCAGTCCAATGATAACCGTCCGGCAAGGCGGGAACAGTTCAAACAACTGCTGCCTGGAGTGAAGGATGTGGAAACGGCCAAGGCCCTCATCACCTATACCGATCCGGACAACCCTCTTTCCTTGTTTGGGCGCTGGGATCTGGGGTATGGGGAGACTTCCTATCCCAAGCAGATCCCGGATGGATCCGTTGACTCCAAGGTAGGTTCCACGAGCATGGTTCGTTCTCTTATGGAGCTATCCGGCACCCTCGACGTTTCGTCTTCAGCTACCGGTTTCTGGATGCTGTATGGCACTCCCTATGTTAACGGCACGCCGTTTATCTGGAGTCAGTCATCATGGAAATGGCAGACGTTACGTGATGTGCCTGACAGGATAGATGGCCGTTTTACGCTGATGCCTCTGTATCTGAGATAGTTCAGACAGCATTGCCCATTATTTAGGCAACAAAAAATGGGATGGCAATGAAATGTTCCTGAAATGTTGTTTTTCCATTTCCACTCTTCTATGCAACCTTTCAATCAATAATCGACGCCCCGGAGAGTAGAAGCAATAGCTGAAAGACAGGGCGATTTCATGCCCCGCTTTTATGGTTTGTTAGCTTATAAAGAACTGAAGAGTGGATGGGGAGTCTATTTGATCTTTTGATACAAGGCATTTGCCAAACCCGGATTCATCGTTTTTAGGATTTCATATTCTTTCAGGGCTAAGCCACGATTCCCAATCATAAGATATGCATTCCCAAGGTTGTAATGTGCCTCCGCCAAATTGGGATTGATTCGGAGGGCCTCGCTAAGATGAGGAATAGCCTCCTGGGACTTGCCCTGGTTCACGAAAAGATTCCCAAGGTTATTATGTGCCTCCACATAATTGGGATTAATCCGGAGGGCTTCGTTATATTGGTTAGTGGCCTCCTGGGACTTGCCCTGGTTCGAAAAGGTAATCCCAAGGTTATAATGCGCCTCCGCGTACTTGGGATTAATCCGGAGGGCTTCGTTATATTGATTAATAGCATCCTGAGACTTGCCTTGGCTCGAAAAGGCAATCCCAAGGTTATTATGTGCCTCTGCATAATTGGGATTGAGGCGAAGGGCCTCGTTAAATTGGTTAATAGCTTCTTGGTACTTGCCCTGGTTCACGAAAAGATTCCCAAGGTTATTATGCGGTCGATCCTTGTTAGGGGATTTCTTCACACAATCAACCCAGAGTTCCAACTCAGTATTCCAAATTCTGTTCCTCCAATAGGTTCCTGTCATAAGAAGAAGGAGCAACAAGCCATAGATGATCATTTCACCGACATGGGGTTTCTGTCTTTCTATCAGGCTTTGCATCGTTATGCACCTCGCCCTATTTCCCGACCGAGGTTCCTCCAGATCCGTTTTCTTATGGTTATGAATCTTTTAGCCATTGTCTCGATGTTATATGCAGAAAAGATAATAATAATTTGACGACGCAATGCTTTGACGTTGGTCCGCCTATCCCAGTTTAATCCCACCCAATTATGCGCATATCTACCCATAATCGTCAACATTGAAGGTTGCTGCGGAGTGAAGGCTTTTAGGTGCAAGCCCCAAAGTTGATTATCCTTTTATCACCATTAACATCCCCTCAATGTTCAGCGCCAAAATTTGGAATGAGTCAGCTCTCCAATTTTTATTGACACCCTACTGAACATTCTATAAACTCCAGTTAAAGGTGAAAATGAAGCTGAAACAACACGGTATGGTAGAATACCGCAGATCCAGACGTGGACGATATTGGGTACGTCTTTACTATGCCACAGGGAAGGGATGAGGAAGATTACGGAAGATTGAGCAGATGTTTTGCGATCTCCTTTCAAGGTTTTGTCCAGGCAGCCGTCTTGGGTAGTTCAGCAAGAAGCCCTCACCAATTTGCTTGTGGAGAAGGGGATATTCACCAAGAAGGAGTTTTAAGATAGGGTGAGGGGGTGGATCAGGAGATGAAGAAAAAACGAAAAGGAGAACCAAAATGAGAGGAAGGAGGGTGTCTTAATGAAATCAGCAGAATCCTTCTGTCAAAGGGCGATAGAGATGGGGATTGAGGGAGCAAAGATCATTCCTCCTGATTCCATTGTCACCGCCGAGTGGGTGAGGCTGAAATGCCAATATGGATGCCCCGGTTTTGGGGAAAGCCTTTGTTGTCCTCCCCATACCCCTACTCCTGAGATGACTCGTAAAGTGATTGACTCCTACCAGAAAGCCATCCTCCTGCACCAAAGATTACGAAAAGGAGAAAAGAGGGGGCAAAAGGCAGAGACTTTCAGGGAGGCCATCGTTTCCCTCGAAATCGAGATCTTTCTCGATGGGTATTACAAGGCATGGAGCATGGGATGTGGTCCTTGTGATCTTTGCAAGGAATGTAACCTATCAGGCCCATGTAGACACGGATCTAAGGCGAGGCCCTCGATGGAGGCATGTGGCATTGATGTCTTTAAGACGGCAAGGGATAATGGGTTTACCATCGAAGTTGTGCGGACACGTGATCAGGAACGAAATATCTTCGGGTTGATATTAGTGGAATAGGGACGTATTTCGACATGCCAAATGATTTGGTTTGAGAAATATGGACAAAACCCCTTACAAAGACCGTTTTCAGACGCAACAGCAGGAAAAAAGTTACCGTGCAATTCAATTCGAAGAGCCATAACAAGTCAGACCTTAAGGAGGATGGAGACCATGGCAATTTTAACGAGTGAGAAGATGGAGAAGGATGCTCTTGAAATGGGAGCTTCAATGATGGCATTAAGTGCAAGGACAGCACCCAAGACAAGGGGCATCGATTCCGTAAAGACTTTGATTCTGACGGGAAAAGACTTAGAACAATTGGCCTTGGCAATGGAAAAGAAGTTCAAAGAGAAATCGACTGAACTTTCGACCTTCAAGAGAGATGCCGACAATGTCAGGAATTCTTCAGCTGTCTTGCTTATTGGGGTATTGCGAGATCCCAAAAGGATTGAACTTCCGTTTAACTGTGGCGCGTGTGGTTACAAGAGTTGTAAAAATCTTCTCGCTGCTGGTAAGCGCGAAGGGGAGGATTTCACAGGGCCTATCTGTATATTCCAAGCAATTGATTTGGGGATTGCCCTTGGGTCGGCCGTTAAATTGGCTGGAGAATTAAACATCGACAATCGGATGATGTATACCATAGGAGCAGCTGCAAAAAAATTGCGTCTTCTGGATTCTGACCTTATCATCGGTATTCCTCTCTCGGTCACGGGGAAAAACCCATATTTTGATCGTCCCTGATAGGGGATAATGATGCACAATATCGAATCATTAGGACTGAGGATTCTGCTCGTCCGTCATGGCGAAACCGACTGGAATCAGACGCATCGATTCCAAGGCAGGATGGACATACCCTTAAATAAGGAGGGTAAGCACCAGGCCTATGCCTTGGCTTTAACATTGAAAGATGAACCTCTTACAGCCATATATTCCAGCCCCTTAATTAGAGCTGTCGAAACAGCGCGCTTCATAAAAGAATTCCATCCGTCAACGCCCCTTTTTGAGGAGGAAGGCCTGACCGAGATGGATTTGGGAGAGTTCGATGGAATGGAAGCTGCTTACTGGGCTGCCCATTACCAAGATTTCTTTAAGACCTGGCGAAGTGCACCAGCGTCTTTAAGAATGCCAAATGGAGAAAGTCTCCAGGAGGTTCAGATGAGAGCCATTGATGCGCTGAAGCGCATAACTCAACTTTATCCGTCTGGGAGTACGTTGTTGCTCTGTAGTCATAATTTTGTAAACCGGACCATATTATGCAATGCATTAGGCTTTCCTCTCGATCGATTTCGGGATGTGCAGCAGGATCCTGCAGCCCTCAATATCTGTTATATGCAGGGACAACGGTTGTCGGCAGAAGTGGTGAATGATTTATCTCATCTCAAGAAGTACGAAGACATATAGCTACAACCATAATTTACGATAAACCTGACAGTGTGTTTTATGGCCACCGCTCCTGCTCCTAAACAAGTCGTCTCGTTTGAAGAACTCCTCATGTCCCATGTGATCTCGCAAAAAGCCCTCACAAGGCTCCTCATTGAGAAGGGAGTGTCCACTACAGAAAAATTTTTGGAATAAGAAACTTTCATTGAAGAAAAATGGGAACAAATGTGGGAGGCGTATTCAAAAGCCTATTCGCCTAAGCAGCATAGAAATAAATGTTATTTCTCATCTCTTAATTGAATTTTGAAGGTTTGACCCTAAGGACTTCTCCAAAGATTACCCTTTGAAAGTGGGAAGGTAATTGTATTAACCCCGTTGACATTTCTCTATTCGTTAGTTAAATAATTGGATTATAGCTTTCTGTTGGGTGGGGGATTTCCAAAAATAATTCATGTGAATGTAGCTATGTGGGCTGCAGAAAAGGTGGTGGAGCATATGGACTGCCTCATTATTCACACCCCAAAATTCAACAATTATTACAAACCGGTTGGAGAATTTGTATGGGTCAACTACATGACTCTGGGTCTGCTCGGAATTGCAGATTACCTCAACAGAAACGGGATAACGTCCCGTGTTCTTCACCAGGGAGTAGAATGGATCAATCGTAGATCTTGGAAGCTTGAAGAGAGCCTTAAATCTATTTGCTCACCCGTGTTCGCCCTTTCCTTGCACTGGCATTACCAGGCGCATGATGTGATAGAGACGTGCAGGAAGATCCGGGAGATGCATCCGAAGACCTATATCGTACTTGGTGGAAATACGGCGAGTTTCTTCCATCAAGAGATCATCCGTGACTTCCAATGTGTCGATGGTGTGATACGCGGAGATGGAGAGGTGCCTCTCCTTGAGCTCGTCAGGAAGGTCAAGGCAGGAGAGAAGGACTTAAGCGGTGTACCCAATCTTACTTGGCGGAATACAGAGGGGAAGGTGATCTACGATGGTGTCACCTATTGTGCCGATGAGAGGATGCTGAATAATCTCCGGTTCGCCAACATGGATCTTCTTGATAACTACAGGACGTATATTGACTATGTTACGCTGCCCTTTATCGTAGTAAAAAGTATCCCGATAGAGGTCAATTTTAAGATGTTCACTGCACGGTACAAACTGTTCCCCCTTTGTGTTGGGCGTGGGTGTACCCACGATTGTACCTGGTGTGGGGGATCGTACACTCCCCAAAGGGAGAGCATATCCTGTAGGGAGAAGGTGATCTGGCGTGGATACGATGCGGTCATCGCTGACATAAAGCAGGCACTCAACTACGGGTATGAGGGTATGTACACCGTCTTCGATCCAACTCCAAATAATCAGAACTACTTCGTTGGGCTGTTTCAGAGAATACGGGAGGAAGGACTTGGCAAGAAACTTGGCTGGATGCATGAAGCGACAGGGCTTACTTCAAAAGAGTTCGTGGATGAGTTTGCCGAAACATTCAAGGAGGATTTCAGAGTCATCGCGCTGTCGCCAGAGACCGGAAACGAGGGCGTAAGAAAACGGAATAAGGGATATTTCTATTCGAACAAAGAGTTCCATGAAATGCTTGATTACATCACTTCAAAGAACATCAACATTGAGATATTCTTTACGTATGGCATTCCGGGTGAAAATGAAGAGGTACTTAAAGAAACCTACAGGATGCGAAATGAAATCGTGAAGAAGCATGGGCGGAGAAACTGCTTACGTGCGCTCTCGATTGAAATGGAGCCTGGGTCGCCTTGGTACATTAACCCCGAAAGATTTGGTATCGTGACGTCACGGAGAAGTTTTGCAGATTTTGTTAAAGCTCACTCCATAGCCACAGAGGGTACGTACACCAGCTTGGGGTATTATATCCCCGGTTATTTTAAAGAGCCCCTTAATCCAGAGGATCCGGAGGGTGACTTTGGAAAACGGCTGCAGAAGCTTAAGTGTAAGCACTTCTGTTTCATCCATCCCGATGGCAGAAAAACGGCATCTCCTTTTCGGGGAAGGATGCTTTGCCGGGTAACTCCCCTTGTGCTTAAGATTAAAGGAAAAGGGCAAAACTCTGTCAACCAGGGAGGAAAGGTCCCTCGGAAAAGGGGGCTGTGAATAACAAAGGTTTACTCCTTCAACTCTGGAGAATTAACGATTTCCAAAAGAAAGCTGCATAACCGTATTTATAATTGTCAGGATACCTTTTAAGTGAAGGATAGCAATTAGCTCTCACAATTCTTATTTAATTGTCAACGTCCTTCCTCAAGATCTTTTACAATCCTTGCTTAACTAATAATCAACATCTCTCTATTCTTCCAAAAATGTTGTAATGACATCAGATGCTTGAGTAATATCTAAAATTCCCCCATTGTGGCCAAAAGCACTTTTTATTTCGAAAAAGGATGCATTCTTGCCCACCTTCTTGAATACTTCTGCACTTTCTTTTATCTGGTATGGCGGAAAAAGGAGGTCCGTATCAGAACCGATCACCAATGCTTTAGCCTGGATCCTTTTTACCGCCTCCTCAAAAGAATCATATCCATGTCCGATATCAAAGAGGGCACAGGCTTTATTCAAATATAGCATTGAGTTCGCATCAGCCGTTTTAGCCCTTTCTAAGCCAGCTTTAAAAAGGCCATCCTCTATCAAAAACTGATTCTCCATTGCGTTGTAAGGGTTTTTTTGGGAATCTGCCCATTGACGAGCGAAGATTTCTTCCGCCCATCCAGCCCCTTGCGCACTCAAGGTGATGAGCATCAAGGAATAGGTTGTGCCATCCGTGGGTTCTTGTTTACCGTAATAGTCTCCGTTATTCCACTTGGGATCTAATTTGATTGGATCTCCCCACATTTTTATCCACCCTATAGTCCAACCGTACAGTTTGGGAGTTGAAATTACAGGGATGATCCGTTCTACAAAATCCGGATAGGCCACAGCCCACTCAAAAGATTGAAGCCCTCCCATGGAAGCTCCTGATACAGCCCTCAATTTTTTAACACCAAGAGACTTTAAAAGGTTGTATTGTAAGTTTACAAAATCTCTGATCGTAACAATGGGGAATGACATTCCGTACGGTTTGCCGGTTTGAGGGTTAATCGAAGCCGGGCCGGTCGTAATAACCGTAGGGCTTTTGGGATTCATATTGCATAGTGTATCTGAGCTTACGATAAAATATTTGTTGGTATCGAATGGCTTTCCTGGCCCAATAATCACATCCCAATATCCCGAAATTTTTTCCTCAGCAGAATACTTTCCGGCGGCATGAGAATTTCCGGAGTAGAAATGGCATATCAATATGACATTGTCCTTGGCGGGAGCTAAAGTCCCATATGTTTCATAACCGATTTGAACTGGCGAAATCTTTTTACCGTTTACAAGGGTAAATTCTTTTAGGGAGAAGGTTCTTTTCTCAATAATCTGGTCTAACCCCGAACATGGTGTGATTAATAAAAGCACTATGATCAGAGAAACACTGCTAAGAAAAAGTCGCCTTTTCATAAGTATCCTCCTTTTTTAGTAAGGTTAAATATTTTACTCATGGGGCTAATCAATTCGTGCTCTACACAGTGGTTAGAAAATATTTCTAAATTAGTTGACTGTCAAGGCAAAACTTTTCTTGGAAATTTCACTCCGATTGTTGATTTGAGTTGAAATGTCGCATAGGAGAGCGGAAATCGGAAAACAAGGAAGAAAGAGGTATCTGAACAGGAGAAAATATGGGGATGATCTTCAATATGCCAACCCGAATCAATCCAAAAATACTGTTGTGAAAATTGATGTGGCATCAGGGCGAAAATGGCTGATTTTCTGTGATATGGGATATCGAGCGTGGTGACAGTCTGGTGACGGTATTTTTAACGGTTCGTGTTTTGGGGTCGGACCAAGGCAAGTCGTTGATTTTATGAGGCAAGTGTAGAAAAAAGAGGCCGATTTTGGCGTTAGAATGGCATTTTGGACGGTGAAATAAAAACTCTAAGGTCGCGTTTCTATTGCTGTTGATATCTCAGAGTCGTTTTTTTGGCAAAGGCACGGCCAGAAGGGCTTTTGAGATATTTTTCAAATTCAAGCGCTTTCTGCCGGTCACCGAAGGCGACCGCAGTTTTTATGCGCCAGGGTTTGTACTTTGAGGTATGAGGGCATCCGGAAGAATTATGGGATTTCAGGCGTGAATCAAGATCTTCGGTAAATCCAGTATAGAATCTTTCCTGATCAATCTCGGATTGCAGGATGTAGACATAATAGAATTTCATCAGACTTCACTTTTTATGGCCTGCCGAGACGAAGCTCTCGCCGCGCTGTCGCGCGAGCGCAGCGGGTCGAACTGCCTCGTGATAATAATCACCGCCCGCCTACGCTTACAGCTACGGCGCGGCAGACTTCGCTTCTCTCCACGTTCGAAGCGAAGTCTGGTGGAGGCGGCGGGAATCGAACCCGCGTCCGAGAACCTTCCGACAGAGCTTCTACATACATAGCCTGTATTTTAAATTCGCCCCTCAAGCCTCCCACAGGCAGGATTCCCAAGAGACTATCCTATGAGGTTTCGCCCCTCTCCTATAGGCGTCGAAGAGAGACTATCCTGTTTTTCTGACATCCGCATTCCGCCCTACAGGAGAGAGCGGAAGGGACGCCTCGCTGCGCTTAGGCAGCCAGGGCATAATCGTAGTTGGTTGCGATTATGTTTAATTCCCATTTGTTTTACGAGCCAATGGGACCTCGGTATGCAGCCCTGACGTCAACGATCCCCGTCGAACCCTTTTCGCCCCCTTTCCATCTCTCTTTCCATCGTCTTCCGTTTGAGAGTCTCCCGCTTGTCGAAGAGCTTCTTTCCCTTTGCCAAACCGAGCTCCACCTTCACCTTTCCATCGGAAAAGTAGAGACGAAGCGGGATGAGGGTAAATCCTCTCTCTTGCACCTTTCCGATGAGCCGTTGAATCTCCCGCTTGTGAAGAAGAAGTTTCCGCGTCCTTAACGGATCATGATTCAGCCGGTTTGCCTGTGGATAAGGACTGATATGGGCATCTACGAGAAAAACCTCTCCTCTCTTGATATCTCCATAACTATCCCCCAGGTTGACCCTCCCGTCTCTTAAAGATTTCACCTCAGACCCAAGAAGGGAAATTCCAGCCTGGTACTTCTCTTCAATGAAATAATTGAAGAAAGCCTTCTTATTTTGGCAAATCAGCTTTTCGCCCATTTCTTCTTAATTTTAGCGAAAAAGGAAAGGTAAATCAATCATTCAGTAAAATGGGCACGGAGTTGAAATGGAGGTACGGAGAGTTCCACGTTATCATTTCCTTTTTATCTCCCCATCACCCTATCTCCCTATCCCCGTTTCATTAAACACGGACGGGAAGTTCAATGAGAAAGGTCGTCCCCTTGGGTTCGTTGTCCCGGACTCGGATATATCCGTTGTGATCTGCGACGATCGCATTGACGATGGTCAGCCCAAGACCCGTTCCGCTTTTCTTGGTGGAGTAATAGGGTTCAAAAAGCTTCCCCTTTTCTTCATCTGGAATCCCACAGCCGTCGTCGCTCACCTCCAGACGGACCATCTGCAGTCTTGGATCGTAACTCGTCTCGATCCGGATCTTCCCCTCCCTTTCAATGGCGGCGAGGCTATTCTTGATTAGATTGATCATCACTCGTTTCATTTGATCCCTGTCGATGTTGAGGACAGGGAGGTCGTGGGGATTGAATTCGATGCGGACTTCACGAGGGGCTTCCTGAAAGAGCACCAGGGTTTCCTGGATGATCTCATTGAGATGATTGGGGGTCGGCTGTGAAGCCGGCATGCGAGCAAAGTTCGAAAATTCATTCACCATTCCCTTCAGTTCCTCAACCTGTTTCACGATCGTTCGGGTGCACTCTTCGAAGACCGCACCATCGGACTGAAGCTTCCCCAAATACCGCTTCCTCAACCGTTGGGCAGAGAGTTGGATGGGGGTCAAAGGATTCTTGATCTCGTGGGCGATCCTTCGAGCCACTTCTCTCCAGGCAGCCATTCTTTGAGCCTTGATCAGTTGAGTGAGATCATCGAAGACGGCCACGACACCGAGGGGTCTTCCCTCCTCATCCCTCAGGGCCGTCAAATTGATCAATAGAGAAAGGGATTTCCCCCTCAGATTTACGGTGAGCTGTTTTTCAATGGAATCTTTCCCGGAAGATTTGAGTTCACTCAACAATCTCTCTATCTGTTCCACATACTCCTTTGCCAACACCTCCGAGAGCTTCTTCTCCAGGACCTCCTCCCCTTTGATTTCCAGCATGTGCTCAGCAGAGGTATTGATCGTGCTGATCATTCCCTTTTCATCGATGGAGATGACCCCAGCCGCCACATTCTTCAGGACGATCTCCATATACTTCTTTCGCTGTTCCAACTCAGACCGACTCACCTGCAGATCTCCGGTCATCTGATTGAAAGATTGGACGAGAATCCCAATTTCGTCCGCAGCCTTCATCTGTATCCGAAAGTTGAGATCTCCTGTCGCAATCTGATGGGTCGCCTCTGCCAGCTCTTTGATGGGGACTGTGATATCTTTGGCCAACCGGAAACCGAACCAGGTCGCTGAGAAGAGGATGAGGAGAGTGACCATCAAAAGGGCCATCATGTAACTGAATTTGATCGGCCTTTTTAAGATCTTTAATTGTTTGTATTCTACAAAGGCCTGCGAAATCTCACGCATCTTTGCCGTGAGACTTTTCGGTATGAAATGAGAGGCCGCCACCACACCCACCACTTCTCCTCCCTCCGATGGGTTGAAAATGGGGGCGATGCCGGTGATCACCTCTCCTTCGCCAGCCGACAAAGTCCTGGAAACTTCTTTCCCCGAAAATCCTGCTTCCAACAGGTCTTTCGGTGGATGAAGGAAAAACGTCTTGAGTGTGGGATCTTCCACTCTGACGGGACTGCCCTCTCCTTTCATGAATATCCCGAGGGAACTGAGGTGGTACTCTTCTCGTTTCGCTTCAAGTTGGTCCCTCAGGAAACTCGCGCCTTTTGCCCCCTTGAAGGCTCCCTGCCTTGAGAGATGCCGGCTGATCTGTTGAGCGGAGGATACCGTACTCTTGGCAAAATCTCGATAGTACGCCTGAGCCACCTCTAACGAGCCTTGGAGGGATTGTTCGACTTGGGCTTTGAACCAGTGTTCAACACTGCTGGTGATGAACCCCACCGCAACAAAAAAGAGGAGAAGGGTTGGGATGAGGGAAAGGCTGATGAAGGCCACCACCAATTTCGTCCTGAGCTTTGCCCCCAAGACCTTCCGTTTTCGTTCAAAGATCAGTTTGACTAAGTTTCGGATCACCAAGAAGATCAGGAGAAGGATCAGGATAACGTTGATATTGAGGAGACTGAAGATGATGATGTTGTTGGCGATCGGGATCTTTCCTCCCAATTGGGGCGATTTCATCTCGATCGTGGTGAGGAGGACGATCAGAATAGAGATGATTCCGATGATGAGAAGTTCATTCCGGCGCCTTCTCGATTCTGCGGAAAGTTCCCTTTTCGCCATAATCTGGTTTCTCCCATTAGCCTACTTCACTCCCCCAACCGTCCTTTAATAAAGGGGGACCTTTCATGGTACGAGAGGCTCGATATGCCAATCGGTTTCGAAGTCCCACAAGGAGACGAAAAAAAAGAGATACTCTAAATGCAAGGGGAGCCTCACCGGATCCAGTTCAGCCTTGATACGAAAGCGGCCGGGAACCCCAGGTTTGAGTTGAGAGGAAGGCCGGATCTCCACTGCTTCGACGTTTGCCATCAGCCTTTTCGCTTCTTCAAAATCGGAAGTCACGATCGAAGAACCGTTCTCCTCCAAGGTCACCTGGTACTCTTTAGGAATGGGATCGTATCGGATGGTGTGATGAAACTCCCTGGTCGCCACTTTTCGATCCCTCCACCAAGTCCTCTTCTGATAGAGCTGGACGTAAAAGGTGAAGACCGTCTGCATCCCTGTCTGGATGGCCTCCTCCATCTTTTCCGTAAAGCAATTCTCAACATGGAAACCGACTTTCCAAACCCCGTTTGTCCCCTTGACACTGACCTCTCTAATAGAGGCCTTTTGACAGAAAGCCGAGAGAGGAAGAATCCAGATTAGAAGGAGGACGACTCCCCCGATGATCCATCGTGTTTGAAGCTTTTGTTTCATGAAGTCTATGTAAGAATCCGAGTATCGGTTGGTCACATAGATACCCTCTCAGATAATGCCTAAAGAAAAATGAAAAAGGGGGATTCTCGAAGGGGACCATAAGCCGAGTTCTGTATCCCTCCCCCGCCCGTAAGCAGGATCAGGACGATGGCCATTTATCTAGGCTTCTGATTGCTCAGGAGCTCAAGCGACCTCACCCGCCCCGCCTTTCCTCGCCTCATGGCAAGGCAAATTCGAATGGGCTTTTCTCATCCCCGTTTGCGCCGGGGAAGCAGGGCCTATTTGGTCTTGCTCCGGGTGGGGTTTACCCGTCTACCCTGATCGCTCAAGGTACCGGTGAGCTCTTACCTCACCTTTTCACCCTTACCCACCGAGGCGATAGCCTCAGAGGCGGTATCCTTTCTGTGGCACTTTCCTTACCCCGCCCTGTGAAATGGACCGAGGCGCCATTTCACAGAGCGGAACAGTCCGCGTTACGGACCACCCTGCCCTGTGGAGCTCGGACTTTCCTCCCCTCTCACCTCCCGCTCAGAGGGATCTGTGGAGGAGCGACCATCTCTTCCCCTTCGTCTCTCCCCTATCCCTTTTTCCTTCGCAATCCTCCTCTGAATCGCCTGATTGGCCAAACGGTCAGCCTCTCTATTTTCTTCCCTTGGAATCGACTCGATTTCAAAGGACCCAAATTCTTTCAGATTCTCGATCACCTTTTTGTGGAGAGCCTTCAGACTCGAATCCTTCACCCGATAGAGACCCTTTACTTGCCTCTGAATCAGTTCTGAATCTGTGAAGATATGGACGGATTCTGCTCTCCAACTCTTTGCCTCCCTCAACCCCAAAAGAAGGGCCCAGTATTCTGCTTCATTATTGGTTTTGTGGCCGAGATATCGGCTCACTTCTGCCATTTTCCTCCCCTCACCATCCGTCATCCAAACCCCAGCACCGGCCCTTCCCGGGTTTCCCCTGGAGGCTCCGTCGATATGGATCACCACCCGAAGACCCCCTCGATTCGGACACTCCTCGCCCGGTTCCTTCATTCTGTCTTCCCATCCCCTTCCCAATAAAGAATGCGATTACAATTAGGGCATCGAATCAGAGTGTTATTTTTTTGGACCTCAATGAACATCTGGGGAGGGACGTTGACAAAACATCCCTGGCAGGTCTCCTGCTTTACGCTGACCACGCCAATCCCCTGTCTCTTCTCCTTCAACGTGTTATAAAGCTTCAATAGTTTGGATTCAATCTGTTTGGAAACAACCTCCCTTCTTTCCATCTGTTGCTTCCAGACCGAATCGTCCTGGGCCATCCGTTCCTCCATTTTCCTCTTCTCGCCTCCGATTTTTTCCAAGGTGATCGCCATCTCTTTTTCCCGTTTGGAAAGGTCCTTTTTGAGTTCATCAATTTCGTCCATGACCTGAAGAATCTCCTCTTCTTCCCTGCCATTGGCCTCTTTGATCGCTTCGATCTCGCTGAGAAGAGCCTGATACTCTTTGTTGGTCTTGACTTCGAACATCCTTCCTTCGGCCCGCTTGATTTTCTCCTGTTCGAGATTGAGATGGCCTTCTTTTCGCCTCCGCTCCTTTTCTAACAATTCGATCTTCTCCCTCTCCTTCTGAACCCTCTCTTTCTCGATATTCTGGTTTTCATCCAACTTTTTTATCTCTTTGGGATACCGATCTCGCTCCTCCTTAATGCCCCTAAGGGAGAGATCGATTTTTTGAAGTTCCCAAAGGAGTTCCAATTGGTTCCTCAACGGTCGCCTCCTATCTCTCTAATGGAACAACGCAGGGCGCCGAGCGCATCGCGTTTTTTCTATTCTCTCGCAGCCAACACACCTTGACTCTACACCAAACAAAAAAGAGTGCACCCCTTTGGTGCACTCTTTTCGTCCAGGCTCACGGAACGTCTTCCCTTTATTCCGAAGGAGCTCATTGAAAATTCTCTTTCTTCAGGTGGGCCCACCTGGGTTCGAACCAGGGACCTACCGGTTATGAGCCGGTGGCTCTTCCAGCTGAGCTATGGGCCCTTTTTAATTATATTCCATCCCCGAGGGGTGTCAATCCCGCATTGAGTTCAGAGTTATGAGTTCGGAGTTTAGAGTTTTAAGATTAAAAGTTCTGGGCTAATTTCTCCGAACTCCAAACTAATCACTCCGAACGGATTATGTTTCAAGAAAGCTTTTCAGTTTTTTTGCCCGACTGGGATGGCGCAATTTCCTCAATGCCTTCGCTTCAATCTGTCGGATTCTCTCCCGCGTGACGTCAAAATTCTGTCCGACCTCTTCCAGCGTGTGGTCGTATTTCTCCCCAATGCCAAACCGCATCCTTAAAACCCTCTCCTCTCTTGGGGTAAGGCTGGCGAGGACCTTTCGGGTTTGTTCTGATAAATTCGCACTAATGACCGCTTCCTGAGGGGAGATGACGGCTTTGTCTTCGATGAAATCCCCCAAATGGCTATCTTCCTCCTCACCGATGGGCGTCTCCAAGGAGATGGGCTCTTTGGCAATCTTCAGCACCTTCCTCACTTTATCCAAGGGCATCTCCATCTTCTCAGCGATCTCTTCAGGAGTGGGTTCGCGACCAATCTCTTGAACGAGGTACCTGGAAGTCCGAATTAATTTATTGATGGTCTCGATCATGTGAACGGGGATCCGGATGGTGCGGGCCTGATCCGCGATCGCCCGGGTGATGGCCTGACGGATCCACCAAGTGGCATAAGTACTGAACTTATAACCCCTCTGGTATTCAAATTTATCGACGGCTTTCATCAGGCCGATATTCCCTTCCTGAATGAGGTCCAAGAACTGAAGCCCTCGATTGGTATACTTCTTTGCAATGGAGACGACGAGCCGCAGGTTCGCCTTCACCAGCTCACTCTTGGCCTCCTTCGCTTTCGTCTCCCCTTCCACAATGGCCCTCACCGCTCCCCTCAGCTTTTCGGAAGAAAGACCACATTCCACCTCCACCCGACTCACCTTCCTCTGGCCATTCTTGGCGGATCGTTCGATCTCCTGAAGAACGGCCTTACTCAATCTTCGACTCCGGATGAGCGTTTTTTCATTCAACTTCTTCGCTTTCATCTTCCTGAGGTAGGCCCGCGCATCTCGAACCGAAACGCCCATTTTTTCCTCGCTTCTTCGAATCTCACTTTCCGCCTTCTCCACCCGATTGAGCCTCTGCTTCATTTTTTGCACAATCTTATTCATTTGGATGTCTTTCACATTCCTCTGC
>Ga0187770_10000547_pt1 | contig 18376 bp, 13 predicted proteins | sample 0116_SJ02_MP02_2_FD_133154 | JGI IMG/M metagenome (GOLD analysis project Ga0187770, IMG submission 133154) | Tropical peat soil microbial communities from peatlands in Department of Meta, Colombia - 0116_SJ02_MP02_20_MG | ecosystem: Environmental > Terrestrial > Soil > Wetlands > Peat | place...
AATTCTCGTAATATTTGTTTGATCAACCGCATCTGTCGGCCCGCGCACTTTGAATGCGACCAAAATGCCAGGTTGGCTAGCGTTGCCGTAAGCTACGCTTGCGACTAACTGAATTTGATCAAACGGCAAAAATGTTTTCCTTGCAACATTCTGCGCATTCGTTGAGTAAAAGCTCAAACTCCATTGATTATTTTGCGCGCGTTGTGCCTGCGTTAACGAGGGCACTTGAGCGAGAGCAAGCGATAATATTAAAACTGTAAGAGCGTAAACTTGTAGCCTTGAAATCCTTCGGCTTTTCATTTTTCTCTCCTTTTTCTGTTTATGCTCCCTTCATCCTCTTGTTAAGATAGTTTCTCAGCAACAAAGCTCCTACACATAGGATAAGATAAATAACGATTAGAACAGTGGCTACAGCGAAAGCTAGGGTCCACGAATAAAATACAACATTTTTTGAATTGCCTCCGACAATATTGCCCATTATGTTGACACTTCCTGGTGTTTCTTTGATGAAAACCGTCAACGAGGGGAGTTGTGTACGAAGATCAAAAATGCGGTACCACGGAGTTGGCAATACGTATGTGGTTGGTCCGCTATAGGTTGACAGCAAGATTAAAGTTTCACCGAGTGCGACTCCAATTCCCAGCAAAATCCCAGTTATGATCCCTGGTAATGCAGCGTAGAGAACCACTAATCTTGCAGTCTGCCATTGAGTTGCTCCAAGGGCAAATGATGCTTCTCTGTAAGATCTTGGCACGGATCTTATAGATTCTTCTGCTATTCGAATGTTCCATGGTAAAGCCATAAATGACAATGATATGGCGGCACCCCATAAGCACTCATCCCAATTAAGCGTTACTGTAAATATGGCAAACCCAATTATCGCTATCACAACTGATGGTGAGCCTGCCAGAGTTTCGATAAAGAAACGGATAGTGCTTACAATCCTATTTTGGGACGAGTATTCTGCAAGATAGATGGCCGCGCAAACCCCAATAGGAACAGCGACAAATTCGCAAAAGGTAACGACTAGTAAGGACCCGATTGTATAACTCAGGACGCCACCGACTGAACCGATTGGCTTTAGACCCCAGCATATTCTGCTGACGTTGGGAACATTGAGATTCATCGAAGTAAAAAGCTGTAACGATAAGAATGGTGACCCCATTACCACTATGAAGACCACCATCGCGGCCACGACGCTTGCGCAAATCATCGCTGAAAAGCGTAAACCAAGCTTTACAATGTTTTCCGTTACAACTGGCGAATCTTTTGTTTCACTTCTTACTCTCTTTCTCTTTAGAATTTCGAAACTTGATGCAAAACCACTCAAGAAAGCAATTGGAAGCGTGAAGTAATAGGTTGGTGAGCTTGCGCCTGCTATCAGCAGAGCAAACCCACATGTTACGATTGATAACTTCCATCCTAACGAATGCCCTTCCAAAAGCAGGTAGCTTGTTGAAAATAGAATAAGGCTGGGTAACATCATAAGCAGTGAAAAAACTACGATAGAAACATAATCACTAAGGGTAAGCAGGGAAAAGGACAGGCTGTTCACACCGTTCACAAGATGGATTATTCCAGGCACCAACGAAATGAAGGTGGAAGTTAACAGAAGGCTTCCAGTCAACAAGTTTTCCTTTTTCTTTTTCTCAAAAAAATTGAGAAATTTCTTTAAAGTTAGCGTAAGGTTCATGGCTAGTTTACTCCTGTCTTCTTGTTTTGATTAGCTAACGCCATTCTCGCTGCTATATTCACCATACCGATCATTACAAAAAGAATAAATCCCAGAGCGTAGATGCCCGGTCCGGGACTAGCAGTTTGGTCCATTGCACTACTGTAGCCATTTTCCATGATTATGGATAGAGTTTGGGTTTGAATCAGAGGATTAAGAATCAAATATGATGGCGATTGCATCAACGCCTGGTAAATTGCACCATTAAGGACCCAATTGAGAGCGACCATTTCGCCCATAGCGGCTGCAAGTGATAACAAAATCGACGTGGCGATCCTTGACATCGCAGAAGGCAACAAAATCTCTCTGGTTGTCTGCCATTTTGTGGCACCGAGTCCAAGAGACGCTTCCCTTAATTCATTCGGCACGGCTCTTAACGCGTCTTCAGAGATCGTGGCAATTATCGGAAAGGACATCACTAAGAGAATCAGCCATCCGAATAAAATGCAACCTTCAAACTCCATTTTGCTACTTGTATGCAGAAAATATGTGAAGGTGTAACTTGTGGATGGTGTAACTAAGAGTTGCCATCCAATCAATCCTATGACGATGGAGGGAAAGCCGTCTAACACTTCTAGCGATGTTTTGGTAACGTTTCTTAGTCTCATATCGGCAAATTCTGCCATGTAAATAGCGCATGGAAGTCCGATAGCGATCGCTAAAGCAGTTCCACCCAATGCAAGGTAAACTGTTGAACCCATAGCTATCAAAACTTGATTGCCTGGGCCTACAGACAACCCGTTAAAAGCTCCAGTGCCGTGCATTAAGAAACCGATAACCGCTGGGCCTCCCATGAAGGCCAGATACCCGATGATTGCCAGGACCAGAAGAATAGAAAAAGCCGCACAGGAAAACAACCCTGTTTTTACTATTTTTTCCTTCAGAAGTTTGCTATTCACCGATACCTCCTCACTTTCCCTCTCTGCGCAGTGCTTAAGGGGCTGGAAACTGGCAAGATAATGCTTTTCTATTTATAATTTATAGTCTAATTAGAAATCGAACGTCTTCTGTTATGAGCCCTCTAAAACTATAGGCTAAATTGTTTACTATAAACTACATCGGCAAGCTAGATATTTGATTGTGCCGAACTTATGAGCAGAACGAGCAATCGTTCAGAGAGAAAGGAGAAATACAAATTGAACAAATTAAAACACGCAATAGTAGCAGTATTAGTGATAGCTTTAATGGCATTTTCATCAGCAGTAGTACTTGTACACGCAGGCGCAGCCGCAAATTACAACAGCCTTAGCTGGTCTAATAATCAATTAGTAGTCGCTAACGAACTGACAATCTACGGTTCAAGCACCGTGGTTCCTATTGCCAATGAAGAACAAACGACAGGTAACTTCGTAAACTATTGGGATGGCTTGGTCGCTTCGAATTCAGGCTGGGGCACAACAGCTGCTCTTGACCTAAGCAACGGAATGAACATTCAAGGACAAGGCAGTGGCACAGCGATTCCTGCTCTGGATTATGCAACAGGACAGGCTGACGTCGGTGAGATGTCAAGACCACCATCTGACGCTGAATGGACGACCCCGTGCATGAATTATCTTCAGCAATGGGCAGTCGGCATCGACAGCGTCGCAATCGTTCTCAGCCCAGACATGACGTGGTTCCCGACAAACTTGAACACATATCAGGTCGCTGAATTGTTCGCAGACAATTCCCCGAGCACTACTCAAACAAACGAAGGCACTCAAGGCAACACAGGCACAACACCCTTATACGCAACTTGGAACAATTTCTTATCTGCCAACGGTTTTGCAACGGTACCCGGCGCGGGTGATCAGACCATTCAACGTGCAGTAAGAGACCCAACATCGGGAACGTATGACTGCTTCAACAATTACTTCGCTGTACCCAATGGCTACCAGTTTGAGTACAAATCAGGAAGCCCAAGCACAGTCCAAGGTGCTCAGGAAATGTCACCATACACTTGGTGTCAAGAAAACGTCAACGTCTATAACACTGTCTCCGCCGGCCACTATGGCACAACCGGTGACTACATCGGCTTCATCTCACTAGGATACTATGAACACTACGGCAACATGATCGGCCTAAACGTTGCTTTCAACATGGCAAACCCACCATCGGGTAAAACAGCATCACCGCTCATCACATACTACGGTCCAAGCGGCACTCAAGGACAAAATAGCAACCCATCCTACTCAGGCTATAACGTCTACAGCTGGGGCGGATACGTCGTCCCAAATGACGCAAACGTTAAATGGGCTGTTTCCGGCATTCAAGGCTCAACCGCCACTGGCCAATATGAAGCATGGAGATGGTTATGGGAAGTAACACCTGGCCCAATTCCAACCTCTGGTCCATGTTTAGCAGCTGGAGTCTGGATAGCATACATGATGGCATCAGGTACCACCAACGCAGGTGTTAGCGGTAACCCAGCAACTTTAGCACCTGGAGGACCCGGAACAGGAAACAGCAACTTCGTCGCTGACCAAGACTACATTCCACTCGACCGCGCGGACATGGCAGGCGGGACACCCATCGACTCCAACCTAGTCACATCAGGAACAGCAGGCGCATTCACTGTGACAGCGACTCAGACGCAGACAATTCCCACCGGTGGAGTCAGCCCAACGGACTTCTTCTACTTCGTGAACGCGTACATACACTACTTCCTTGGAGTCTACAACCCATACATAGACTACTACGCATCAGGCGTCATAAACACTAACGACTTCTTCGCCTTCGTCAACGCATACATCCAATACTACGTCAGCTACAACCCATAGTAAATTTGAAAAATGAACTGATGAACGGAGATAAGGAAAAATGAAACAAACAAGAACCATTAAAAAGAAAATCTTGGTGCTTTCACTGGCACTACTCTTCTTTTTGGTAGCGCCAATGTTAGCAATGAATGTCCACGCCACAGACACGGCGACCGGTACGGTCTTCGGATGCCAGGATGGTAGCAATGGCGCTACCACAACTTGGACGATCTCGAGTCCTACCATCGGTACCACCACCGTCAAAGTTGACATTTACATAACCGGCGCGGCCAATATCTGGGGCTTTGGAGTCAACAGCATAACCTGGAACCCTGCAGTATTGCAAATAGGAACCACGGCTCTTACAAAGGCTAAGCTAGGAACCTACTTTAACGACATCATAAGTACATATGGCGACTCATTCAATTTCCTGGGATCGAACCCAGCCCAATATGACAATGGAAAAGGTCAAGTAAACGGCGGAATGGCAGTATCTGATTCCAGTGTTTCAAACTCCGCGGACGATGTCGACACTAGCGGTTCGTTAATCGTCATGACCTTTACAGTAGTCGGCTATGGAACCTGCAATATTAACTTCGGCGGAGGCAGCCTGTATGATCAAAGCGGCGATACACCAGTTGCAGTCACAATACCTGGAGTAACTATAACAGTAGGCGCACCTAGCACCGCAACAACGCTCACCTTGAACCCAATAAGCGCCATCCAAGATGGTGTCGCAACAACCATAAGTGGAGTTTTATCAAACAACGACGCACCCCTGTCAGGTCAAACAATAGTAATATGGACAGACTATGTTGACAACACACCTACTCTCCACACTGCCTCAGTAACAGTGACCACTGGATCTGACGGCTCCTACTCGTACTCTTGGACCCCGAGTGCGGCTTACAACTATGAAGTAATTGTCCAATTTGCTGGCGATTCAACAAATAACATTGCCTCTGAAACCTACCAAACAGTAATTCTTAGCCAATTCGTTTCACCAGAATACGCATGGGGCGCTTTGCTTGCTTTAGCGGCAGCATTCGTAGCGTTCATTTCCTTCGCGGCAGCCAAAAAAATCATCCACGTACCGTCATTCAGCAAACGAATCTAAGCGATAAATCAAGTTGCTTTCATGCCAAGTGGAAGCAACCAACCACTTTTCTTTATTTTAGTCCTGAAATTTTCTCTGTTTGAAAAATAAAACGTCTAACTGGAATTTTTGTTTTATAAGTTCATTGGTTTGGAAACCTGAGTTCTTTTCGCAGAAAAACTTTTTTTTCTATGAGTGTCTCATATTCTATTTAGACAATCCTAATTAGATAAGAAAAGCGATTTTATTTTGTGTTCGATTTGAAGCTTGGAAAGTTGAGAAGGAATTACGTTATCGGATTACTCATGGTCGTTATTACTTTATCTTCAGGGTTCTTGCTGGCTGACTTTGTTAGAGGACAGGACGCGTCGACTCCCACGATCTCTGCGTATGAGTACGTTGCGAGCGGCACGCCTTCGGTTTCATCTTGGTCGATCACCAACCCGACATTAGGCACTACATCTGTCGAAGTGGAGATTTGGATAAGCGGAGTCGCTCCTCTTACAGTTTGGGGTTGGGCGATCGATGGTGTAACTTGGAATCCGGCTGTGCTGGAACTTACTAAAGTGAGAGAAGGCACATTTCTCACAGACAGCGGCGATTCAACCCTTTTCATCGGAAGTGATTCCGCTGCATTTAATAATGTGGCCGGCACGATTGATGGCGGCATCGCTGATGCTGATTCCTCCTCTTCGGTTCCTGCCACAACAGATACAACTGCTTCCTTAGCTTACTTATTCTTCACAGTAATTGGATACGGCATTAGCCCAGTTGACTTGTCTGGCGGTAACTTACGAGCGGACTCAAGTGACACAACCGGCACATCCGTGCCAACAAACAACGCAACCATCACCGTTGTGAACCCAAACCCTTCACCAACACCCACACCTACGCCAACATCTGGTTCATCGATTTCACTGACTGTTTCCTCAGATTACGGCAGCCCCACGCCAGGAGTTGGAAGCACCAATTACAACTCTGGTCAATCAGTTACCTGCAGTGTACCTACCACCCCCGCAAACGTGAACGGTGTCAAATACAACGTGATTAGTCAAGATGGAGTGACTTACGCCTGTACTGGTTGGACTGGAACAGGCTCGGTTCCAACTAGCGGTTATACTACTAGCGTGACCTTCACAATCACGGCAGATTCAACAATAACTTGGAACTGGATGATGACGCCGCCTTCACTGGATATTTGGACAAATAAGGGCGGTCGCGGATGGAACTCAAGCTCAGCTGCCTTCGGTCCGCAAGAACAAGTCACTCTCATGGCAAACCTAACTTCTGCTGGCGCAGCACCTGTAGCGCAAGAGACAATTCCCTTCATTATCGGCGACAACGGCGCTCAAATAGCCTCTCGAACGGCAGTCACCGACGCAGATGGAATAGCAAGTGTAACATACACTTTGTCATGGCCAGGTACTAATCCAACATCGGCTTTCGGTATAATGAACATAACTTCAACTGTGAACTTGGCAGGAACCATATTAAATGATTCGTGCGCCTTTATGTATAACTATTTACTAAAGACGACAAGCGTCATTATAACTAACGGGAATGACCCGAATTCTTCTCCAAGTGAACCAAGCTTTAGCCGATATACTGGACCTACATTAAGCGCAACTATAACGATCAAAACTATAAACTGGAGTACAACAAGTTTCTATTTGACAGCAACAATGTATGACAATAACAGTGTGCCAGTTAGCTATGTGAGCCTGCCTGAAACCATAAACCCTGCGCAAGGCGGAAATCCAGATAGTGAAAATTCGCAAACATTCACGATCAACCTAAGCATTCCCTCATATGCGTTTGTGGGTTCTGCCCATATCTACGTAAATATTTACACGAACAATCCCGCAAATCTTGGTGTTCCGCTCTGTCCGGAGTCTTCAGCTCAATTAGTGATTGATTCAGCCCAGTGACGGTGAAAATGAAGAAGAAATCTTTTTTCTTGTTTTTCTGTGTTTTTACGCTCTCGAGCTTGCTCTTTGTAAACGCGCAATCTTCTGATGTGAATCTTACAGTTTCGACAGATAAGCAAGCGTACTATGGGTTCAGCGCCGTCTCAATCAGTGGGACCCTTCAGCACAATGGAAATCCAGCAGATGACGGATTGGTTGGCTTGCAAGTCCAAGGTTCAGATGGAGGTACATTAGTATTGAGGGCTCTTAGAACGGGAACATCAAATCCATCTTTGCTTCCGGCGAAAATTGTCTCAGCCTATTTGTCCGATGCATCAGGAAAGCAGCAAACCGGCATACAAGTTGGTGCTTTGGGATACTTCACAATTAATCTGTCAAACATACTTAATACACAATTAAGCCTTCTTGTTTCAGTCAACATTTATGACAACTCCGGAGTTCCAATCGGTCAAGTTTACGAGCCATGCTCTTTTACAGCGAATCAAACAGCGCCTGCAACGCTCAGTCTCCAGATTCCAAGTTGGGCTCGTGGAGAATCTGCCTACGGCTACGCGGACGTTTTCTCAAATTTGCCAAGCAAAGGGGGAGTTCCGATAGGCTGCGAACAGTCATTCGAATTTTCTATCGTCGGTGGTCAAAACAATGTTGCTGGCATCTTAAGCAGTAATAGCGACCAAGGCGCTTACAATTTGACCTTTCGGCTTCCAACAATGGGACCCGTGGATTGTAACTACACGGTTTACGCGACATCCTTGTATTCAGGTGTTACCGCTATCAAAAGCACTTCCTTTAACTGTCAATTTGGGGATTTCACCCATTCTGGATCAGTAGACCCCCAGGACCTCTTCATTTTCGCAGAATCTTACATAGCTTATTCGGAGAATAACTCTAACTACAACTCGATATGCGATATGAATCAAGACGGCAAAATTGACTCAACAGATTTCTTCTTGTTTGTTAACTGCTATATAACTTATTGGAGTGCTTGGCAGAATTGAAAAAAGCAATCTGTTTTATTACAATACTGCTCTTTCTCACCGCAATATTTCCAATATTGACGCTTGCTTATGGCCAAACTCAACCATCAGTTTCTCTGACTCCATCCACGTACGCTGCCACGTCAGTTGGCCAAACATTTGAGGTAGATCTTACCATTTCCAACGTCACGGGACTTTGGGGATGGACAGCGAATATCACCTGGGACGTTTCCTACCTAAACTTAACATCGGTAAAGGAGGGCAGTTTCCTTACAAGCCAAGTAGGCGCAACTTTATTTTTCAATACTGCAGTTAACTCATCTCGCGGATGGTGCCAACTCAATGATGCTTCTCTATCCACGTCTGCTGCGAATGGCAGCGGCATTCTTGCCGCTTTGCATTTTGTGACCAATCAAAGATGCCCACAAACAACAATAACCTCAAACATTATTCTTGAAGGTGCTTTGAGCGCCAATGCGACGGAGGGAACTGCTCCACCTCAAATCACGCCCATTTCAGGAACCTCTCAGACGACGGTCACAATTCATACAGGTGCGCCTCCCACCGCAAATGCAGGGCCAAACCGAACGGTTCCGAAGGGAACTACAGTTGTTTTCAACGCGTCCCAATCCGTATCTGAAGGGAACAACCTGACATACACCTGGACATTTACGGATAAGACACAACAAACCCTTACCGGAATGATTGCCAGTTACTTTTTTAACAATCCCGGAACATTCAACGTTGAACTTACAGTTCAAGATTCAATCGGCACTGGTACTTCTAACGCAACCATAATAGTTACAAACGAAACATTAACACCAATTTCCATCGTGATCTCGGGAGTTACTCCGGGAAGTCCAATACCGGTTGGACAGGACATCACGTTTGAAGTCGACAACAGCACTCTAAGAAGCGTACCCATCAAAAATTGTCTATGGGAAATGGGGGACAACAGTGAACCTAAAACAACTACCAACCCAGTTGAGGAACATGCCTACTCCTCAGCTGGCACGTACAACGTTACTGTGACAATTTACTATACGGACGGTGTGGATCAAACTGGTTCCAAAACGGTAACCATAGGTCAGACTTCCTCAACCTCCACTCCTTCAACAACTGCACAGCCTGGTACAAGCGCAAACCCCACATACAGTTCTTCGCCTACCCTACAAGCACAAAACGATCAGTCCCTCGCAATTCCATCCACCGTCTTGGCAATCTTGATAGGTGTCACCGCATTCATCATGGTCGGATCGGTGCTTTGGCTAAGACGTACTGTAACTAATCCAGAAAAAAATTAAATCCCAGAAACGCGAAACTAAAACGCTTGCTATATATAATCTAATTAGACCTCAATATACTACTTTCAATAAGGTAAATAGCGGCTCTTCGAATGTTCCCTCCTGAGGGGAAGATATGAAAACAATAGCCATCGCATTCTGCCTTATCTTAGTTGCATTATCCTGCATAGTATCAGTCAAGCCAGTTACGGCAGAAACGACGACAGTTAGTGTTGATCCGACAAACTTGAATCTCGCAACGGCTCATGTTGGTCAAACAATCCAAGTAAATATCAATGTAACTAACGTCCAGAACCTCTGGGGCTGGAGCCTACAGAACGTGAAGTTCAACCCAAAGGTTTTAAACATAACTAATGTCCAAGAGGGCTCCTTCCTCAAAAACAAGGCGACGACATTTTTCCTTTGGACCTCTGAATCACATTTGGCTTTTAGCGAAGGCTATATTCCCAACATCGAGGATGCGTTTGCCGAAAACACCACTATTGATGGCAGCGGTGTTCTCGCGACCCTGACCTTTCGAGTAATCTCTAGCGGGAGTTCCCCCGTCACATTTAACGTTACGCGACTTTTTAATAATCATGAGTATACACCAAACGAAACTGAAACTGGGGTAAATCAACAAATACCTTGCACAACGGTGAATGGGAACGTTGACATTTCACAAATACTTTCAGGACCCCCGCCTTCTTCAGCTCCAGCTACAACTCCACCCGATGTAGACTCAAATGCTAATGGCGGAACAAACATTATCATTTATGGAATAGTAGCAGCCGTGATTATCTGTGCCTTAGTTACTGCTGTCGTTGCACAAAAGCGTAAACGGCATAAACGCTACAAAGTCCATTTATCAAAAACACGACTTTCAACACGCATGCTCCAGTTTTCCTAGCTGATGTACAAACCGTTCAAACATCAATTCGCTTTTTAGAACTCCATCGACAATTTTCGGGTGCTTTTTGTTGCTCTATTTAGATTAAGCCCTATATTAGTAATCTATTGGTCTCTAAATAATCTACTTGGTGAAAGTAAATAACCTCATAAGTTACCTCTAATCTCGAAGAAAGAATATAGGGGAAGGCCTTCGCAAAAATTTGCATTAAGCGCAGGTTCCAGCGAGCTTTCCATGAGGGTTAAGCAAATGAATGCAGCTAAGAAATTTCCCCGATGGGTAACGATCACAATACTCATAGTGTTGCTTACTCAATTATGGGCCAATAGCGGCTCAGTCTTCAATCCAAACCTCCCACGATTTCCTTCAGTTGAAGCTGCAAGCAGTTCTATAACGGGCACGATGAGCGCGGTTGAGTCAGGGACTAACGGCACTTCAAGCTGGTCAATTGGTTCGAACGCTAATGCTAACGGAACAACCATAAAAGTTGACATTCGTATTGACGGCGCCACTCCTCTTACCATTTGGGGCTGGAGCGTAAACATCAACTGGACCGCTTCTATCCTTTATCTAAAAGGGGTATCGCAAGGTAATTTCCTGTCAGATGGGGGAAGTACTTTGATGGTGGGAAACTCGCCCTCTCTTTGGGACAACAAAGGAGGCTCCATTCTGGGTGGTTTAGCGTGCGCTGATTCTAGTTCGATGTCTCCTGAAACACAAGATACGTCAGGTGTTCTTGCAACTCTCACTTTTCTAGTGATAGGCTATGGCACTGCCACGATAACATTGAACAACGATCAATTACGTGCCAGTAGCTCCGAACGTACAGGTACATCAGTGACTGAAAAAAACGCGGTCATAACTGTAAACAAACCTACTTCGGCGACATCTGGTTCGAGTAACGGGGCACGTATTGACGTTTTTACAGACCACGGCGGCGTAGGCGAGGGAGTTGCAAGCGGTTCCTATGCGCCTTTGGAAGTTGTACAGATGTATGCTCTCGTGACTTACAACAATGCGTCCGTTTCCGATCTTGCTGTCAGTTTTTGTGTACAAAATGCCAACGGGTCGGTTGTGGCTACTAGAGTTGCGGAAACCAACTCAAGCGGCATAGCCTCTTCCGATTACAGATTGCCATCGCTTGTTTCAAACTCTTCACTGACTAGCTTTGGAACATGGTCCATAATCGGATCGGTTAATGTCTCTGAAACTTCCGTCAGTGACAAAACAACATTCCTGTTAAGTTATCCTAGCGTAATCAGCAGCGTCCAGGTCCAAGCCAGCGTTAATGCAGGAGAAACTTTACCAGTCAAAATCACAATAAACAACCTGTTCGACTCCTCCGAATGGTCAGAGTTAGATGTCACTTTATTTGACAGCGCCCAGATACCGATCGCCTCATACATGACGACAAACCCTGACCCAGCAGCAAATCAAACCGTCACAGCCAAGATAAAAATTCCGTCTTCGGCATTTCTTGGAAAGGCTACGTTTCACATTTGCTTACTGACGGCGGATGGTGCTGCTGTAGCGCCAGAAACCGTCGGAGATTTCACAATTCTAGCCGCAGCTACTTCAAGCTCACTTGCTAAGACCGGACTATCTCTTGTTCTACCCGAATACGCTTACGGCGGCATAATTGCGCTGGGTGCGGCTTTTGCTGGATTTATCGCGTTTGAAGCCTTTAGAAAGAAGCATAAACCCAATAGAGACAACCTTTGATTCAATTATGAGAAACCCACGGTTTGTTTTTCAAGGTTAGTTTCGCAGTAGAATTGCTTTTGTTCCTTTATTCTTCTGTTTAATGAATTTGGCCTCAAACCATCGGCCTTGACCTGGTTGGTTTTTCATTTGGGTGACATGTCGGGTATTGAAAAGCTTGTCGGAACTTTGGACTATTGAAGTTTTGCTACGTAAGGGTCTGCTCTATTCTTAAAAATCTGATTTTTTCCAGATTAAGAATGGCTTATCATCTCTGCTTACGACTGCCTTCTTGATCAATCCTGTTCTATCTGCTTCGTTAAGTTTCTGATTGATGCGGGATTGTGAAATTGGCATCGACGACGATGAGAGTCTTTGGAATTCGGTCGTCAAGGCTTGGGTTGTTGCGTTTTTCGTTTTCCCGACTGTTTTTATTAGCAGTTGATCTTGGGTTGGTATCTTTTTGAAGAGGATTGATAGTGCCTGTTTTTCTCGCCGATTTAGGTAGATTTGTAATGCTACGAGTAAGACAAGCATTGCTGCTGCTCCTGCAGATAGCCCAAGTCCGTTCTGGCTTAAGGCTAAGGCCACAGTGCTCCAGGTTTGTATGGGTTGCCAGTAACTGTTGATGGCTTGGGCGACCGGCAACTCGTCAGCTTCCAATTGGTAAATACTTTGGCCTCTTGACGGGACGGCGATTAAACTTATCATTATGCTTTTTGTTTGCGCAGTGCTGTTTGTATCAAAGATAGCCGTTTCATACCAGTAAAGGACCACTTCAGTCTGGTTATTACTTATGTATTGGAAAGCAAAGTAACGCCCCGTCATAGGAGGATTGCTTTCAAGCTGAATATCTCTGAGATCAAGTTGCCTTACTGTTACCTCCTCGCCAGTGCTTAAAGGAAAATTGATTAAGCAAGTTTCCCATCTGTGCTCGGATGTTACGCTGTCGGATATCTGCAGTGCCACCCACAGTGGCGGCTGAGTTGAGTTTGGCGGGTTGTAGCAATAGACTAATGCCGCTTCGTCGCCTGATTCTTGCTGGAACGACTTGTCCTCGTAGGAGTAACTTAACGTGTATCCTTGGATGGTTGGAAAAATTGTAACATGATTGTTGCTTGTATCAGTCACCTCGTTGAATTGAGTGCCCGAAGCTGACTGTGTCAAAACTTGGGCTGGACCCTTCGTCAAAGCGAAGACCGGCACTTGGATCGAAAGAAGCATTACAGTGACCATTACTACAACCACAATTTTTGCGATGTCCATCTTTCTAAGTTTTGTTTTTGGAAACTTGAAAAGTTTTCCGCACGTTGGACAAAAACTCGGAATTGGACTTGCGGCTGAAGCAGGCTCACACGTTGGGCACGCTGGAGGCGGCTTCGGCTTTTTGAATATTTTCTCAGTAACCACAAGCAAAACAAACGTGCCTATAAACATTAGCACCGTTGCGCCCACGCTGTGAAAAAGAGTAAGTGCCAGATTCTCGCCCATGTTGTAGCCTATGACAAGAACGGCTGCGATTCTTATCACATTTAACGCGATGATTAGCGGCATTCCCAATACCAAGACGGCGAATTTATTCGCCAGCCGTCCTGCTGTAATGTATGCTATGAAGATCGCAAATATGCCAAAGCCGATAATGCTGTATATTCCTGAACAGGCCACACTAACATTGAACGACAAAGGTGCTTGCCCTGGCTTGATAAGCGTTATCATGGGTCCCACGTTGGTGGACGAGAGAACTGCACGCATTCCAAAAAAATTTGCGAGGCTGTCTGACGTAGCCGCGCACACGTTTGCGAGCGCTGCACCCAAAGTGTATAGAAATTCGTCTGGAGGCGGCGTTAGAAAGATGAGAAAAAATATGGGAAAAGCAAGCTGCTTCAATATTTGAGCCCCAAACAGCATAAGGACAAGTCCCCCGACAAGAAGCGGGAGGGTGAGCATATGATATTCTAAGGGTGTAAAAGTGTAGCTTCCCCACCAGTAAGTGAGAACGGCTGCGGCAAACAAAGACGCTCCGAGAAGAGTGCTGAAGTACTTTTGGAATCCTCGTGCGTTAGCGTCCTCATGGTCAACACTAGCGTTGACCATCTTGCGTTTTCTGTAAACTAGGTAGCCAAAAAGAAACGGTATCGCCAGAATGTGGTATGTTGCGTCATTCGTTAAAGCTCCCGTGAAAACAATGGCTAAATCTTGAGAGTAAAACGCAATGACCGCTGCCGTTATGACTGAGATTTTCAGCGCTAGTGCTATTCTATGCTGGTTAAGTGCTAAGGCCATTCTTGCGGTAGCAGGGACCTTCCTTTCAATCATTCGGCTGCACCGTTAAGAATAGATTCTTCCGTAAGCGCAATCATTTAGCTTTGGTATATTAACTATATTGATTATATATTCGAAAGGAGGACGGCTCTTCGAAAGGGACTTTTGGGGTTTTAAGATTAAAATCAAAAAAATGAAGGGGATTTCTCCCTTTGCTCTTGCTTTGAGGTCTATTGCTGTCTGCGTTTTTTGACTACTGCAAATGCTGCCACTGCGACGAAGCATGCAGCGACCGCTGCGAGGGCGCCGTAGGCGTATTCAGGCAAGGCGAAGAACGAAGTGGCTTCAGTTGTGACTTTGACTGTGTTCACACTGCCTTGACCAGCAACGTATGCTATCGTCGGTTTTCCGCTGCCTGTGAATGCTAAGCTTACAGGGCTTAAGTTTCCGGTGCCATCGTTCACTGCTGTATCTACCGTTTGAGTGGTCCAACCTGAGCCTGTGTTGGTTGCGTACTTAAGAGTTCCTGGACTGCCAGAGGTTGTCGTGGAGTAATACGCTATGGCTGGGTTTCTTTGAGCATTGAATGCCAGCGAGTTCCACATTCCAACCTGCAATCCGCTTCCAGAATCCACAGTTACCGGTGTGCCCCACGCTGATCCAGAGTAAGCAACGTACATCAAATCATAGCTGCCGTAGTTGTAGAAGCTGATAGCTGGGTTGCCAGTGGTGGGGTTGAAAGCAAGAGAGGTGATGCAACCATCATACTGAGAAATTAAAGCTATCTCCGTTGGTGTCAACCAAGAGGAGCCTCTGAAGCTTGCGTACTTCAAGTAGTTGCCGTCTCTGTAGGATATGTGCGGATTGCCAGCGTTGTCGAAAGCTAAAGAAATTCCTACGCAGCTTCCTGTATCAACTTGAGTTGTTGTCCATCCTGAGCCAGACGGTGAAGCATACATTAAGCCGGTGTCAGCCATGCTGTAGTATGCGATGTGTGGAGTCCCGCTAGGGTCTAAAGCTATCGAGTTGGAAATACCCGCCATGTTTGGGTCCACTACCTGTGTTGTCCATGATCCGCCGCTCAAATAGGCGTATTTCAATTCGTAGGAATCAGTTGAAGAGATGAAGGCGTAGTAGCTTATGTACGGGTTTCCATTAGAGTCTAAAGCGAGAGACACCCAAGAGCCAGAGGTACCTGAATATTGAGCGTCAGTTGCTACAGTCTGGATGTTCCACGAAGAACCGGTCCAAGAAGCGTAATCTATGTGGTTGGAGCTGTCACAGTATGCCACGTGAGGAACGCCGTTATTGTCAATAGCTAGTGAGACTGATTCGGTGTACGCTTGACTTGTGCCTACGCTGGTCACCGACCATCCCGCGGCTGTTGCTGCAAAAACTGAAACCATCGTGCATGAAACCGCCAGAAATGCCATGACCAGAGCTATTATTATTTTCCTTTTGCTGATTTCCATTTTTTCCTTCTCCTATGGCACTCGTTTGGTCGACTTTGAAGATAATCGTTTGCGACATAGAATAAGCATGGCTAAATTGTCGTCAGTACAAGCAACCAGTCCTATGAATAAATCATAGACCCTGATACTATTAGAAATACTATTTAGTGAGTTGAATTTTTTCGGTCCCACTTTACCCCCTCGTAGTTTATGTTGACAATCTATTTGTGTAAATCGAGCGCAGATAAGCTGAGATAGGAGAAGACAAAAATGAAAATTAACAAGAAAATCGCAGTGCTGATCATAACAACATTCATGGTGTTATCCTTCCTTATACTTCCAGTTCGCGCTGACGGAACGTGGCAAAACGCTCAAATCGACACCTCCATGAACGCTTATCGATGGATATCAATCGCAGTAGACCCGAGCGGAAACCCTCATATAGCATATGCTGACACATACGGTCAGTTGAAATACGCTTCTTGGACAGGTGCAGCATGGAATATCGAGTCAGTAGGTACCATCAACATAAATGGCGGATTCCTTTCCTTGGTCTTAGACTCCAGCGGCAACCCGCATATAGCTTACTCAAGCGCTCAACAAATAGGTTACATCTCAGGAACCAACGTTCAAGGTACGTCTTGGACGAGTCCGCAAACGGTAGCATCTTGTTCAGGGCTCGCATACTTTGGATTCCCCTCGCTTGCTCTAGACTCTAATGGTAACCCAGCAATAAGCTACCTCGTCTACGGCCCTAGCCCTTGCCAAATCAAATATGCCCATTGGACCGGATCTGCTTGGGCAATATCCTCTGCCGCCACTCTTACGGGCTCACCATACGCGGCATGGACATCGCTGGCATTCGACCAGGCTGGCACGCCTCACATCGCTTACGAGGACATGAACGGCGCCTATTTGGACTACGCAACACTTGTCTCCGGCTCTTGGACAGTCACGCAGATCGCCAACACAGACCCGACAGGAATCTCCCTTGGCTTTAATCCGATCAGTGGAAACGCAGCCCTAAGTTATTACGACGGAAACGGTAACTTGGAATTCGCGACGCAGACTGGATCACAATGGAGCATCCAGACGGTAGATTCAGGTTGCGGCGCATCCCAAGCTACGTCATTAGCCTTTGACCCTCGAAACGGAAACCCGGCAATTGCATACTTCGACTCCAGCGACAACGGCGGTGACCTCAGATACGCATATTTGTCAAGCGGAACTTGGGACATTCAAGTGGCCGACCAAGTGAGCTACCTGCAGGCTGACTTGCCGAGTTCAACAGGCTACTCAGCATCATTGGCATTTGACTCTAGCGGTGCTCCCCACATAGCGTATTGTGAAAACTACTTCGATGAAGACGAATATGATTACTACTACTACACGATGTACACGGTCGGAACTCCTGCAAATACAGGCATATTCAATCTTCCAGAGTCGCCGCTTGGCACTATAATGGCGTTGGCGGTGTCACTGATCGCGCTCGTTGCTTTCGCATGCATCCAAAAGAAAAAGGGCAGAATAATCTAAACTCCAAAAACTTTTCTTTTTTCGTCGAGAACAGATTGTCGGCGTATCTGTTGTTTTGGTCAAGTTCAAGCTGGTTTCTGAGCCGTTCGGCTTTTATTGGTTTAGTGTTGTTTTGATGACTTTTTGGTAGATGTAGAGGAAGTAGCAGGCTGTGAACACTGTTAAGGTTACTTCTAGCATGAGGATGGTCATGTTTGTTTCTACTGCCCTGAAGTAGCCTTGCACGAGAATGTTTGAGAATACGAGTATTTGAAGAAAGATTGCTCCGCCTAGGCAGCTTAGGCCTAGGCTGTTGATGATTAGGCTGATTGTGCGGTTTAGTTTTGGGTCGCTGGTCATGGTTTGTCTTTATCGCTTAAGGTTGTATTAAGACTTAATATTTATGAACATATGATTTGAATTTCAACTACTTAAAATAGACAAGTATCACTGCGTCAAATTAACCGAATTGACCAGTTATGTAGTTATGAGTTAACTCATTTTTCGGGTTTTCAAAAAGTGTTTTTGTGTCGTTAAATTCTTCAAGTTTACCTAAGTACATAAAAGCTGTAAAATCGGATACTCTGGCCGCTTGCTGCAAATTATGCGTCACAATTATAACAGTATATTTTGCTTTAAGCTGCATCACTAACGATTCGATTTTTGAAGTCGCCGCTGGATCTAAAGCACTGCACGGTTCATCCATGAGAATCAACTCTGGCTCCACCGCTAATGCTCGAGCTATGCAAAGCCTCTGCTGCTGGCCACCTGAAAGCGAAAGGG